>Ga0181520_10007137_pt1 | contig 16619 bp, 16 predicted proteins | sample PEATcosm2014_Bin_29_FD_132451 | JGI IMG/M metagenome (GOLD analysis project Ga0181520, IMG submission 132451) | Peatland microbial communities from MTU Mesocosm Facility, Houghton, MI, USA - PEATcosm2014_Bin02_30_metaG | ecosystem: Environmental > Terrestrial > Soil > Wetlands > Peat | place... | reverse complement strand
CGGAGCAGCGTACCTCGGAAGCGGGACACTGAACGGGAGCGGCGTCGCAACCTACGCGACGGCGGGCCTTCCGGTAGGAAGCAACTCGATCACCGCCAGCTACACCGACACAAATAACGTCAGCGCAACTTCCGCTCCTCTGATTCAGATCGTCGGGCAGACCACGACGGCGACGCTCTCCTCCAGCGTGAACCCATCGATCTATGGCTCGCCGGTGAACTTTACGGCAGTGGTGGTGGCGACCGGAACCATCGTGCCGACCGGATCCGTAAAGTTCTACGACGGTACGACGCAGATCGGCACCGGCACACTAACGGCATCGGGCACATCCGCAGCCACTGCAACCTTCCAGACTTCGACGCTGGCAACGGGGGCGCACTCCATCAGCGCAGTCTATGCCGGCGATACAAACAACTTCAGCAGCACCTCGCCAACGCTGACGCAGACGGTGAACATCGCGTCGACCACAACTGCGCTCACTGCCAGCGCCAATCCGGCCATAGCGGGCAACGCCCTCACTCTCACCGCCACCGTAACCGCAAATGCGGGCGTGGCGGCCGGTACCGTCAACTTCTACAACGGGAGCACGCTGCTGGGCGCAGGCACGCTGAACGGCGCCGGCGTGGCCACGCTCTCAACCTCCGCGCTCCCGGTCGGCGCATACGCGCTCACGGCCGGCTATCAGGGAAACACAAACGACACGGCGAGCACGTCAGCGGCGCTGGCGGTGACGGTGATCCAGGCGACGACCGGCGTAAAGCTGGCGGCGAGCAGCGCTTCGGTGGTGGTCACCAACTCGGTAAGCCTGACCGCGACAGTGAGCGGAAACGGCGGTATCCCCAGCGGCAATGTGACGTTCATGGATGGGACCACCACGCTCTCGACGCTGGCTGTGAATGGCAGCGGCGTGGCCACCTACAGCACGTCCTCGCTGGCGGTCGGGGCCCACACCATCACGGCCGCCTACGCAGGCGACGCGAACGACGCGGGCAGCAATTCGGCGCCGGTGACCGTAACGGTGACTGCGTATGGAACGCAAACCTCGCTCGCGGCCTCGGCGACAAGCCTGAACACGGATCAGGAACTCACCCTCCTGACAACAACAACGTCGACCATCGGCGGCGCAGTGACGGGAACCATCACCTACATGAACGGCACGGCAACCCTGGGCTCGGCGGGTGTGGGAACCAACGGCACCGCCACGCTGACCATCAATCCGAGCCAGGGATCGTACAGCATCACCGCCCACTACTCCGGAGACTCGCTGAATGCGCCGTCGGTTTCGAACGTCGTCTCGGTAACAGTGGCGCAGGCCACGGAGTTCACCATCGCGCTGAACCCGACATCGCTCAGCATTCCCACTTCGCAGTCGGCGACCGTGACCATCAACCTTGGATCGGAGAACGGATTCGCGGACAAGATCGCGCTGGGCTGCGGCTCGGTGCCCTATTCGGTGACCTGCAACTTCGCCAGCAACGATCTGTCGCTGAACGCCAATGGCACAGGATCGGTGCAGCTGACGGTCGATACCAATTCGCCACTGGCTGGGTCGCAGGCAAAGAACCAGATGCCAGGCGAGAGCGGTGGCATGCTGGCGGCGTGTGTCTTTCCGGGAGCGGCTCTCTTCGGGTTCGCCTTCTGGCGCTTCCGCAAACAGGCAGCGGCGCTCAGGCTGCTCGTCTTGATTGCCATGCTGGCGGGCACGACGTTCCTGATGACAGGCTGCGGCGGATTTTCGCTGAATAGCGCCAAACCGGGGAATTACGTCCTCCAGGTAACGGCGACCGGTGAACAGACAGGCGTAACCCACGTGGCGAATCTCACCCTGACGGTGACGCAGTGAGCGACGCGCGGATCATGACGAATCGCAAATGGGCATCCTGCGCTCTGCTGCTGGCCTCCCTGATGGGTGGATTCTTCCAGGCGCGCGCACAGTCCCCTGAATCGGCGGTAGGCGACTGGTCCTCGCTGGCGGTGGGCGGCAGCTTCAACGCCACGCGGCTGCAATATGGGCAGCACTGGCTGCTTGGAGGCACTGCTTTTGCCGATGCTAACTTCACATGGCGGTATGGAATTGAGGGCGAGACGAACTGGGCTGTTCTGCGCCAGGTAGAGGATACGCACGCGACAACATATCTGATCGGGCCGCGGTATCAGCTGGGCGCAATCGACAACGACGCGAAGTTCCGGCCCTACGTGAAGTTTTTGATCGGCGATGGCTATTTCAACTTTCCCTACAGCTATGCGTCAGGCAATTACTTTGTCATGGCGCCGGGCGGGGGGATGGATTACCGCGTGAACCAGCGCATCCGCCTGCGGCTGTTCGACGCGGAAGCTCAGTACTGGCCCGGGTTCACGTATGGTTCGGCGGCGAACCTGAGCGTGAGCGCGGGTGTGCGTTACAGAATTCGTTGAGGTCAGTTGGAAAATTGAACGACTTGAAAGGACACTTTTATGCCAGGGTTTACAGCACTTACGAAGTTGCTTCTCGTTCCGGCTGTGGTGGTTGGCGCTTTGGTTGGTGCTTCATCGGTTCTCGCCCAGGATCTGAGGACCGTGGGGCTGACGCAAAGTCAGGTCGCTCTGCCGGCCAGTACCGTAACGCCGATCCAACGGCCAGGCCACGGCGATGTATTCGCAGCGCTCATTCAGGAGATTGGTTTCGACGACCTCCTTGCCCGGAAAGAAGCTGCCGGTGCAAAGGAGTTCCGCGTGGACTGGAGAAAGGTGAATCACCTGTCCATCGGGCTCTCCGATGACGAGTGGCGCATTGCCTATGCCATCCTCCTCGACGGCAGCACGCGCATCGATGCGTGGAGCGACCAGATGCATGAAACCCTCGGCTGGAGCGGTGGCCGCTTTCTGGTCCAGTCTTCGGCGGATGCAGCCGAGCAAATGGCAAAGCTGAGTTCGCTCGACCATCAGGGCGACCCGATCGTCGCGGAGACAATCACCCGGCTGAAGCATGAGCTGGGCGAAGCATCGTTTCGAAAGCTGGAATCTTTTGCTCATCAGCATGCCGGCCGACGGAGCTTCGATGTGCAGGAAACGAACATTGCGGTGGCCGGGAATCGCTACCCCGGACCGCATGAGTCGCAGCGGTAGGCTCGCAGGAACTCCGCACCCGTAGGTACCCGAGTTTTAGCGCGGCTCTTCCCCCGGCGGCGGATCGCTGGGTGGAGGAGCCTCCGCCACATGCTGCTGTGGAACGCCTGGCGTGCTGATGGGTACTGGAGGTTCTGCGGGAAGAATCTGCACCAGACTCGGCGGCCGGGGCTCCACTTCGCCCATCGCGCCTTCATGTTGCCGGCGGGCGGCTGCATCAATGTCCACCGGAATGCCGCCGGGGACTATTTCCACGTAGCCATACTTGTGCTTCAGGTCGCCCGTGAGCCGGATCATCCAGAAAAGCAGCAGAACTGAGACGAGAACGGCGAAAGCCGAGCCTTCCGGGCCCTGGCCGCCGCCGCTGATCCACGCCGGCCCGGTCGCGTTGGTCACCAGGATCGGCGAGTAGTTCATCGACCCGGAAATGGGCAGGCCGAAGAGCATGCTCATGGTTGCGATCCAGGCAAGGTGGAACCCCCAACCGACCCACAGAGCGCGCGTGCGCAGGACCGCCACCGCGAGGATTACTCCCATAAAAAAGGAAACCAGCACTGAGGCTGTAGTGGTGGGTGCCGTGTGTGTGCGCCAGATGGCATAGACGACCGCCATGAAGAAGGTGCCCAACGTTGGACCCATCGCATCCACCAAACGCAGGAAGGGATAACCACGAAACGCAATCTCGATGGCCAGCGTGCCGGCTGCGAGCGCGACGAGGTCGAGGATCGCGATGAAAAACTGATGCGCGTTGGTGAAGGCCGTAATGACCAGGCCGCCGATGAGAGCAGCGGGCAGTACGCAGGCGACCACACCGGCCCATCCCAGCGCGGCGCCCAGGGCAAATTCGCCGAGCCAGCCGGAACGGGGGGCGAGCCCCGTGGTTTTGCCGGGATCCCTGCGGCGCTGGCCGAGGCGGCTCATGGCCCAGTAACCGGCGATGAGCAGGAACAGGAGCAGAATGCGGTAGAGCGGCTCCTCGAAGTCGCCGGACGTGAGGTCGCCCGCCGCGCGCGATGCTGCAAGGTCCGAAAACAGAAACCACGCCGCGGCAACGAGGAACCACACCAGCGCGCGCAACCGCTCGAGGAACGTCACGACGTTGCTCCGAATAGGAAAGATGCGCCGTGGGTGGGACTCATCAGGGTGGAATTCATCAGGGCTATTTCGATGCCTGCCCGGGATCAGACGGCGTAGAACTGGGCGATATTGCGGAACTTGTCATAGCGGCGGTGCAGGAGCTCATCGATCGGCAGCGATTTCAGCTCGTTGAGATGCCAGCGGAGCTTTTCGGCGAGAAGCTGCGCCGCTCCGGCGGGATCGGTATGCGCGCCGCCAGGAGGCTCGGGAACAATGTCGTCAACGCAACCGAGAGCATGGACGTCGGGAGCGGAGATGCGCATCGCCTCGGCCGCCTGGCTCTTGTAAGCAGCGTCACGCCAGAGAATGGCTGCGCATCCTTCGGGCGGAATCACTGAGTAAATGGCGTCTTCGAGGATGAGGACGCGATCGGCAAGGGCCAGGCCAAGCGCGCCCCCGGAGCCGCCTTCGCCGGTGATGGCAGCAATGGTAGGAACGCGCAGGCGTGACATTTCCCGCAGGTTCCGAGCGATGGCTTCGGCCTGGCCGCGCTCCTCGGCTCCCACCCCAGGATACGCCGCCGGAACGTCAATGATCGCGATCACCGGCCGGCCGAACTTCTCGGCGAGCTTCATGCACCGCAGCGCCTTGCGGTAGCCCTCGGGATTGGGCATGCCGAAGCGCCGGTGGACCTTCTCCTTGGTGGAGCGCCCTTTCAGGTTGGCGATGACCATGACCTCCTCGCCCTCGAAGCGGGCCATCCCGCACGCCATCGCCGGATCGTCGCCGAAAAAACGGTCGCCGTGGATCTCGATGAAGTCGGTGAAGATCCGCTCGATGAAGTCCATCGGATAGGGCCTCTGAGGGTGCCGCGCCAGCTCGGTCTTGGCCCACGCCGGTGTGACCGGCGGCGGATTGGTGTCGGGCTGATCGGTCATAGAGGGAGGTAGTCCGAGTTTGATTGTATGGATGCGGAGTGGGAGGGGCAAATGCCCGCGTTCGTTTTGGGATCGGAAGCATACGATGAATCAAGGTCCACGACTGTGGTAACCGATGCGAGAGGAAATCATGCGATACAAGATGATCGAAAACAAGCCGAAGACCTGCGCTCTGATCTTTGAGACGGGCGATGAGCTGGCATCGCGGTTGAAGAAGTTTACGCAGGAGCAGAAGCTCGAAGGTTCGAGCTTCAGGGCGATCGGGGCTTCATCGTCCGTCAAGCTGGGCTGCTTCAACTTGGAAACAAAGAAATACGAGACGGCCGTTCAGCTTTAGCAGCAGGTGGAACCGTCGCGATGAAGGATAGAGGTTCACCCGCACCTGGTCATCGGTAAACGCGACGGGAGCGCCCATGGAGGCCATCTTCTCGAGGCGAAGGTTCGCCCAACATGCGAGGTGATCCTGACCGAGAGCCCCGAGCATTTGCGGAAGCAGATGGACGCCGAGTCAGGCTGGCCCCGATTCGGGTTTAGTTGTCGCGGTGTTTGCGCATGTAGACTTCGAATTTCCTGGCGGCGCGGCGGCGCTTCCAGCGGTAGTAGCGGTTGCGTAAACCATAGGCAGTTTCGCTGCCGGCGACGGCGAAACCCCGGCGCGGGGAAAATTTGATGTAAAGGTATCCGAAGAGCGCGCCGCCCAGCTGCGAGAAGGCGAAAACCCTCTGCGAGGAGAAGAGCATCGCAAGCGCGATCAGCATATAAACCGCGACCAGATACTTGGCCTTGATGGAGATCGGCAGCGGGAACATCATGAAAGGCATTTCGGCGTAAAGCACCCCAAAGGCGATCAACAGGCCGAAGATGCCGCCGTAGCAACCGTAAAGAAACACGATGGAACCGGGCATGGCCAGCGCCAGCGCCACCGCTGCGAGTCCCGCGCCGAGCACAGAGACGAAAAAGATTTCCGCGAGCCAGCGGGATCCGTGGTTCGACTCGAGAAAGCTGCCCAGGAACCACAGCGAGAGTAGTTCAAAGGCGGTCCCTAGGATACCCATGTGGATGAAGCTGTAGCTCACCAGCTGCCAGATCCATCCCGCATGGAGCACCTGGCTCGGGTCAAGCGCAAAGATGGCAATGAGCTCGGTGGCGAAACCTTTCGCGGCAACACCGAGGATCAGGAGCGCAAAGAAAACGCCGAGGTTCCAGAGGATGAGGCCGCGCGTGAAGCCACGAAAATCGGGAAAGCCGAGGACGCCGGTGGAGAGACGAGGCACAGAGGATATTGTCTCACTCGTGATGGGAACCGCCGACATCGGGTTTGCGGACCGGCACGGAAGTCGCCTGATGACGGCGGATCAACTCTTCTCTCTTCCGTTCACCAGGAATCGTCAATGGAAATGGGTGCACCGAAGTTTAGTCCGGCAAGCAGCGCGGCTTAGAGGGAATCTTCTTTCATACCGTCACTCTATCGCGCCGGCCAGGGAACAACAGCAGCGCTTCGATGCCCCCGGCCATCGACCGCGCGAACACCGAAAATCACGTTGTCTTTCGAGATGGGAATTTGTGCGGAAAACTGGCCGTCGGGCGTTGAGGCGAATTTGCCATCGGCCACCGCGCTAAGCCGGTCCGCTGGGATCGCGCGTTGCCAGTCGGGCGCATCGAGCGTGCGCCACACAATTTCATAGTGCGTATCGGCCGGCGCATTGGGACCGCCGGCCCACTGGACCGTGGTGTTATTCAGCGCGTTGCTGAACCCCTTTTCCGTCGGGTACTGCACGTTAACCGGCTCCGGAGGGGCAGAGCCAAGTTCCGCCAGGGTCGCTGCGTTGAGGCGGGCGACCCGTGCCACATAGTTGAAGTCGACAAATTCGAGCAGATCGCCGCACTGGATCCCGTCCTCCACCCGGACGTTCTGGTGCTGATGGTTGAAGTCTTCCCGCCACTCGGTGAAACGGACCGCGGCGAATCCATCCTGATTGAAGGAGGTATGATCGCCGCCGCGGAGGAAGCGGTCGCGGCGAAATTCGAGAGCGGGAAGCAGGCTCGCGGGCACCGGGCGAGCCGTGTAGGTGCGCGCCACATCGACGATAGCGCGGGACAACTCGCGCGAGGGCGAGTCGCTTTCGTAGCCGAGCTGGATTATGCGGCGAATCTCCTCGGGCGGGGCGCTGGAGGGAATGCTCTCCGAGAAGACGCGCACGGCGTGCGGATCCTGAAATTTGTCGCCTGGAGTGCGATTACCGCCGACGATGTCGTTGTTGAGCACAGCTTCGAGGTGCCAGTCCTGCTGTTTGGCGAGATCGGCAAGATGCCTGCTGCCGAAGAGGCCCTGCTCCTCGCCGGCGACAGCGACGAAGATGAGGGTGGCGGGGAGTTTGAGTCGGGAAAGAACGCGAGCGCACTCGAGGCTTACCGCAACGCCGCTGGCATCATCGTTGGCGCCGGGAGCTTCGCTGTGGGTGTCCATCACATCGGTGGCGCGGGAGTCATAGTGTCCGGTGACGAGAATCATTCTTGAAGCCTGCGATGGATCGCTGCCGCGCATCACAGCATAGACGTTGGTGAGCGGCGTAGGCTGGACGACGCGTGCATTGGGTCCGCTTCCCGCCGGTTGAACGAAGGAATCGCGGCGCACTTCCATACAGCCATCGCATACAGTGGAGATTTCCCGGAACTGTGCCTCGATCCAGTCAGCGGCCGCAGTCACACCGGTACCGGGCGCCACGTCCTTTTCTGTGCTGGAGACAGTGCTACGGTTATGGAACGAGACAAGAGTCGCAATCGTATGCTGAATCTGCAAAGGCGAAATCCCGGAGATCGCGCGAGAGATCGCAGGATCGGCCGGCATCGCCCGAATCGGAGCGCCAATGGCATCCAGATCGCGTTGCGCGGCATCGCCAGAGTGGGTGCGCGCCTGGCTAAAGGCGGCGAGCATCGAGGAAACAAGCATGGGAAGGAGCAGCAGGCTGGCGGGCTTCATGTCTCAATCGAGTATGCCCCAGATGGGATTCGAGCGCACCCTTGACGTGCGAGGCGATTCTCCTCAAAACTAGCGAAGGCGCCAGGCGATAAAACCGAGGCAGAAGGGATTGTGCCGAACATCCGGGGAAAACTGCCGCCAACATTTTTCACGCAAACGACGTCATTGTGATGGACCCAGAAAATCATTTCTCCTGCCGGAGGGTTTCATGATTTGCCCTGAATGCGAGAGCGCACTCGACTTCGATGAAGAGGAAGTGGAAGAAGGCGACGTGGTCGTCTGCGATGAGTGCGGGACAGAGTACGAAGTGGTGGCCACCGAACCGCTGGAACTGAGCAAGGTGGAAGAGGACTACGAAGACGACGACGAACCGACAGAAGAGGAAGAAGAATGAGGCATGACCGCCAGGTTCACTGTTCGGGGGGGTCCATTTTAGCGATGCGCTCGGCACTGTATGCGTGCTGTGCTGTGGTTGTGGTTCTGATGGTGATGGCCGCGCCGATGCCCCTGGCGCGCGCTCAGGACTATGGCCTCAGGAATCTGCAGGGCAAGGTTTACGACGGTAAAGACGCGACGATCCAGGGAGCGATCGTCTATCTGCAGAATTCACGGAATAACGATGTGAAGACCTTTATTTCGGGGGACGATGGGAGTTACCGCTTCGCTGCCCTCTCAGCCGACACGGACTACACAGTGTGGGCAGCCTATAAGGGAAAGAAGAGCCCAACGAAAGAGGTCAGCTCTTTCGATTCGCGCAAGCAGGTCTATATCGATCTGCATTTCAAGTGATCGGCGACGCTCATTGGAAACGCCGGAATCGAAAACGCCACCCGGTTGGGTGGCGTTTCCGATTGTTGCAAAGCTGGAGCGCTTACTTCTCGCGTTTCCAGTGAACCAGATCGCCCAGCGTGGTGGTCGAGCTGGAGACCACCGGCTGCTTGTACGCCTCAACGTCGGCGCGGCTGGCTTCCTCGCCGCTGACGGCGCGAATGCTGAGCGCCACCTTCTTTTCCTCCGGGTTCATGCGGATGATCTTGAACTCGTGCTCGCTACCCTGCTCCAGCTTGATCGGCGCACCATGGGCGTCGGTTGCTTCGGAAACGTGGCACAAGCCCTCGACTCCCTCGGCAATCTCGACGAAGGCGCCGAACTGCGCGGTCCTGAGCACTTTGCCCTTGACCACATCGCCCACGCGATGCTGTGCGAAGAAGGTCTCCCAGACGTCGGGCTGCAGCTGCTTGATGCCGAGCGACAGCCGGCGATTCTCCGGCTCAACCCCGAGCACCACGGCGCGGACTTTCTCCCCCTTTTTCAGAACCTCGGAAGGATGCTTTACGCGCTTGGTCCAGCTGAGATTGCTGACGTGCACGAGACCATCGATGCCGTCTTCGATTTCAATGAAGGCGCCGAAGTCGGTGAGGTTGCGCACGCGGCCTTCCACAGTTGCGCCCGTCGGGTACTTGTCGCCCAGATGCTCCCAGGGATTTTCCAGAAGCTGCTTCATGCCGAGCGAGATCCGGCGATCGGCCGGGTTGACGGCGAGAATGACGGTCTCGACGTCGTCGCCCGGCTTAACCAGCTTCGACGGATGTTTCATGCGCTTCGACCAGGTCATTTCTGAGACGTGAACGAGGCCCTCGATGCCTTGCTCCAGTTCGACGAACGCGCCGTAGTCGGTGACGCTGAGAACGCGGCCATGCACACGCGCGCCGATGGGATAGCGCTCCGCGGCATCGAGCCAGGGATCCGGCGTGAGCTGCTTGAACCCGAGCGAAACCCGCTGCTTCTCTTTGTCGAACTTGAGAACCTTGACCTGGATCTCATCGCCCACATTTACCAGGTCGCGAGGATGGGTGAGCCTGCCCCACGACATGTCGGTAATGTGCAGCAGGCCATCGATGCCTCCCAGATCGACAAAAGCGCCGTAGTCGGTCAGGTTCTTGACAGTCCCGGTCAGGACCGCGCCCTCTTCGAGGTGCTCGAGCGTATGAGAGCGCCGCTCGGTCTGCTCTTCCTCCAGGATTTCCTTGCGCGAAACGACAACATTGCCGCGCTTCTTGTTCAGCTTAATGACGCGAACCTGAATGGGCTGTCCAATATAGGCGTCGAGATTGCGCACAGGGCGAAGTTCGAGTTGCGACCCGGGCAGGAATGCCTTGATGCCAATATCCACCGTGAGGCCGCCCTTGACACGGCCCACCACCATCCCCGTGATCGGTGTCTTCTCGTTGTGTGCCTTCTCGACCGTGTCCCAGACACGGAGCCGCTGGGCCTTCTCGTAACCCAGGAGGAAGCCGCCTTCAGGCTCCTCGCGCTCGATCACAACATCGACACTGTCGCCGGGCTTAAGCTTCGGCTGGCCGGTGTGGTCGAGGACCTGCTCGATGGGGATCAGCCCTTCGGACTTCATCCCCACGTCGACGACGACGTGCTTGTCAGTGAGCTTGATGACTGTGCCGGTGACAATGGCCGAATCGTCGAAGGCCTGCGCGGCGGCTTCCGCAGCCTGCTCGCGATCGAACGATTCCAGCGCCGCCGCAAAGTCTTCCATGCTGAGGTCGGGCTCGTCGTGATGCTCCGGCAATTCTTCGGCTGCTTGCAATTCAGGCAGGGGCGCGGCGGGCGTTTCGTGCTGCGTCGCCTCGAAGGAGGCTTCAGGGTTAGAGGTGGTTTCAGCCGACGGCTCGGACTGTTCCGGCGGTGCTTCCAGCGTTGGGATTTCCAGTTCGGTGTTCAGAGGGTTGCTCTCGGTTTGTTCAGGATTGAGGACGTGTGCCATAGACAGCTCCGGGATTGTGGCGGCGGCTCCCGGATTCCGCTCCGCGCCGGGAAACCTGGCTCTACAACGGGGCCGGATCTCTCGGCTGCAGCTTTCTTCGCTGTTAGCGGCGGGCGTGGGACCCGAGCGCGGTTCTCAGCGAAGTTCGGGGATCGCCTCCGCTGATCCTTTCCAGTCCAGGCGGAGCAAACCCTCGGAGACGGTGCGAATGGCATCGCAACATCCACCTCCAGAGACGAACATCCGCAGGACAGGAATGAACAGGAGTGGTGATCGGAAGGTCAGCGCCATGAATCCCGAGCGCGCAAACCCCCTGTCAAAACTATAGTGGCGCACTGTGGGCATGTCAATTGACGCCCCGTGAAGAGATCGGAAAATTGCACAGCACTTTTGTTATGAAAAATTCGCCGGGCGGCTTGACTTTTGAGCAAAAGAAAGGAGCGGTTTTGCGCCGCTCCCAGGTTGGTTCTGCCAGGCTTATTCTTCCGACGATGGAGGAGCCGGAGCCTGACCCTGAGGAGCCGGTGGAGGCGCGGGCGCTGACCCGTCCGGCGCTGGACCCGGACGCTGTTTCCGCCACCTGTCCTGGCCATCGGGACCGCCTGGGCCTCCAGGGCCGCCTGGGCCGCGGCGCCCGTCGCGATTCATTTTCCCCGGCCGATGCTCTTCGCGCATCGCCTTCAGCTTCTGCCACTGCTCCGGCGTCAGCGCCTTGCGAATGTCGAACAGCATCCGCGCATTCGCCTTTTCCAGTTCGGCCCGGGCCTGAGCGACGGCGTCGATCTGCGATAGAATCTTTGCCTCATCCGGCTGGTCGGCTTCGATCAGCGGATGGAGCAGCGTCTCCTGCTTCTCCAGATTGGCATTCAGATCGATCAGCTTCAACCGATGCTGCAGGAAGATGTCGTCCATCTGCTTCTTCTGCTGATCGGTGATCCCCAGTTGCTGAACCATCTGAGGATCATTCCACCAGCGCCCGAAATGGCCGTCGTGGAAGGCGCGCTCCATTGGAGGCGCACCGAAGCCCTTTCCCATCCCCTCGCCCATTCCGGGCCCCTGTCCTGGCCCCTGCGCAGGATCGGCTGCCGCGGGGTCTGATCCGCCGGGCGCTGATCCGCCCGGGCCAGGCCCGCCCAGGCCGGCTACTCCCGGCATCGGCCCGTCGAAACCCTGCGCGAATGCCAGCCCCGAAGCCATCAAACAAAACAATGTGACAGCCAAAAACCTATTCCTGAGTCGCATTTGTCTTCTCCGAAACAACACTGGTAGTGGTGGTTTGGTCGCTCAGATCGGCGAGTGGGCGCAGTGCGTCCGGCACATCTTCAGATACTTCGCTGTCGATCTGATTCATCAGCGCGGTGTCGTCCACCGCGGCGTGGGTATCGTTGCCATTCTGCTGCGCAATTTTCACGGTCGGCACAGCCCCCGCACCATCATGGTGACCGAAGTGGCCATACACCGGCACCAGCACCGCGGCTGCCACCGCGGCGGCAAGCGCCGGCGCGAGCAGCAGACCAAATCGGTGGCTCCGCTCGGCCCGGCGCCCGACAACGAAAGGGCGGGCAGCCTCGCGCTCCGCGATATGCTGCATCGCCGAGCGATACAGGCTCAGAGCCTCGGCGATCTCGCGCACTTCTTCCCGCGTATCGTTTACCGTGTTGTCATCGTCATTGCGGAATTTCATTTCGTTCCTCCCATGCGCTCGCGAATGATGGCGAGCGCTCGATACAGGTGGGATTTCACCGTACTCAGGTTCATCCCGATCGTGGTTGCAATCTCGTCCAGCTCCAGCTCCTCGACAAAGCGCAGCACGAACACCGTGCGCTGCTGCGCAGACAAACTCTTCACCGCTTCCCAGACCGCTGCGACCCGGTCCCGAGCCACAGCCAGGCTCTCCGGCGTACCGCGCCCATCGGGCACCCAGTCGCTGATGTCCATCACATCGAGCGACGAGCCGCGCGTCTTCTGCCAGAAGCGCAGACTGCGGCTGCGCAGATGATCCCGCATCAGGTTGACGGCGATCCTCGTCAGCCATGTGCTCAGGCTCGAATCGCCGCGGAACTGATGCCGTGCGCTCCAGGCTTTCATGAAGCATTCCTGGGTCAGCGACTCGGCCGCATCGCGGTCCGTCAACGACGAAAGCAGAAAACGCAGGATGCGCGGCCGGTAGACGCGCACGACTTCGTCGAAGTCGGCGAGCTCCAGCATGGCCTGCTCCCGTTTTTCAACGGCGAGTTCGCTGCCTGCGCCCTGGCCCCCGGAAAGCATGTTCGCCGGGGTGGTTGCCATCTCTTCCATGCGACGAGATAGACGGGTTTTCACGCGGCAAGTTTACAGCGAAGGCGCGAAAATAGCGGGTCCTATGCGTGGGGGCGGGGTCAATCTCCCGTGGGGAGCATGCTCTGTGGCCCGGGGTCGAGCCGGCCCGGTCCGTTCCCCCGCACGCAGTTCTTGCCGGAAAGCTTGGCCTCGGCAAGGGCGCGCTCAGCTTCGCGCAGGACCACGAGCGGAGAGCGGCCCCGGCTGCTCGCCACGCCAAAGCTGGCCGTCAGGGTCGTCGCGTCGTGATCGAGAGCAAAGGGCCGCGCGAGGATCGACCCGCGAATACGATCGCCGAGCAGGATCGCGCTGTCCAGGTCGCACCCCGGGATGGCGAGAAGAAATTCGTCCTCGCCGCACCGGCCGATCAGGTCGTAGCTGCGCAGATTCCGTCGGAAACGGTTCGCCAGCTCGATCAGCACCCGGTCGCCGGTTTCGTAGCCGTAGTCGTGATTCACGCGGGAAAAGTCGTCGAGGTCGAAGAGCATGAGACTCAGCGGCGTCTTCATCCGCTGGACCCGGTCGGTCTCCTGGAAGATGAGGCTGATGAGGGCCTCACGATTCCAGAGGCCGGTAAGTCCGTCGTGGGTAACGTGGTAACGAAGCTCGGACGACTGTTTCTGAACCCGGCTCGCCAACGCCAGCACGCGCTCGGCCACCCGGATGCGGACCCTCAGGTCGGCCGTGTCGGCCGTGACCAGCAGGTAATCGTCGCCGCCGCAGTCGAGGGCTGCCCGGGCTCGGTCGGCTCCCCCCCGATTATGGCCCCCTCGATCGTTGCCGGCTTCACCATTGCCGGCCTGATTGCTGAAAAGGATCACCCATGTGCGCCGTTCTTCGTGGCGCCGGCGAACCTCCCACACGATTTCGACCGCGCTCTGCCCGGGCAAATCCATGTCCAGCAGGGCAATCGCGGGTGGATTGGCGCCCTCGATGCGAGCCAGCGCGTCCGTCCCGTTGTGAGCTACCTCAATCTGATAGTGCCAGGACTCCAGGGTCGCAGCCAGGAAGTCGGTTAAGCCGGGGCTGGAGCACCCGATCAAAACGATGGGGCTGGTACTCACGGTGATGGCGGTCGCAGGCATGAAGGTCTTTTGCGGTTCTCCCAAACCCTTTATCGGCTCGGAGATCAGGAAGATTGAAGAATCTGCCTCTCGGCAGAACTTCGAGGCAACCAGCCAGTGGAAATCGGATTCCAAAACCGGAACTTCCGTCGCTGAAATTGGCGAAGTGTGCCAAAGAGTGGAGATAGAAGTCGCCCTTTGGTAACCAAAGTTACTAAGATTTTTCGCGCACCTTGCCTGCCTTTGTGTGACGATTACGTGAGACAATGAACACGAAAGAGCTATATACCGTTCAGGGCCCGCACGTCGCGACTCTGTCAAGGAGAGAGCGATGAACCCATCCGTTAAGACCACGCATGTTATACCAACACAGCTCCCCCCGGTGCGGTTGGCGAGTGTTTCCACCCTTCTGGTTTGCCGTTTCTGCATGACCACCATCGGAGCCTACAAGACTCCGGCTGAGCGGCTGCGCCAGGAGGCGAAACACGTCTGCAGCGATAAGGTAGTTGTCGGTAGGCCTGCCGTTTCGATCCCGTTTAACTAGGACGACCGCTTTCGTCGAAGGCGCGGCCACAGCGGATTTGTGCGTGCCCGGCCACCCCCGGGGTTGGATTCGGATTCTCTCTGGTCACGCAGTTCTCATCGCAATTTGCCGCCCCGGTTCAAGCAGCCTCTGGGCCGTGGTTCCTGTCGTAAATTCCCCTAAAGTGGAAGCTGGCATACTCCCAACCGGAGGAGTAGCATTCTGCATCGAATCGCCCCATACGCCCGCGTACGGAACCACTCTTCGCGGGAGTGCGACGATTTCAGGTGAGGATATGAAGATGAAATCAGCGTTTGCATGGATTGCCGCCGCGGCGATGACTGTGGCGGCCAGTGGACAATCGGTCGTGACCAGCGGAGCGGCCACCGCAGCGGGATCGGCGCAGAGCGGTGGCGCCCAAACTTCGCCTGCCGGCGAATATGCCGCGGCCCAGGCGGGTCAGGCATCCGCATCGCTCGCGCAGGCGACGGCTGTTTCGGCTGAGCTCTCGAAGAAGATCGATACGAAGGATGCGAAGGCGGGCGATCAGGTGGTCGCGAAGACCACCAGCGAAGGGCGACTGGCCGATGGCACAAGGCTGCCGAAGGGATCGAAGCTGGTTGGACACGTGACGGATGTGCAGGCCAAGTCCCACGACAATCGTGATTCGCATCTCGCATTCGCATTCGATCGTGCGGTGCTGAAGGATGGGCGCGAGGTGCCGGTTCGCGCGACGATGCAATCGCTTTCGGCGCCGGCGGCGATGGCGGCGAACAGCTCCGACGATATGATGGCGAGCAATCCGTTGGGTCCCGGAGGCGGTGATTCAATGGCGCGCAACGGCGGGAGCGGCCACGCATCTGTGGGAGGCGTTTCCGGCGCAGTTCCCGGTACAGTGGGCACGACAGCCGGCGGCCTCGCCAACAATGTGACTTCAGGCGCCGCGGCGAGTGGCGCGGGCAATCTGGGCGCGAATGGCACGCCCCTGAACAATCCGGCCGGGCTGAATGCCGGGCTGTCCGGGCAGGCGATGCCGGTCGGAAACCTCTACGGCGTGACCTTCAACACCGTGAGTGCAACGGCTGGCGCATCGAACGGCGGCATCAACGGGTCAGCGGGCTCGTCGACTGCCACGATGCTGACCGGGCACGGCAGAAACGTCAGCCTCGAGAGCGGTTCGCAGATGACGCTGAGCGTGGCTCCGCAGTAGTTCGGACGTTCTGCCGTAACGCATCGGGAAAACCAGACCCTGTTTCCTCAAGCCCTGTTTCGTCAAGCCCCGTTTCGTCAAGCCCCGTTTCGTCAAGCCCTGTTACGCTGCTGCGTGGCAGGGCTTCTCTCTGCTCTGTAAATTGGCTCAAAGGCGACTCATGGATCGGGTTGGTTGGGACGGGAGGGACAAGGCGCATTTTCCGAAGCTGTATCCGATCCTCGATGCGGAATTGGTTCTGAGTGGATTGCTGGCGGAGAGTGATAAGCGCCGTGAACTGCTGCGCCGGCTGGTGCACGAGCTGTCCGAAGCCGGCATGGAGATTCTGCAGTATCGCAATAAGAGGGACGATGACGCCGTGGTCGTCGCGGATGCGCTGGCTATCCGCGAAGCTGCAAGCCTGTCAGGCCCTCGGCCGGTGCGCCTGATCCTCAACGACCGAGCCGCGCTGGCGAGGGCTGAACGATGGGACGGGGTCCACGTCGGACAGAACGATTTGTCGCCACAACAGGCCCGTTTGCTGGTGGGCCCGGCGGCCACCGTGGGCCTTTCGACGCACAATGCGGAACAGGTCGTCGCTGCGAACGCCGAGCCGGTGGACTATATCGCCATCGGGCCCGTGTT
>Ga0181520_10007136_pt1 | contig 16621 bp, 15 predicted proteins | sample PEATcosm2014_Bin_29_FD_132451 | JGI IMG/M metagenome (GOLD analysis project Ga0181520, IMG submission 132451) | Peatland microbial communities from MTU Mesocosm Facility, Houghton, MI, USA - PEATcosm2014_Bin02_30_metaG | ecosystem: Environmental > Terrestrial > Soil > Wetlands > Peat | place... | reverse complement strand
AGATCGGCTGCTAGAAAAAGACCGGGGTGGCGTCCAGAAATGGACGCCGCCCCGGCCAATGATTTCAAAAATTAATAGCGTTCGCGACGGCCACCGCCACCACCACCGCCACCGCTGTAACCGCCACCGCCGGAACCGCCGCCGGAACCACCGCCGCCGAAATCACGGCGCGGACCGCGGTCACGACCGCCACCGCCGCCGGCGGGACGTTCTTCCTTCGGACGGGCGATATTGACGGTCAGGGCGCGACCGTCGAGTTGCGCGCCGTTCATGGCCGCAATCGCCTTTTGCGCTTCCTCGGGTGTGGAGTAGGTGATAAAAGCAAACCCGCGTGAACGGCCGGTCATCCGGTCCATCATAAGGTTGGCTTCGACAACCTGGCCATGGGCGGCAAAAGCCTCCTGCAGGTCGTTTTCCGTAGTGTTGAAGGAAAGATTTCCCACAAACAATTTCGTGCTCATTTGATGATTGGCTGCTTGATTTAACCGTTTTCGTCTGTTCCCGGATGCCGGGTTTCAAATCATCACTGAACGGAGTTCACTTGAGGATTCACCATGTTCGAAAGGTCAATTTTTCTTACAGACGGACTAATCATAACCATCCAGCCGGTTTTGACAAGCCAAATCTGAAGCCTAAATTTTGTTCAAAAACCCTTAGATTCCGCTTGACCTAACTGTATATATAGATTATACACACATATATCAATGACGCCTGCGCCCAAAAACTTCCTGATCGGCCCCATTTCCCCGGCGGCGGATGGAGCGCTGTATCAGCAGATTGTTGACCGCATCAAACGCGAAATTGCGGAGGGGCGGCTGCCCGCGGGCGCGGCGCTGCCCTCGTTTCGGCAGTTCGCCGAGGATTTGCTTGTGAGCGTCATCACGGTGAAACGCGCCTACGAGGAACTGGAGCGCGACGGCATCATTTTCCGGCGGCAGGGGCTGGGCACGTTCGTGGCCGAACGGGGCCACGCCCGCAGCCGGGAGACGAAACTGGCTGCCGCCCGGAATCTGTTGCGGGAAGGTTTCCGCGAAGCCGCCGAAGCTGGATTGAAACCCGGCGAACTGGCCGAACTGGCCGGCGAAATCTTGAAGGAAAAAAATGAACCACCACGCCATTGAAATCCGCAACCTCGTAAAAAACTATCCCGCGTTCACGCTCGGCCCGCTGGACCTGACCGTGCCGCGCGGCGCGATTTACGGCCTGATTGGCCCCAACGGCGCGGGCAAGACCACGGCCATTGACATGATTTTCGGCATGGGGCGCAACGACGCAGGCACCATCCGCGTGCTGGGCCTGGACCATCGCGCCGACGAGGTGGCCCTGAAGCGGCGCGCCGCCTATGTGAGTCCGGATTTGAATTTTCAAATTTGGGGCAAGGTGGGCAAGGCCATCCGTTTTGTGCGCGGCTTTTATCCCGGCTGGGATGAGGCTTATGGCGTTGAACTGATGCGCGCGTTTCAACTGGATGCGGGCGCGAAAATCGTGACGCTGTCGTTTGGCGCGAAGACCAAATTGAGCCTGCTGCTGGCGCTGGCGCGCCGGCCGGAGGTTTTGATTCTGGACGAACCGACCACGGGCCTGGATGCCGTGTCCAAGCAGCAGGTTTTTGGCGAACTGCTCAAGGCGGTGGAGGACGGCGAACGCACAGTGCTGATTTCCTCGCACGGCTTGAGCGACATCGAACGCTTTGCCGACCACATCGGCATGATCAAGAATGGCAAACTGCTGCTGGAAGGACGGACGGATGAAATTGTGGACCGCTTCCGGCTGGCGGAATTTTTCTCGACGAACGGGACGACGTTTGAGAACCGCGCCGGCCTGATCATCCTGAAACGGAACGAGAACCGCTGGCACGCGCTGCTGGACCAGAACAGCGACGCGCAAAGCTGGCTGCAAACGCATGGCGCCACGGAGATTTCGCTCACGCGCCTGACGCTGGAGGATTTGTTTGTGGCGCTGGCCAGGGAGGAGGCCAAATGAAACAACTGGTTTTCGACAAGCTTCAACGGGGCTGGCTGATATGGTTGCTGTTCAGCGTGGTATTTTTGACCGTCGGACTTATGTCGTCAATGGCGGCGGGAATTCCGGATTTCCAAAATGTGTGGCTGATGCTGGTGATTGTTTTTCTTTGGTCCAATTTAACCGCCACCGAACTTGCCAGAGGCTATGGCCAGGTAGCGCTTGCACTTCCATTTACCACGCGACAAATCGGCCAGGTCCTCTGGTTCGTGGCCGTGGGCATGCCCATGATTCTGCTCGCTTTTTCCAGCGGCCTCGGAATTCTCATCCTGGCAGCGCATTCCGGATTTCAAAGCGGAATGGTTTTAGCCTGGCTCCAAATAGTGCTGCTGGGGGGGCTGCTATGCGGATCATTTTTTTGGATTTCCAGCGGTGCTCCGTTGAATCCGTCCAAGAAATGGCAACGGTCGCAAACTTACGGCACGGTCTTCTGGCTGGGTTTGATAGGCGGAGGCTATTTTCTTTATAAATGCGCCTGGGGTTACGAAATCAAGTATCTCATTATTTGTCTGTTTGGGCTGATTTTCACGATCCTGGGTCTGCTCCGGGCCGAAGGAATGGTGGTGGATTACAGCGAATATCGGCGTGGCGCTTTGCCTGGGGCCAAAACCAGGGGGAGTGATAAATTGGAAACCGGTTTTGGCGGAATCCGGCTGCTGATCATCCGATCGTTGGTCCGGCTGACGTGTGTAGCCATCGTCATTTCAGGGGGTTTTGCAGGTCTCAGTTTGTTCAGTACACACTCCCGAAATTCATCAAGCTTTTCTGAAGGCATACCGATGAGCCAAATATGGTTCTTCTGTTTTGTCATTGGTGAAGTTATGAACCTCCTGCGGCATTTAAAGTTCCTGCGAACATTGCCGCTTACTTCAAAACAGCTCGCCGGCGCCATCCTTGCCTTTACCCTGCTGCCGCTGTTGATTTCCAGCGGCATCAATACCGGAATCATTTGCCTGGTCCAGGGTTTGCCCGCCGGGCTGTCCTTGTTCAAAACCTATTTGTTGGGAGTTGCTCCCGGCAGCGTTGTGGTCACGGCGGCTATTTGGCATGAGGAAAAACGATGGGGACGCATTGTGCTGATGGTCACGGTGTTCCTCATTTCAGCGATTGCACCGATTTATCAAATGACCACTGGCGTTTGGAACGCCGGTGGCAAAGATTTGCCCGGCTATTTTGTGATCGGCTATCCGCTGGTATTCGTGATTCTGGCCTGGTTTGCCATCAGTCATTTGCTGGAAGCAAATGATACGACCTACCGGATTCGCCCGCATGAGGTCAAAGGTTTCAACCAAATGGAATGGTCGTAAGGCATATCCATCAGCGCGGCCTGAATGGCTCGCCATCCGGTTCTTTTGGTTTTACCTCGCGGCTGACGATTAGGAAAAACACTCGATTTTGGCCGCGAATCGGCCATCTTGACCGCGTGATGTTAACGCCGATTGGAAAATGCAGTTGGATCAGGCGGGCGCGGGGACGACCGGCGTTTTGTGTTCATTTGGCAAGCAGATGAGTTTTCCCATGGCTACGAGTGAGTTTTACGACACATTGGCTCCTTACTACCACTTGATCTACACGGATTGGGAGGTGAGCATCGGCAGGCAGAGCCGCGCGCTCGATGCCATCATCCGTTCCACCGGTGGTCCGCAGCCGCGCTCCGTGCTCGACACGGCTTGTGGGATCGGCACGCAGAGCATCGGTCTGGCCCAACTCGGCTACGAGGTGACGGCCTCCGACCTCTCCCCGTCAGCCGTGGAGCGCGCGCAACGCGAGGCCAGCCAGCGGGGGCTTTCAATCCCGTGCAGCGTCGCCGACATGCGCGGCGTCCACGCACACCACCGGCGTTTGTTTGACGTAGTAATCGCTTGCGATAACTCGATTCCCCATCTGCTCACGGACGCGGACATCCTGACGGCGTTCGAGGACTTTCATCGCTGCCTTGCGCCCGGCGGTCTGTGCCTCATCTCGGTGCGCGACTACGCCACTTTGGACCTGAGCGCCCAGGTGCAGCTTCACCCATACGGCGTGCGCCAGGTGGGCGGCACGCGTTACGTGCTGCTTCAGGTGTGGGAGCTTCGTGCGCCGCTTTACGACACCACATTCTATGTGATCGAGCATCGCGAGGGAGCAGAGCCAGTCACGCACGCAAGCCGGGCGACCTACTACGCCGTGCCGATTACCACGCTCGTGCGCCTCATGGAGCAGGCCGGGTTTTCCGGGGTGCGTCGCATTGACGGCGAATTTTTCCAACCTATTCTCGTCGGTTGCAAGCGCCCCGGACCCGCCCAAGGCGGTGCGGCGAACGAGCGCCCGCACTTGTGAACTAATGGGCAGTCACGGCGATCATTTTTGGGATTCTGTTTGTGAGGTTCAAAAGCCCGAAGAAAAAAAGGGTTAATTGGGGTGAGGTGTGGTGCGGGCGGCCAAAGCGGCGGAGGGCCGCCGCACTCCAAGACGCTGCGCGTGCGCGGGGGTTGCTGTTATTTGCGCCAGCGTCCTGGAGTGCGTCCAGTCCTCTGGCGCTTTTCCCCGCTTACCACCCGGCGTCCACCTCAAACTCGTCGGCCACGGAAAGGCGCTCCGTCTTGAACCGGTAAATCGACTTTACCATCGCGGGCGAGGCAGTGCGTTCAAACCACGCCGCCGAACACCACGGATATTGGCGCGCAACCGGCACCAGCCCGTGTTTCAACGCGTTCTGATGCACATAATTGAGCCGTGCCAGATATGACCGCTGGTGCGTGAGCCTGGTATCCCAGAAATTAAACCAGACTTGCCGTTGGGGCGCCCGATCCAGTTTATTCAGCCATTCCGCCGTCTTCACATGCAAGACGCGCGACATCGTTTGCAAACTGGAGCCATCAGCGGCATCGGCGGGTGTGTGAGCAATGAAATGGTAATGATTTGAGAACACCGCCCACGCTTCCATTCGCCAGTTAAATTTCTCAGCCACGGTCAGCAGGCCGCAGTGCAAAACCCGCAACCGGGCCGGACCCCGAAAGTGATGTGCCTTGAGGCAGGTTGCAGCCGTTACAAAGTATGTGCCGCTGCCGGAAAGCTGATGGGTTGGTGCGTGCGGCCAGAGTGTTTTGGGTTCGGCCATGAAGCAACGATGCCGCCAGGTAATGCGAAAGCAAAGTTAAAAATTTCCGTCTCGCTCCAAAAGCGGCGGAGGGCCGCCGCACTCCAAGACGCTCCGCGTGCGCGGGGCGGCTGTCTTTCGCGCCAGCGTCGTGGAGCTGATGGCGGTGCGCTCACGAGGCGCCGCTACGGCAAAAGATTTGGGCCACAGGCCCAACACTACAACCGCCGGCTGGGGGCAGCCGGCCGACGATGAGGCTATCTCCGTCCGTCATACCAGGCCTGAGCGGCGGCGCGGTCGGTGATGGCACAACTTTTCCAGTCGGCCACGCTTTGACAGGTTTATGCCCGCGGGCTATGTTCCGGCTCATGGATTTCGATTTTAACCAGCGCGGCTCCCGGTTGCCGGAAGGCTGCAAAGATTTGGTGGAGGTGCTGCAGCCAAAGACGGCGATCACCGGGCGCGGGTTTGAGATAGCAGTCCAGTTATCCGTGCCAAAGTGCTCAGACATCCAGATTATAGGTGATCGGAACACTTTGCGAATTGTCACCCGGCAGGGCGGCAGCCGGACTATTGAGGTGCCCGGGGCTTACTCCCTGGCGGGTGCGCGGGCGACGTATTTTAATGACTGGTTGCGCATCCTGGTTCCAAAGGCGGGGTCTGATCCCGTGCCGGAGACAAACTGATTTCAAAACGCACCTTTGCCGAAAAGCGGAAAGCGGAAAACTAAACGCAGAGAACGCAGAGAACGCAAAGGGCGGAATGAGGGGGGCAGGGTTGGTCGCATTCGTCCGGCCAAAGCGGCGCTCACAAAGTCGCCGGTACAAACGGGGCAAATATGGCGGTGCGCTCATGGAGACGCCGCTACAGCCAAGGCTGGCGCGGATTTTTGGGGGATTGAGCTTTGCGCCACGCCCGCCAGGAATTGAACAAATTAGCCAACCCCAATGTTCCAAGCCCAATTGCTGTACTGTGCCGATGGGGAAGCATCAAAGTGAAAAACAACGCCTCCCCCAGCGAAAAGAGGCCGACGACAAAATAAGTTTGTGCGTCCCACTTTGGTTCCGGCAGCTTCAGCTTTTTGAAGGGATTCATACGGACGCTTATTATCTAAACCCGCGCCGTCCGAAAATCAAGGCGGGAGATAGTGGTGGGCAGGTGTTGAAATCAGTTTGAAACTTTTGTCTTCGGCTTCGTGCTTCGTGGGCCAATCACAACTCCAAGCAAAAATCCAACGCCGGTGAAAACCAAAAGAATCCACTCCAAATAATCAATCGGAAATCCCATCGTCATCTGTCCAATGACCTGGATTAACACAGCCAATGCGGCTCCTGCGACAGCGCCAACAATCCCCGTCCAAATATGTCGAACAGCTTTCATGGCACCCCAACCCTGAACCTCCGCCGTCCGAAAATCAAGGCGGGAAAAATGGCTTGCAAACGGGGGGAGGAGGCGGAGAATCGCGGAAAATATCTGTGCTGGCCGGCACAACAGGGAATTAAGATGAGCCAGGAAATGACCATTCCAAAATCGCGCCTGGAAGTCAGCCTCCAATTCGTGTTCACCACGATTGTTGTCGGCTTTGCCTTTCTTGGTGTGGCGAACCTTTGCCATGGAACGGCGCTGATTAGTTCCGCGCTCTGGCTTGGGCTGGTCACGATGATCGTCTGGAGCGGGTCCAAAAGAGATGGCGGTTTCCGCAAATACCTGACGAACCGTTTGGGCGAACTGGCCGGCCGGCGCTTTGTGGTCTCTACTTCGCAGGCGGCGCAACCCGGGGAAATCCGGTTTGGCTACGAACTGCTCGGCCAGCGAGTCATTCAGCAAAGCATTGCGATCGGCACAATTGAGTCCATTGCCTGGAGCACCGGACAGGCCACCGGCATGGCCGGGCGCGATATGAATGACTGGCAGGTGTGCCTGTGGGTGGATCACCATGATCCGGCCAGGAGCGGGAAAAGACGCAAACTGAGGAAGCCGGATCAAAATGTTTACATTGTGGGGCCTGCCACGCGAAAAGAGCGCGCCGAGGCGCTGGGGCTTTCGCTGGTCGCCTTGCTGCGCGGTGCGGGGGCAAAGCTGGCTCAGGGCGCGATTCCCACTTGCTTCGTCAGACCAGAATCCGAGCGGTGACAGAAAAGCGGAAGCTAAACGCAGAGAACGCAGAGAACGCGGAGAACGCAAAGGGCGGAATGAGAGGGGAATGATTTTTAACACCAGGACGCCAAGATTTTTGAGGGTGCAAACAGCCAAAGATTTCAAGGCGTAGAAATATGAAAATTACGACCAATAAAATAATTGCCGGGCTGGTTTTGTTGCTGGTTCTGGCAGCCACCGTTATTTGGCTGGCGGGGCATATATTCAACCTTGCCAATGTCGTTTCGGGGGGAAATTAAGGCGCGCAGATTTTTTTTCATGAAAATTGTGCGGCGGCGCTCGTAGAGTCGCCGGTACCCACCGGGCAAATATGGCGGTGCGCTCACGAGGCGCCGCTACAACCAAAAAGGATGGCAGGCTCGGCTGAGGGCGAATGAAAGCCAAAATAGGGTTGGCAGTAAATTGAAAAAGGTGAACCACTGGAGGCTGGAAATTGGGAAATGAAAACCAGACCAAACTTGATTCAAATTGGCCTGCTGGCCGGCGGGCTGCTGCTGCCCGCAGTTGCGCCGGCGCAGTTCACCTTTGCCACCAACAACGGGTCGCTCACCCTCACCGTCGACACCGGAACGAACAGCACGGTGGTCATTCCCGGCACCAACGATGGCTATGTGGTCACCAGCATAGGACCGTCCGCCATCCAATGCCGGTATTTTCTCAACTGCGTCACGATCCCCGACAGCGTCACCAATATAGGAATGATGTCCTTCACTTATTGCCGCTCTCTGACCAATGTGAGCTTCGGCAGCAGCGTCATCACCATCGGATTGGATGCGTTCCTGGGCTGTAACGGCCTGACCAATGTTGTCCTGCCCAACAGTGTCACCAGCATTGGCGAGGATGCGTTCAATGATTGCACCGGGCTGACCGGCCTCACGCTCCCGGACAGCGCCGCCGGCATCGGCAGCATGGCTTTCGGGGATTGCACGAACCTGGGCAGCGTCGTGATTCCGGACCAGGTTTTGAGCCTCGGGGACGGGGCGTTCAGCGGCTGCACGGGCCTGACCAACTTCACGCTGGGCAGGAGCGTCAACAGTATTGGAGTCGCTCCGTTCCAATCCTGCACGCGGCTGAAGACGGTCACGGTGGATCCACTGAATACCAGCTTTAGCTGTGCCGCGGGGGTTTTGTTCAACCAAACCCAGACGACGCTTTATGAGTATCTGGCCGGCAATACCGGCGCCGCCTATACGATTCCCAACAGCGTGCTCAACGTGGCAAGCTCGGCCTTTATCGGCTGCAGTAGTCTGAGAAACATCACCATTCCCGGCAGCGTGCTCAATTTTGGGGACAGCGCATTTACCTATTGCACCGGGCTGACGAACATCACGATCCCCAACAGCGTGACCAATCTGGGGAGTTACACGTTTCAATACTGCTTTGACCTGACGAACATTGTCATGGGCGCGAAGGTCACGACGCTGGGGCAGGATGTGTTTGGAAGCTGCGCGCTGACGGGCATCATCATTCCCGGCAGCGTGACCAGCATCGGGGGCGGCGCCTTTGAAAACTGCCCGCTGACGAGCATTACGATTCCCGCGAGCGTGACCAGCCTGGGATATGGGACGTTTTGTGACTGCTACGATTTAAGGAGCATCTATTGCGAAGGGAACGCGCCCAGCGGCGGCGATGAGGATCAATTCTGCTGTGCGCCGATGGCCACAATTTATTATCTGCCCGGCACCACGGGCTGGCAGGCAACTTTTGGCGGTAATAACACGGCGCTGTGGACGCTGCCCTATCCGCTGATCCTGAACGGCGGCGGCGGCGGGCAGGGTCATGGGTTTGGTTTTACGATCTCCTGGGCCACGAATCTCGGAGTGGTGGTGGAGGCGTGTACGAACCTGGCCAAACCCGTATGGCGGCCGGTTCAAACCAACACGCCGGTTAATGGCACGAATTATTTCAGCGAACCACAGAATTATCCCGGCCGCTACTATCGTCTGCGCTCGCTGTAACGGGATAAATCTGAAATCCGAAGTCCGAGTCCCCGAAATCCGAAGTCCGAATTGAGTTTTACACCAGATCAAGGGGTTCAAGCCCATCGTAGGCGAAGTGAAAAAATGCCGGCTTGGGCGGCGTGAGCCAACCGCCGGCGGACGTAGAAAGTGGCGTGTCCGGAGGCAGAGCCCAACCCCGAAGAAAAAAGGTTGAATTTCTAAAATGATGGCGGTGCGCTCACGAGGCACCGCTACGGCAAAAGTTTTTGGGCCACAGGCCTAACACTACAGCCGCCGGCTGGGGGCAGCCGGCCTGCAACGAGGCTATCTCCGTCCGTCATACCAGGCCTGAGCGGCGGCGCGGTCGGTGATGGCGTGGTGCGGGTCAAAAACCAGGCAAAACAGAAACTGGAGGTGGGCGCCGAGGCTGAAACGCCGCGCCCGGCGCGCCGAGGTGACGATGGGATGCCGGTGCAGGATGACAAAGCGCCTGCCGGTTTCCCGGGCCAGCTTTTTCAAACGCCGGCTTAATTCCAAGTCCTCGCCGACATACACTTCCTGGCTGAAGCCGCCGATTTTTCGGAAGGCCGAGGTTTCAATGAAAATAAAGGCGCCGGAAAGCAGCCGCCGCCAGCGGAAGACAACATTCACGACCGACGTAGCCAGTTCGGCGGGGAGGGATACCTGGTCCCAGCGAATGACCGCGCCGCCGGCGATACAGTCGCCGGCTTGAATTAGTTTGGCGGTGTCGGCAAACAATTCGGCGCCGGGCTGGGAATCGGCGTCCACAAAAATCAGCCAGTGACCGGTGGCCACGGCGGCCCCGGAATTGCGGGCGCGGGAAATTTGGTTGACGGGCTCGCATACGACGGTTGCGCCGGCCGCCCGCGCGATTTCCGCGGTGCGGTCGGTGGAGTTATTGTCACAGACGATCAATTCGGTTTCCCAGCCGAGGTGTACAAAGGCGGTTCCCGCGGACTTGATCCGGGCAAGGGTTTGGCCCAGGAGTTTTTCCTCATTGAAGGCCGGAACGATGATGGACACCTTCATGGCCCGAGAGTAAGCCGAAAAGCGGCAGGCGAAAAGCGGGAACGCAAGGAACGCAAAGGGCGGAATGAGAGGGGAAGGGATGGTCGCGTGGGTCCGGCCAAAGCGGCGCGCCAAAGCGCCGCTACGGCGCGACGGCGGCTGGCATTTTTCTTCCGCCCTTCAGCCCGTTTTCAATTCGCCGGTCGTGTTACGAACCCGGCCGCCAGTCCAAAACTTTCAACTGCACAGTCGTCCGGCCGTTGTATTCATTGAGCGTGGGTGCGAAGGCGAGGTCAAATTTTCCGACCGGCAGGGAGCCCGCGCCGGCGTTCCACCAGACGGCCTCATGTGTCACCCCGCCGTCGGTGACCCACAGTTTGACGTGCTGCTTGCTGGCGCCGATGCGCTGCAACGGTTTTTTGTGCGCCAGATTCCGCGCGCAAAATTGGAGCGGCGGATTGCCCATGCCGGTGGGTTTCAACTTTTCCAGTTCGGCGAGCGAATCGCAGTTGAGTTCAGCCAGGCCGACTTCCGCATCGAGGCGCAGCGGCGGCTGCAAATCTTCCGGCTGCAGGCTGCGGCGGGCGATGGCATTGAGGCGCTCGCGCAGGAGATCAATTTTCTCCGGCAGGACGCTCAAGCCGGCGGCCATTGCGTGACCGCCGTGGCGCACCAGCAGATCGCCGCACTCGCGCAAGGCGGCGGCGAGGTCAAAGCCGGCAATGCTGCGGCCGGAACCGCGCATCTCGCCGTTCTCGCCGCCAATGATAAGAGTGGGCCGGTAAAATTCCTGCAAGACGCGCGAGGCCACGATGCCCACCACGCCGATGTGCCAGAGCAACTGGCTTTCGACAATGACGAAATCCTTCTGGGCGTCGAACTTCAAACGCACCACGCCGATGACCTCCTCGACGATGGTTTTCTCGATTTTCTGGCGTTCGCGGTTGTGCGCGTCGAGGTTTTGCGCCAGCGGCAGAGCCGCCGCCACCGTTTCCGCGAGCAGCAGTTGCAGCGATGCTTCCGCCGTTTCCAGCCGGCCGGCGGCGTTGAGGCGCGGGGCGAGCTGGAAGCCGACGTCGTGCGTGCCCAATTTTTCCGGCGACTGCGCGACTTGTTTCAGGGCGATGATTCCGGGCCGGCGGGTGATGTTGAGTTTTTCCAGGCCGGCGGTGACGAAGATCCGGTTTTCGCCGGTGAGGGGGACGATGTCCGCGATGGTGCCGAGGGCGACCAAATCCAGCAGCGGTTTCAGATCAAACTCCGCCGCGCCGGGCAAGCCGGTTTCGCGCGCGCGCTTCAACAGGGCGTGGACGAGCTTGAACGCCAGGCCGACGGAACAAAGCTCGTGGAAATTGGCGATGACCGAGGGCCAAGGGCCGGTTGCCGGAAGGAGCTGCGGGTTTACCAGGGCCACGGCCTTTGGCGCGGGCGTGGAAACTTGGTGATGATCGAGGACGATGACTTCAACGCCGATTTCGGCCAGCCAGGAAATGGTTTCGACGGCCGTGGAGCCGCAGTCCACGGCGAGCAGCAATTTCACCGGGCTGGTTGCGCCGGGACTGGTCGCGCCGGAACCTTCGGCAGAAGGGGAATATTTTTTGAGGCAGTTTTCCACGCCGTCGCGGCTCAAGCCGTAACCTTCGTCCATGCGGTTTGGCAGATAGGCGTTGACGTGCCAGCCAAGCCGGCTGAGAACTTCCAGCAGCAGGGCGGTGGAGGTCACGCCGTCCACGTCATAATCGCCAAAGATGACGAGGGATTCCCCGCGTTCGCGGGCCAGCAGCAGGCGTTCGACGGCCGTGGCCATGTTCGGCAGCAGGAAGGGGTCGGCAAGATTTTTGAGGCGCGGCGTCAGAAATTTTCCAATTGTCTCCGGCTCGCTGAAGCCGCGGTTGAGGAGGCATTGGGCGAGCAGCGGGGAAATTTTGAGCGACGCGGCGAGCGTTTCCGCGAGCAACGGCTGGGGCGGCGCCATGGTCCAGCGGAATTTCATTTTTGGCCGCGGTTGAGATTCTGTTCCCGCCGGGTGGCGGCGAGGGAAAACGCGATGGCGATGGCCAGAATCAAGGCGATGACCAGGAGGGAGGTGGCGGTCGTAATTTTGGACTGGAACCATTGCGGCGCGCGGTCATGCGGATCGAGCAGCATTTTGACGCCGACAAAAATGAGGACGACCGCCAGGCCGGTCTTGAGGTAGCGGAACCGGCCCATGGCGCCGGCCAGGAGGAAATACAGCGAGCGCAGACCGAGGATGGCAAAGACGTTCGAGGTGAAAACGATGAAGGCCTTTTGCGTGACCGCGAACACAGCGGGCACGGAATCCACGGCAAAGATCAGGTCGGTCGTTTCGACCAGCAGCAAGACCAGCATGAGCGGCGTGAGCATGAGCACCCCGTTGACGCGGGTCAGGAATTTTTGACCGTCCAGCGAGGGGGCAACGGGAAACAGTTTGCGCGCGAAACGGATGACGGGATTTTTTTCCGGCTCAACGCGTTCAGGCCGGGCCAAAAATGCCCGCGCGCCGGCGATGATGAGGAAGACGCCGAAGATATAAAGCACCCATTTATAATGCTGCACGAGGGCGACGCCGACGCCGATCATCAGGCCGCGCATGGCCAGGGCGCCGAGAATGCCCCAGACCAGCACGCGGCGCTGAAATTGGGGGGGCACCTGAAACGCGGCAAAGATGAGGGCGATGACCAGGATGTTGTCGAGCGAAAGCGAAAGTTCCAGCAGGTAGCCGGTGGCGAATTCAGCGGATTCCTCGCGTCCGCGCAGAACAACGAGCAGGCCGGCGAACAGCATGGCCAGCGCAAACCAGAAGGCGCTCCACAGGAGTGCCTCGGAAAAAGTGACGGCCCGCGCGCGGCGATGGAACGCGCCCATGTCCACCCCGATGCAGAGCAGGACAAAGAGGATGAAGCCGGCCCAATGCCAGGGCGTGATCTCAATCATTTCGGATTTACGATTTACGATTTACGCGCCGACTGCAAATGCAATCGCAACTATTTCGAAATCCGAAGTCCGAGTCCCCGAAATTCGAAAGAAGCCCGAAGTCCGAATCGGGTTTTTCGCCGTTCCGGAAAAGGCGGGTGAAATTCCGCTCACGACTTGTTGATTCGGCTTTCGGGAGACTATCGCGACCTCTATGCCCTGGTCGGCGGCGCATTTTGCACCGTGACCTGCGAGGCGGCAATGTTGGGGCGTTCGCCCTTGTGCCACCGCAGCACAATCGCGCTGGCAATGTAGATGGAGGAATAGGTGCCCACCACAATGCCGATGAGGAAGGTGAAGGCGAAATCGTTGATGACGCCGCCGCCCCAGAAATACAGACAACCGGTGGCAATGAGCACCGTGCCGCTGGTGATGATGGTACGGCTCAGCGTCTGGTTCAGCGCCTGGTTGATGATGTCCTTGAACGAGCCGCGCATGCCCAGCTTCAAATCTTCGCGGATACGGTCGAAGATGACGATTTTGTCGTTGATGGAGAAGCCGATGATGGTCAGCACGGCAGCCACCACGGTGGCGTTGAACTGCCGGCCGGAAACGGCGTTGGCAATGCAGTACGCGCCGATGGCGAACAGGACGTCATGCAGCACCGCGATGACCGCCGCCACGGCGAAGGAGAATTCATACCGGAAGGCCACATAGACGAGGATGCCGAACATGGCCATGAGCGAGGCGATGACGGCCGACTGCCGGATTTCCATGCCGAGGGTGGCGCCGACTTCCTGGCGGCGGACGACGGTAAATTTAGCCTGCGGAAGTTTTGCATCGAGGGCTGCCACCACCTTTTTGGCGGAGCCGCTGGAGCTGGTGACACTCAAGGTCTGTTCATTGCCGGTTGTTTGATACTGGATCTGCGCATCCCGTTCGGTTTCGGGCAACGCGGCGCGGATGTCTTTCAACTCATAGCGTTGGGCGAAACTGAAGGTGGTGCTGTCGCCGCCGCGGAAATCAATGCCGAACAGTTTGTCGCCGCGCGAAATTCCGAAACCGAGCGAGGCAATCGTAAAGATCGTCGTGGCCACCGCCAGCGGGGTGGCAATCTTCATGAAATTAATGTTCGCGCTGCGGATGACGTGCATCATGTTCAGCGAATGGATGAGGTCCCGGTCCACCAGGAAATTGAAAATGAGCCGCGTCACGACCAGGGCGGTGAACAAGCTCGCCGCCACACCGATGGTGAGGGTGACACCGAAGCCCTTGATTTCGCCGGTGCCCATGAGGATGAGGATGATGGATGAAATCAACGTGGTGACGTGCGAGTCGAAAATGGTGCCGAAAGCGCGGGCATAGCCGGCGTCAATCGCGCCGCGCAGGGATTTACCTTTCGCCAGTTCCTCACGGATGCGTTCGTAAATCAGCACGTTCGCGTCCACCGCCATGCCGACGGTCAGCACGCCGCCCGCAATGCCCGGCAGCGTGAACGTGGTGCCAATGGAGCACATGACCCCCAGCAGAATGACGACGTTGGTAATGAGCGCCACGTTTGCCGCGATGCCAGCCAGACGGTAATAGACCAACATGAACAACGAAACAAAGAGCACGCCAAAAACCGAGGCCTTGATACCGCTGCGAATGGAGTCCTGGCCAAGCGTGGCGCCGACGTCGCTGGAATAGGCCATGTGCAATGGCGCGCGCATGGGGTTTGACAGGACGTTGGCGATGGTCTGCGCCTGTTCCAAGGTGTACTGGCCGGTGATCTCGCCACTTTTGGTGATTTCACCTTGAATGGTGGGCGCGGTCTGCAACTCGCCGTCCAGAATAATGGCCAGCCGGTGTCCGAGATTGTTGTGAGTGGTTTCCCCGAATCGCGCGGCGGCATCGTCGGTGAGGACGAATTCAATTTTCGGCTCGCCACTATTGCCACGAACGACTCTGGCGCTTTCAACAATGTCGCCGGCAAGGTTGTTTTCGGGCTTTTTCTTGACGACGTATTGTTCGATCCGGGGCTGATTGTCCTCCCCCATTTCGGTTTTTTTCAACAATTCATAACCGGGCGGAATCGGGTCGCCGTTGTGGATGATTTCATCGCTGTTATCGCTGACCATGCGAAATTCGAGGTAGGCCGGCTTGGAAAGCTGGTCAATGGCGCTCTGCCGGTCGGATTCCGAGAGGCCCGGCAACTGGACCAGGATGCGGTTGCCGCCGGCGGACTGGATGATAGGCTCGGCCACGCCGAAACGGTCAATGCGTTTGCGCAAGACTTCAATGGCCTGCGAAAGCGCGGCGCTGGTGACCTCGGAATGCGGCTGCTGGACGTTGTTCGTTTCCGTCGCGAACAGGACATTGGTGTCCATCTCCATGAGGAACTCGGTGCCGCCCTGCAAATCAATGCCGAGCTTGATCTGGCCGGCGGAGTCACGCTGGAGGCGGTTCAGGATGTAGGTGTTGGGATGAATCTGGTTGGCGGCGGCGGGGGCGTAGTGCGGGAAATACTTTTTAAGGTCGTTCGTGCCAGCGGCGATTTGCAGGGCCGTGAATTCGTTGTTGGTGCCGGCCTGCTGCAAGGCAATCGCCTGGGCCAAAATGCCCTTGAAAACGGTGTCCTGACTTTGCGCCCGGCGGGCAAATTCCTTGACCAAGTCGCGTGAGGTTGGCGGATAGACCTCCATCAGCGCCCAGGCGATGATGATGAGGACAAGGATGAAACGGCCCAAGTTGTTGTTCTTATTCATGGCAGATCAGGAAGCGGTCGGGGTGCTGGTCTCGTCGGGAATGATTTCGGTGACGGAGGCCTTGGTGACTTCAAATTTGGCGTCGGCAGAACGCAGGGTGACGGTCTTGTCCTTGACCGTAATGATGGTGCCAATCAGGCCGGCGCTGGTCACAACCTTGTCGCCGGATTTGAGGGTGGCGAGCAATTTGGCCTGCTGTTTGGCACGTTGCTGCTGGGGGCGGATGAGGATGAAATACATCATGACTCCCATCAGAACCAGGAAGATAATCGGGTTGCCAAAAAGCCCTTGCGGACCGGCCCCAGCCGGAGCCGCGGCTTGAGCCAACAACCCACTAAAACAAATTACGTGCATAAATAGAAAAACGGTCGGTTAGTTTAAGAAAGACACGGCCAAAAGCAAGATTTATTGCCCGGAGTTTTAAAGACAGGGGGCGACTGGACACGGTTCTTGAGCCGGACAGGCGGGACGCCTGCCCTACTTTACGCAACTACGCCCGACGGCACCGGCTGGCGCGAGACGTGGCGCAGGTTGCCAATTTACGATCCAGCCGCCACCCAGTCTGCGCCAACAGTGTGGCTGGGGTTTACGAGTTTTTGGTGCGATTAGGTCGGATTCGGTCGGATTTCTTTGAATTCATTGGGGTTTTGACCAAGAGCCAGCATGTGGTGGCGTGGGGGGGGGGGGGGGGCTTTTATAGGGTTTAATGGGGT
>Ga0181520_10007134_pt1 | contig 16621 bp, 16 predicted proteins | sample PEATcosm2014_Bin_29_FD_132451 | JGI IMG/M metagenome (GOLD analysis project Ga0181520, IMG submission 132451) | Peatland microbial communities from MTU Mesocosm Facility, Houghton, MI, USA - PEATcosm2014_Bin02_30_metaG | ecosystem: Environmental > Terrestrial > Soil > Wetlands > Peat | place... | reverse complement strand
GGCGATCGCTTCCGGAAGATGGTGCTCTCCCGCGGCAACACGGAGAATCTGGCCACCATGTACGCGAACTGGCGCGGGCGCGCTCCGGAGATCGGAGCCATGCTGAAGGATCGCGGCCTCACGGAGAAATGAGCCCTGCCCACCCAGCTAAGAAGAAAAGGCTGCCCAGCGGCAGCCTTTTTCCATCACTTGCCGATGATCAGGCGTGCGCGTACGACGCGATGGCGCTGGCCTCGTCGTCCTTCACGTCGAAGACCGTGTAGAGTTTGGTGATCTGCAGCAGGTCGTGCACCTTGCGTGTCAGATTCAGCAGCTTCAGCTCGCCGCCCTGATTGCGGACGGTAGTGTAGGCGCTGACCAGCTCGCCGATGCCCGAGCTGTCGATGTAATTCACGTCGCCGAGGTTCAGCAGAATCTTCTTGTGCCCTTTGGCGAGCAGGTCACGGACCGAATCACGCAACTGCACGCTGCCCTCGCCGAGGGTGATCCGGCCGCCGAGATCGAGAATCGTTATCCCGTCTACCTGACGAGTGCTGATTTTCATGCTCACGAGAAATTCCTCCTTGGAAAAACTTGAATCGCGGGGAAGTTAGGCGCCGGTTGGAGCGGTTCCGAGATGCTTGATCAGTGTCAGCTCGGTCCCGGGATGCAGTTGTTTGAAGTGTACCTCATCCATAAACGACCGAATAAGGAAGATGCCCCGCCCGGAGCCACGCAGCAGGTTCTCCGGCGCCAGGGGATCGGGCAGAGTGGCCGGGTCCAGCCCCTTGCCTTGATCGGTAATCCGAATCACCAGCGACGAACCCGTGTTTTCGAACGACGCCGTCATGCGTTTTTCCGGATCGTAAGCATTCCCATGCAAAACTGCGTTCACCGCCGCTTCGCGCACCGCCATCGAAATTCTGAAAATCTCGTCCTCGTCCACGCCCGCCTTGCGAGCCATTTGCTCGGCGGTTTGCTCGACTTTGTTCACGCTGTCCAGCGAGGAGTCCAGAGTATAGGTCACGCGCTTTTCCGGCTGTCCTGTCAAATGCCCTTCCTCGCTTTGCGAATCGCGGCTCTTTCCGGGGGACTTTTTCCCGTAGGCGAAGTTTGCTTGCTGGAACGAAAGATGTCAAGCAGAACAGGATAAAGACGCCCTCGGGCGCTGCCCAGGTTGCCTGCGACTCACACAGCTGTGATGGGTGGATTCGCCAGGACTACGGAAGTCTCTTCCTGTCGATCCGGAATCGTCCAGTACCTTCGCAGCAATCGGGTCTTGACCTCGGGGGAAAGCATCTCGAAGCCATGCCGCTCATAAAAGCGAATTGCCCCTACGGCGGCAGCCCATGTACCGACCAGGATCTGGCGCTTGCTGCGGCTGCGCAGATGCGTGAGCAGCGCGCTGCCTACACCGCGCCCCTGCTGGCCCGGCAAAACATAGGCATGCCGAATCAAATCGACATCGCCGACCGGCTGGAACCCCATGACTCCAGTCAGAACGCCATCGCCCTCGTAGCCCCAGAACACCACGCCGGCTGCGATCTCGGCCTCCAGTTCTTCCAGCGGCATGTACGGCTCATGCCAGCAATCCGGCGGGATGGTGTCGCGATAGGCCTCGGCGGCCTGGTTGATAATGGCGAACATCGCACTGTGCTCGTCTTCGCGGCACGGACGGATCCGAAAATCAAGTTCACGCACGGGCAAATCCTCAACGCCGGTCATAAATTCCTGAGACGCAACGGGGGCTTCCCGCAGCCAGGACCAGTCTGTCGCTCTGACGGGCTTTGCCTTCGGCATGTTGGGCCTCCCTCTGCGATGCATCGTGCAGTCGTGGTTGCCGGCCCCTGAATCTCAGGTTCACCTTCAGAGTACAGCCCCGCTCCCGGTAAGATGAAAGAAGAGCGATCATGTCCAGCTCGGAGCCCCAGTCATCCAGGGACGACGCCCAGGGGGCGAAGTCCGCGCCGAAGCCGGCGGCCAAATCCGCTTCACAGCAGGACGACGACGTCGTCGGCAAAGCCTACGACAGCCGTCTCATGCGGCGGCTGATCACCTACCTCTATCCCTACAAGTGGACCTGCATCGCCTCCATCGTTGCGATTCTGCTGAAAGCCGCCGCGGACGTGCTCGGACCCTACCTGACCACAGTCGCCGTCGATCTGTATCTCAAGCCTGCGGCGGACAAAACCTCCCAGGCTGCGGCAGCCGATGCTCTGCGCGGGGCCGCGGCGCATCCCTGGCTCGCGCACTGGCTCAGCCCGTGGGCGGCGGGTGGCGCGTGGAAGGGCGTCACGGAGCTGGCCGGAGTCTGGTTGGCGGCGCTCGTGTTCAGCTATGCGCTCGAGGCGCTTCAGACCTGGCTAATGCAGTGGACCGGTCAGAAGGTCATGTTCGATATGCGCAGCCAGATCTTCCGGCACATGCAGCAAATGCATATCGGCTTCTTCGACCGCAACCCGGTTGGCCGCCTGGTCACCCGGCTCACCACCGACGTCGATGCCATCAACGAGATGTTTACCTCAGGCGTCTTTGCGATTTTCGAAGATGTCTTCGTGCTCGCGGCCATCGTGTTCGTCATGCTGCGCATGAAGTGGTGGCTGGCCCTGCTGGCCTTCTCCGTCCTGCCGCTGATCCTGCTGGTCACCCGCATCTTCCGCAAATATGTTCGCGAATCCTACCGCCGCATCCGCGCCGCCATCGCCCGCATCAACGCCTACACCCAGGAATACGTCTCCGGCATGTCGCTGGTGCAGCTCTTCAACCGCCAGCAGCGTGCCTTCAGCGATTTTTCCGCCATCAACCGCATCCACATGGAGGCATTCAAGGACAACATCCTGTGCTATGCACTCTACTACCCCGCGGTCGAGTTGCTGAGCTCCTTCGCCATCGCGCTCATCATCTGGGTCGGCGGCGGCGGTGTGCTGCGCGGAACGGTTCTGCTGGGAACGCTCGTAGGCTTCATGCAGTACGCGCAGCGTTTCTTCCGGCCCATCCAGGACCTGAGCGAGAAATACAACATCCTGCAGGCGGCCATGGCGGCCAGCGAGCGCGTCTTCAAGCTCCTCGATACGGCTCCGGAGATCGTCTCGCCGCCGAATCCGAAGCAGGGCGATGGTTCCGGGCGCATTGAACTGCGCGATGTCTGGTTCACCTATCAGCGCCTCGACGCCGCGACCCAGGCCAGCATCGCCCGCGCCAGCTCGGCAGAACTGCAGGCGATGACTGACATCGAATGGGTCATGCGCGGCGTTTCGTTCACCGTCGAGCCCAGCCAGACCGCGGCCATCGTGGGGCACACCGGGGCAGGGAAGACCACCATCACCAGCCTGATGATGCGCTTCTACGACGTACAGCACGGTCAGGTTCTGGTCGACGGTGTCGATGTGCGGGAGCAGGACCTGACGCGCCTGCGCCAGCGCTTTGGCGTTGTGCTGCAGGATCCGTTCCTCTTCAGCGGCACGGTAGGCGACAACATCCGGCTGGGCACGGAGAGCATCACGAACGAGCAAATGCGCCTGGCAGCGGAACAGGTCAATGTCGCCGATTTTATTCAGTCCCTGCCCGCAGGCTATGCGGAACCCTTGCGCGAGCGAGGCGCCGGACTTTCGACAGGACAAAAGCAGCTCATCAACTTTGCCCGGGCGCTGGCGCACCGGCCCGGCATCCTGATCCTCGACGAGGCGACTTCCAGCGTCGACACGGATACGGAGTTTCTGGTCCGCGCTGCGCTCGAACGCATGGTCGAAGGCCGCACCTCCGTGGTCATTGCGCATCGGCTTTCAACGGTGCAGCGCGCCGACACCATCCTCGTCATGCATCGCGGCCAGCTGCGCGAGATGGGTACCCACCAGGAGCTGCTGGCGCTCCATGGCATCTACTGGAAGCTCTACCAGCTCCAGTACAAGGACCAGGAACTGGGCGAGCAGCCGGCAAGCGGGCTTACGCCGTCTTTGGCGTTAGGAACGGATTGAGCCGAACTCACACCCGGTCTCGATGCGGTGTTATTTCCGGAATGGCGGTTAACCGTCCCACTCGACAGAATAGACCGCGAATATGCGGTACGGGCCGGGTTCGCAGTCGTTGAATGATCCGTCGTCCACGCTTTTCCACGCCTGCTCAAAGGAGTCAAACAGACAGTGGCTATTCGTGCCCAACTCCTCTGCCAATCTGGTGCACGCGAGCGTTGAACATTCCGGCCCAGTTCGAGCGGTGAAGTTGACCACGTCAAATCCCTCAAGTTGCTTGGTCGATGGCAGGGAGACTGCTGTCTTGAACGACGGATCGCAAGCCCACAGACGCCAATGCTCGCCGTCGAACTCCATTTCGTGCGCTTCGTAAAAGAACAGGGACGTATCGCGAAGATCGATGCCGTTCTGTGCCGCCACGTGCTTAATGATTTCGGGTGAATCGAACAGCCAATAGCCATTGTGTTTCCAGAACTTAACGTAGTCAGCAAAGTTCTTTGAAACGCAGTCGCACACTGAGTAGATTTCGTTGACTGTTGAGTCCTTGACCCAGTCTGGCTTCTTTTGCAACCGTCGTTTCGCCATGTAGCCGACCGGTACCATGCTGGTGTCAGTTTAGCGGTGAGTCGTCGGTTCGTGGCTGGATCGTCGGCCATCCGGCAATTTCGAGCGACTTCGTTGCCAGCCAGAACCGAGGACGACCCCATCACGATAAGCGAGTAATCCCCGGCACACCGTCGAATCCGCGATCGAAAGTTAGGATTTTTCTGACGCCGTGGATCTGCATAACCGCGACATGCACCGCATCGCGAGCCGAAAGCGCCTTGTGCCCGAGCACGATCTGTTTGGCTTGTTCGACGGCCGCCTGATCCACAGAAAAGACCTCATCGACGACTCCCAACAAAGCGTTGAACGCCGGCTGAATTGCAGCCGGACGGTCGATCGAAACATAACGGTGCAGGATCTCCTGCAGAACCTCCGCGTCGGTCACCAGCCGCTCGCGGCCGCTCACCAGTTCCTCCAGCCAACGCCTGGCATCGCTTTTATGCGGGTGATGAGCGCCCACCAGATACATGGGGATGTTCGAGTCGACAAAAATCACGCCTGCATATCCGATCCGTAACCCTGTTCGATCTCTTCAAGCATGCGATCGATGTCGGCGGTGGGGAAGTCCATCCGTACCGCCGCTCGAATGACGTCCAGTTTCGCTGCGACCTCACGGCTGGGCTCGCTCTTGCGGGCCTGAACCAGCGCCTGCCGCACCCATTCGGCAATCGACATACGCCGCAAACGAGCCGCCCGCTGGATGTCGCGATATTCGGGGTCCTGAACAATGACCTGCAAGCGTTTAGCCATGCTAGTAGTTTATTTAACTCATCAAAATGAGTCAATTCTCGTCCATCTGGATCCCACACCCAACCCGGATCAACAATTACCATCAGACCAGCACCCGCATGACCGTCGCCCCAAAAATCTTTCTTTCTGCAGGAGAAGCCAGCGGCGAATACTACGGCGCCGAACTTGTCGCCGCGCTGCAGAAGTGCGCGCCGCAGGCCGACTTCTTCGGCCTCGGCGGCCGTCGCATGGAGGCCCTCGGCTTCCGACCCATCGTCCGCTCCGAAGATGTGGCCGTCATGGGCATCACAGAAGTCGTCCGCGACATGCCCCGCATCTACCGGGAATATCGCCGCCTGCGCGCCTCCATCACCAACGAAAAAGCGGACATCGCCATCCTGATCGACTTCCCCGACGTCAATCTCTCCCTGGCCCGCCGCCTGAAGCGCCAGGGCGTGCCCGTGATCTACTTTGTCAGCCCGCAGCTATGGGCATGGAAGAGATACCGCATCCGCACCGTGCAGCGCTACGTGGATCGCATGCTGACCATCTTCCCCTTCGAAGAGCGCTTCTACCACGACCACGGCGTCGACGCGGAGTTCGTCGGTCATCCCCTGGCCGAACGCGAACCGCCCACGATCACCCGGGAGGAATTCGCTCACCAGGCCGGCGCCGATCCGACCAGTCTCGACCCGTCCAGAACCTGGATTGGGCTGCTGCCCGGCAGCCGCGGCAAGGAAATCCGGCTCAACCTCCCTGAGATGGTCCGTGCCGCCGCCATGCTTAGCCAGAACCTAGAGTTTCTGCTGCCGCTAGCCGCCACGCTCACCGGCCCGCAGCGCGACCACATCCGGGCGCTCCTGGCGGAGTTACTGGCCGCCGAACCCAGCCCGCCCCGCATCGTTGTCGTCGACGATGCCCGCGCCGTCCTCCATCACGCTCGTGCCAGCATTGTGGCCAGCGGCACCGCTACGGTGGAAGCCGCGCTCATCGGCAATCCATTTATCGTGGTATACCGGATTTCACCGCTCAGCTATGCGGCGGCGAAGAGGGTGGTGGACGTGCCGCACGTGGCCATGGTGAACCTGATCGCGGGAAAACGCATCGTACCGGAACTGATCCAGGGTGACTTTACCGCCCCGGAAGTAGTCTCACAACTCAGACCGCTGCTGGACAACGAACAGGCGCGGGTCCGGATGCGGGCGAATCTGCGGCGCGTGGGAGAAATGCTGCGCAGCGAGCAGAGCGCCGTCGGCCGCGTCGCCCAGATTGTTTGCGAGATGCTGCGACCAACACCAACGCCGGAAGAAAGACAGAGCCAGGTTTCATGAACAACTACCCATCTGACCGCGCGGATCGGTACCGCCTCCCGCGCATTGCCGCCCCATCTTGTTCAGTCACGCTTGCAGTCACGATCGCGGCTTTCCTGCTGCCCGCCCGGCCGTCCGCGGCGCAGAACGCCGCCCCCAGGCCAACGCTGAACATCACCGCCTACAACATCAGCCTGGAGCTCAAGCCCGCCGATCACTCCCTCGACGCGACTGCGCAGGTCACCTTCACGCCCATGGCGGACCTGCCTACCGCGATCTTCGACCTGCACGGCGCGCTGCTCGTGGATAAAGTGACCGACGCAAAGGGTGCACCCCTGAATGGTGCGCGCGGACCGGGCGCGACCCTGATCGTCACCCCCTCCACGCCCCTGGCCAAGGGGCAATCGATCACCTGGACCTTCCACTATTCCGGCAAGCTCGAAACCGACGCCGGCGGACCCGTCGAGGGCCTCAAGCTCGCCTACGTCGGCGAGCCCATCAGCTATCTCTTCTATGCAGGCCGCTGGTTCCCCATGACCGGCTACCTCACCGACCGCTTCACTGCGGAGATTCACGTCAAAGCCCCGGCCGGATACCGCGTTATTGGCAGCGGCAGCACCGGCAAGCCGAAGGAATCGGCGGGCGGAGCCCAGCTATGGGACTTTAAATGGGACAAGCCCGGCTTCCCCGGCACCATCATCGCCGGCAAATTTGATCCTCCCGTTTCCGGTGGCGCTCCGAATATACGCGTCTACACCACGGCCGCCCACAAGGCAGCCGCTGCGGACTACGCCGCGACCACTCTGCGCGAATTCGCCTACTTCACCAGCACCTTCGGCTTTCCCGAGTCGCACGAGCTGAACGTGGTGGAACTGCCCGACGACACGGTTCCGGTCGCCTGGGCTCCCGAGATAGCCGCAGTCGCAGGCGCTCATATCGGCGGCAAGAACGACTTCCGGCTGCTGGCCAATACCATCGCGCACCAGTGGTGGGGCAGCGAGGTCAGTCCCGCAACGCTGAACGACGGCTGGATCATCAACGGTATGGCGCGCTACGCCGAGCTCATGTACCTCGAAGACGATGCTGGTCACTCGGCGCTCGAGACCGCTCTGCCCGACATCGCTGCCAGCGCCCTGGCCTACGACACCATCCCGCTCTCCAGCGCCGGGTCGTCGGCCGGTGCTGGCGATGTTTCTGTGGCCTATTCGCCGCAGTTCCAGTCCATGACACTCGACAAGGGCGCGCTGATCTTCCACATGCTGCGCTGGGAGGTCGGCGACGACAGCTTCGAGAAGATTCTGCGCGCGGCCCTGGCCCAGTTCAAGGACAAGGGCATTCGCACCGGGGAATTTGAACGTGTTGCCGAAGAGCAGTCGCAGCAGCAGCTCACCCCCTTCTTCAGCGAATGGCTCGACGGCACCGGAGCGCCCGAGTTCACCGACAAATACGCGGTCTACCGCCTGGGCAACAACAAAGGATTCCGCACGATTGGCGAAATCCAGGGGGACATGGATCTCTTCAACATGCCCGTCGATCTGCGCGTGGACACGGAGGGCAAGACCGTCGATAAGCGCGTCGACGTGGTCGGCACCGATTCGCAGTACGTCATCGACACCTTCGGCCGCCCGCGACGCGTGGTCATCGACCCGCAGGGATGGGTCCTCAAGAACACACCCGATCTCGAAGTGCGCGTGGCCATCCTGCGTGGCCAGCAGCTTGCCGCGCAGGGTGACAACGGAGGCGCTCTGGCCGAATATCAGAAGGCTCTGAAGGCCAACCCGCAAAGCTCACTGGCCAGCTACCGCATTGGCGAGCTGCTGTTCAGCATGCGCAACTATCAGGCCGCGGTCAATGCCTACCGCGATGCGCTGAATGGCGACAACGACCCGAGATGGACCGAGGTCTGGAGCCACATCGCCGTCGGCAAAATCTTCGACCTCACCGGGCAGCGGGACCGCGCCATTTCCGAATACCGTCAGGCGCTGCAGACCAACGACAACACCGCCGGCGCGATGAACGAGGCGCGCCACTGGATCCAGACGGCCTACAAACGGCCGGATACGGAGTAGTAGACTAGAAGCTCGGAGTGTCGAATGCGGCTTGCACGTTTTCGGGAGATAGCTCGGATCTGGAAGCGGAAACGAGCGCTATCACGCCTGCGGAAGCTTCGTCGCCCGCTACCTCAGGGTTTTCTCTTTAACCGCGAAGAAGCGAATTCCCGCCAGGGTGAGTAAGGCCCCGTTACAGCCCCTTGTAACTTCCCCCATCCACCAAAATCGTCTGGCCAGTAATGCTCGCGGCGGATTCCGAAGCCAGCCACACAATCGTCGCCGCAACCTCCTCCGGCGTCGCCATCCGGCCGATAGGAATCTCGCGCTCCAGATCGCCCAGAACCTGTTCGTACGAGACATTGCGGTTCTTCGCGCGCCCCTCCAGCAGGCTGCGCGAGCGATCCGTCGACGTGAATCCCGGCCCAACGTTGTTCACCGTGATGCCGTCCCGCCCGAACTGCCCGGCCAGCGAACGCACCAGCCCCATCACCCCGGCGCGGATCGTGTTCGAGAGAACCAGCTCCGGCACCGGCTGCTTCACCGTGTACGAAGTCAGCGTGATGATGCGTCCCCAGTGTTGCTTCTGCATGTGCGGCAGCACCGCCTGCGAAAAAATAATCGCGCTGCGCAGATTCAGATGCCAGGTGCGCTCCCAGTCCTCCAGCGTCGTCTCCAGAAACGGCTTGGCCGGAGGCCCGCCCGCATTCGGCACGCAAACATCCACCCGCCCGAACTTCACCTGGGCCGAGGTGATAAAAGCAAAAACCGCCGCAGGATCGCCCACATCGAACGCCTGGGTCAGCGTCTCCACGCCGAAGCGGTTATGGGCCTCCGCCGCGACCTGATCCAGCTCCGCCTGGCGCCGCGCACACAGCGCGAGATTCGCGCCCTCCGCAGCAAGGGCCAGTGCCGTCGCTTTGCCGATTCCAGAGCTTGAGCCCGCCACAAGGGCGAGTCTCCCTTTCAGTCCCGTGTCCATGCGCCCTATGATAGTCGAGACAATTGCAGTTCACTGGAATCGAATCATCCCCGGAGAAATCGAATTGGCGGATTTAAAAGACCTTCAGTACACGGGCTTCGACACTATTCCCGTCGAACCCCTGAACCCACTTATCGATCGCCAGTTTGTCTATGGCGAGCGGGCGATGCTCGCGCGTCTCGTGCTGAAGAAAGGCGCGGCCGTGCCCAAGCATAGTCACGAAAACGAGCAGATCACCTATGTGCTGGAGGGCGCGCTGCGGTTCACCCTGGGCGATGGCCGCGTCATCACGGTGGGCGCGGGCCAGGTGCTGGTTATTCCCTCCAACATGCCGCATCAAGCTGAGGCCCTGGAGGATACCCTCGACCTCGACGTTTTCACTCCGCCCCGCGCCGACTGGATCGCCGGCACCGATGCCTATCTGAGGAAGTAGGCCAAATGGACAGCAAAAAAGCTAGCTCCCGGAAGCGTCCTCCGGAGGCACTGCCAGCCTGCATCGGTTGCGTCCGGCGGCTTTGGCGGCGTAGAGCGCCACGTCCACCTCGCGCAGCACGTCTTCCCGCCGCGGATACTCCCACTCGCGCGCCGGAAGCACACCGATGCTGATGGTGAGAGAAATAGGCCCGCACACCGTGGAAATGGGCGAATCGCTAATGCTCGACCGCAGATGGTCGGCGCGTGCCATCGCCTCCTGCGCGCCGCACCCCCCCAGGATCACGAGGAATTCCTCACCGCCCAGCCGCCCGACCAGGTCGTAAGCACGGACCGACCGCAGGAAGCGCCTCGCCGTCTCGCGCAGCACCTCGTCGCCAATCGGATGTCCGTACTGGTCGTTGACTTCCTTGAAATGGTCCAGATCCGCCAGCAACACCGCCGTCGATCCGTGCTCTCGGGAGCTGCGGGCGATCTCCCGCCCCAGCATCTCCAGGATCGCTTCGCGGTTCAGCAGCTTCGTCAGCGAATCGTGCGTGGCCTTGAAATGCAGGTTCTCCCGCGCGCGCTTCAGCTCCGTCTCGGTTTCCTTCAGGGCCGTAATGTTTCGACCGATACCGATGGTCCCGATCGTCTCCCCTTCGGCATTGCGGAACGGGATCCTCGTGGTCAGCAGCCAGCGAACCCGCCCGTCGTTTTCCCGGATGTGCTCTTCCTGGCTCACCAAAGCCACGCCGGAGCGCATGACCTTCTGCTCATCCTGATAAAAGCCCGCAGCCAGCTGGGTGGGATAGTAGTCGAAATCCGACTTACCCCGGAGCTCGTCGCCCGAGGCCGCGCCCATCACATCCGCCGTCTCCTGATTGGCGAACAGGAAGCGGCTCTCCCTGTCTTTGACGAAGATCAGGTCAGGAACGCTGGCCATCACGGCGCGCAGCGTGGTCAGTTCACCGGAGAACTTTTCCCCCGGGCCGCGCAGGCGGATCCGGATCAACCGCCACGTCAGGACGCACGCGCCCAGCAAAATGATCACCAGAGCGCCGACCAGCACCCATCCCGTCAGCCTGTCCGGATAAAACGGCCTGGCAACCGAATGCAGCAGTTCGCCGGCCGGACCCAGTCGCATTGCGAAAGTCGGTAGGATCGCAGGTTTCATCGCAGTCCAGGTCTGCGGGGCCGGCTCCAGCCACCACGAGACCCTGGGACCAACAAGTCATAACCCGGCCACGGGAACTTCGAACCGAGTCTTCTGGCTTGGTTCCAGTCGTCTCCAGGTCACCAACAGGGTCTCAAGTATATCGGCCTGCCGTTTCCTGGACAATACTCTGCCCTACCCCTTTCGCCGCAGTATTTGCGACCCAAAGGAGTACCTGCGCGCCAATTTTGGCAATACCGGCGGCCAGTACGCGCTGTCGTTCGTGCGGTGGCCGACAACTAAGCCGGCCTCGCGCGAACTATGCGCCAACCTGCGACCACCTCGTCTCGCAAGCTACTTCTTAGCGTTCTGGGCTGCTTTCTGCTTGGCCCAGCGCCGCCTTTGGGCTGCGGCAATGCGCGCACGCGCATCGGCGCTCAGAACCCGCTTCTTCCGCGGACGGTTACCGAAGGAGGTCGTAGAGATCCGGGAGCCTCCTGTGCTCGCGAGCAGAGCACGGACTTTCTCGAGGCGGCTGATTTCCTCATCGACTGCAGCAACTAGTTCTTCACGTGTCATTTTTCTCTCTCGTTTTCGTAGACCAGTTATCCAGGGAACGGATGCAACATCGCCTACCATAGCAAATTGAGTGGGTTGTTACAAAAAATTCTTCTGTCCGCACATCCGGCCTGGATCATCCTGCGATAGATGTACTGAAACGATACATTAACTCAGAATTTGTCTGTTTTTCTCTTCTCTGTAAGCTCCTGTTCTCTTCTCACCAGCAAGATGACCGTGTGTTAACCTCTAAACGCGTGTCGGTGCCGCGCAGCCTGGCATCCGGCGTGGTCAGTCCTGTCGAGGTTCAGGCCGGGGTAAGGGCCCCTGCTCCGGATGGTTTTGTCGCCCAAACACCCCTTGTTTCCCTCCAGTTAGGAAAATATGAAATTCGGTTGGCCGAAACGCTGGCCGAACGCGATGCCGCCTGCAGGCTGCGCTTTAAGGTATTCAATATCGAACTCGGCGAAGGCCTGGATTCCTCCTACGAGACTGGCCTCGACCAGGACCATTTTGACCTATTTTGCCACCACCTGATTGTGGAGGACCGCTCCAGGCGGGAGGTCGTCGGTACCTATCGCATGCAGTCAGGTATCACCGCCAAACAGAACTTGGGTTACTACAGCGAGCAGGAATTCGACTTTTCTCCGTATGAGCCGATTCGCAGCGAAGTTCTGGAGCTCGGCCGCGCCTCCATCGACCGCGAGCACCGCACCAGCGAAGTACTCACCCTTCTTTGGCGTGGCATCGCGCAATACGCCCGGTTCTACAAGCTGCGCTACCTCATCGGCTGCTCGTCGCTGAACTCCCGCGACCCTCGTGAGGGCTGGATGATGTACCGGGAACTTACACCCTTCCTGGCCCCGGAGACCCTGCGCACGCGCCCTACTCAAAGCTTTGATCTGCCTGCGGCGCCTGCGGATAGTCAGGGCCAGGTCAAGGTTCCCAGGTTGCTGAAGACGTATATTGCAGTGGGAGCCAGAATCTGCGGCGCACCGGCATGGGATCGCGAATTCGGAACCATCGACTTTCTGACTCTGCTCGATCTGGTGCAGCTCTCGCCGGCAGCGAGGAACCGATTCCTTCCGGACTTCGAACCAGCGCAAGCTTCTTCCGGGCCAGTCTGCGCCTGCTGATTCTGCTGGCCAGCCTCGCTGACGTTGGCCTTCGCTTTTTCTTTCTTTGGCTCATACACGGAGCGCGCCTCGAGCTTTGGCAAAGGGCTCAATGGCTGCATCGTGCCTGCGCCATCATCCTGCGCCGCCTCGGCATGCGCCTGGAGTGCCGTGGCATGCGCCCAACCCGGGGGCTGATCTGCTCCAACCACCTTAGCTATCTCGACATCCTGGTCTACGCCGCCGCCACGCCGTGCGTCTTCGTATCCAAGCGCGAGGTCCGGCGCTGGCCTGCTTTTGGGTTACTCGCCCGTTGTGGAGGAACCATCTTCGTCAACCGCCAAAGCCGAACGAATACCGCAGAGGCGACGCGGGAAATCGGCGCTGTGCTCGAAACCGGCGTGCCCGTTCTGTTGTTTCCCGAAGGAACCAGCACCGACGGCACCGAGGTCGAGCGCTTTCATCCCACTCTTCTCGAGCCGGCCGTCGAACGCGTTGCGGAGATGACAGCCGCCGCCATCGGCTATCGTGCTCATGCCGTCGAAGAGTGCGACCTCTGCTGGTTTGGAGACGCTCCCTTCCTCTCGCATCTGCTGCTCACGCTGGGCTGCGAAAATGTTCTCGCCGAGGTGGAGTTCTTCCCCGATCGCAACGTCTACTCCGACCGCAAATCCGCCGCCCTGGAACTTCGCGAACAGGTCGCCGCAATGCGGCAGCGGATGAAAAGAGAAGCAATGGCTTGACGAAGTAGGGCAGCCGTTATCATTCGCCAGCTCCCAGCTCCCAGCTCCCAGCTCCCAGCTCCCAGCTCCCAGCTCCCAGCTACGGGCTACAGGCTACCGGCTGCCCCCCTCCTCCCGCTCCGCCAGTTCCTCCAGTTGTTTCCGCCAGTCGAGCGACTCGATGAAGACACGCGAATCGCGCCAGTGCTCGCGAACCAGGACGTGCAGTTCGAGGTACACCCGCGTCCTCAGCAGCGCCTCAATCTCCCGCCGGGCGCCGGCGCCGATCTCCTTCAGCTTGCTGCCGCCTTTGCCGATCAGGATCGCCTTCTGCCCATTGCGTTCGCAGTAAATCGCCGCGGAGATACGCGTCACCGGAGGCAGCGTCCCCGGGCGCGGCTTGCCTGTCGGAGGCGCAGGCTCCTCGAAGCGCTCCACGATTACCGCCGACGCATACGGCACCTCTTCGCCGGTCTCCATCAGGATGCGCTCGCGGATCAACTCCGCCACCAGAAAGCGCTCCGGCTGATCCGTGAACTGTTCCTTCGGGAACCAGCGCTGCCCCTCCGGCAGATACTCGGCGATCTTGTGCAGCAGCACCCTCAGCCCATCGCCCTTCTTCGCCGAAACCGGGACCACCTCCGCAAACGAATGCAGCGCGCTCAGCCCTTCGATCAGCGGCAGCAGAGCCTCCTTCGGCGCCAGGTCGATCTTCGTGATCACCAGAAAGACCGGGCAATCGAGCTGGCGGATCATCTCGAAGGCCATCGCTTCTTCGCTCGCCCGGTCGAATTTCACCGGCCCCCCCTCCTCCGCCCGCGGCTGTTTCCGCACCGCATCCACCAGCAGCAGCACGACGTCCCGCGTCATCAGCGCCTCATGGATCTCCTGCATCATCGCGCGGTCCAGCTGCGACGCCGGTTTGTGAATCCCCGGCGTGTCCACAAAAACAATCTGCGTGACGGGATGTTTTCCCTTCCGCTCCGGCACATCCACCATGCCGCGAATCCGCGTTCGCGTGGTCTGTGGTTTGGCCGTAACAATGGCGACCTTCTCGCCGATCAGCGCATTCAGCAGCGTCGACTTGCCCGCGTTGGGACGCCCAATAATCGAAACAAACCCGGACCGCATTTTCATCTCTGCATCCTTGTTGATGTTTCCTAACTTCCTTTAGAGATTGTCATCCCGACCGGACCCTGAGCTCGCGCGAGCGAGTGAAGGGGTAGCGGAGGGACCTGCTTTTGAAATCCCGTTTTCGGCAAGAGACTTCGGAAACGCGACACTAGCTGGCTTCCGCCAGCCGCGATACTCGCAGGCGATTCACCTTGCGGTCGGTGGAGGCCAGAATCTCAAACCGCAGCCCATAGCCCTCCACCACCTCGCCTGACTGCGGAATGCGCCCCGCCGTCTCGCTTACAAGGCCGCCCACGCTCGTGGCCTCCAGGTCCTCCGGCAGTTCCACGCCGCCAAGAATCTCCTCTACGCGCCCGATCTCGAGGTTCCCCGGAACCACCCACGTTCCGCCCGGCTCCCGGATCACGGCCGCATTGTCTTCATCCTCGTGCTCGTCGCGAATCGCGCCCACCAGCTCCTCGAGCAGATCCTCGATGGTCACCAGCCCCGCGACCCCGCCATACTCATCGATCACGATGCGCATGTGCTGCTTCTCGCGCTGCATCTCGCGCAGCAGCTCGTTCACCTTCTTCGTCTCCGGCACAAACGCCGCGGGCCGCTGGATCGACCCGACCGTCGTCGATCGCGCCTCAGCATCGGAAATCTGCAGCAAATCATGCGCGAACGCGATCCCGGTGACGTTGTCGAGCGTCTCCTTGTAGACCGGTACGCGCGAAAACGGCTGTGCCCGAATCAGCTCCAGAAACTGCTCCAGGGTGATCGTGCCCGGAACCGCGAACATCGCCGGCCGCGGCGTCATCACTTCGCGGACCACCTTGTCGCCGAACTCCACCGCCGACCGCACCAGCTCCCGGTCGCTTTCCTCGATGATGCCTTCCTCTTCGCCCGCCTCGATCAGTGCCTCCACCGCCTCGGCCGCCGTAGTGTCTCCGTGCTCGCTCGGCGACTCTTCTGCCAGCGCCGCAATCGAAAGCAGAAACTGCACGAACAGCGTAATGGGCAGAACCAGCCACAGCAGCAGCTGCAAAAACCACCGCCAGCGCACGATCCAGGCGCCCTGTGTGCGCGCGAAGAAGGCATAAGGCAGCAGCCGGTTGAAAACGATGATCACCAGCACGATGCCCAGCACCACCTGCGCGATCTCCGGCATCGTGGCCCGGTCGCCGGCCCGCGCGCGCTCGAACAGCAACATGCCGAAAACCAGCGTCAGAAACGCCAGCGAAAGATGCATCAGGATTGCCGCCGACAGCGCAATCCGGTCGCGGTTCATACCCAGCCGCGGCTCCACCCGCTGCTCCCACAGGTCGATGTTCTCCTGGAATTCCCGCGCCAAAAATTTCCCCATCTCCGAATAGAGCCGGTCCACATAAGACACCAGCGTCAGCACCACCAGCAGCAGCACGATCAGCACAGCAGCAACGATGCTCATGGCTTACTCCGCCTGCCCGTGCTCACGCGCTTCGATCCCGCTGCAGTGCCGCGCTCAATTAGCCCCCATTCCAAACCAAATCGCTTGCGCAGAGCCGTCTCCTTGCGCGCCATCTCGCCCTCATCCGCCTCGTGATCGTAGCCACCCAGGTGCAGCAGCCCGTGCAGAACCAGAATCTGCACCTCCGTCGCCAGCGGATGCCCGAAATCCGTCGCCTGGCGCATAGCGGTTTCCACTGAGACCGCCAAATCCCCGGCCACCGGCGCGTGCCCGTTCACCGGATCAGCCGCCGGGAACGACAAAACGTCGGTGGCCTTGTTCTTCCCGCGATAGACCCGATTCAGCCTGCGAATATGCTCGTCGCCGGTCAGCAGGACCGACACCTCACCCGCCAGCCCCACCGCCTGCGCCGCCTCTTTCAGAAACACGGCGAGGGTCCTTTGCCGCAGTGCGCGGCCGAAACTGGCTTGTATC
>Ga0181520_10007133_pt1 | contig 16625 bp, 14 predicted proteins | sample PEATcosm2014_Bin_29_FD_132451 | JGI IMG/M metagenome (GOLD analysis project Ga0181520, IMG submission 132451) | Peatland microbial communities from MTU Mesocosm Facility, Houghton, MI, USA - PEATcosm2014_Bin02_30_metaG | ecosystem: Environmental > Terrestrial > Soil > Wetlands > Peat | place... | reverse complement strand
GCGTTGGCGCGAACCAGCGTGCCGCGGAGCCACTTCGTGCCGGGACGGACGGGGGCGTAGGAGAGGCCGATGCGCGGGGCTCCGGTGATGCCGTAGAGGTGGTTCTTCTCCACGCTTCCGCCAGCGGAGTAGAAGAACCGGCTCTTGATCTCGCCTTGAAGTTGCAGCGTGTATTCGAAGTTGGTGCGTTGCGTCTTCTCGTCTTCAGCGTACGGAGGCGGCTCCACGTAGCTGCCGCGCTCGTTCTCATAGCGGAATCCGAACAGCGCATTCAGCCAGTGGGCAAAGCTGTAATCGGTCTGGTAGTACAGCTCGTCGCGATTGGAGTCCTGGTCGTCCGTGGGGATGAAGAACGAAGCCTGGCCGGTTGCGCTGGAGCCATTGGCTCCGCGAATGGTGAGGACCTTGCCGAAGTACTCGGTGAAGGAGTAGGGCGTGCCCGCGTAGTAGGTGATGGGAGTGCCGACATTGCCGAACTGAACGGCCTGCTCGCGCTTGCGGGCGATGCCGTAGCGCACCAGATTGTGCCAGTTTCCGTCGAAACGGTTCTCCAGCGTCACCCCGGAGTAGATGTCCTGGTCGCTCTGCTTCCCGTTGGCCGAGATGCCGTAAAAGTCGTGGGCGCCGGGAAGCCCGGTGGCCGAATCCGCGTTGCGAAGGGTGAACCGCGCCTGCGTATTCGCCAGGATGGCGTAGCCGATGTTGGCCACGGACGTTACCGAGTGGTATTCGTCCCGGGGCAGCGCATTGCCGGTCTGGAAGCGCGAAAACGCCGCGTAGTAGTCGAATTTCTTTTGCGCGCCGCTGAAGGATGCTTCGTTGCGGTAGGTGTGAAAGTTGCCGGCATCGCCTGAGTAGGTGAACACCGGCCTGGGGTCGCTGCCGCGCGGCGTTTCGAGGTTCACTACGGATGCGCCTGCATCCGTGCCCCAGAGCGCCGAGTTCGGCCCGCGATAGACTTCCAGCCCGGCCATCCCGGTTGCCGAGACGGTGCCGAAGTCGAAGGTTCCGCCCACGTCGTCGGCGGGTATGCCGTCGATGAGCACCTGGTTGGCAGTGGAGTTGCCGCCGCGGACGAACAGCGAGGTGACTCCACCGGCCTGGCCGGTCTGCACGACATCCACGCCAGGCGCCTGGCGCAGAGCGTCGGTGAGATCGATGGCGCTTGCGAAGCTGGTATCCGGGATAAGTGTGACGGCCGCGCTGGACTGCTGCACCGGCGTCGGCACACCGGTTGCGGTGACCGTGACCTCGGAGTGGACGGAGCCGACTTCCAGCACGATGTTGATCGCGATTTCGTCGGTTGAGCCTCCGTAAAAGTCGTTACTGATGCCGGGGGCGAAGGTGGTCGCCGAGGTGAGCAGAACGAAGCGGCCCGACAGGGTGGAGCGGATTTCGTAGGAGCCGTCCGCGCCGGCAAGACCAACCGCGACCACCTTCTGGTCTTGAATCAGTTGCACCCGAGCGCCGGGAACAGCCAGTCCGAGCGGGTCCGTGACGACGCCGCGAACCACCACCGCGCGGGCGGATGGAGCGAAGGCGAAAGCCAAGCAGCAAAGAACGAGGAAGGCGGCGCGCGACGAGAATGTGCGCAAGGCAGACGCACGCAAGAGAGATACGGCCACTGGGCGGCCGGAGACTGCGGACATGTCGGAACTCCTACGCTCCCCCCCGGGAACGTGGTTACTGTACGCGGCGGAACCGGTCTCCTGACTTACGCGGGTACATGCCGGCCGGTCTACTTGACTTCCCTTCCCGTTGCCTGGCGGCTTCAGTGGGAAAATCCTGGCTGACATTCACGCGGCCCGTGGTTCTGGAGCAGCGTGCGCGCTTACAGTTGCGGGGCAGTGGCGGAGTTTCACCGCGCTTCCCGAACATTCCGTTGCGGGCAAGAGTTGTGGGTAGCGCGACAGTCAATTGCAAGGAAAGCCGCAGGACGGGGTGAACCCCAAGCTTAAGCAATCCAATACTCGAAGTCAAAGAGGCGACCTTCGACATCAATCCGCGGCGAACGCCGGCAGGGGGAGAACAGCATCGCCATCGTCCTCCTGCGGGGCTTCGAGGAACGCGTCGAACAAGGTTGCGAACAAGCCTTCGCGCTTGGCCAATCGCCGGCGGCGGGCACGCAGAAATTCAAAGCGGAACGGCGAGCTGCGCTGCGTTTGCTCGAGAAACTGCGGGGTGAAGAATTCGTGGGAGTCCGCGACCGCGCCGACGATGAGGGACCGCCAGCTCATCCGCAGCAGGTCCTTCAGCATCGTCGAGCCGCTGGGCAAGCGATCCATGTGCGCGCTGACGCACTCGCTGAAGCTGAGCAGTTGGGTCGCGAGATCGTCCAGCGGTGCGCCCGCTGCCGCCGCGCGCGAGAACAGGGTGACTGAACCGCGGCGCAAGTCCTCGCGCACGTCCTGCAGGTCGTCGCCGAGTTGCAAGAGGACGCCCCACGCGAAGGAGACGCGGCTCTCTTGCGCATTGAGCGAGCCGCGGGCGAGACAGGCGTCGGCCAGCACCGAGCTGCCACCTTTGGCGCAACTGATGCGCAGCACGCCGGAGCCAGCGCATGCCTCGCCGTTGGCCAGTTGGGCGACGCTATCCTCCTGCGCGCGATGGATGGCCAGCAGGCAGTCGAAGACCTGGGGAAAGCGGTCGCGGGGATACTGTCCTTCGATCAGCGTCACCAGCTCCCACAGAGCGGTCTCGTGGGTGTTCTGGGCGGAGATGACTTGGCCGCGCAGCCGTGCGCGGAAGCGATGGCTGAAGCTGTGCTTTGCGTCCGAAGAGACGTCCGGCTGGTCGAGGAAGTTGTCGGTGTAGGGATAGAGCAGGCTGTAGCCCAGGATGGATGGCGTGAGCTCGACGCGCTCGCCGAGCAAGGGCTGGAGCCCGCAGGCGGTCCACGCATTGCGGCAGGCCTGGATGATGTCGGCCATGCTCAGGTTTTCGTCGAAACGCCGCGCCCAGCGTGCGAGCTGCGTGCCGACCGGGATGAAGTCGCCGGTAAGGAGTTGGACCGCGTCGGGTTCGAGGTCGAGCGCAGCGGCAGAGAACTGCGCAAAGGAGGCGGTGATGCGCTGCTGGGCGGCGAGCTGGTCCGCCCTGGTCCGGGGCTTCCTTTTTGCCTCGCGCTCCACCGCACGCAATGCTTCGTCGTAGGCTTTCTCCCGCTGCTTCTGCTCGACGGCGCGGTACTGGCGGGCGAGGGCGGCCGGCTGCGCACCGCTGCGTTGCCAGAGTTCGATGGTCTGCGCAACCTGCGCCTCGATCCACGGCCAACTGTAAGTTTCCGGCATGGTGTTGATAGCTACGTAAGCCTGGAGCGCGCGGTTCCACCGCGGGCGGCGACGCGCGCGTTTGCGGCGACCGGCTTACGGAATCAGCAGCACCTTGCCGGTCGTCTTGCGCGCTTCCAGGTCGCGGTGCGCCTGCGCGGCTTCGGCCAGCGGATAGTTGTGTTCCAGCCGCAGCTTGAGACTGCCGTCGCTGATCCAGCGGAGCACATCGCCGGCACGCAGCTCGAGTTCTTCGCGGGTCGCGGTGTAGTCCTTCATGGTTGGGCGGGTGACGAAGAGCGATCCTCTGGTCGAGAGCTGGATGAGGTCAAACGGCGGCACGGCGCCGCTGGAACCGCCGTAGAGCACCATCAGCCCGCGGGTTCGCAGGCAGGCCAGGCTGCCTTCGAAGGTGGTCTTGCCGACCGAATCGTAGACGACGGGCACGCCGCGGCCGCCGGTCAGTTCGCGCACTTTAGCTGCGAAGTCCTCGCGGGTGTAAAGGATGGTTTCGTCCGCGCCGGCGCGATGCGCAAGCGTGGCCTTCTCGTCGGTCGAGACGGTGGTGATCACGCGCGCGCCCAGGTGCTTGGCCATCTGGATGAGCAGCAGCCCGACGCCGCCCGCGCCGGCGTGAATCAGCACATCGTCGCCCCGATGAATGGCGTAGGTGGAGTAGGCGAGGTAGTGCGCGGTCATGCCCTGAAGCAGGGCGGCGGCGGCCTGGCGGGTGCTGATGTCCTCGGGAATCGGGATGAGCCTGGAGACGGGCACGGCGGCGTACTCGGCGTAGGCGCCCATGACGTGGCACCAGGCGACCCGGTCGCCCACCTTGGCGGAGGTGACGTCGGGACCGAGCGCGATCACGGTTCCGGCTGCCTCCTGGCCGGGGACAAACGGAAGCGGCACAGCATAGCGCCCCTCGCGCTGGTACACATCGATAAAGTTGACGCCGCAGGCCTCAATCTGGATGAGCACCTGGCCGGGGCCGGGCTCGGGGGTGGGCAATTCGCGGAGCACCAGGACTTCGGGTCCGCCGGTCTGGGTTATCTCGATGGCTCGCATAATGGTTCCATGGTACGCCGGCGGAATGACCTGGCAAGCGCCGCGGTTGCGACCGCCCAGGGCGCTGGTTCGAGCGTAATCCGCTGTGCGCTCCACCGCGCTTTCTGCGACAATACTGTCTGCATGCAACCTGACAATCTTATTTCGCTCAAAGACGACATGGTGGCCTTTATTGCCGGCCACGGCATGCGCCGCTTCAATGGATATGTGACCGAAGAGGTCCCGACGGTCATTTTCGAGGACGAGGACCCGGACGCCTGGAAGGACTTTGTGGAGCACGCCAAAGCTGCCGGGGCCAGCTTTGTGACGATGAGCGAGGTCACGCTGGAGAAGTCTGACATCGCCATTTTGCTGCAGCAGCTTCGCGACCAGGCGTATCCCGACTCCGAAGCGCCCGAGATCGACGACGCTGAGTACCTGGTGAACCACGTGGGCAAACTCGGCTACTTGCAGCTTGGGTTCGCGCACCAGGGCGTGATGTTCCTGTTTGAGACCTCGACCGAATGGTATGAGCGCTTCCAGGAACTGATCGAGACGGTGACGGACCTGGGCGGCATCGTCGTCGACGACCACGACGAAGACTAGCGCTCGTCCGAAAGCCTCGACTTGCAATCCGATTGGGTCATTCAACCCGCCGATTCAGAAGCTGCTGCATTGCTCGCCGAACGCCTTGGCTGCCCGCCGTCCATTGCGCGAATTCTGGTGGCACGCGGGATGGGCACGATTGCGGCGGCCGAAGCCTTCCTGCATCCCACGCTGGAGGCGCTGCTGGACGATCCGGCCAATGACCCAATGCAGATGCTGGGGATGGCTGCGGCCGTCGAACGCATCCTGGCTGCGATCCGCGGCGGCGAACCGATCCTGATCTACGGCGACTACGACGTGGACGGAACGACCGCGACCGTCCTGCTGAAGACCACGCTCGAGCGGATCGCGCTGGCTATCGATCCTGCGCGGCCAGCCCAGGTGACCTACCACGTGCCGCACCGCATCCGCGAGGGCTACGGCATGCAGAACGCGATCCTCGGCGAGGCGGCTGCGGCCGGCGTTCGGCTGGTCATCAGCGTGGACACCGGCATTCGCGCGGTTGCGGAAGCGGCTGAGGCCCGTGCGCTGGGGCTGGACCTGATTGTGACCGACCACCACCTGCCGGACGGCGACGCGGCGCTGCCGGACGCGCTGGCGGTGATCAATCCGGCCCAGCCGGGCTGCCCGTATCCCAACAAGAACCTGTGCGGCGCGGCGGTTGCATACAAACTGGCAGAGGCGCTGCTGGGGGCGGCGGCGCCACTTACAGGCGATGCTGCTGCCTTCCGAACGCGCACCCGGGGCGTGCTGGTGCCCTCGTTCCTGAAGCTGGTCGCGATTGCCACCATCGCGGACTCGGTGCCGCTGGTGGGCGAGAACCGGGCGATTGCGGCGCTGGGGCTTGCGGCGCTGGCGAACCCGGTGCAGCCGGGCCTGCGCGCGCTGATGGAACTGGCCAAGATCCCGCTGGACCGCGCGCCGACGGCGACCGAGGTTGGCTTTCGCATTGCACCGCGCATCAACGCCGCCGGCCGCATGGACATTGCGGACGACGTGGTGGAGCTGTTTCTGACCCGGGATGCGGCCCGAGCCCGCGGGCTGGCGGTGAAGCTCGACCAACTCAACCAGGACCGCCGCGCGTCCGAGGCGAGCGCACTGGATGCGATCGACCAGAAATTGCTGACCATGGCCGACGCCGACGGCTCGTATCCACCGGATTGCCTGATCCTGGACCACCCGGACTGGCATCGCGGAGTGCTGGGAATTCTGGCCTCGCGCGTGGTGGACCGCACCGGCCGGCCGGCGCTGGTGATTACCCATGCGGATGGGAATGCGCACGGCTCCGGCCGCTCCATCCCAGGCTTCCACCTGTTGGATGCCATCACCGCTGCCGAGACAGCCGATCCGGCTGCGCCGCTGTTCCATCGCTTTGGAGGCCATGCCCACGCGGTCGGGTTTTCCCTGCCGTCGGCGAGCCTTCCGCTGCTCCGCGCGCGGATCAAGGCCTACACGGCGGCGCGGCTGACGACCGCGCTGCTGGTTCCCTCGCTGGATTACGACGCGGAACTTGCGTTCGCCGATTTCACCCCGGAGCTGGCCACGTGGCTTGCACGGTGTGCGCCGTTTGGCATCGGCAACGCGGAGCCGGTCTTCGTCACCCGCAACGCGACCCTGTCTGCTCCCATTCGGCTGATTCAGGAGAAGCATGTCTGCCTGCAGCTGGCGCAGGCCGACGGCACCCAGCCGGGACCGGCCATTGCGGCACTGGGCTGGAGCCGCGGGCCCTCCGACTGGCCCGCGAGGTGTGCGGCGCTGGAGCTGAAACAAGGCTCCCGGGTGGACGTTTTGTACCGCATTCGGCAGAAAACCGGCCCGTATGCCAGCCCCAACTTCGGGGGACTGGAGCTGGAACTCCAGGCGCTGCGGCCGGCCGCGGGTGGCGAACGGGATTCCGACTCTTGAAGCGGCTCAAGAATTTGTGGGTCGTTTCAGCACCAAAGTGTGTCTTATATACTGAAAGCTAAGCACATGGCCCCTACCCCAAGATCAAATCGCGCGACACATTACATAGTTTTGGGAGTGGCCCTCTTCCTGGTGGTGTTGGCAGTTTATGCGGTCCGATCACTCACCCGCGAGCGGGTTGCTGTCCGCACTGCCCAGGTCACTTATCAGGATTTAGTTAAGTCCTTCTCCACCAACGGCAAGGTTGAGCCGATGGACGACTTCCAGGCGCATTCGCAGGCTGCCGGGCAGGTGCAGGACATCTATGTCGATGTCGGCGACAAGGTGAAGGCGGGGCAACTGCTGCTGAAGATGGATGACAAGTACGCGCAAGCCCAACTGGCTCACGCGCAGGCCACGCTGCAGGCGGCCGAGCTTGCAGCCAGCGATATCGATCACGGCGGCACGCAGGATGAACGCAACACGACCGCGGCCGACCTGGCCCGGGCGAAGTTCCAGCGGCAGCAGGATGCGACGGACCTCGCGGCCAAACAGAAGTTGCTGCAGCAGGGCGCGGAATCGCAGGCCGAAGTAGCTGCCGCTCAGCACCGCGTCGAACTGGACGACAGCACCATTCACAGCATCGAACAGCACAGCACCCAGCGCTATGGGGATGCCGACCGGGCCCGCGCCCAGGCGGAGCTGGAGGACGCCCGCGCCGCGGTCGCCGCCGCGCAGAGAACCTACGACACGGCCGACATCCGCAGCCCGATCAGCGGCACGGTCTACTATCTTCCGGTGTCGCAGTACGACTACGTCGATACCGGGACCGATCTGGTGTATGTGGCGAACCTGACCCGCATGCGGATCACCGCGTACTTCGACGAGCCTGACATCGGCAACCTGGCCGTCGGCCAGCCGGTGGAGATCACCTGGGAAGCCAAGCAGGGCGTCACCTGGCACGGACACGTCTCCGAGGTTCCGACCACCATCATCGAATACCTGACGCGCTTTGTCGGCGAATGCCTGATCACGGTGGACGACGCAGACGGCAATCTGATGCCGGATGCGAACATCAACGTCAAAGTGACCACCGCGCAGCATCTGCACGTACTGAGCGTGCCGCGCGAAGCATTGCGTTTCGATGGCGCGCAACCTTACGTCTTCCGCATCCTTGAGGGAAAGCTGGTCCGCACGCCGGTTCGAATTGGCATCGTCAATCTGACGCAAGTTGAAATCACAAGCGGGCTCGCCGAAGGCGACACTGTCGCCACCAGCGCTACCACCCCCCGCGACCTCAGCAATGGACTTGAGGTGAAACCCGTCCAGTAGGTGAGCATGCGCCCAAACTCCTCCCCAGTGCCCGCGCTCAACTCTTCCCGGCCAGTTTTGGGCCCGATTGCGTTGCGTATCGGAAGTGCAATCGCACTCGGCCTTTGCCTCGCAGCGCCGGTCCGTGCCCAAGTGTTGCTGGCGGATGTTGCAGCCGCCGACCGCGCCCTGGGCGTCAACGCGCCGGCCTACCACGCCTTGATGGAAGGCAGGGTCGACGATGCGACGAGCCTGCTGCGTTCCACCCTCGCCGCCAATCCCGCGGACTCCACCGCGCATCAACTGTTGTGCCGCGTCTATTACGCGCAGGATGACGCGGAAGCGGCCATCCACCAGTGCGAGCTTGCGGTCGTAGCGGCTGGCGACGATATCCAGGCCAGCGACAATCAACTGTGGCTGGGCCGCGCCTACGGGATGAAGGCGCGGCATGCCGGCGTGATTGGCGGCTTTTCCCTGGCGCGGAAGGTGGAGAACTGCTTCACCCGCGCGGTGGAGCTGAACCCCGCCAACGTTGCCGCGCTCAGTGATCTGGGCGAATACTATGTAGCTGCCCCATCGATTGTCGGCGGCGGCGGCGACAAGGCTCGGGCGCTGGCGGCCCGCATGATGCCGCGATTCCCGGCCGCGGCCCATCAACTGCTGGGGCGGCTTGCGGATTCCGAAAACGACCCGGCCACGGCCGAGACCGAATTCAAGCGCGTGATCGCCGTCCAGGGAACGCTGGCGGCCTGGGTTGACCTCGCCCAGTTCTACCAGGCGCACTCGCGGCCTGACGACGCGCTGGCTGCGATCAAGTCGGGGCTTGCTGCGGACCGCACGCACGGGCCGGCCCTGGTGGATGCCGCCAGCATTCTGACGGCGGCCAACCGCGCTTCCGATCTGGCCGAACGCTGCCTGCGCGACTATCTGACCTCCCGCGCCGAGTCCGACGCCGCCCCCGCATTCAAGGCGCATCTCCAACTCAGCCGGCTGCTCGCAGCCCGCGGCGACCAGCCGGGCGCAGACCGGGAAGTGGCGGCGGCGGCCGCGCTCGCACCCGCCTTTGCGCATAGCGCGAGACCGGCGCAGGGCCTGTGATGCCCGCAAGCGATACCATGGAGATTCACTGTCACCGAGCGAGCCTGCCAGACCGCATGTCTTCCTGTACTCCAAATCGTCAACAACGCTTCTTACTTCTGGCCGGGATTGCAGTTCCCGGGAACGGGTTGCGCGCTGCCGGGGCGGCCGCGGCCCTCAGCCTACTGCTCTCGTTCGCGTCCACGGCGCATGCGCAGATATCGCTGGCGACCGCGGTCGACCTGGCGCTGCGCGGAAACCCTCGCGTTCTGGGAGCACAGGATGATGTGAGGAAGGCGATGGCGCAGTTGTCACAAGCGCGCGATGCCTACATCCCATCGGTCACGGTGGGCGCCGGGCTTGGCCAGGCGTATGGATATCTTCCCAGCCCTCCCACGCTCGCGACCGCGAATGCGGGGTCGATCGCCTTCAGCAGGCCGCAGTTCGACTACATCCGCTCGGCCCGGACCGGGCTGAATGCCGCGCAGCTCGCGCTTGAGGATGCTCAGGAGGCCGTAGCCGAGGACACCGCGCTCGCGTATGTTGCGCTCGACCACGACCTCAAACGCGAGCAGGCCGTTCGCCAGCAGGCCGGCTACGCAAATACCCTGACCAGCATCGTGCAGGAGCGAGTCGGCGCGGGCCAGGATACGCAGATCGACCTGACCCAGGCAAAGCTTACGGGAGCGCAGCTTCGCGTTGCCGCGCTGAAGGCCGAAGACGACACTGCCTACGATCGCGAGCATCTGGCGCGGCTGATTGGACTTCCAGCCGCTTCATTGCAAACTGACGGCAACCTGCCCCCAGCCCCGGTCCCGCTCGACGCGGCTGGCGCATCGACGCCCAACGGCTATCCCAATGCGGCGGTGGCCTCGGCCTTTGCCAGTGCGGAGGCGAAGCGCCAGCAGGCGGCGGGCGAGTCGCGCTCGGGATTGTGGCCGGAGATCAACTTTGTCGGCCAGTACAACCGGTACGCCACATTCACCAACTCCTTCTCGACGCTGGAGCAATTCAGCAGCAACGGCGGCCACATCGGAGCGGACGAAGCTGCGTTTGGCGTCCAGATTACGATTCCGTTTTTCGACAAGGGCCGCGGCGCTCGAGGCCGGGTGGCCTCGGCCGAGGCGTCACGCGCTTTCCACGACGCGCAAAACGCCATGATCGACGCCCTCGACGGGCAGACACACCTGCGCCATGGCATCGTCGAATTGCAGGCCCAGGCCGAGGTTGCCGCGCTGCAGCAGCAACTGGCGCAGGAGCGGCTTGACGCTCTGCGGGTGCAGCTCCAGGCCGGCACCGGCAATCCCGACAGCCCGCAGATGAGTCCGAAGGATGAGCAGAACGCGCTGATCGCGGAGCGCGGCAGGTATCTCGATGTCGTCGATGCCGGCTTCCAACTGCTCCAGACCGAGATCCAGTTCCTGCGCCAGAGCGGCGGCCTGGTGGCGTGGCTCAAGGCGGCTGCTCCTGCCGCGCAGAAGGGCCTGCCCGCAGCCCCCGCGCCCAAGCCCTGAGCCGGGGCTACTTCGACAGCAGGAAGACGCCCGCACAGACGAACAGCGCCGCCAGCCAGCGCCGGCGGTCGACGTTCTCCTTGAGGAACAGCCTGGCCGCAAAGGCGTTGCCGAGAAACGTCAGCGACGCGCTGGCCGGCGCAGCCAGCGAGACTTCCACGTTGGACAGCGTGAACAGCAGCGAAAAGAAGCTGAGCGCCATGGAGACAACGCCGAGCAGAAACATGGGGCTGGACACCACGGCGCGGATCGCTCCACCCAGCCCCGAATGAGCGCGGATCAGATCGAGATCGCCGATGCGCCGCATCGCGCCCGCGGTGAGCACATCGCCCGCAACCGCCGTGGCTGCGACGGTGACGATGGTGGCCCAGGTCTCAAATACGCTGGTCTGGATCGGTGCAGCGGCGATCATTGCGCGCCGCTCATGGTCGCGTCCGCGGGATTTTCCAGCGGAGGATGCTGGGTCAGCGACGGCCCGTTGGCGACGAACCCCACGCCGCAGACAATGAGGATGATTCCCGCCCAGCGATCGAGGCTGACCGTCTCGTGCAGCCAGAATTTCGAGAGCAACGCGACCACCACGTAGCCGAAGGCGGTCGCCGGCAGCACAAAGGTGAGGTCGGCCCAGCTCAGCGCGGTCAGGTAGCTGGCAAAGAAACCCAGCAGGCAGAGGATTCCGGTGATCACCCAGGGATTCTTGATCGCAGCGAGCAACATGCCAAGGTGTGCGACGGATACGGGACCCACCTGCTTCATGCCGTGCGACAGCAGCGTGTCGCCGATGGAGGCCGTCAACATAACGGCAAGCAGAATGAGGTAGCGCTGCGGGGAAAGAGTATGCTTCATCTCTCTCAATTCTAGAAGAGATACGCGGCGGGCACGGGCTAAAACGAAACGTCCGCGGGCTCCGTCACCTTCATTACCGACTGGTCGCCCGTCTTCTGCTTCCACGCGGCGCGGATGGCTTCAATCTTCGCAGCGTTCACCGCGGTTGCAGGGTAGTCGATGATGAGCAGCTTGGAGCGGATGCGCTCCGGCTTGGTCTCGTCCTTGCCCTGCCACTGCCCGTACACATCGATTACCGAGAGACCGGCAGGAAAGCGCGGGGTCACTTCCTGGTCGAGAAAGTCGCGCCATGCAGCTTCGGAGACGCCTTGGTCCGGCGCATCGGCGGGGCCCAGACCGAAGTAGAGCCGGGTGTCGACCCAGTGCAGCGCGCGCGGGGGGTGGGCGGCATCGCCCTTGAGCGTGGGGCTCGCCGCTGACTGCGCCGGGATAGCAGCCGTCGCGAGTCCAAATGCCATGAGCAAGGATAGAGTTGGCAGAAGCTTCCTGAGGATCGCCATAGGCGTAATGGTAACTCGCTGGAAAAGAAAAGCGGCCAGCCGAAGCTGACCGCAATTTCAAAATCGCAGAGCTGCGGGTTACGCGCCCTGGCCAACCGATTCATGCGCCTTCAAGGCAGTGGCCGCACGCGCTGCCTTGTTGCGCTGGCTGCGCAGCTTCATAAAGGATCTGGCCTCGGTGAAGAGGCGGGGGACGTCGCGGTGCACGATGGCCTGCCAGATGACGCGCCAGGCCTGCTTGGGGCGGAAGAAGTACTCGTCGTAGAACTTGTGCACCATCTCCATCACGTACTCGACGGGCAGGCCCGGATACTCGATGTGCGCCATCTGGTGGCCCTTGTCATCGTTGTACGCTTCGTTGGTGATGAAGCCCCTCTCCTTGGCGTAGTCGAAGAACTCGGTGCCGGGGAAGGCGTGCGCGATGGAGACCTGGATGGTCTCGCAGTCGAGCTGCTTGGCAAACTCGATGGTGTTGCGGATGGACTCGCGCGTCTCGCCGGGCAGGCCGAGGATGAAGTCGCCGTGGACGACCAGTCCAAGCTTGTGGCAGTCGCGCTGGAAGTCGAGCGCGCGCTGAACGGTTGCGCCCTTCTTGATGTTCTTGAGAATCTGCGGATCGCCGGACTCGTAGCCTACGATCAGCAGGCGGCAGCCGGCTTCTTTCATCGCCTTCAGAGTCTCGTAGTCGGTGGTGACGCGCGAGGTGCAGGACCAGGTGAGGCCGAGCGGCTTCAGTTTCTCGCACAGCTCGATGGTGCGGGCCTTCTGGATGTTGAAGGTGTCGTCGTCGAAGAAAAACTCCTTCACATTCGGGAAGAGCTTCTTGGCGTTGGCCATCTCGGCCGCCACGTCGTCGGTAGACCGCTTGCGCCAGGCGTGCCCGCTCAGCGTCTGCGGCCACAGGCAGAAGGTGCACTGCGCGGGACATCCGCGGGTGGAGTAGAGCGAGACAAACGGATGCAGCAGGAAAGGGACGTTGTACTTGGTGACGTCCAGATCGCGGGCGTAGATCTCGGTCGCCCAGGGCATCTCGTCCAACTGCTCGGGTGTGACCTGGGGGCGGTCGGGATTGTGCTGGATGACCCCGTTCTCGTCCTTGTAGCTGATGCCGAGGATTTCGTTCAGCGGCTTGCCCTGGGCGAATTCCACCACGGAAAAATCGAACTCACGGCGGCAGACGAAATCGATAGCGGCACACTCGTTGAGCGCCTTATCGGTCGATGTGGTGACTGGCGGCCCGACGAACGCGATCTTGATGTTGGGGTAGGTCTGCTTGATGACCTCGGCCATCCGCTGGTCGCCGTCCCAGCCCATGGTGCTGGTAAACAGAACCAGGAATTCGTAGTCCTTCAGAATTCCGACGACATCCTGCCAGTTCAGGTGGTGGGGTGGAGCGTCAACCAGGCGCGACCCTTCCAGCATTCCGGCGGGGTAGGTGAGCCAGACCGGGTACCAGTAGGACTCGATTTCGCGGGTTGCAGGCCAGCGGCTGCTGGCGCCACCGTCAAACTTCTCAAAGGAGGGGGGATTCAGGAACAGCGTCTTGAGCGGCGTGGTCATTACCCTCAAGTTTACCACTTATGGCCGCTAATCGGCCCGCCCTCGCGGGCAAAATAGGGTTGCCACGCGAGATGCGGGACAGCGGGAGAGATTTCCGCTAAGCTACTGATTCTGCAATGACTTTCAGTGAGTGGCAGGCGGGAGTGGGGCAGCCGACGCGGGGCTGGGCGCATCCGGAGCGGGAACGCCCGACGGCGCAGGGGCAGCGATCTTCGGGTGGCGGTGGACCAGCCGCGCCAGGTCGGGACCGAACTCCAGAATCTGCCCGCCGAGCGCGCCAAACAGTGTGACCGAGGTCCCGTTTTCCAGGGTCAACGCGACGCCGCGCTCATTTGCGGGGTAGTACGAGTTCGAAATCGCGCCGGAGATGTAATTACCCAGCACATTGGAAACATTGGGCTGCCAGTGCCCGTTATCGCCTTTACAGATGACGGTCGTCGAGGCGGCATAGAGGAATCGCCTGAAGATCGTGCCCTTGCCCTTGCGGAAATAACGCGGGTCCTGATGCAGCAGCTGAGGAAGCAGAGCGTTGCCGATTAATGCGCCGTTGACGTTGTCCGCATAATTGGCGCCGACGCGCTTGATGTATCCATCCGCGCCCCAGCCGTAACCGTTGTTATTGCCGACCAGTTCGCCGTAACCTCCGCCAATCACGAAGGCCCAGCCGATATAAAACGGATCGACGGCGCTGTGCAGCGCCAGCTTCCACTTCTGGCCGCCGGACAGAGGCACGGCCTGGCCGTTCATCACCACCTGAAATTGCGGCATCACACCCAGCAGACGCTGTTTCTCCTGCACCTTCAGGTCGCGCTCGGCCTGATCATGCTGCAGCTTTTTGGCGTCGGCAGGCGAGGAATCGGCGGCAGGAGGATCCGCGGCGGCGCCAGCTGGTGCCGGGGGAACTGCCGGCTGCGAGGACGATGGGGCAGGATTTGCGGGAGCGGATGTTGCACCGGGTGCGGGACGATCGTTCCGATCGCCGTTTTGCGGCACAGGGGCGTCTGGAAGCAGCAAGGCCGCGTTCTCTACGGCTGCCTGAGGGGTGAGCTGCGGGGGCTGCGTCTGCGCGGAAATGCGGGAGGAAAACGACGCGGCAAACAGAGCGACCGTGGCCACAACGAGCCTAACGGAAAGAAGTGGCTTCACTTAGTAAGTTTACCCTACGCACACACCGGATCAGCCATCGACGCAGGCAATATCCGCTACGTCATTCGGGGGATCAACATACCCCGATGCGGTAGGCTTGGACGACAAGGAGAACGCATGCAGTTCGAGATGGATAAGACGCCGCACCGGCAGGTCTACAACCTGCTCATCGGCCTGGTTGCACCACGGCCCATAGCCTGGGTCACCAGCATGGATGAAGAGGGCAACCTGAATGCCGCGCCGTTCAGCGCATACAACTACCTCTGCACCGATCCCCCGATTGTTGGCATGGGTGTCACCAACCGGCCCGACGCCCGCTTCACGCCGAAGGACACGGCGCGCAATATTCGGCGAACGGGTGAGTTTGTGATCAACGTGGTGACCGACGATCTGCTGGAGAAGATGAACATCACGGCCACCGACTTCCCTGCCGGCGTGAACGAGCTGGAGATGGCGGGCCTCACTACCACGCCGTCGTCGGTGGTTAAGGTTCCGCGTATCGCGGAGGCGCACGCCGCGCTCGAATGCCGCGAGTTTACCAGCATGGAGATTGGCCGCTCGCGCATCATCCTGGGCCGCGTGGTTGCGATGTATGTCGAGGACCGCTTTGTCGATCCCGCAGGGCCGTATATCAAAGCGGATGAACTGCACGCGGTGGGCCGCATGAACGGGCTGGGCAATTACGCGCGCACCCGCGACGCCATGGTCACTGTGCCGCGGATCTCGTATGAAGAGTGGCGGAACGGAAAACGGTAGGCGGCCGCGCTAATTCAAATACTCGCGGATCCACGGGTCGCGGGAGTGGACGAGTTCTTCGGTGGTCCCCTGGAAGACGACGTGACACTCATTCAGCATCAGGAACTTGGTGCCCGGGTCGATGCCGTGGTCGGGACCGTCCTTCGGGATCGGCTTCATGCCGTGTTCGGGATCGTAGCGGTGAGTGGCCAGGGTGAAGGCGTCCTGCAGACGGTGCGTCACCATCAGCGACGTGGTGTGCGAGACGTCGCGCTGCTTCATCACCAGCTCGATGATGGTGGTGGAGGTGATGGGGTCGAGGCCGCCGGTGGGCGAATCGTAGAGGATGAGATCGGGGTTGTTGATGATTGCCCGCGCGATTGAGACGCGGCGGCGCATGCCTCCCGAGAGCTCCGGCGGGAACTTCTTGATTGCCTGCTCCAGTTCGACAAACTTCAACGCTTCCACGACGCGCGCGTGCGCCTCGGCTTCGGGGACATGCTCTTCGTGCAGCCGGTAGGCGACGTTGTCTTCGACGTCGAGCGAATCGAAGAGGGCGGACTCCTGGAAGACCATGCCAATGTTTGCGCGCAGGGCGAACAGGTCGCGCTGGGGCATGGTGGTAATCTCCTGCCCGAAGATGCGGATCGATCCGGAGTCGGGAATCAGCAGGCCGTTGGCGAGCTTCAGCAGCACCGACTTGCCGCAGCCGGCGGGGCCGAGCAGGATGAGCGTCTGCCCGCGCTGCACGGAAAAGGAGATGTCCCTGAGCACCGGTTTGGTCTCGAACCGGATGGAGACGTCGCGAAATTCGACGACCGGCGACTGGTCGTCCGTGGGGGCGAGGGCTGCGGCTCCGGCGCTGGGGATGGCTTCGCTCATGGACGCCCTCAACTGCCGAAGATGCCAATCATGGCGCGGGTGACCAGCAGATCGACAATGATGATGAAGACCGAAGAGATGACCACGGCCTGGGTGGTCGCGCGACCGACGCCCTGGGTCCCGCCGGTGGTCTTCATGCCGCAGTAGCAACCGACTGTGGCGATGATGAATGCGGAGAAGAGCGGCTTGGTGAGTCCCTGAATGATGTCCCCGTGGACCAGGCCACGGTAGGAATCGTGCAGGTAGGTGCT
>Ga0181520_10007131_pt1 | contig 16626 bp, 19 predicted proteins | sample PEATcosm2014_Bin_29_FD_132451 | JGI IMG/M metagenome (GOLD analysis project Ga0181520, IMG submission 132451) | Peatland microbial communities from MTU Mesocosm Facility, Houghton, MI, USA - PEATcosm2014_Bin02_30_metaG | ecosystem: Environmental > Terrestrial > Soil > Wetlands > Peat | place... | reverse complement strand
TGCGCGAGATGAGCAAGAAGCTGGGCCACGACTCCGGCGATCCCAAGTGGTATGAGATGTCGCGCGCCATTGAGCTCTACATCAATGCCGACAAGAAGCTGAACGCCAACGTGGACTTCTACAGCGCCTCCACCTACGCCACGCTGGGCATCGACATCGATCTCTACACGCCGATCTTTGCCATCAGCCGCATCTCCGGCTGGGCCGCGCACGTGATTGAGCAGTTGGACGACAACCGCCTGATCCGCCCCCGCGCGGAGTACATTGGACCGGCGTATCCAGCACCGTACGTCCCGATCGATCAGCGGCCGTAAAGCGCATTGGGGAGCAACTTACTGGGGATCTTGCGCGTCTAGCCCAACAGAGGCAATCCAACTATGAAGACGAAACTGGTCGTTGCACTTTTCTGCATGGTCCTGGCGGGCGGAAGCATGGTGGCTGCCGCTCAGCGGTTGTATCCCGTCCAGGGCCCGGCGACGGCACAAATGCCACCACCGCTCTTCACGGCCAAACTCTCGAATATTTACAGCAAGTCCGGGAAGATCTCCCTTAACCAGGTCGACGGAGAATCCTTCCAGGGAACCTGGTCCATCATCACGGCTACGTTTGCCAACAGCAAGACGCCCGGATCTCCCGCGAGCTATCCGCCGCAGCCGAATCTGGCCTTTGCTTGGGACCTGGTCTACGGCCCGGGCTACTATGTCTCCACGATTCTGGGCAGTGAAAACATCGGTCAGGCCTCCCTTGTCGGCGATCACGGAACCCTGCTCCAGCTCGAGTTCCATCGCGAGCAACTGGGCGTGCCGGAAGACAATCACTTCGGTGTTGCCGTCGACAACAAGGGCAACATCTACAAGGTCGTTCTGTAAGCGTGCGCAGCAAAGCGCTACCAAGCCTGGAATCGTGGACCCGGTTTTCCCTGCTTCCCTTCCTGCCACATTCCCGGCTGGGGCAAGCCGCCTGGCGCAGCGCAACAACAACCGAACCCAACGCTGCCTGTGGACCATTGACCGCATCTTCGGCTGGGCCGCGCATGTGATTGAGCAGTTGGACGACAACCGCCTGATCCGCCCCGGCGCGGAGTACATTGGACCGGCTTACGCGGCGCCGTATGTCCCTATGAACGAGCAGCTGTAAGGGCCGCCCCTCCAAATATCGGTGGAACTGGAATCGGATCGGAAGTATCATGAGGGTAGATGGCGCACTCTGTCACCATTACGACGCCGATGCCGACTCTCGATGAGATTGGGAGGGAGCTTGGCCTGTCGAAGATCGAGCAGAAGTCTCTTATTCGTCTTGTGGATGAGAAGGTTGCCCGGACGCGTTCGGCGTCTTCCCTGATCGCCAAGAAGAGAGTCTCCGGCGGAACCAGGAAGGCAAGCCCACGTGCTCGCGCCAGCGCCTGAAGCTCCCGATAAATCTGTCTTCCTTAATATTCCCTACGACCGTCAGTTCACACGTCTCTATTTGGCATACATAGCTGGACTGACCTCTCTGGGGCTGATTCCTCGAGCCACAATCGAGATACCGGGCGGACAGAATCGGCTGGAAAAGATCGCAGATTTAATCCGAAGTTGCCGCTATTCCATTCACGATCTCTCCCGAGTCCAGTTGGATCGAACCGCACCCGTTACACCCAGATTCAATATGCCGTTTGAACTCGGCCTCTCGGTGGCAACGGCCAAGCTCGGTGGCCGAGCGCACGATTGGTTCGTGTTTGAAGCCGTCCCGCGCCGGGTTGCAAAATCCTTGAGCGACCTGAGCGGAACAGACCCCAATATTCATGGTGGAACCATCGAAGGCGTCATGAGGGAACTTTGTAACGCCTTTGTGCGGGAAGTTCCACACGAGAGGGTTTCAGTGGCGGAAATGCTCAGGACCTACAGATTGATCGCCCGGCTCAGTGACGACATTCTGCGCGCGACGCGCGCCAAAAGCCTGTTCGAGGCAAGCACCTTCAAACACCTTTGTTTTGTTGCCTCTACTACCGTCGGACTCTCTCGGAATTATTAATCCCCGGAATCTCTAATCGGGGATACTGTTTCATCCCGACCTCGCCTTCCATAGCAAATAGAGCCCCCAAGCTGAAACCGTGCAGTTGTCGCGAATCTCGCCCGCCACAATCTTCTGTTCGAACTCGGCGATTGAAAGCGAGTGCAGCGTCAGGTCGTGCTCTTCGGCGTCCGGCTCCTTGCCGGTCTCGGTCAGTCCGGTGGCCAGGTAGACATGCTGCTCCTGGCGCGTAAAGCCATAGGAGATCCACAGAGCGCCCAGCCGGGTCATCTCCCGCGCCTCCAGCCCGGTCTCTTCCTTCAGCTCGCCGCGCGCCAGATCTTCGGGATTGGCGACTTCCATCTCCCAGCCGCCTTGGGGCAGCTCCATCTCGCGCTTCTGGGTGGTATAGCGGAACTGCTCCACCAGCCAGATGCGATCGCCTTCGATGGGCAGAATGATGGCGCTAGGGTCCTTTTCCACCACCCCATAGATGCCTTTGGCACCGTTGGAGCGCAGGATCTCATCCTCATAGACCCGCATCCAGTGATTGCGGTATACCTGACGGCGGTCGAGCGTTAAAATGCTGGGCGCTGGGTTCTGTTCTGCCTCGCTCAAACTGGCTCCTTGCTAGGCTACGGTTTGCCTTGAGTATGGCACCGGCCATGGGGCGCAAAAGTTAAGATTCAGCAACAAGGGAAGGCAATCTCCCTCCAGACTGGCTACCGTGCCCCTATTGACCCGGCGCTCAAAGAGTGCTTGGGTATCCCACCCATTGCGCGATCAAGCTGCGCAATGGATGGGGCACAGTACTTCCATGTACGGGCCTGATCTATAAGCCCCGGTTTTTAGTCAATCGCCCCAGGGGATCGTTGTCGCGATCGGTAACCTCAATGATGGCCGCCAGTTTCTCTGCGATTTCCACGCTCCACGCCCCGGCGGGCGCGCGCCATCCCCAGTTGCCCGCACCCACGGCCGGGGTGTTCATGCGCGCCTCGGAGCCCAACTCCAGCAGATCCTGTGCCGGGACCATCGCCATCTGGGCCACGCTGGCCTCGGCCGCGCGGATCAGCTGCCACACGGGATGGCCCTTGACCGGACCCAGTAGAGCCTCCACGGCGGCCCGTTCCGCGCTGGATGCGGTGCGCCACCAGCCCAGGGTGGTGTCGTTGTCATGGGTGCCGGTGTAGGCCACCGTGTCCGGAGTGTGGCGCGGCGGCAGGTGGATGTGCGCGCCCTTGTCGCCAAAGCCAAACTGCAGCACCTTCATACCGGGCAACGCAAAGGCGTGGCGCAGCTCGTCGACCTCATCGGTGATCAGGCCCAAGTCTTCCGCCACCAGCGGCAGCGGGCCCAGCGCCGCCTGCAGCGCCTGAAAGAGTTCCTTGCCCGGCGCCTTCACCCACTCACCATGGATGGCCGTCTCCTCGTCGGCTGGAATGGCCCAGTAGGCCTCAAAGCCGCGGAAGTGATCGAGGCGGACAATGTCGTAGAGCTCGCGGGCGCGGCGGATGCGCTCCACCCACCAGCCGTAATGCTGCTCGGCCAGCACCTCCCAGCGGTAGAGCGGATTGCCCCAGCGCTGCCCGGTAGGCGAAAAATAGTCAGGAGGCACGCCGGCAATGCGGGTGGGCTTCAGCTCCGCGTCCAGCTCAAACAACTCCGGGTGGCACCAGACATCGGCCGAATCCATGCTAACGAAGATGGCCACATCGCCCAGGATGCGGATGGCATTGCATGCAGCAGCCTGGCGCAGAGCATTCCACTGCTGGGAAAAGGCGAACTGCAACGCCTTCTCGCGGGCGATGGCCGCGGCATGCTCGGTCTGCGCAGCAGCCAGCGCGGCGGGCTCACGACGGCGCAGGGCCTCCGGCCACACTACCCATGCGCCGGTGGCCAGCACACGGCGCAGCACGGCATAGAGCGCGTAATCATCCAGCCAACCAGCCTCGGATGCGCAAAAGCGATGAAAAGCCTCCCACTGGCCGGCAAAAGAGGATTCCTGCGGCCCATGGGCCAGAAAATTGGCCGCCGCCTCATCCAAGAGGGGGAACTTCTGCTCTTCCACCCATCCAAAGTCCACCACCGCCGCAGCGCCGGGCATCCCGGCCAGCCGGTCAGCGCTGATCCAGCCCCAGTCCACGAGCACTTCCAGGCTGATCAGAGCAGGGTTACCGGCAAACGCCGAGGTGGCCGCGTAAGGCGAGTTGCCAAACCCGGTGGGCGAAAGCGGCAGCACCTGCCACACATGCTGACCGGCCGAGGCCAGAAAGCTGACAAACTCGAAGGCCGCCGGGCCCAAATCGCCAATGCCGCCCACTGAGGCAAGCGAGGTCACGTGGAGCAGAACTCCACTGGAACGTTCAAAGCGCATGAGGATATTATCGGCGGAAGCAGGCTGGACACAAAGTGTCGAGGGGGCCATCCATCCCAAAACGGCAAAAAGGCCCGCAACCAAACGGCTGCGGGCCTTTCAAGATGGAGCCGGAAGGGCGATTACATGCCCTGCGGAGCCTTGTTGTCCTGCTTGGCATTGATGCGGATGCGCTTGTTCTTCTTGTAGTCGTCGAGGATGTTGCTGGCGAAGACGCTGAAGGACTCGCCACGACGCTGATCGAGCAGTTGCTCGCGGGTCTGGTCAAAGTTCTTGGCAATCTCGTCGGCGGTGGGCTCCTGCTTGTCGACGATCTTGGCCACAACCCCGGTACGGCGGGCGTTGATAGGGCCGCTGATGTTGCCGACACTCATCTCCAGCAGTTGCGGAGCCACCTGGGCCAGCTGACCAAGCTCGGGAACCTGGCCGGTGGGGCTGACCAGATCGCTCTGCTTGACGGTTGCGCCCAGTTCCTTGGCGGCCTTGGCAAGGTCGTTGTAGTTGTGCGCCTTGACGGCCAGCTCCGCGGTCTTCTGCGAGAGCAGAGCAGGCAGCTGCTCTTCCTTGAAGTCGTCGGCCACGTGCGTCTTCCAGTCAGCAAAGACGGGCGCGTGGGCCCCGGCAATCCCCGACACCTGGAAGATGGCAAAGCCTTCGCCAGTGGCTGCATACTGCGCCGGATCGCCCTGCTTGGCATCAAAGGCCTTGGCGATCACCGTGGTGCTGTCCGACAGAGCCGGGATCACACCAGAGGCGTTCACCAGGGGCGACTTGACGGCTTCCAAATGATGCGCGGCGGCGGTCTTCTCCAGGCCGGTCTTCGCGGCCTCGGCAGCCAGCTGCTTGGCGTAGTTTTCCTGCGCCACGGCGGACTTGTTGCGGACCAGCGTGGACTGGATGGTGGCCTGCACTTCGCTCAGGGGCTGGGTGTGCGCCGTCTGGCGCTCTTCCACCTGCACCACGTGGTAGCCGAAGGAGGTCTTGATCAGGCCAACCTCGTTGATCTTCTGGGTAAAGACGGCGTTGTCAAACTCCAGCACCATCTGGCCCCGCTTGATGGAGGGATACTCGCCGCCGGTGTCCTTGCTGCCCGGATCGTCGGAGTTCTTCTTGGCCAGGTCAGCCCAGTTGCCGCCGCCCTGCAGCTGCTTCTGGATGGCCTGCGCCTTGGCCTTGGCCGCGGCGTCGGTCTTGGGGTCGGCGTTGGCCGCCACCTTGATCAGGATGTGGCGGGCACGGGCCTGCTCGGGCACCGTGTACTCCGCATGGTGAGCCGCGAAGTACTGCTGGATCTCCTGCGCGGAAACCTGTGGTGCGCCGCCCGGCAGATCGTTGGGGCCAAACGCGAAGTAGGTGATCTGGCGCTGCTCCGGAACGGCCGTCGCGTAACGCGGGGCGTTCTTCTTGAAGTAGGCCTCAAGCTCGGCGTCGGAGGGGTTGATCTGCTTGCGCAGGTCGTCCACGGAAAGCACCGCGTAGTCGAACTTGATCTTGATGTTCTGCTTGCGATAGGCGTCGCGTACTTCCTGGTCGCCCACGCTCACGCCGGCAGTAATGTAGGCCCGCAGGCGCTCCATCACGATCTGGCGCTTGATGCCGTCTTCAAAGTCCGTCACGCTCATGTTCAGCCGCTGACTGACGAGCGAGGCGTAACGATCATCGCCGATGAACTGGCCATTGGGGAACAGAGTCTGGCCGTTCATGCCGCTGCGCAGGTTCTGGCGCACATCGGCGTCGGTGGCGGTGATGCCCAGCTTGGCCGCTTCCGCCAGCAGGATCCGTTCCTGGATCATGCGTTGGCCAATCTGCTGCTCAACCATGTTCACAATAAACGGATTGTCGGCGTACTGCGGATTGCGCGCCTGCAGGGTACGGCGAGCATCCTTTTCTACATCGGCCTGGTTGATATCGTCGCCCGAAGCAAGGAAGCGGCTATACCAGTGCGGGTAGATGGTCGCGTAGGAGCCGGCGGGACTGGAGACAAAGCCGGTGAGACCGGGAATCAGGTATACCACCATTCCCAGGGAGACCACGGCGATGATGACGACGAAGATGGCCTTAACGAAACGGTCGTCCTTGCTTTGCAGGAAACGGATCATGGATGGACTTTAGACCTTCAGCTCTCTCGCGCACACGCGGAAACATAGGTACCGAACAGCAGAAAAACCGCCGTCCGGAGTGCCGCACAGGCGCAATTCTCGCTCGATGCGATTCTCAGCAATTATAGACGACCTCAACCGGGTTCGGTTGCCGACAGGCGGGTGAGTTTTCAGCGGCTGGAAACGGCTGCTGCTGCCAGGCTGCTTTTGCACTGAGCTGGTTGAGAGATGGAACGATGCCTGCGGGGAGCAGAATCCTCCCGACAAAGGGCAGAAAAATGGGCGGCCCCGGAAGGAGCCGCCCAAGCCTGAGGAGGAGGGAGGAAAACCTAGCGCCAGCGGTAGTAGCCACCCACCATCACGTAGGGGTGGAAGTAGACCGGCGGATAGCCGTAGGGGTAACCGTAGTAAACGGAGCCACCGTAGACTCCAGGACGACGGTAGAGCGAGGGACCGCCGGGATACAGGCCCTGGGCCAGACGCCCAGCCTCTTCCTGGCTCACCTGGGTGACGGTAATGGCCGATTTCAGGTGGAAGTCCACGCGCGCCTCAGAGGGAATCCAGACGCCGGGACCATTGCTGGCCGCGCCGGCAATCACGCCCGCGCCCGCGCCTGCTCCGGCGCCAATGGCAGCACCCCGGCCGCCGCCGGCCATGCCGCCAATCACCGCGCCCAACAGCGCACCGGTGAGGCCGCTGCTGGCCGTGTGGCCACCCTTGTTCGGACCCACGGCACGGAACTCATCGGTCTCCAGCGGGTAGCTCTGCCCTCCCATATCCAGCGAAACCAGATGCAACGAGACCACCGGGCTGCCACCCAGATCGCCACGCTCGGGGTTCTTCACCTCGGAGACGACCCCGTGCACAGTTGCTCCCCTGGGAATAGCCACATAGCCGGCCACGTTCACGTCGGCAATCACCACAAACTGGAGCTGCTCGCCCACCTTGGCGCGCTTGCTCTCCACCGGCTCAATGGTCCGCAGCGCCAGCAACGCGCCAGCCGGAACCGTGAGCGGGCCGGGAGCCTGATGGTAGGCCTGCTGGGGAGGAAGCTGCTGGCCGTAGCCATAGGGCGGCTGCGGATAGGGCGGACGGCTGGGCGGATACTGCCCATACTGGCCCTGGGGCGGATATTGGCCCTGCTGCCCCTGCGGCGGATACTGACCTTGCTGGTTCTGGGGCGGATACTGGCCCTGACCCTGCGGAGGATATTGCCCGTTCTGCCCCTGGTTGTTTTGATCCGGGGGAGGGGTGGGGTAGGAATAATCCTGCTGCGGCGGCACCGGACCGCTATCCTGACGGCCGGTCTGGTTGCGGTTGTTCATCGAATCGTCGGGGGGCGGCTGCACATTCTGCTGGTCGCCGGCGGCGTTCGGATCGCCCACCTTCAAGTTGTTGTGAACCTTGGCAACGCCCTCCACCTTGGCCACAATCGACTCCGCCAGCTTGCGATCTTCCGCGGTAGCCACGGTGCCGGAGATGGTCACTTCGCTCTGGATGGTGGCTGCCGTGATCAGGTCGTTCTTCAGCTGCGGAGCGGCATCGAGCGCATGAACCACGTCCATCTCAATCTGGCTGTCGCCGCGCCCCGCGGCAGAATCCTGGGCCAGCGCCACAGCGACACTGAAACCCACCACCGCCAACCACGTACCCACCCGGATCATCTGCTTCTGAAGCATTGGCCGATTCATCTTTGGTTCCTCTCCTTGCCCGTTTTGTCGCCAGGCACCTGTTGGATGCTCCGCGCGGCTTCCGGGACGCTCTGCCCGCCTGCCGCCCTGCCTGTTTAGACGGCACCTCCGGCAGGCTGTCATGGGAGAGAACCCAATCCCGAGGAAAAAGTTCCGCTCCGGTTGCCTCTCTTTTTGAGCCCCATGCAAAAACTGCCCGCAGGCAAGTGGATAGCGTCAGGGTACGAATCCAGTCATGCCGGAGAATGGTCAAAACAGACCCCGGGTTTAGCCGCTGGGGAGCTGCAAGACCTTGAAAAACAGGATGCAGGTGCTGAACAGGCTGCGGAAAAAGGCTGGTTCAGAGAGATGGACCGAATCAGAATCTCCCCTGAGGGGGCCTTGCCCGTGTTGATTTTAGGAAGCTTGCGGCACCCTTCGGCTGCGCTCAGGGCAGGCTCAAAAGTCGCGCCCTGACGCTTCTTGCCTTCCCTTGAGAGTCCTTCCGCAGCCTGTAAAGCCCTGAAACCCGTCGCGATTTTGAGAACCAGAAGAGGAAGGAGCAGGGACCTTCAGGTTCCTGAACACTCGCATCCAAAAAGGAAAGTCCAGGGTTTCAACCCCGGAGTTACTCCAGTGCGGCACAGCGCCCTTTCAGGGCGCTTGGATCTTTTGGGATCGCAACCCAGGGCTGCCCCTTCCGCTCCGCGTCAGGGTTGCCCTGGGCTACTTGCACTGCGCCCCGGACGGGGCGCAACGACTCGTACTGCGGTTTCAAAAACCATCGACGTCCCTATCCCAGGTCTCAAAATCGAGACCTGGGGCACCCACCATCTCTGGCGAGCGGGCTGCAGTGCGGTGCAATTCGCCAAGTAAATGCTGTCTGGGTGCCCATCCTTGACCGCATCTTTTGCGGGCAAGGGTGGGAATGAGCTGCCACTATGTTCTTGCCAGATCTACAGAGTATCCCAGGCCTCGATTTTTGAGACCTGGGATAGAACAGATTCACCTGCGCGAAGCGTGTCTGCCCCACCGCACGCAGGTGCCGAGAAGCGCAGTTGGCCTCACAGCAGGTGGCGCGAAGCGCGTCTGCCGTACCGCAGGTGCCTAGGCTAGCGCCTGATCGAAGGCGGCGTTGATGGCCGCCAGCCCGGCCGCCACGTCGCCGGTCAGGTGAACCCGGAGGGCACGGCGTCCGCGCGCTTCCAGGACCGCCAGATCGCCTGCCGCCTGAGCGTCCACCACCACGCCAAAACTGAACTTCTGGCCCGGAATGGCCACATCCACGGCATGCGCGCCGGTGATCTGCAGGAAAACGCCCGAGTTCGGTCCGCCCTTGTAATCCTGGCCAGTGGAGTGCAGGAAGCGCGGTCCAAAGCCCAGGCAAGTAGCAACCTTCTTGGCATCACGCACCTTGTGGCGGAAGATCTGGATGGCCGCTTCATGCTCAGGGAACATGGGCAGATAGGCCAGCGCGGCAAAGTAGTCGCCGGCGCCAATCTGCGCCACGTGGGCCTTGATCACGCCCGCCAAAGTCTGATTGGGGACCGCGGCCTGGAGCTTTGCCACATAGGCCGCGGTGGCGTAGAGTTCCACGCCCGCATCGCTCAGGAACGGAGTGCTGGTGGGCAGCTTGCCAGTCTCCTCGTAGGCCGAGGTCAGGGCGCGGGTCTCAATCTTGGCCGATTCCACGTCGGGCTGGTTGAAGGGGTGGATGCCCATCACCGCGCCGCAGAGGGACGTAGCTACCTCCCAGGTAAAGAACTGGCCAAAGATGCTGTAGAGGTTGTCGATCTCAATGGTAATGACCGGCTGGCCGGCGGCGGCCAGTGCGGCCACCTTGGCGTCGAGATCCGCTCTTTGGCTGGCATCCTTCGTGCCCTTCAGACGGATGTACACAAACAGACGATCCGAGCCATAGGCCGCGGGCACGGCAATGGTCTCGCGATCCACCGGCGTAACGCCCTTGCCCAGCTTGCCGGTGGACTCGGCCACCAGCTGCTCCATCCATGCGCCCAGGTCGTGAACTTCCGGCGAAGCAAAGACGGTGAGCTTGTCGCGGCCGGCATTGGCGGCCACGCCCATCAGCAGGCCAATCTGCGCGGCGGGGTTGGAGGCAATGGGCAGCTTGGCGTCCGCCACGGCAGCGGCGGCAGCGGCCAACAGCTGATCCATATCCAGGCCGGCGGCGGCAGCCGTCACCATGCCAAAGTTTGAGAGCGCGGAGAAGCGGCCGCCAATCTCCGGATCGCCGTAGAAGATGTGCCGGAAGCCGTCGGCCTTGGCCACCTGCTCCATCTTGGAGCCGGGATCGGTGATGGCGACAAAGTGCTGGCCCGCCTTCCGCGCGCCCACGGTCTTCTGCATCTCGGCAAAGAAGTACTGCTTGAGGACGTTCGGCTCCAGCGTAGAACCGGACTTGGAAGCCACGATGACCAGAGTCTCGGCCAGATCGACGCTATCGCGAACGGACTTGACCTGCACCGGGTCGGTGGAATCGACGATCGCCAGCTTGGGGAAGCCGGCCTGCTGGCCAAAGGTGAACGACAGAACCTCCGGGCAAAGGCTCGATCCGCCCATGCCCAACAGTACAATGTGCTTGAAGCCGGAGTTTTGCACGTCGGCGGCCAGCTCGGCAAAATGGGCGCGCTCGGCCTGCTGGCGCTCCACAATGTTGATCCAGCCCAGCCACTTTGCCTCGTCCTGCGAGGTCCACAAGGACGCATCCTTCTTCCAGAAGCGGTCCAGTGTGGAGTTGGCTTGCCAGTCGGCAGCGATCTGGTCAAAGACGCCGCGAAGATCGGAGGGTAGTGCGCAATCTAGTTTCATGACGCCTCAATTTTTTCGTGAATTGGCGGGAAACGCAACCCGAGAAAGAGTGGTCGGACCGCGTGCCGTCCTTAATAGAGTAGTTCGCCAGCCTCAGACGCCATGGCCGCAAGGAACGCCCGCAAGGCTGCAACGCGGGGGAGGGCAGCCGCCCGAGCACTTTCAAAATGCAGCTTGGCAGGTAATTCCATGAGCGCTTTCTCCAGCACCGGTCTGACCTGCGAGTAGGTTGCGTAACGCGTATCGCGGCCCACCTTGACCACGGCGCGCAGAATCCCGATAGCTCCCAACTGCTCCAGGATATAGGCATCGCGCAGCAGGATGGCCTCCAGCATCTGGGGCTCATCGGAGGGCTGATGCGTACGAATAGCCTCCGCCACGCCGTCCAGGTTCTCTGCCGGGAAACCCCACGCTGCCAGCAGCTCGCACGTGCGGTCGATGGTGTAGGGCACATGGTTCCAGCGCGCCAGCTCCTCCGGGTCCTCCGGGCGGTGGCCGATGAAGACGCCCAAATCGTGCATCCAGGCCGCGGCAAAAACAATGTCGTCGTCGTAAGTGAGTCCCTGACCTAGTTGAAGTGTAAGCGCGTAAAGCCGCGGCTGGTGGCCGAACTTGTCCACCGGGCGCGCTTCAGCCCGTATGTACTCGATGACCTTCTCCCGCCACGCCGCGTCGCTCATGGCTACGCCTTGGGCCAGCTGGGCGTGAGGCGGATCAGCTCCAGCCCACCCAGGTCGCACACCGTAAAGTTGCTTGCCGAGGCCGGAATCGCGGCGACGGAGCGGGCTGGCAGATCAAATGCCTCAAAGCCCTCGCCCTCCATCCGCCCCGCGCCGGCCGCCGCAAACAGATACGCAAGCCCGGCCTGCTGGCCGCCATGAAGCGCCTCCGCTGTAATGGTGCCCGACACCTTCACGCGCTCCACGCGGAAGTATTCCACATCGATCAGTACGGTGCGGTCAGCAAGCTCTACCGGAGCCACCTTGCCGGCTCGCGTGGTAAACCGTACCGCCTCCAGCGACTTCACCACGTGCAGTTCGCGGGGACGACCGTAATCGAACATGCGGTAGGTCAAATCGCAGTTCTGCTGGGTCTCCAGAATGATGGCGCCCGGCCAGATGGCGTGCACCGTTCCCGCATCCACAAAGATCATCTCGCCGGTCTTGATCTCCTCGGCGTTCAGGCTCTGCTCCAGCGTGCCGGCGGCAATCTCCGCCTTCACCTGATCGAGGGTCACCCCGGGCTTCATACCCACGGCCAGCCGGGTTCCGGGCTTGGCATCTAGCGCGTACCAACACTCGGTTTTGCCACGGGGCTCGCCGTATTTGTGCGCCATCTGGTTGTCGGGATGCACCTGCACGCTGAGCTTGTCGGCCGCAAACAGCATCTTCACGAGCAGGGGCGAGGCCGTCTCCGGAGCGGCGGGGCCGAGCAGTTCCCTGCCCGCTTCGGCAAAGACCGCATCCAGGCGCTTGCCAGCATGGGGGCCGGTGGCCACCAGGTTCATGTCGCCGGTCAGCCAGACCTCGCCGACCGGGTCCTGGCCCTCGGGCACCACAAAGTCATACCAGGGCCGCAGGTCGCGGAATCCCCACACCCGCGCGACAAAGCGGGGCTCAATGCGAAAGGGCGATAATAACGTTCCCATAAAGCTCCTTTAAAATGCGCAAAAAATCGATAACCAATGAGCCTCTTGCAGAATTGGCCGCAGGAGGGTGGAGAGCGTCAGGGCTTTAGCCTCTGCATCCTGCTTATCAAGGCCTCGCAGTTTCTCAGCGGCTAAACAGGCTGCGGAAAAACTCCATTTCTCTCGGATTGTGAGTTCCTATTCCCTCGTGGGCTAAAGCCCCGTGTTGAAAGAATGGAACCTAACGTACGAGCTAAAGCTCGTATCCTTCAAAAAAGCCCTGAACCCCGAGTTTTCCCGCAGCCTGTAAAGCCAGAGTCTGTTTTGACCATTTTGCGGCACGACTGAAGTCATGCCCTGGCGCTTCTTGCCTTCACAACGGGATTTGCAACTGTCTCCCTCGAAAAAAGAACGCGAGGACGGCGGTTGGCCGCAGGCTATTTACGCTTGCGGCGCGAGCATTTGTGTCTCCACTTTAACAGAGTGTCAGCCGCATGCGGGACCCGCGCGCCTGCCTCTGATAAGCTGTGTGCACCATGCGAAAGCTCATGTTTCTGGTTGCGAGTTTTGCCGCACTTGTTGCGGTCCCCTGCCTGGCGCAGGATCAAAAGTTTGTCCCCCGGAGCATCGCGTTCACCGGTGCTCCGGAGTTCACAAAAAGCGAACTGATGGCCGCCGCCCACCTGCACGCTAAAGACGCCCTCACGGTGGCGGAAATGCGCGAACATGCGTCCGTGCTGCTCGATACCGGCCTCTTTGAGAAGGTCAGCTTCACCTTTACCGGCGTGGATCTGGCCTACCAACTAAAGTCCTTCACGGAGCTGCTGCCGGCGCAGATGCCGAACCTTCCGCCTCTGGAAGGACTCGACATGGAAGCCAGCCTGCGCGCCAGCGTGCCCCTCTACCATGGCCGCGTTCCGGCCGATGGCGGCCTGTGCGATCAGGTGCGCGCCGCGATGGAACAGATTCTGGCCACCAAAGGAATTCAGGCCACGGTTGTAGCTGCGGCCAACGCCGGCGCGGCAGCCAAAGTGCAGCTTGCCATGAACTACTCCATCACTTCGCCCCAAGTCCAACTTGGCAAGATCGCAGTTGATCCAGCATCCGGCTCACTCGATCCCGCAGTGCTCCAGATTCTCAAGCATCTGGAGGGCACTCCCTACGACGCGGGTGGAACTCCCAGCCAAATCGCAACCTATGTCACGAACTACTACCACGACGCCGGATACCTGGAAGCGCTGGCCAATCCGCATCAGCAGGGCACGGCAACCGTGGCTGCCGATGCCATCAACGTCCCGTTCACCGTGGCTGTAACGCCCGGCCCCCTGTACCGGCTGAATGCAATTCACCTCGACCCAAGCATTCCCGAGCCACAGTCTGACTTCAACAAGAAGGCGGCCCTCCATCCCGGCGACATTGCCCGCGGCCAGCAACTAACCCAGAGCTGGGAATTCCTTGCCCGCCAGTACCACAACCAGGGCTTCATGAGCCCCAGCATTCGTCCCGAACCCGTGTTTGACCGATCCAAAGCCACCGTTGAGTTCAACGTTACGGCGACACCCGGACCGGTCTACACCATGGGCAAGCTGACTCTTGAAAATGTGACTGAAGAGTTACGCACGGCCTTTCTTGCTGCCTGGCCGCTACGTGCCGGAGCGATCTACAACGAGGGTCAGGCGCGGGGCTTCTTTGCAACCCAGAACGTGCATCCGGAGCTGGAACGTATCTTTGCCACCGCCACCGTGCGCTACGAGCAGATCCAAAACGACGACGCCCATACCGTCGACCTGGTGGTGAAGATGGTACGAAAATAGCGGATTCAGTTGTGACTCTACCTGCCCATGAACCGGTATCACCCCATAACGCCTCTGCACTCTCCGTGTTGAGGCGTTATTCTCATCTCCATGATCCAGTCTCAGATTCTCGACCACATGTTCCAGATGCCGCTACCCATTGTGGAGAAGCTGGCGCGGCCTGTCATCGTCTACATCGCGCTGGTTCTGTTGTTGCGCGTGTTTGGCAAGCGCGAGCTGGCGCAGCTGAACCCCTTCGATCTGGTGGTGCTGCTCTCGCTCTCGAATACGGTGCAAAACGCCATCATCGGCGACGATAACTCTGTGACCGGCGGCATTGTGGGCGCGATCGGACTACTGGCCATCAACTGGGTTCTGGTGCGCTTTCTGTTCCGCTCCCGCAAGTTCACACGCATGCTGGAAGGGCGCAGAACCGTGCTCGTCCACAATGGGCAGCTGGACCGCCGCGCTATGGAGCGCGAATCCCTGACCCGCGAGGAGCTTCTGGACGTGATCCACCGCAACGGCTACGAGCACTTTGAACAGGTGCACCGCTGCGAACTGGAACCGAACGGCACCTTCTTTGTGGAAGCGCTGGAACCCACCCTCAGCGACAAACGGCACAACGAGCTGGTGACGATGATTACGCAGTTGCAGGGAGAAGTGGCGGACCTGAAGAGCAGGGACTAGGGACTTGGGACTTGGGGGTAGCTGCTGCATGTTAGGATTCGGGCGTTCAAAAACACGCGTGGCGATCACACATAATCAACCCGGCACCCTGTCGGTCAGGATTGCGCGCAACAACAATTGGGGGTCAGCAATCTTCGGGCTGATCTTCTTCACTGCAGGATTTGCCTTCTTCATGTGGGTCTTGCTACCGCCTTTCTTCCGTCCGCCCTTTATTTCAAACGGACTCGTGGTTTTGCCCATCCTCCTCTTTGTCTTGGTGTGTGTGGTACAGCCTCGCCCTTCGCATCGCAGGGTGGCGCGCCTTCGGCGTGGAACAAATCGAGATTGAAAACGGAGTCTTCAGCTGGACGCGAACCGCTCTTTTCTGGGTTCGCAAGCTGGAAGTGCCGGTTGCGGAGATTCATCAGGTCAAGGGGATCACGTCGTGGCATGCGCTCAACAACCACGTTGACCTCATCCTCGGAACCCGCTGCGCGAAGATTGGCGATCAACTTCTGACGAAGGAAACCGATGAACTCGCCTGGCATTTGCAAAGAGCCATTCAAAACAGATGAAAGATGATGCTTTGAGCTTGCATCATCAGGCACCCAAACCTGATTTCCTTGCCCTCGCTATGGGAACACCGGCGTTAACCGCGAATCAATTCGACTGGCACATCCAGATCGAACTGGAGCCAAACCCGATCCGCGGTCCAAGCCGTTGCCTGGTTGATTTTGGCCAGGGCCAGACAGGCCCGATCCCCCAACGAAAGCGCTCGGCTGACAATTGCATATCCTGCCGCAACTTCAGCTGTTGCCTTATCGAATGGAACCAGTTCAGTGCCGGCCAGCACCGCCGTCAGTTCTTCTGGGGTAATTGCCGGGTAGTCGCGCCGCATCCGGGTCAAAATTTCGCACCAGTTCACCGAGCTGATGGCAACCTGAACATCCGCTCCAGTTTCGAGGGCATGAAGAAGAGCTTCGACCCGTTCTCCGCCTGGTTCACCTTGAACCATTGCCAGAACGGCTGCGGAATCCAGAACGATTCTATTCACGTGCGGCTTCCTCGTACTTCTCTGCCAAAAATTCGTCCAGAATCCCGTCAAGACTTCCGCGCTCCCGAATGATTCCCGCCCGAATGCTCTCCAACGCCATCTTTCGGCTGAGAATCTTGATGGCACCCTGGTCGCAGCTCACGGTCAGACGGTCCCCGGCCATAAGGCCAAGTTCCTTGCGGATTGCCGCAGGGAGGACGATCCTGCCACTTTCTCCCATAACAACCGTTTCAGCCATAATCTGCCACCTCGCGTACAGTATGGCAGATTTTTTGTTTATGGCACAAGAATGAAATCATGCCAGATGCAGGATAAAAAAATGGCCGTGGCCACCTTTCTGGGTAACCACGGCATTTTGCTCTGTTCCACTATGTTGTCTATACAGCCAGCACCGTATGCCTGGACGACGATCGATCCGGCCCTCAAATAGTGTCACTCTATCCCACCCATCCCGCACAAAACGCGGGATGGATGGGGCACGGCGGATTCAAGCTCCAAGTGCAACAGGTGTGATTTTAG
>Ga0181520_10007130_pt1 | contig 16633 bp, 13 predicted proteins | sample PEATcosm2014_Bin_29_FD_132451 | JGI IMG/M metagenome (GOLD analysis project Ga0181520, IMG submission 132451) | Peatland microbial communities from MTU Mesocosm Facility, Houghton, MI, USA - PEATcosm2014_Bin02_30_metaG | ecosystem: Environmental > Terrestrial > Soil > Wetlands > Peat | place... | reverse complement strand
GGCTCCTTTCCTTCCGAGCTTTTTGGTCGTTTACACGCAACCAGTCTACTCGGTTGGAGGGGAGCCGGCGCTGTCATGTAATCAGTCTCCTGACCGGCAGTAGCGCGAACGTCTTCGTCCGCGACTGTTCAGTGATAATTACCAAATCAAACGGTCTCAGTATTATTGATCCGACTAGATTGGATTGCGAGATTTCAGCCTAAATGCAAACGCAGGTCCTTCGACTCCGCTTCGCTCCGCTCAGGATGACAGATTGTTTGAGTTGCAATCCTTTCATGCCGGATCAATATGCCAATTTTTTGACGAACCAAGATCAATGACTAACTACCATCGGGATTGGATCAGATTTTGCGCCGAATCACTTGAATCAGAGCGATAGTTGAAAGGACAACACCGAAGCTGTAGATGTATGCACGAAGATGAGTTGATCTATCCGTCGGATCGAACCATGCTTGTAGGGCACAAATAAGAAAGAGAACTAACATAACTACGGGAGACCATTGTTTGATCTTTCTCCTATTCATTGATTCTCCTTGTTCACATTTCAATGGTACGCATAAAGATTCTTGATTACTTCAAAGATCATAGCCCCATCTCCAGCCGCGTGCGCGGGTCGAGCTGGTCGCGCAGGGCGTCGCCGATAAAGTTAAAGCCGAGGACTGCTCCGGCCACAGCCGCTGCCGGGAAGAGGACCATGTGGGGCGAGTCGAACAGATGCGCGCGGGCGTCGTTCAGCATCGCTCCCCAACTGGGCGCGGGGGCGGGAATGCCCAGGCCGAGAAAGGAGAGCGTGGCCTCGGCCAGAATCACTCCGGCCATGCCGATGGCCGCCTGGACCAGAATCGGCTGCACGATGTTGGGCAGGATGTGGCGGAAGAAGATACGCATTCCGCTGGCGCCCAGGGCACGGGCCGCGTCCACGTACTCGCGGTCGCGCACGCTCATCACCTGCGCGCGGACCAGGCGCGCATAGCCGGCCCAGCCGCCGATGGCCAGCGCCAGCACGAGATTCGCAAAGCCGGGTCCAAGGAAGGCGGCAAAGGCGATGGCCAACAGAATCCCCGGCAGCGCGAGGAATGTGTTCATGGCGAAGGTGGTCAGGGCCGTGTCGATCCAGCCGCCCAAATAGCCGGCCAAGCCGCCGATGCCGATGCCCAAAACAAGCGAGATGGAAACGACCGTGACCGAGACGGCCAGCGAGAGGCGCGCGCCGAAGAGCAGGCGGGAGAGTGTGTCGCGGCCCAGCTCGTCGGTTCCGGCCCAATGCGCGATGGACGGGCCTTCCAGCCGATGCAGCAGATCAATCGCCGAAGGATTGGCGGGTGCCAGCCACGGCGCACTCAACCCGCCCAGCACAAAGGTCGCCAGCAGCAGCACGCCCACGACCGCCAGAGGTTGGCGGCGGAGGCGGTGGCGGAGGGCGTTGAGAATTTGCATCGGCACTGACAGAATATCGCGCCGGGTGTACGGACTCCCACCCCAGCCGCAAAAACAGGAACGCGGCGAGGGTGAGGCACCCGATCAACTCCATATCTGAGCGTGGTCTGTGAGGTTCAGACGGCCGGCTGCTTGTTCGTCTACCAGAAGTAGCAACTGATCAGTTGGGGCGGACCGGCATGGTTGTCCAGAATCTGGGTGCGCAGAACCGCTTCCATATTCATGTGCCGCCATTCGCGCGGGGCGTGGGCGGCCAGTTCCGCAGTGCGGGCAGGATTGAGCAAAAACTGCGCAGCAGCGTTGGTTCCATTGGCGCCCAGACCGGCCACCACGATGACGGGCTGACCGGTCGTCTGGTCAAAGACCCGCGCCACGATGGCATAGTCCTCGGTGAGGCGCCCTTCCGGCAGGGCGAGATCCACGCCCCAACCGCCCGACGCAGGATGCTGGCGGTCCTCGATATAAAAGAGAGAAGTGGCATCGCGGTGCGCAAAGTAGAAGCGCAAGCCGCTGGTGACGCGCATCGTCCACAGATTGTCCAGGCCGCCGATGAGGACGCTGGGGCTGCGTTGCAACTCGGTATACGTGGCACGCGTGGAGAGCACCAGCGAAAGCGGTTTGTTGTGGCGGGCAAGGAAGGCCACCACTTCGGTTTGCGCCAGAATGTCTCGGTAGTTCACAATCTCGCCCATGCGCAGCAGATTGGCCAGATCCGGAGAGGGATTGGTTTGGCTGACCGTCGCCGAGAGATCGGCAATCACCAGATGCACCTGGCCGGGATCGTCCAGGAATGGCTCCCAAAGCTGGCGGTCGGCGGCCATTGCTGCTTGATTCTGATACCAGAGGGCAAAAGTGATCGTGGAAATGAGGATGAGAGCCGCGGCGCCCATCCAGAGCCATCTTGGCGGCGACATGAATCCGCGCGCGCTTTTGTCGTCGGCTGAAGTTGAAGGCTCAACCGCCTGTGTAATGGAGGCTCCAACAATCTTTGCGGGAGCTTCCGATCCTGGTTCTTTGGCAAGCGGAAGAGCGGGGTCCGGTTCCAATTGGTTCTCGGGTAGCCGATGCGGAAGCTCAACCTCTGTGCCTGAAGGTTGTTTCTCCGTGTTCTTCTGCGTCAGGCGGCGAAAGACCGGCACATAACTGCCGGGCCGCAGATCGATCTGCACCGCCGTGGCCTCGTCCGATTGGTGATAGAACTGGGCGATCCGCTTGCGAATCTCGCCGGCGGTCAGGCGGACGATGGTGTCCTGATTGGTGTCATAATCCGGAGCGCGCGAGAAGACGGCGATTCCCAAGGTTCGCTCTTTGAGATACGCCTCGCGGCCGGCCAGCGTCTCCTCGACGACATACTGAAGCAACTGCGGGTAGCGGGTGCTGTTGCGGAAGAGCCGGTCGGTGAGCATACGCCTCAGTTCACCGCGGATGCTGTTGCGATCAGCCTCGGTTTGAGGAACCCAGTCGTCGAGATGGTTTCCGTCTTCCACAGTAGAGCCTTTGCCAGCGCGGCAGATCGATTCGGCAGCTTCCAAAGCTCTCGATTCCGCTTCGATTAACGTAGCATACGTGGTTAGGAATTTAACAGGGAACTCTTTAACTTCTTTTGAATGAACGGATGACTATTTTCATTTCGCATCGAAACCGTAGCATCCTTGCTCGATCTCCATTCTGCATCTACTATGGTCCGCAGGCTTTGGACTGTGCTGCGCGAGTCCCTGGACGGGGAAGATTTGCGCAAGCAATGAGTTGCCACAGGCCGAACCCTACTGATTGAGAGAGGTGGTTTTACATGAAGTTGCAATCGAATTGCCGGAGCTTTGCCGCGGGCGCGGTGACTTTGGCCGCTGTTCTTTGTATGGTTCCATTGGCGTTTGCCCAGTTTCCTGGAATGCAACCCAAGCACTACGCGTGGTCGGACGCGAGCCTTTCGGCGGATGCCCGGGCCGATCTGGTGATGAAAGAGATGACGCTGGATGAGAAGATTTCTCTGCTGCACGGGCAGGGAGCGCCGTTCTCCTCCGGCGTTTCCAGTGAATCGAATGGCGGGGCGGGCTACTCGACGGCCATTCCGAGGCTTGGCATTCCGGCGGTGCAGATGGCCGATTCGGCCTACGGCGTGACGCGCGGCTCGGCGATGGGCCGCTACTCGACGGCGCTGCCCAACGATCTGGGCGCGGCTTCCAGTTGGGACCCGCAGGCCGCTTATGAATATGGCGCGTTGATTGGGCGGGAGTTGCGCAACCAGGGATACAGCATGTCGCTGGGCGGCGGCGTCAACCTGGCGCGCGAACCGCGCAACGGACGCACCTTTGAGTATCAGGGCGAAGACCCGCTGCTGGCTGGAACGCTGGCCGGCAACTTTGCCAAGGGCGTGCAATCCGAGCACATCATCGGCGACTTGAAGCACTACGCCATCAACGATCAGGAGAGCGGGCGCAATGCCGTCAACGCCAACATCGACAAGCGCTCGATGCGCGAAAGCGACCTGCGCGCCTTTGAGATCGCCCTCGGCATCTCTGACGCGCAAGGCGTCATGTGCTCCTACAACCGCGTGAATGGCGATTTTGCCTGTGAAAACAGCTACCTGCTGACCGATGTGCTGAAGAAAGCCTTCCACTTCAAGGGCTTTGTGCTGTCGGATTGGGGCGGGACACACTCTGCGGTGAAAGCCTCGCACGCCGGATTGGATCAAGAGCAGCCCGACAAGTTTTTCTTTGGCGACGCGCTGAAGAAAGCTGTCGAATCCGGCGAAGTCTCGCAGGCTGAATTGAACGATCACGTGCATCGCGTGTTGCGCGCCATCTTTGCCGTGGGACTCTTTGACAATCCGGTGCAGATGCAGGTTCCCGACGTGGAACATGGCTACGCCGTGGCGCAGAAGCTGGCTGAAAAGAGCATTGTTCTGCTGAAGAACGAGGGCCAGGTGTTGCCGCTACAGGCAGTTCACAGCGTAGCGGTGATCGGCGGCCATGCGGATGTGGGCGTGCTGTGCGGTGGCGGCTCGGCGCAGGTTGACCCTCCGGGCGGCTCGGCGGTTCCGCCTCCTCCGCCCGGATCGGGCGTGCTGGATGAGTTTATCCGTCCCGCTTGGATGCCAAGTTCGCCGCTGCGCGCGCTGAAGGCTGCGCTGCCGGGCGTAGCGGTCGGCTTTACCTCTGGAGAAGATGTGGCTGCCGCCGTGGTTGCCGCCAAGCAGGCAGATGTGGCCATTGTCTTTGCCTGGGCCTGGGAGTCGGAAGGCTTCGATATGCCGACCCTGAACCTGGCGGAGAAGCAGAACAAGCTGATCGAGGCCGTGGCCGCCGCCAATCCAAAGACTGTGGTGGTGCTGGAGACGGGCAGTCCGGCGACGATGCCTTGGATCGCCAAGGTGGCTGGCGTAGTGGAGGCCTGGTATCCGGGCATCCGCGGCGGCGAGGCTCTGGCCAATATCCTCACCGGGCGGGTGAATCCGACCGGCAAGCTGGCCATCACCTTCCCGAAGAGCGACGCCGATCTGCCGCATCCGACCATCGTTCAGCCGCCGCCGGAGTCCGACATGAATCACCTCTGGAAGTCGGGCATGAACTTTAACGACATGATGAGCTTGATGGCCAAGGGAATGCCGGCCTTCCAGACAACCTACGACGAAAAGCTCAAGGTGGGCTACAAGTGGTATGACGCGGAGAAGAAGGCTGTGCTCTTTCCCTTCGGCTTTGGGCTGTCGTATACCACCTACGCCTACTCCGGGCTGAGCGTAAAGAGCGGCGACGGGCTGACGGTTTCTTTCACCGTGACGAACACCGGCGCGCGGCCGGGCACGGAGATCGCGCAGGTCTACGCATCTTTGCCGGATGCGGCAGGCGAGCCGCCCAAGCGGCTGATCGGCTGGGCGCGGGTGGAGCTGGCGGCGGGCGAATCGAAGCTGGTTTCCATTCCCGTGGCGCCGGACCGTCTGACGGTCTTTGACGAGGGCGCGAATGGCTGGATGCTGATTCCGGGTAACTATACCGTGCTGGCGGGAAGCTCGTCACGGGAGCTTCCGCTGCGCGCGCAAGTCGCTCTGCCTTAATGGAAATGCTTGATTAGGACGCGTGGATTCCCAACTTTGAAATCGGAAGTTGGGAATCCACGCTTAACTTTGCCGGCTTGCCAGCCAATTAAAATAGATTTCCCCAAGCGCAAAGGCGCAGAATCCCCCATTCGCTTCAGCTATTTTACGAATCGATAGAACCGGCAATCAGAAGGTTTTAGGCGAAGCACTTTCGCCGGTGTCGGCAGCGCTGAAAAACGAGTGTCCCACCGTGGCCGTCACCACAACGCGATCACGCTTTTGGCTCACCGCGGCGGACTTCAACAGCTCTCTCAAGCTGTTGTTGGTGGAGTTGCCGGCCAGCGGTTCGGAGAAGGTGCGGGCCAGCGTCACCAGCACGGAGAGCGCGGCGGCCTGACGGGCGGCGGCCTCCACGCTGGGGGTCTCCTCCTCGACGCGCAGCCGCAGCATACCTTCCAGCGTTGGTGCAGCGCTGGCCACAATCGTCGAGTCCGCCTTCAGCGGCAGCGAGAGTCCAAAGACGCTGATGGTGCAGTTGCTGGGCACGGGCAGGCCCAAAATCTGTTCATGGGCGTCAGGGCGTTCATCGCTGGAGGACTCGTCGCAGCCGTCGGAGAAGGGCAGGCCAATCTGCCCCACGCCCCAGGCCAAACGGCGCGAGAGCAACGGCACGGTCGGTCGGGTTGTCGGCAGGAACAGGTAATTCCAGTGGCGCTTCAGCAAGGTAGAACCGGCGATGGGCATCGCGGCGGTGGCGTGGCGATCCAGCATGGAATGAATCATTTCCGTGGTGGGGAAGTTGGAGATGGCCACCATGTCGTAGCCGATCTGCGCCACCCGGACGGTGCGGCCTTCGGATGGAATCGAGTAAATGGTGTGGCCCACATAGGATTCGCGGCTTGCGGCGTGCGCTTCCAGCCAGCCGTTCAGGCGCGCGCCGGTGATCTTGCCCACCAGCACCATCGAGTAGGCGACAGGGCCATTCGGTCCGCTGGGATTGTCCATGCGATGCAGCGCGACGGCTGCCTCATCCACATCGCGCTCCGGATCAACTCCAATGGCTTCAATAAATTGCTGATAATCCTGGGCGTGTTTCGGCGGCTTCAGGTTCTTGAAGTGCACAAAACCGCGCACCGCGCTGACGTTGAAGTAAAGAATGCCGTCCGACTCCGGCAGCAGGCGCGCGGCCTCCGGCGGAGCAACGTAGCGCAAAAAGATGGCCGCGCCCAGGACAACCAGGACGGCGGCAATGATCCAAATGGTTCTGCGTGTGCGTCTGTTCATGATAGTCCGATAGAAATAACGTATCACCTGAAGGCTTCCGGTGGATGCGATGGCGTGTGCGGTTTGATCTCAGAAGTTGCTGAGTTCCTCTTGCCCCTATGCAGGAACCTCGGTGGAAGAGGCGCGCTTACCGGGTGAAATTTGTAAATCGATTTCCATTCAGTGCGACTAAACGTAAACGTATTTACGTTTAGTCGCACTGAACGAAAAAGAAGTTGCATATAGTCGCGCGATATGCAAATATACTTGCGTATGGTAAATCGTCTCGGTTGGCATAGTTTGCTGGAAAAGGCCTGGGAGAAGCGGTCGATTCTCTGGCTAACCGGAGTGCGTCGCGCGGGAAAGACCTTCCTGTGCCAGAGCCTGCCGCAGATTGAATACTTTGATTGCGAACTGCCCAGTACGCGGCGCAAGATGCAGGATCCAGAGGCCTTTCTGGATGGGATGAGCGGCAAGCGCATCGTTCTGGACGAAATCCATCGGCTGAGCAACCCCTCTGAATTGCTCAAGATTGCCGCTGACCACTATCCCGGCATCCGGGTGATTGCGACCGGCTCGTCGACGCTGGGTGCGTCGCGTAAGTTCCGCGAAACCTTGACCGGCCGCAAGCGCGATATATGGCTGACGCCGATGACGCTTGCGGATATGACCGAAGCGAAGATGCCTGATCTGGAACGGCGTATGCTACGTGGCGGCCTGCCTCCGTTTTTCCTGGAGCCGGAGGTGGAGGAACGGGATTTTCAGGAGTGGATGGATGCTTTTTGGGCCAAGGACATTCAGGAGATGTTTCGTCTGGAGCGGCGGGATTCCTTTCAAAAGCTGACGGAGCTGATTCTGGCGCAGAGCGGCGGCATCTTTGAAGCCACGCATTTTGCCGCGCCCTGCGAGGTCAGCCGCCCCACCATCACCAATTATCTTCGCGTTCTGGAAGCGACCTATGTGGTCCACGTCATCCGGCCTTACAGCGCGCGCAAGTCGAGCGAGATTGTCTCAGCGCCCAAGGTCTACGGATTCGACACCGGCTTTATCTGTGCCTACCGCGGCTGGCGCGAGTTGCGGCGAGAAGATATGGGAAACCTGTGGGAGCATTTCGTGCTGAATGAAATCATGGCGCGGATGCAAACGCGCAAGATTTTTTATTGGCGAGACAAACGCGGCCACGAGATAGACTTTGTGTGGGCGGCGCGCGGCGGCAATCCCATGGCCATCGAATGTAAGTGGACTGCCGATAGCTTCGACGACGCAAACCTGCAAGCCTTCCGGCGGCAGCATCCGCAGGGAGAGAATGTGGTGCTGGCGGCGGATGTGAAAGCCACATTCCAGAGAAACTACGGTGCGCTCAAAGTGCGCTTTGAAGCGCTGGAAGCCTTCGTCTCGCGTCTGGCGGGAAGCTGAAATATCGAGAGTTCACCCAGTTCTGCCGCAGGTATTGACGCACGCGGTTTCTGTATCAATCGAGCCGCGTGAGAAATGCCTTGCCTTCGGGGGGATGAAGCTTGCGGGCGATGCGTTCGGCCTGTTCGCGGTTGTCGCCCTCGGGACGGATGCGCACCCAGTAGCTGTCAACGCCTGGGAATTCAATCACTTTGGCGTCGGGGTACTTGCGCTCCAGTTGCTCTTTGAACTTGTTGGCTTTGCGCGCGCTGGTGAAGAAACCGATCTGCACGCACCAGCGGCCGCCAGTGTCGATGGGCTTGGGCGTGCGATAGACCTCCAGGCGCACATTGGCCGTACCCATGCGATAGACGCCGGTGGCCTTGGCGCTGGCAATGGTTAGATCGAGGAGGCGGCCTTCGACAAACGGGCCGCGGTCGGTGATGCGCATGGGGCTGGATTGGTTGGTCGTCAGGTTGGTGACCACGATCAGCGAGCCCATTGGCAGTGTGCGATGCGCGGCGGTCAGGGAGTGGTCGCTGAAGAGCTGGCCGTTGGCGGATTCGCGGCCCTTGGCGGCGGTGTACCAAGTGGCCAGACCTTCCTCGGTGAGGATAGGTTTGTGGTTCGCAATAAAGTCGAGATCCTCGGCGTTGACGCCTCCGGGCGGCGCGGGAGTGGGCGCGATGTGGGCTGGCGAGGGCTTGCCTTTGGGCGCAGACGGTGTGGTCTGCGGCGGATGACGGGGCTGGGCTGAATTCTGAATAGGTGGCGGGGTGGCTTGCGGCGCGGACAGGGGTTCAACTTCAACGTGGTGGCCGCAGCCGGAGGCGAGGCTTAAAAAAAGGACAAGAAGTGGAATGAGAGCTGGATTGCAACTCACCCGAAGTTTCCGTTGAACAAGACTGATTGAGATTCGTGAACTCCCACCCATTCGCAAAGAACGCGAATGGATGGGGCACGGGATTTTTTGGGTCCTATTCATGAACGCAGCCATCAGGAGCGCGGACCATGGCTCTGTTCAAAGCGGTCGGCCAGATCGCGCAGTTTTTCACTGACGGTGCGCAGGGCGGTGATGGATTCCTTGCGAACTTGCGGGACCACGGCGTCGTTGACGTAGGCGATGGTGTGGCGCAACTCCATCTCGATCAGCTCGACGGCCTCTTCAATGCGCGCGCCCAAGCCGCCAAAGGGAGGGCCGGGAGGGGGATAAGAACTCATGCTGCACCTCGCGGGATGGGCGGCTCAAGGCAGCCTCTACCTCAGTCTGCGATGCGCGGCTGGGCGAGTCAATCACGGAAGGTGAGAAGGTGCCGCAATGGTCAATACGGGATGAGCTGCGGTGGCCGTCCTGGCTGAAAAACTAGGCAATGCGGTTGCGCCGCCAGACGGTGGCGTCAAAGCTGTGATGGCAGTCGTAGCCTTCAGCGCGGTAGAGGTCGATGGCCTCCACGTTAGCTTCCGTAACGGTGAGCGAGATTTCGGCGGCACCGTGACGCAGAAAGCAGGAGGCGGCCAGGTTGAGCAGGTTGCGCGCCAATCCGCGGCGGCGGTAATTGGGATGGACGCAGAGCTGAGTGATGTGGCCGCTGAGCGGGCTGACGCGTGAACCGAGGACCAGCGCCACCATCTCGCGCGTGAAGCGATCAATCACAACGTGCGAGACCGGCGGAGAGAAGACGCCGCAGCCGGAGAAGCGGACAATGTTATTGAGGAAGCGCATCGATCCGTGCAGCGTGTTGTACTGGTCGTTGACCACGCTGTCTGGATGGCCGCGATAGGCAGTGGAGATAAGCTGGGCGGCGGCGTTCAGGTCTTCCTCGCGCCAGGGACGCAACTCCAGCCGGACAGGCAGATGAATGCGCGGCTGAACAAAAAAGCCATCCAGCTTGCGCACCATGAAGAGCCTGGGGTAAACCTGAAAACCGGCATCCATGAAGACGCCGGCAAGGGTGCCGGAGGGGTGCAGCAGCAGTTGGGATTCGATGCGCTCCACCTGGGGCGAGTTCAGCATCAGCTCCAGCAGGTGCTTGAGCAGCGTCTCCTCAATCTCATGGGCGGAGCAGCCATCGGCGCGAACTTCGGGCAGCACAAAGGCATCGCCGATGACGGCCTTGGTCTCCTCGTAGACGCAGAAGACGTAGCCGATGATTTGGCCAGCCTCCAGAGCCGCATAGCCGGGCAAGGTGTGGCCGTCGAGATACTGCATGAGCAGCTTTGATGAGGCGCTGTAGTTCCAATGAAGCCGTTGCATCCAGAGCGCGCACTCGGCCTCCAGCACGGGCTGCAGCACGGGCGCGGAGAAGTGCCGCAGGTCGAGGATCTCGATGGATGCGCCGGAAGCCATGGTCATTCCTCGACAGTGGTCAGTAAGCAGTGAATAGAGAACAGTGTACAGTGGTCAGTGAACTGTGTACAGTGAGCGGGAACCTGACAGAATAGGTCGAAAGGAGCTTGATGGCACAATCGTTTCGAGATCGGGTTGTTTGGCAGCGCGCGATGCGATCGGCTGTGGCAATTTACCGCTAGACGAAAGACCTTCCCCGCGAAAAAGTACACCTCCTCACCAGCCGAATCCGGCGCGCAGCGGTCTCCATTCCGAGCAATATCGCAGCAGGACAGGGAAGGCAGGGCACCGGGGGATTTAAAAATCTTCCAGGGATTGCGCGCGGTTCCAACTTTGAATTGCAAACTCAACTTGAAATCGCCCGCGCACTTCAGATAGGAGATACAAAAATACTGGAAGAGGCAGAATCTCTATCGCATGAAGTCGGGAAAATGCTAGATGCAGTGTTGGAATCGCTCAAATCCATCAAGCACGGACCACGGTCCACTCACTTGCTGCCGACCATATAGACAACCAGCCCTTGTTCAGGCCAGGTGAAGAGCTGTTCGTAGTGGCGATCTTTGAGGAGCACATCGAGGTCGGCCTGGGTGTGCGGGTCAGCGCTGCGGCCTGAGACGCGGATCACCAGCACATGCTGGTTGTCTGGCACGCCCGACCGTTGATAGTTGACCACCTGCTGATTCCGATAGAAGGAAAGACCGTACTCGACGTCGCGGCGCACTCGAAAAACGGCGACAGTCTGTTCGCTGGGAACTGCTGAGGCAATGCGCTCGGCCAGCGGACGGGCAGAGTAGGAGCGGTCGAGCAGGTGAATCACTCGCTTGGTCGGCTCCAGGGCCGGGATGCCGAAGACCGGGCCGATGCCAAAGAGGAAGAAGATCAGGACCATCAGAACGCCAGACGTGACCAGACGAAGATTGGCGACGCCGTAGCCTTTGACCACCACCAGGATCAGCAGGGATGCACCCAGAGACGCGGCGGCGGCAATCAGCAACCGTGACCAAGGCGGCATCTGCGGGCCGTGAACCACAAACCAGGGTAGCAGTAGTGTGGCCATGGTCATGACACCGCAGAGCACGGCATGACCCACCAACACCCAGCGGTTCAAACCGGATTGGCGGCGACGGAAAAGATAGTCGCCGGTGAGGATGGTGATGGGCGGGAGCGACGGCAGGACGTAGCCGGGAAGTTTGGACTTCGATAGCGAAAAGAAGAGGATGGGTATGAGCGCCCAGAGAACCAGAAACTCTGGAAAGGCGTCGCCTGGACGACCGGCGCAGGGCTTGCAGGCAGAGAAATTGCGCGCCCGCCATTCACAGACCGAGGTTTGGATGCCGTCAGCGAAGGCCCGCACGGCAATAATCGTCCAAGGCATCACCGCCAGCAACACGACCGCCAGGTAATACCAAAAAGGTTGCTGATGTTCGTAGCGGTTGGTGGCAAAGCGCTCCAGGTTATGTTCGAGGAAAAACTCGCGGAAGAAGGTTGGATTTTTGTACTGCACGGCGATAAACCAGGGCAGCACGATGGCAAAGTAAAGCAAAGCTCCCGGCCACCAGAAGGAGCGGCGCAGGATGGACCACTCGCGGCGCAAGCCGGCAAAGGCGGCGACAATCAGGATGGCCAGAAAGGGCGCCACCGGGCCTTTGGCCAGCGTGGCCACGCCGGTAAAGAAATAGATGTCGAAGAGCCAGAACTTGGAGTCGGTCTCATACCAGGCGTACCAGCCGAGCAGGCCGATAGCCAGCGGCGCGGCCATCTGCATATCGGTGGAAGCGCCGCGGGCAAAGCCCATGATGCCGGCGCAAGCCACCGTGATCAGCGCGGCGTCCAAGTGGCCGCCGGGGCGGAAGCGCCGCATGTGCAGATAAATCAGCACCACCATCACAAAGGCGAAGCTGGCCGAGGGCAGCCGCGCCACCCAGTCATGCACGCCGAAGTCCTGGAAGACGAACATCGCCCTCCAATAGTAGAGGGCGGGCTTTTCCAGCCAAGGCTGGCCGTAGAGATAGGGCGTGACGCAGGCGGCCAACTTGCGCCTCAGCGCCGGGCCCAAGCTATTGAAATACCTTTGGCATCCGCTCCAGGTAACCGCGCCGCTCAGGCTGCCTTGCCAATGGATGCAGTCGCTCAGTTTGACCAGGGGCGGAGCCGCATCAAAGCGGTCCAGCATCTCATGGGCAATCTGCGCATAGCGAGGTTCATCGGCTCCAACCAGTCCCAGGCCGGCGCCGCCGGTCCAGGGCGTTTGCCCATAAAAAAGGAAGAAAACAGTAAACGCCAGAAAAACGGCACCTTCCGTTGCGGCGGTCCATGAGGGCAACCGGCGACGCCAATCCAGGCGCGGTTTCGAAGCGGATGATTCTTGAGTGGTTTGCACTTCCAGCGTTTCTCCAACGAATTCAGCGCGCGAACGCGCCGCGTCATTTGCTCTTCGACAGGGTCAAGGCTAACAGATTCGGGGTTCTCAGCGGAACTCGGATCATTCCCCTGCGATGTCGCCGAGCTACTCGGCCAGCGTCTCCGGCTCTGCCGCAGGCTCTGGGGAGGCAGACTTCTTTTGCCGCTTGCGCTGCCTGTCCATCAGTTCCATGATGCGCGCCTGGAAGCGCCCGGAGCGATCGGCCAGAAATGTCAGTTCCGGTACGTGGCGCACGCCCATCCGCTCTTTCAATTCATAGCGAATAAAGCCTTTGGCCGCCTCCAGTCCGGCCACGGTCTGCTCCTCGGCCATCTCGATATCCTTGACGGCGCTATCGATAGCCACGTAGACCCGCGCCGACTTGCCGCCGGGATTCAACGCCACCTCGGTCACATAGCAGAGGTTGATGCGCGGATCGACCAGTTCGCCTTCGATGAGCACGCCAATCTCCTCGCGCAATGTCTCGGCTACCCGGTCCTGATGGTGCTTGCGCGCCCTGTGTTCTGGCATCTGTTCCTCCTTGGTGCGGCTATCGTGGTTCGCCCATTGCCTTGCGCCGAAACCTCAAACCGCAACTGGCTTGGTCCTCAAGGGAAAGCCAGCGCTCACGAGGAAAGGCGGGAAAATCAATGGGAGAACTGATCTAAATTATTCACAGCATAGCAGAAAAGCGGTGCAACCGATCAGCTCTTGCGCCGGACAAAGGCGTCCTCTTGCAGCTCGTTTTGCAGCGCAACAAGCTTTCCGCGCACAGAGCGCCAACATCCGGTATAATCTCAAAGTATCGCGGAGAGATGGCCGAGTGGCTGAAGGCGGCGGTTTGCTAAACCGTTATAGGGTCAAAAGCTCTATCTGGGGTTCGAATCCCCATCTCTCCGCCATAAATTACACTCAACCCTTCAAAGTCAAATTAAACATCTATAATTCATGCGGATAGAGCCTTTTACATTTGTCACATCTGTAACCATTGTTACCTCTGTAGAGCGCAATTCCGAGCGAAAATTGGAGCAACCATAGCAAGTGCGCCAGTGGCTTCGTCGATTGCCTTAGGGGGATTGGGCGCATGACTGGTGCGCAGCACAAGGATCTCACTTCCAAAGCAGAGCGACGTTTTCTCGAATTGCAGATCGGGACAAGAATCTGGCTGAGGCACAGATTCTTGTCCTTCGCAATTCGAACCGTTCGCCGGGCGTTCAGGACGATGTGCGCTTCGTGCTTTCAATCGTTAATTGCTGGTTATGGAATTTTTCGACGGGAACCGGGCGTCCGAAAAGAAATCCCTGGCCAGTCAATGACATTTTTGCCTCTCTAAAATACTGCGCTTGCTCCTCTGTCTCGATTCCTTCGATAACGACATTCAGATTGAGCGTTTCAGCCATGGCTAAAATCTGCGGCAGAATCCCTTCGATGACCGCTCCGGTTCCAACGGTCTGCACGAATGCGCGGTCGATCTTGATGGCATCAACGGCAAGATCCTTCAGATAGGCCAGACTCGAATAGCCGGTGCCGAAGTCGTCTATCTTCACCGAGTGGCCCCGCTCGCGCAGTGAGTGAATCGCCCTCATGGCAGGTTGTTTACTCGCTGTCGAGCCCTCCGTCACTTCAATTGCCACGGAGTGCGGCGGCACGCCAGCCTCGGCCAGGGATTTATCCAGCAAGGGAAGAAGTTTTTCATCGACAAGATCCGAGGCGGTCACATTGATGTGCAGTTGGAATTCCGGATTTCCGTCCTGCAGTTTGTGAAAGTCCTTCAGAGCGTGCATCACGACCCGCGCCGTCAGTTCACTAATGAAGCCACGCTCCTCGGCCAACCGAACAAAGACTTCAGGACTGACGGTAAAACCCTCTTCATCGGACCATCGGACCAGCGCCTCCGCCCCCACGAGGCGGCCACTGCGCAAATCGATGATGGGTTGATAAACCAAGTGCAACTTGTCCAGGCGGATTGCCCGGCGCAACTGATTGGCCAAACTTCGGCTGTTCCAATGGATGAGCAAGTAGGCGAACGCGACCAGCGATCCGATGAGTGCGCCAAAGACCGAGAAAAAAATCAGATGCCGTGGATTAGCTTGGAGAGCCGCGGAAAACGAGGCGTAGGCCACAGAGCAGAAGGTCTTCTGGACCGAGCAGTGTGTACCGTAGAGTGTGTCTCCGACTCTTCCATGGCCGTTGTGGTCAGCGATGTCCGTGGAGATTCTTGACGTAAGCCCTGATATCCGCGCCCAGCGATTGTCTGGATTGCTCCGCGTGTAGGTTTCATATTCTTTGTTGAGGATCTTCCAACGGTTGATGGTGTTGGGATCTTCGACGATGAAGTAGTCGCCTTTCCGCATCAGGATGGAGAGTTCATTTGCTATGCGATAGGGCGGCAGATCGCGATAGATCTCTGACCCATCCGGGAGTATATTGTTGGGCCGGAATTGAGTCGCGGGCATTTCTGCGTGGCCGAAGTCCGCGGAACATTCCAGTTGGCCATCGTGCATTCTGCCCGCATCCCGGATATTAATTGACCGATAAATCAACTGACGGAAACGGCCCAATTCAGCATCGGAGCAGGGGGGGAGATTTGCCTCTTGCAAAGCGGACAGCATCCCTCTGGCCTCAGCCATGAGGTCATCCGTCATTCCATCGAGTCGCGTGGCGTTGGCCACGAGGCCCCCTTCGGTCGACTGCTCAAGATCGAAGCGGCCCAGCAAGTAGCCACAGAGCGCGCCTACGGAACTGGCAAATACCAGCGCCAATAGAGCGATCCAAGCACGGGATTTGGGAATGAGCATCAAACGGTTCTCTCCTGACCGTGTCTTGCAGACACCCGGAAACAAGGCTCACCCAACAATCTAAAACTATATATCGACCCACTTGCGATCTATAAGAATAGTTGTTGATTAGGTCAGTTACTTTCGGGAATTTTCTGTTTTGAGTGTTCTGGTCAATGTCCCGTAACGGACGTTTGAGAGCTTTTGCACCCCCTTGCAGATTTGAGCAAAGCGTGAGTAATTAAAAAATTTTGGTATAGGCGGAGAGGTAATTGCCAAAGGGTGAGGAGATCCCCCGGCTCTGCCGGGTGGCAGTAGCAGTTTGACATTTACGAAAGTCCATCCAAGAAACTCCAAACGTGAGCCGACCAAAGCACACGCAAAGGAGAAACTGGGAGGACCAATTGGAGAGATTAAGCCACTCGGTATGAGATTGCAAATACCACCTGGCATTTATCCCGAAGTGCCGCCGCAGGGTGCTGTATGAAAGCCTATACATCGGCAGAGGCGGGGCGGATATGGTGCTGGCCAGCCGAGCAAGAAGAATGACCGTGCTACCCATGCCGGAGAACTCACAGTTTTTGTGGCATCCGTCGGTCGAGTTGCTGGGCCGTTCAGTGCTGGAACATTACGATGCAAAGCGCGTCACGGCGGTGCTTTTGACCGGCATGGGTTACGACGGATCGGATGCATTTGCGGAGATCAAAAAGCGCGGCGGCCGCACCATCGCCGAATCGGAAGAGTCGGCGGTGGTCTACGGGATGCCTGCGGAGTTGGTTGCTAAAGGCGGTGCAACTTTGGTGTTAGCCGTGGAGCGAGTGGCCTCTCAGTTATCAATCTGGGCGGGCCGGTGATGTAGAGCAGTTCTCAGTTCTCAGTTCTCAGTTCTCAGTTCTCGGTTCTCAGTTCTCGGTTCTCAGTTCTCAGTTCTCGGTTCTCAGTTCTCGGTTCTCGGTTCTCGGTTCTCGGTTCTCGGTTCT
>Ga0181520_10007127_pt1 | contig 16643 bp, 14 predicted proteins | sample PEATcosm2014_Bin_29_FD_132451 | JGI IMG/M metagenome (GOLD analysis project Ga0181520, IMG submission 132451) | Peatland microbial communities from MTU Mesocosm Facility, Houghton, MI, USA - PEATcosm2014_Bin02_30_metaG | ecosystem: Environmental > Terrestrial > Soil > Wetlands > Peat | place... | reverse complement strand
GACGTGCTGCGGCAGGGCGTACAGGGCATCAGCGACATCATCACCATCCCCGGCATCATCAACCGCGACTTTGCCGACGTGAAAACCACCATGGCCGGCATGGGCCACGCGGTCATGGGCACGGCCGTGCGCTCGGGCGAGAACCGCGCCGTCGAAGCCGCCCAGGCGGCAATGGCGTCGCCGCTGCTCGAAGCCGGCGCCATCGACGGGGCGCGTGGCATCCTCATCAATATCACCGGCTCCAGCACCCTCAGGCTTTCCGAGGTCAACGAGGCTTCGTCGCTCATCCAATCCGCCGCCCACGAGGACGCCAACATCATCTTCGGCGCGGTGCTGGACGAAAAGATGGGCGAGGAGGTCAAGATCACCGTCATCGCCACCGGCTTTCGCGACCAGATGCCGGAACGCCGCGCCCGCATGTTGAGCGTCGAAGAGGCGCCCGTAGTTTCGGTGCCCCTACTCTCGGCGCCCCCGTCTTCCGTGCCCCTGGTGGCCACCGACAACTGGTTCGACGAGCCTGAACTCGCTTCCAAACCCGCCCCCCCGCCGTCGCGTTTCCTTTCGCAGGACGAAGAAGACGAGGAAAACACGGCGCAGCCGGACGAGATGGACGAGCCGGCCTTCTTCTCGGCTTCGTCGCCTGTTGCGGACCCAGCCGCGATTGCGGCCCCGCTGTCCGATGCGGCCACGTCCTTTGACGCGGACCAGATGGATGATTCCGCGACGCCCGCCCGGCCCAGGTTTGACGAATTGTCCGAGGAGCCGGCATATACGCCGCTGCCCAGGGATTATGCTCCCGATTTTGGAACCGGACGTAGCCCGGCAATCCTGGATGAGCATCGGGCTGACCCGTCGGCAACGCTTTTTTCCGAGCCCGCTGAAGACGCTCAGCGCGATCTGGACACCCCGGCCTTCATGCGCCGGATTCAGTTTTAGGAGGATTGACGAGCCGGGGAAGCGTGTTCCAATTCAGGTTTCAGGGCTGTATAGTCGTAAACAGCCCCGAAAAAATGCGATTGGTTCGAAAAAAGACAGCGGTCGCGTCGAAGTTTCCGGTATTGTGTGAAGAATCAACGTTCCGTTTGAGCGGTGATTTGGATCACTCCGGGGCCGAAGCTTCTGAAATAGAGTAAGCCTCATCCGCGGCAAGAGCCGGAATCGGCTTGCGGATGGGCCGATAAGTGTGAAGTGCGCCGCCCCTGGGTAGACGTACGGCAGAAGATCCATTGTTGAGAGGATGCTGACTGGATGAAGTTGTCTTGGGTTTGCGCACTGGGTGTGATTCTGATTGGTTCTGGCGCGGGCGCCGGGGTTGCGTCGGCGCTCAACGCTCCGCACACGCTGCACCATGCAAAGGCGTCCGAATCCCATTTGACAGAGCCGCATCGCTCTGGCAGCCATGGCGCCGCGACGACCCGAGAGGCCCGTCCGGCGGGCAGGTCCGCCTCAGCTCGCGGTGGGGCAGGTCGTGCCGTGGGGAGGGCTGCGCGCACCGGGCAGCGTGCCCACCTGACCACCAGGGGTGCTGCGCGAGCCACTGCGCGCCGCGCGTCCTTCACCACCAGCCGCCATCGCTTCACTGAGCGTTTTACCGCCAGTTCCTTTGCCAGCGGAGACATCTTCTCTGGAGATGTGACCGGCGGTGAAGACCCGGTCGTTCGCCAGGCGGCCATCGACGCGCTGGCCGGCATGAACGGTACCGCGGTCGTCATTAATCCGGCCAACGGACGCATTCTGGCCATGGTCAACCAGAAGCTGGCGCTTTCGCCGGGCGCCGAGCCCTGCTCCACCATCAAGATCACCGTGGCCATGGCCGCGCTTGCCGAGGGTTTGGTCACCCGCGACACCCCGGTTCAGTTGGCCGGTTTCCGCATGAACATGACCGAGGCTCTGGCCCATAGCAACAACCTCTATTTTGAGGAACTGGGCAGGGAACTGGGCTTTGAGCGCGTGCGCCACTACGCCAATCAGTTCGGGCTGGGCGAACTGGCCGGCTACAACATTCCGGGCGAACACCTGGGCGTCTATCCCGACCATGAGCTGCCCGCCTCCGAGGGTGGTGTGGGCCGCATGTGCAGCTTCGGCCAAGGCGTTTCGATGACGCCGTTGCAACTGGGCGCCTATGTCTCTGCCATTGCCAATGGCGGGACCCTCTATTACCTCCAGCATCCCACCACACCTCAAGAGGCAGCGTCCCTGCAACCGAAGATCAAGCGGACCCTGGACATCGCCAGGTACGTTCCCGACCTGCAGGACGGCATGGCCGGCGCGGTAGAGTACGGAACCGCCCGCCGCCTTCGCGCCAGCTTCACCGAGCTCCCTGTTTTCGGCAAGACCGGAACCTGCTCCGACAAGGGAACCCGCTTCGGCTGGTTCGCCTCCTACTCCGATTCGCCTCAGGGCAGCCTGGTCACGGTTTTCTTCCTCGAAGGCGGCCGGCCCACATTCGGCCCCCGCGCCGCCGAACTGACCGGTGCTTTCTATAAGAACCTCTGGGATCGCAATTACTTCGCCCCCAAGGGCCAGCAAACCGCCGAGGCCCTGCCCCCGGTTTCCGCCACCGAGCCCCAGCCGTAGAGAAGACCTGCTTCCCGTTTTTCACGTAAGCGCAAAAAAGCCGCCCTCGGGCGGCCTTTCCTGCTTGCACGTCGTGACGTCTTCATTGCCTGAAGCCAATGGGCCCTGACAATCATCGGATGAGGTGAGACCTCTCGCGCATTCCTCTGCGTAACTTGCAGCCGGGAGCGGGGCGGTCTGAATCCCATCAATCGAAGGCAGGGCCCTCCCCCATGGCGTTACCAACTCACATTCTCCTCATTTACGGGTACCTGCTGCTCTTCGCCTGGGTTCTGGTAGAACAGTTCGGGATTCCCTTGCCCGCCACGCCGGTCCTGTTGGCTGCCGGAGCCCTCACCGCCGAGCATGAACTCAGTTTTCCATTTGCCTTGCTGGCCGGCCTGGTCGCCTGTCTCATTGCCGACACCGCATGGTTCCTCACCGGCCGCCGCTACGGGCACCATGTGCTGCGCCTCTTGTGCAAGCTCTCGCTGGAGCCGACCATCTGCGTTCGACGCACGCAAGACTCCTTTGGCCGGCGCCGCGACATCACTCTCATGATCGCCAAGTTCGTGCCCGGGCTGGCCACGCTGGCCCCGCCTGTCGCCGGGCAAAACGGAATGGCGTATGGTCGGTTCCTGTTCTTTGACGCCATTGGAGCCCTGGCCTGGCTGAGCGCTCTGCTGGCCGCCGGACGTTTCTTCGGCGACCTGCTCAAGCGCGACACCAGTCTGCTGGACTGGGCGGGCAGGTTCTCCGGAGCGTTGCTGGTGCTGGGCATTCTCGGCTTCCTGGTGGGCCGCGTCATCCGCCGCCGCATGGTGATCAAGAACCTGGTCGCCGCGCGCGTGGAGCCCGAGGAACTGAAGCGGCGGCTCGATGCCGGCGAGTCCATTTATATCGTCGACCTGCGCCACCCGCTGGAACTGCTGCCAGACCCCTTCACTCTGCCCGGCGCGCTCCATGTCTCGCCTGAAGCCCTGGCCGCGCGCCACAGCGAGATTCCCCGCGACCGCGACATCGTGCTCTATTGCACCTGCCCCAGCGAGGCCACGGCGGCCAAAACCGCCATGACCCTGCACAAGCTAGGGATCGACCGCGTGCGCCCCTTGCGGGGAGGCTTTGACGAGTGGAAACGGCTGGGCTTTCCGCTCCAGGCTGTCCCGCCTGCCTCTCCCTTCGCCGTCCTGTCCCCCCAGGTTGCAGCCGGGAAGTAGCGCCCAGGATCTAGGACACAAACAGCACTGCGATGCTGGAGCCGATCGGCGATCCGATCCCGGTGCACGGGTCAGGACCGATCTCAGCGCTATAAAGCCCGTTGTCGCCCACCGTGATGTCGTTGAAAGCCGACTGGTTTTCCCATAGCGTGGGCGTCACAAAGCCCAGCTTGGTCCCGAACGAAGCAAACAGGCCCGCGAAGAGCGGCGCGTCCGCGCTGGTCCCGCCCACCACGGCCTGTGCGCCGTGGACAATGATTTCATAGCCGGTGTTGGGGTCCGCGTCTGCCGCCACATCTGGAACCATGCGTCCCGAGCCGTACGAAGTCCCGGCGGGTGCCGGCGGAGCGCCAATCTGGAAAGCCTGCACCGGGAAGATGGTCGAATAGCCGCCGCCCGTCCCCTCGCCGCTGGTCTGGCCGGGGTCGTCGTTCCATACAGTCTCCTCGATTGCAGTCTTGTAGGTTCCTCCGCACCCCACCACGTGCGGGCAGGAAGCTGGACAATCTACGTTGGCTGGGGTCTGCCCTCCGTCGCTCGAGTCGTTGTCGCCCGCCGCGGCAAACACGATCATGCCCGCGTCGGTTGCGGTCTGCGCGGCCGACTCCATCTGCTCCGCGGCGGCATTGCCCCAGTTGGCTTCGTCCGAGCCCCAGGAGATGGTGCACACATCGCACCCGTCGGAACTCGCCATTTCGACAGCAGAAGCAATATCCTGCGACCAATAGACGCGGATGGTGGCCGTCTGGCCGGTCGCCGCGTAATAGGCCGCGCCGGCCACCTGGATGTCGAGAGCCACCTCGTAATCCGGGTCGTCCGGCGAGCCGACGCTCTGGTTGGGGCTGTTTTGCGTGCCGTCCACCGAGACATCGGTGATCTCCGGCGAGGGCTGGCCAATGGACTGGAAAAACGCGTCGATGTCGGACTGCACCCAGCCGCCGCCCAGCTCGACAACGGCAATGACCCCGCCTCCGGCCAGGCCGCTGGGCCAATTGTAAGCAGCGCACAGGTCGGGTACGGCCCACGGACCTGCGGCCGGGGCTGCTGCGGCTTCGACCCCTTTGGGGGTTGGCTTGCGCAGCTTGAAGTAGGGTACGGATTTGTACGTGGTGGTATAACTCGACGGGGAATGACTCATGGGGCTCCTTTGGCTCGACGAGCGTCGTTCGCGAAGTATGCCACAGGGCCCCTCGGCAGCGCAAAGCCGCCACCGGTCTCTCAAGCCGTAGTATGAATGGGGAAAGAATAGATTTCCCAGGAGTTTGCACCCTTGGCCTACGACGACTTGCGCGACTGGATCAAAACCCTCGAAAAGCACGGCGAATTGAAGCACATCCGCGAAGAAGTCTCGCCGGAGCTGGAAATCACGGAAATTACCGACCGCGTTTCGAAGATCGGCTCCAAGGCGCATTCCGGCGCCAGTGCGGATGCGCGGAGCAGTGCAGGGAACTACGCTCCCGGTGGCCCGGCACTGCTGTTCGAGAACGTGAAAGGCCATCCCGGTCACAAGGTCCTCATCAACCAGTTCGGCAGCGAGCGGCGCATGGCCCTCGCGTTGAATGTTGACCGGCTGGATGAGATTGCCCAGCGCATCACGGGCCTGATGAATATGAAGGCCCCGGAGGGGCTGCTCGACAAGCTCAAGATGCTGCCGCAGTTGGGCGCAATCACGAGCGCCTTCCCCAAGACGGTCAGCGCCAAAGACGCTCCGTGTAAGGAAGTCATTCTGCGCGACAACTTCGATCTGAACCAGTTCCCGATCCTCAAGTGCTGGCCCCACGACGGCGGTCGGTTCATCACCTTGCCCTGCGTCCACACGCGCGCTCCTGGAAGCGGAGGGGGCACCGGCAAGCGCAACATCGGCATGTACCGCATGCAGGTCTACGACGGCCAGACCACCGGCATGCACTGGCAGCGGCAAAAGGTCGCAGCCGAGCACTATCGTGAAGCGCTGCGCGCGGCGGCTTCGGCCAACGCCGACGCCGATCCGAGCGTCGCCCGCGTGGCTGCCATGGCTGAATCCGCCGGCGGCGCAGTGGCCATTCCCGACGGCCCCATCGGCGGTCTACCGCAGGTGTCCCTGGGCAATCTCAAGGGCACGCGCCTCGAAGTCGCCGTGTCCATCGGCACCGATCCGGCCACCACGTTTTCCGCCATTGTTCCCGCCCCGCCCGAGGTTGAGGAGTTCATGATTGCGGGCTTCCTCCGCGGCAAGCCGGTCGAGATCGTCCAATGCGAAACCGTCGATCTCCAGGTCCCCGCCCAGGCTGAAATCGTGCTCGAAGGCTACGTCGAACTCGGCGAACTGCGCAGCGAAGGTCCCTTCGGCGACCACACCGGCTTCTACACCATGACCGACCAGTACCCGGTCTTCCACCTCACCTGCATCACCCACCGCAGGGATCCCATCTATGCCGCCACCATCGTCGGCAAGCCGCCCATGGAAGACGCCTGGATGGGCAAGGCTGTCGAGCGCATCTTCCTCCCCGCCATGAGGATGCAGATTCCGGAACTGGTCGACATTCATCTGCCCGTCGAGGCGGTCTTCCACAACCTCATGCTTGTTTCCATCCGCAAGAGCTATCCCGGTCAGGCGCGCAAGGTGATGCACGCCATCTGGTCCCTGGGCCAGGCCATGTTCACCAAGTGCATCGTGGTGGTGGACGAGGACTGCGACGTGCAGGACGTGGCCGAAGTCGTCCTGCGCGTCGCCAACAACATCGACCCCGAGCGCGACATCCAGTTCACTCTCGGCCCGGTGGACTCGCTTGACCACTCCTCCCGCCTGCCCAACTACGGATCGAAGATGGGCATAGACGCCACCCGCAAATGGAAGGCCGAAGGCTTCGACCGCCCCTGGCCCGCCATGATCGAGATGGACCGCGCCACCAAAGCCAAAGTCGATGCCCTATGGGCCAAACTAGGGCTGTAAGCGGGATGGAGTGATGGCCACAACGACGTCAAGAGCGCGGCCCGCGGAACGTACTGGTTTGAGCCGTCCCTCTGATATACCCTGAATCCATGCGTGATGTGACCCGCGGATCTCTTGCCGGTGTGTTCGTAGCCGTGCTGGGGGCCGCAACTCAATTGTGTGCACAGCAGGCCCCCGAGCTGTTCCGTTGGGTCGACTTCCATTCCGCCAAAGAGGCAGATACCATCGTCTGGGTCACGCGCTCCCTGGCCGCCGAAAAATGGACCGCCATCCGCGAAATCGGCATTGAATACGACGCGGCGCTGGTCGTCACCACACTGCGCCCCACTCCGCAATCGGCGGCCGGCATGGACACATTCACGGTGTGGAGCGCGTCGCTCACCAATCATGGAATTACGCCCCTGCTCAAGGGCGTAAACCTGCGCCTGCTCGACACCATGAACTTCGCCGAAGGCGCGCCGCCGGAACTGGGCGCCCTCTACGATGACTGCAACCAGTGTGCGGCGTCCACGTTCTTCACCTCCTTCCACTACGACTTCTCGCAGCACTCTTGGGCGGCGCGCTGGATGCGCGGCGGCCAGGCCGTACCCATCTGGACCGCGAACGTCCCTCCTGGCGTCTCCTTGACCCAGGTTTACGCCGTGATGGCCGAGCCGAACGGAACCCAGTTCATGGCTACCTGGAGCCACTTCGACTACAGCAAGCTCAAGCCGCCCGAGGACTTCGTTTACCGCTACGACCTTGACCCGTTTCACGGCTTGGAGCGGACCCAGATCGTCAGCGGCAAGGACGCCGACTCCATCGAGCAGCGGCTTTGCCGTGCCCAGGACGCCGGTCCTGGACCAGGGTTGGCTCTGGCGCGCGGGCAAGACTCCACGCTTTGCCAACAGATTCTCAAGCCTCAGTTCGAGCGCAAGCCCGTGACCACCCCTCCGGCCAACAACCACGGCCGCTCCGTTCCGCCGGGCTCCCGGCCTCAGGGTTGATTCTTTCCCGGTTACTCCGTAGCGCAAGTAGACGGCTGGGGCTCAAGCCGCATCTAACGCTACCGGAGAGTGATATGAACGATTTCCCAAGATTTGGACGTTTGCTGGTGCTTTCTCTCGTTGTGGCCTTGTGCGCCGCCGGATGCAAAAAGAGTGAGACGCCCGCCGCCAACCAGGCGGGCACACAGGACCTGGCGCCTGATCCCGCTGCAGCCAACCTGGCCCCGGTCGAGGCGGCTTCCAATCCCGCTACGCCCAGTTCTTCTTCCGCAAGTGCTCCGGCCAGCTCTGCTCCAGCACCCGCTCCAGCACCCGCTCCGGCGCCCGCCTCAGCGCCCGCATCTGCTAGCGCTCCGCCGCCCGCTTCGGGGCCTGCGCCGGATGAATCCGACACCGGCGTGCAGCCAGTGGCTACGGCTCCGCAGCCGCCTCCCCCGCTGCCCGACTACGAACAGCCCCAGGCTCCCGGCGATGGCTACCTGTGGACGCCCGGCTATTGGGCCTGGGCTCCAATGGGCTACTACTGGGTGCCCGGCGTGTGGGTTCAGGCTCCCTATGTGGGCGCCCTGTGGACGCCCGGTTACTGGGGCTTCTGGAATGGCCGCTATGGCTTTTACCGCGGCTATTGGGGTCCGCACATCGGCTTCTATGGCGGCGTCAACTACGGCTTCGGTTATGTCGGCTTCGGCTACCAGGGCGGCTACTGGGGCGGCGGCCACTTCAATTACAACCGCGAAGTGAACCGCATAGACGTCACCGTGGTGCACAACGTCTACAGCCACACGGTCATCAACAACGTCAACACCACCCGTGTGAGCTTCAACGGCGGATCGGGCGGTGTCCAGGTGCGTCCGCGGCCGGCGGAATTGGCGGCGTTTCGCGAGCCCCATGCCGCGCCCATGAAGACCCAACTCTCCGTTGAGCATGCGGCCAGCACCAACCGGGCCCAGTTTGCCAACGTGAATCACGGCCGCCCGGCCACCGTGGTCGCGAGCAAGCCGCTTGCGGCAGATCGCAACGTGAAGCCCGTCGCTGCGCCGCAGGTTCATGCAGCGGCAGCCCAGCGCTCCGCAGCTCCCGCACGCACCCCTGCGGCTCAACCCGCCCGCGGTAAACCTGCGCCACAGACGGCTCCTGCCCGGCAAGCACCGCGTCAAGCTGCTCCGGAACGGTCCACATCGCGGCAAGCGGCTCCGCAACAGCGATCCGAACCTCGGCAGGCTGCTCCACAGCGGTCGGCACCGCGCCAGCAGGCGGCTCCGCAGCGCTCCGCGCCCAAACAGCAGGCAGCTCCCAACCGGCCCGCGTCGCATCAGAACTCCAAGCCGGAGGAGCACCCGCGCTAGAGAGGCAACGAAGCCCAGACCCGGTGCGCAATCACTCCGCCGTCAGCACCCGGACGGCCACCAGGTTGCGCACCCAGCGGGCCGGCCGCTTCTCTCCCGTCGCAACCAACTGCAAAGGCCCGCTGCTCGCAAGGGGCTTGCCGTCCAGCGCGTCGGCGACGATCACCGTCGAGTCGTGCACGTCCGGCGTAACTTCGGCCACGGAGAACACGACCTTGTACCCGTCCGACCCCTCGGCCACCAGGTAGAACTGGAACTCCTTGCCGTGCGGCTTTGCCGGTACACCCAGCGGCGCGAGCAGTTCGATCAGCGGCACACCGGAAAAGGTCTGGTTGGCCTTGATGTGCACGTTATAGACGGTCAGGGTGGTGTGCGGCAGCGCGGCCAGTGTGGCCGGCGTCCACTGGGCGGACTTGTCTCCGAAGGCGATTTTCAGCGGACCTGCCGGGACCATCGGTTTGTTCATCCCGTGGTCCATGCCGCCCATCTGGCCCATGCCCATAGGGCTCGCGGTCCCCATCGGCATGGATTGCGGCTGGCTCTGCGCCTGCCCCACGCTTGCCGCCGCCCCCATCGCCAAAGCCAATAGAAAAGCCCCCGGACAAACCCGCATCCGCATCCTGAATTCCTCCCGGAATCCATCGTATACTGGCCTCATGTCGATCGTGCGCAACCTCGCCGGCATTGCCAAGGGCATGAGCATCACCTTCGGGGAGATCTTCGAGCCCACGCAAGTGGAGAACTACCCGGACGGCAAGGGCCCCCTGCGCGGTGCCGTCTTCGAGCAGCGCTTCCGCGGCGCCCACGTCCTCCAGCGCGACGAGAACGGCCTGGAGAAGTGCGTGGCCTGCTTCCTGTGCGCGGCCGCCTGCCCCTCCAATTGCATTTACATCGAGGCCGCCGAGAACACCGAAGAGCAGCGCATCTCCTCCTCGGAGCGCTACGCCAAGGTCTACAACATCGACTACAACCGCTGCATCTTCTGCGGCTATTGTGTCGAGGCCTGCCCCACCGACGCCATCACCCACGGCCACGGCTTCGAACTGGCCACCCTGAACGCCACCAACCTGGTCATGCGCAAGGAAGACATGCTGGTGCCGGTGGCCTCGCTGACGGCGGCGAAATAGGCAGCATTGGGCGATCTATGGGGCTTCGAATAGTCTATGTGTGAGACAGAAGCTTCATTCCTTCGATAAAGACTTTAACGGATGCTTCAAGCAACCGGTCTTTGTTCGGCAGGTAATCCTTAATACTGGGCTTGATGGCAGTCTTGTATGCCCTTATTACCTGCGATGTAACGTCTTCGCAGCGCTCCCGTAAAATTGCTTCGAAGAACACTCGATATTGTTTCGCGTATAACTCTTGGATTTTAGGATCCGCGTGGCGCAGAGCCCAATTGAGCTTGGAGAATTCACTGCTAAAGTCAGGGCCCTCCAAGAGTATCTTTAGTCGGTCCAAGTCCGTTGCTTTTACTGCTGCGCCATCTACAAAAAACATCTCTCCCTCTTCATAAGGAAGAACAATGTCGTCCATGAGTCTCTGCCACGGAAGGTTTATTTGAACCAAAGGCGACGGTTCATTCTTGCGGACTGCGTCAATTGTGAATCTACGATCATCTGTCTTTTCTGAAGTCTCAGGCATTTTTTGCTTTCTTGATCCTGAAAAACCGGGCTCGTGTGTGACGCCTCCAGCGAGTTTACCGCGGTCCCATGGCCAGGTGGGGGGCCGAGCGGGTTCAAGTGCTCTCGGCGTCCGTTCCCCTTAAGCCGCACTTACCGCCTTCACCGCCGGCAGAACCTTCAACTGCGCCCGCATTCCCAACCGGTCTGCATACCGAAGCAGTTTTTCGATGCTTACTTGATTGATCCTGCCCCGCATCAGGTTGCTGACTGCCGGCTGATGCTCGTCGAGAATATCTACCAACTGCTTCTGGCTGTAACTTTTTTGTTCGATCTCGTTGCGAATCGCATCGAGCAGGTCTGCCTTGACCTTCAACGCTGTTGCCTCGGAGCGCGAGAATCCTAGATCGTCCAGCACGTCTCCCCGCGTTACATGTGTCACCGCGCTAACTCTCCTGGCCATCGTCTTCCTCCTCCGCCGATCTCAACTGGGAAAGAACCAATTTCAGACGGGACTTTGCAATTTCCAGGTCCCGCCGGTCCGTCTTCCGGCTGCTCTTTTCAAAAGCGTGCAGAACATACAGCGCATCGCCGATCCGTGTCAGATAAATCACCCGGTACCATGTGCGTTCGTCGGCTGTCTTCAACTCCCAAACACCCTTGCCGACCGATTCCATCCGGCGCGCGTCGCAATCCGGCAGCAATCCCTTTTGCAGCCTGCGCAAGGAGTACCCGAACACGCCTTTCACTTCCTGGGGAAAGGCGCTCAACACATCCTTGGCATCGCCAACCCAGTGAATCTGCGCGTACTCTTTCACGCGCCAAATATATCATATTTCATATAAAGGGGGGAGGGAATTCCGCCCCGCGGCGCAGATTCGACGGCTCCTGGATCCGTCAGCTTCCGGCGCGGAATCGCACTTTTTAGCAGGGACACTTTCAAAACATATATTCTAGAGACAGGCCGTTTTTCCCTTCATCTCCTTGCGGCCCATGCAGGTACACATGACCAGAGCGCACCAGCATCCTCTCCAAGAGATCCTCGAAAGCCGCATCGCCATCATCGATGGAGCGATGGGCACCACCATCCGCACCTACGGCATGAAAGAAGCCGACATCCGCGGCGAGCGCTTCAAGAACTCCACCAAGGACCTGCTCAACAACGGCGACCTGTTCTCCCTGACCCAGCCGCAGATGATCGGCGACATCCATCGCCGGTTTCTTGAGGCCGGGGCGGACATCATCGAGACCAACACCTTCGGCGCCACCAGCATCACCCAGAGCGAATTCTTCGTGGACGATCCCCGCGAGCGCGGCGGCCGCAAGGATCCCGCGTTCTATCAAAAAATCGTGGAAGACCCGTTCCTCAACAACCTTGCCTGGGAAATTAACGAGCAGTCTGCGCGCCAGTGCCGCGAATGGGCCGATCGGGTGGCCAACGCATCTTCTCGTCCGCGGTTCGTGGCCGGATCCATCGGCCCCTTGACCGTGTCCCTCTCCAACTCGCCCGATGCCGAGGACGCGGGTTTCCGCGTAGTCACCTTCGACCAGGTCAAAGCGGCCTACGCTCATCAGGTGCGCGCCCTCATCGCCGGCGGCGTCGACCTGCTTCTGGTCGAGACAATCTTCGACTCTCTCAACGCCAAGGCGGCTCTGGTCGCCATCCGCGAAGTCTTTGATCAGGACGACCTCGCCGCCAGCCACAAGGAACTCCCCATCATGATCTCGGCGGCTGTCGGTCGCGGCGGCGAGACCATGATCTCCGCACAAACCACCGAGGCATTCTGGACCGCGGTGAAGCACGTGAAGCCGCTGTCTGTCGGGCTCAACTGCTCTCTCGGTCCCGATCTCATGTATCCGTTTCTCTCCGAGCTGTCTGAGAAAGCGGACGTGGCCATCTCCTGCTACCCGAACGCCGGCCTGCCCAATCCTCTTTCGCCCACAGGCTTCGATCTGGGGCCGCAGGACATGGCCCGCTACCTGGGCGACTTTGCCCGCGCGGGGCTGATCAATATTGCGGGTGGTTGCTGCGGCAACACTCCGGAGCACATCGCGGCCATCGCCCAAGCCCTTGACGGCCAGCCTCCGCGGCCGTTTGGGGCCGCGCCCGATGACGAATCCTACGCCCTTCAAAGCGAGAGCCGCGCATGAGCGAGCAAGAGAACGGTATCGCACCCAAGCCCCTTCGTCTTTCCGGTTCTCAGCCATTCACCCAGCAGCCCGGTGTCTTCATCATGATCGGCGAACGGACCAATGTAGCCGGTTCGCCCAAGTTCGCCAAGCTGGTCAAGGCAGGCAAATTCGAGGAAGCGGTCAGCGTCGCTCGCCAACAGGTCGAGAATGGCGCCAATGTCATCGACATCTGCATGGACGAGGGCATGATCGATGGCGTTGCGGCCATGACGCGCTTCCTGCAGTTGCTGGCCAGCGAGCCTGAGGTCGCCAAGGTCCCTTTCATGGTCGACTCCTCCAAGTGGGAAGTCATCGAGGCCGGCCTCAAGTGCATGCAGGGCAAGGGAATCGTCAATTCGATCTCTCTTAAAGAAGGCGAAGACAAGTTCCGCCAGCACGCCGCCGCCGTGCTCAAATACGGTGCTGCGGCCGTGGTCATGGCCTTCGACGAACAGGGCCAGGCCGCGACCTACGAAGATAAAATCCGCGTCTGCGAGCGCGCCTACAACATCCTCGTCGACGAGGTTGGTTTCCCTCCCGAGGACATCATCTTCGACCCCAACATCCTCACCGTTGCCACGGGGATGGAAGAGCACAACAACTACGCGGTCGATTTCATTCGCGCCACACGCTGGATCAAGGCCAACCTGCCCCACGCCAAGGTCTCGGGCGGCGTCTCCAACATCTCCTTCAGCTTTCGCGGCAACAACACCGTGCGCGAAGCCATGCACTCCGCGTTTCTTTATCACGCCATCGCGGCCGGCATGGACATGGGCATCGTCAATGCCGGCATGCTCGAGGTCTACGAAGAAATCCAGCCGGAGCTGAAGATCCTCGTCGAAGACGTGCTGCTCAACCGCCGTCCCGACTCGACCGAGCGCCTGGTGGAGTTCGGCGAAGCCCTCAAGGCTGCCGGCGCCGGCGCGGTCGTCAATGAAAAGAAGACCGAAGAATGGCGTAGCGGAACCGTCGAACAGCGCCTGACGCACGCGCTGGTCAAAGGAATCGACGCCTATATCGAGATCGATGCCGAGGAAGCGCGTGTCAAACTCGGCCGTCCGCTCCTGGTGATCGAAGGCCCGCTCATGGCCGGCATGAGCGTGGTCGGCGATTTGTTCGGAGCCGGCAAAATGTTCCTCCCCCAAGTGGTCAAATCGGCTCGCGTCATGAAGAAGGCCGTGGCCCACCTCACGCCCTTCATGGAAGCTGAGAAGGCCGCGATGGTTGCGGCAGGCGAGGTGGTCAAGGCGCAGGGGAAAATCGTTCTCGCAACCGTCAAAGGCGACGTGCACGACATCGGCAAGAACATCGTCGGCGTCGTCCTCGCCTGCAACAACTACGAGGTCATCGACCTCGGCGTGATGGTCTCCTGCGAAAAAATCCTCGAACGCGCCAAGGCCGAGAAGGCTGACCTCATCGGCCTCAGCGGCCTCATCACGCCCTCCCTCGACGAAATGGTCCACGTGGCCCGCGAGATGGAGCGCCAGGGCTTCAAACTGCCGCTGCTCATCGGCGGCGCAACCACCAGCCGCGCCCACACCGCCGTCAAAATCGCGCCCCACTATAGCGAGCCGGTCGTCCACGTTCTCGATGCCAGCCGCGCCGTGCCCGTCACCACCAGCCTTTTAAGCGACGATGGCAAGGCTGCATTCGTGGCCGAGCATCGCGCCGAGTACGAAGCTCTGCGCAAGGCCTACTCCGCTCCGCGTCCCAAGCTCGTCTCCCTTGAAATCGCGCGCCAGCGCCGCACTCCCATACGGTGGCGCGCCGAGGACCTGCCCGTCCCCGCGTTTACCGGCGTCCGCGTGCTCGATAATTTTCCCCTCGCCACGCTGCGCACATTCATTGACTGGACGCCGTTCTTCCACACCTGGGAGCTGAAAGGCGTTTACCCCCGCATCTTCGATCATCCGGAGCAGGGCGTGCATGCGCGCCAGATCTTCACTGAGGCCAACGCGCTCCTCGACAGGATCATCGAAGAAAACCTGCTTACCGCGCGCGCTGTCTACGGCTTCTTCCCGGCCAACGCCATCGGCGACGACGTCGATCTCTACGCAGACAGCACGCGCGAAATAGTCCAGGACAGGTTCCACTTCCTCCGCCAGCAGGCAAACAGGGAAGGGAGCGAGCCTTGCCGTTCGCTCTCGGACTTCATCGCTCCCGCCGAAACCGGCCTGCCCGATCACATCGGCGCATTCGCCGTAACCAGCGGCATCGGCCTCAAGGCGCTCTGCGACAGCTTCCGCGCCGCGCACGACGACTACAACGCCATCATGGCCGAGGCCATCGCCGACCGCCTCGCCGAAGCCTTTGCCGAATGCCTGCACAAGCGCGTGCGCGACGAGTGGGGCTATGGCCGTGCGGAAGCCCTGACCATCGATGACATTATTCACGAGAAATATCGCGGCATCCGTCCCGCCGCGGGTTATCCGGCCTGCCCCGATCACACCGAGAAGGGAACTCTCTGGCGCTTGCTCAATGTGGAAGCGAACACCGGCATGAAGATTACCGAGTCCTTTGCCATGTGGCCCGGCTCCAGCGTCAGCGGCCTCTACTTCGCGCACCCCGAGTCGCGCTATTTCTCGCTCGGCAAAATCGGCCGCGACCAGGTCTCCGACTATGCCGCCCGCAAGGGCATGAGTGTAGCCGAAGTCGAGCGCTGGCTCGGACCCAACCTCAACTACGACCCGATGTAAAAGTGTATGACCGATATTTTCAAGTTCCAAAATTGAAACTTGGGACAACAGGCGTAATCAGTAGCAATCGGGTCCTGTCGAATAGTGTCTTGATGCGATTGGAAGGGTTTGTCCATTCATATTTTTGATTAGAACGTCGTCCTCAAGTAACCAGTGGTAAAGGTTCGCATATATGTAATCTGGGTGAATTTTTACACCGGCGCCACCGGCCCGACCAAGGTTACGTGCAAGCATTGGCTTGAGGATTTCGAAGGTCTCTGGAGCGAGGGTCGTCTGTCCGCTGACGAAGGCGGTTGTGCATGAGACGATTAAGTCCGCAGCCTGCAATATGCGAATAAGGTGTGAGTCGGTGGCTATTGGGTTTACTGCTATTCTCTTTGGCATTATGAATGGCGTCCCATTTTTGAGGGTTTCAAAGCATTCCGCAAGGAATTTCTTTTCTGTCGGTAATCCGCCACCAGGTCTGTCTGTGATTATTACGGCATCAGACCCTTTAGAGTCGGCGAGGATGTTGACACGCTCAATCAACATTTTGGTCATGAATATTTCGTGGTTGGCGCAATTGCTGGGCGTACGATAATTTGAGTCACTCAATATGATCACAGCGGTCGAGTGATGCATGGAGCAGATGCCGAGAACATTTGCAAAGAATTCCCTTCTTGCGCCTTCAACCAGTCCGTGGTGCATCCAGGAACTACGTCTAGGAGACCATTTGAATTCCTCATTTGCAGGAAAGCCAATTCTCTGGCATAAGTCTTCTAAGCTTCTTTCGAGACTAGCTAAGTCATCACCTGCGATGAAGAGCCCTCCTGTTGCAAGGAGAGGACCCATTCTTGGCCGCGTAGGGTTGTTTTGCTTTGAGTCATCGGCAAAAAATAAATACATCTCAGTTTCACCTTCTAATAGACCCATTTATACTGGTTCTTTTTTCTTCGATTCGGGATACCCGTAGCTTCCCGCTCCCGCAAGCAGTGGTTTTAACCGTGAAAATAAGGACTCACTGCTGTCCGGCTACAAGTCGAACAGATTCAATTGGTTGCAAATATCGCCTAAGTTGTTTTCGCATCCCATCTCTTGAAGTACCTGTAAAATGGGCGTTTTCTCGAACAGAGTTAGGCT
>Ga0181520_10007125_pt1 | contig 16647 bp, 17 predicted proteins | sample PEATcosm2014_Bin_29_FD_132451 | JGI IMG/M metagenome (GOLD analysis project Ga0181520, IMG submission 132451) | Peatland microbial communities from MTU Mesocosm Facility, Houghton, MI, USA - PEATcosm2014_Bin02_30_metaG | ecosystem: Environmental > Terrestrial > Soil > Wetlands > Peat | place... | reverse complement strand
GGGCCGATGCCGACCTCGAGATATTGCGACCACAGGCCCGCCTCGACCAGCGCCTGCTTCAGCCGCTCGGCCGCGGGCGAGCCGGGCGTGATCGAAGCCAATTCGGCGCCGACGCGGCGGGCGAAGTCGGCGCGGATCGCCTCCGCGGCGGCGCGTTCGCCGCGCGCCCGCTCCTCGATCACCCGCTCGATCAGCGAAGTCGCGAAGGTGACGCCGGCGGCCTTGATCGCCTGCAGGTCGGTCGGCGCGATCAGCCACGGCCGCCGGGAATCGCGGTGGTCCGGCGGCGTGTTGGCGAGAATCTCGTCGATCGCGCCGAGCCGCTCGCCCGGCGCCGCGCGCGCGGCGGCTGCCGGGTCGGCCGCCTCGGCGAGGTCGCGCACCGTCGCGAAGGCCGCGGCGACGTCGAAAAGCGCGCCGTCGCGCGCGACGACGACCGAGGGACCGTCGACGTCCGGCCGCCAGACCCGACCGACCAGCGCGCCGACGAGTCCGTCGGCGGGCAGCGTCGTCGCGGGGGTCAATTTCACAGTCGGCATCGTGTTTGTGTCGCTTCCACGCCAAGTCATTGACGGCGCGCCGTGGCGTCACTAGCTTCTAGCATGTCAGCGCAAGAAGAAGGCGCCTCGGGGCAGGGCCCGGAGTCGATAGAAGCCATGGGGGAGCGCGTCAACAGCAAGGCCGATCAGGTCTACGACGAGCTCAAGGAGGCGATTCTCGCCGGCAAAGTCGAGCCCGGCGCGTTCATCGACAAGTCGGCGCTGTGTGAACGGCTCGGCGTGTCGCGGTTCCCGGTCTCGGCGGCGGTGAGCCGGCTCGCGTTCGAAAACCTGGTGGTGATCGAGCCGCAGCACGGCTCGTTCGTCGCGCGAATCTCGGCCGCCGACGTGCGCGAGCGGATGTTCATCCGCCGGGCGCTCGAGACCGAGATCGCCGCCGAAGCGGCGCGGCGGCTGCCGCGCGAGGGGCTCGAGGCCTTGGAGGACAACCTTGCGCGGGCGCGCAAGGCGGTGGAGGCGGGCGACCGGGTGAGTTTCTATGCGCAGGACGTCGCGTTTCATCAGGCGTTGACGACGCATCTCGGGCTGCGTCGCAGCGCCGAGATTCTCGACAGCGTGCGCGCGCATTTGGAGCGGGTGCGGCGCATGCTGATGCTGCCGCCGGGCCGTATTCGCCAAACGCTGGCGGAGCATTCGGCGATCGTCGCGGCGATCGCCGCCGGCGACGTCGAATCGGCGCGCGTCGCGATGGAACGACATCTTACGGAGACGACCGGGCAATTCGAGACGTTCGCACGCGAGCGACCCGAGCTGATTTCGGCCTGACGGACTAGCGAGGACTTCTGATCCCATGAGCACGCCGCGCGCCCTTCGCCTGCATGGGCAGGACAATGTGATGGTCGCCGTCGACGAGATTCGTCCCGGCGACGCACCGGTCGGCGCGCCGGTCGCGATCGAGCGCGTTCCCAAGGGACACAAGATCGCCACCGCGCCGATCGCCGAAGGCGAGGCGGTGCGCAAGTTCGGTCAGATCATCGGCTTCGCCTCGACGACAATCGCGCCGGGTCAGTGGGTGCACGTCCACAATTGCGCGGTCGGCCATTTCGAGCGCGACTACGGCTTCTGCGAGGACGCGCGACCCGCAGCGATCCTGCCGGTCGAACGCCAAGCGACCTTCCAGGGCTTCCGCCGCACCGGCGGCAAGGCGGGCACGCGCAACTATCTCGGCATCCTCACCTCGGTGAACTGCTCGGCGACGGTGGCGCGCCTGGTCGCGCGTGAGGTCGAGAAGTCGGGCATGCTCGACGACTATCCCAACGTCGACGGCGTCATCGCCCTCGTCCATGGCGCCGGCTGCGGCATGGCGAGCAAGGGCGAAGGCTTCGACGTGCTCGCCCGCACCCAATGGGGCTACGCCGCCAATCCCAACATGGGCGGCGTGGTGATGATCGGGCTCGGCTGCGAGGTGTTCCAGATCGGCCGGATGAAGGAAGAGCGCCATCTCGAGGAGAGCGAGCTCTTCAACACGCTGACGATCCAGGCGACCGGCGGCACGCGCAAGTCGATCGAGGCGGCCCTCGAGCGGGTCAAGGCGATGCTGCCGATCCTCAACGCGGCCAAGCGCGAGACGCTGCCGGCGAGCGAGCTGGTGTTGGCGCTGCAGTGCGGCGGCTCGGACGGCTATTCCGGCATCACCGCCAATCCGGCGCTCGGCGCCGCAGTCGACATCCTGGTGCGCAACGGCGGTACGGCGATCCTCTCCGAGACTTCGGAGCTCTACGGCGCCGAGCACCTGCTGACGCGCCGCGCGGCGACGCCGGCGATCGGCCAGAAGATCGTCGATCTCATCCATTGGTGGGAAGACTACGCCGCGCGCAACGGCGGCGAACTCAACAACAATCCGTCGCCCGGCAACAAGGCGGGCGGCCTGACGACCATCCTCGAGAAGTCGCTCGGCGCCGCGGCCAAGGGCGGCACGATGGTCCTCAACGAGGTCTATCGCTACGCCGAGCCGGTGACCGCCAAGGGTTTTGTCTTTATGGACACGCCCGGCTACGATCCGGTTTCGGCGACCGGCCAGGTGGCGGGCGGCGCCAATGTCATCGCCTTCACCACCGGCCGCGGCTCGGCGTTCGGCTGCAAGCCGACGCCGTCGATCAAGCTCGCCACCAACAGCGACATGTATCGCCGCATGGAAGAGGACATGGACATCAACTGCGGCGACGTGCTCGACGGCGTGACGATCGAACAGAAGGGCCGGGAGATCTTCGACAAGGTCCTGGCGGTGGCGTCCGGCGAGAGCAGCAAGTCGGAAGCGCTCGGCTACGGCGACGCCGAATTCGTGCCTTGGCAAATCGGCGCGGTGATGTGACGCAACCGACGTGACCGCGGCGCTGCTCTTCGATCTCGATGGGACGCTGGTCGACAGCGACGCCGCGCATCTGCGCGCGTTTCAGCGCGTCTTCGCCGCGCACGGCGTCGCCGTCGACAAGCAAAGTTACTTCAAGCGCATCCATGGCTCCGACAATTCAGCGATCGGCCGCGCCTTCCTGCCGCACCTGAGCGAAATCGAGCAGGCGGCGACGCTGGCGGCCAAGGAGGCGCGCTATCGCGAGGACCTCGGCGCGATCGAGGCGATCGCCGGCATTGACGCGCTGCTCGACTTCGCGGCGGCGCGGGATCTGCGCTGCGCCGTCGTCACCAACGCGCCGCGCGCCAATGTCGAAGCGGTGCTGCGCGCGCTCGGACTCGCCGCGCGCCTGCCGTTGTGGGTGATCGGCGTTGAACTCGCGCGCGCCAAGCCCGATCCTTTGCCCTACCGGACCGCGTTGGCGCGGCTCGACGCCGAGGCCGGCCGGTCGGTTGCGTTCGAGGACTCGCTTTCCGGCCTCAGCGCGGCGAAAGGCGCGGGGCTCACAGTCGTCGGGCTGACGACGACGCTCGCGGCGGATAAACTGCTCGCGGCTGGAGCGGAGATCGCGGTCGCCGATTTCGTCGATCCGCGCATCCTGCCGCTGATCGAAGCGCGGTCGGCGGCGTCGGGAAAGAAAGCATGAGACTGACACAGATCGTCGACGACAACGACAAGCGCGCCCTGGTCGTCACCGTGCGCGGCGAAAGCCGCCTGGTCAAAGGCCTGCGGACGATGCGCGATCTCGCGGCGGAGGCGCTTGGCGAGCGCGCGCCGCTGCGCAAGATCATCGCCGACCGCGGCATCGGCAAGCCGGTCAATCTCGCCGCGGCGCTGAAGGAAAAGCGGGTGCTGATCCCGCTCGACCACGACGACCCGGCGCATACCCACGTCACCGGCACCGGCCTCACCCATCTCGGCTCGGCCGAGGGACGCGACAAGATGCACCGCGCGCTCGCCGACGCGACGACGCTGACCGACTCGATGAAGATGTTCAAGCTCGGCCTCGAAGGCGGCAAGCCGGCGCCGGGCGCGGTCGGCGTGCAGCCGGAATGGTTCTACAAGGGCGACGGCTCGACGTTGGTTGCGCCCGGCGGCGACCTTGTCAGTCCGAGCTTCGCCCTCGACGGCGGCGAGGAGCCGGAGATCGTCGGCCTCTATGTCGTCGACGACGACGGCCAGCCGGTCCGCCTCGGCTTCGCGCTCGGCAACGAGTTCTCCGACCATCTCATGGAGCGGCAGAACTATCTCTATCTCGCCCATTCGAAGCTGCGGCCGGCGAGCGTCGGCCCCGAACTGCTGGTCGGCGATCTCCCCGCCGACGTGCGCGGCGCCTCGCGCATCCGCCGCGGCAAGGCGGTCGTGTGGGAAAGGCCGTTCGCGTCGGGCGAACACAACATGTCGCACACGATCGCCAATCTCGAGGCGCACCATTTCAAATACGCGCTGTTCCGCCAGCCGGGCGACGTCCACGTCCATTTCTTCGGCACGGCGACGCTGTCCTTTTCCGATGGCTTCCGCGCCGAAAAGGGCGACGTGTTCGAGATCGAATCCGAGCCGTTCGGCCTGCCGCTGCGCAATCGACTGACGATCGGCAAGCCGGACAAGGTCAAGCTGCGCGTGCTGTAGCGGCCGCGGCCCGCCCTGTTCAACAAAGCTTGAACTCGACGCCCGGCCAGCTTAGTCGCGTTATACGGGGCGCTCGTTCACGAGCCGCCGCCCGACGCCGAGGGGGCTGGAGAGCCGAAACTGATCCGCATCGTTCATCCCGACGGCTTGCCCACCCCGCTGCGCTACTGGTCGATGCTGGCGATCGCCATCGGCATCGCGATGTCGGTGCTCGACGCGGCGGTCGCCAACATCGCGCTGCCGGCGATCGCGGCCGAGTTCCACGCCAGCCCGGCCGAGTCGATCTGGGTGGTCAACGCCTACCAGCTCGCGGTGGTGATGGCGCTGCTGCCGCTCGCCTCGCTCGGCGAGCGCATCGGCTATCGCCGCGTCTATCTCTGGGGCTTGGCGATCTTCACCCTCGGTTCGGTCGCCTGCGCGCTGTCGCAGAACATGCCGACGCTGATCTTGGCGCGGGTCGGGCAGGGGGTCGGCGCCGCCGGCGTGTTCGCGGTCAACGGCGCGCTGGTGCGTTTCACGTATCCCGGGGCCTTGCTCGGCCGCGGCGTCGGCCTCAACGCCTTCGTCGTCTCCGTCGCTTCGGCGGTCGGGCCGAGCGTCGCCGCCGCGATCCTCGCCGTCGGGCCGTGGCAGTGGCTGTTCGCGATCAACGCGCCGTTCGGAATCGTCAACTTCGTCATCGGCTATCGCGCGCTGCCGCACTCCGATCGCGGCGGCCGGCCGTTCGACGCCGTCAGCGCGACGCTGAACGCCCTCGCCTTCGGCCTGTTCTTCGTCGGCGCCGACGCGGTGACCCACGGCGAGGGGACGACGACGCTGGCGGTCGCGGAAGTCGTCGCGGCGTTCCTCGCGCTCGCCGCCCTGGTCAGGCGCGAGTCGAAGCTCGCCGCGCCGCTGATTCCGGTCGACCTGATGCGCATCCCGATCTTCGCCTTGTCGGTCGCGACCTCGATCTGCTCGTTCACCGCCCAGTCGCTCGCCTTGGTGGCGATGCCGTTCTATTTCGAGCTCGAACTCGGCCGCAGCCAAGTCGAGACCGGGCTGCTGATGACGCCGTGGCCGATGGCGGTCGGCGTCGCCGCGCCGATCGCCGGCCGGCTGTCGGATCGTGTTCCGGCGGCGATCCTCGGCTTCGTCGGGCTCGCCGGGCTGGCGATCGGGATGGTCCTGCTCGCGCGTCTGCCGCTCGACGCCCGCTTCGTCGACATCGCTTGGCCGATGGCTTTGTGCGGCGCGGGCTTCGGCTTCTTCCAGGCGCCCAACAACCGCACGCTGCTCTCCGCCGCGCCGCGCCGGCGGGCCGGAGCGGCGGGCGGCATGCTCGCGACCGCGCGGGTGACCGGTCTCGCCGCCGGCGCGACGCTGGTCGCGCTGTTCTTCCGCATCGCGCCGACCCGCGCTGAGCCGATCGCGCTGATGGTCGGCGCAGGCTTCGCCGTCGTCGCCGCCTTCGCAAGTCTCACGCGGCTCGCCAAGCGCTAGAGGCGCGCCCGATTCGCCGCCGCGGAAGGCCGCACTCGGATGCGGTCGCGGGCCTCCGCGCCCGCGGCGCTGACGCCTCAGCGGATCTCCGGCAGCGCGTCGTCGCGGGCGAGATTGCCGAAGCGGGTCAGTTCGGCCTCGAACTGCAGCTCGACCATGCCGGTCGGACCGTGGCGCTGCTTGCCGATGATGACTTCGGCGCGGCCGTGGGCGCGCTCCATCTCGTTCATCCAGGCGACGTGTTCTTCGGTGCCCGGCCGCGGCTCCTTGTTCTTGAGGTAGTATTCCTCGCGGAAGACGAACAAGACGACGTCGGCGTCCTGCTCGATCGAGCCGGATTCGCGCAGGTCCGAGAGCTGCGGGCGCTTGTCGTCGCGCTGCTCGACCTGGCGCGAAAGCTGGGAGAGCGCCAGGATCGGCACGTTGAGCTCCTTGGCCAGCGCCTTGAGGCCGGTGGTGATCTCGGTCAGTTCCTGCACGCGGTTGTCGTTGCGCGCGGTGCGCGAGCCGGCGAGCAGTTGCAGATAATCGACGACGACGAGGTCGAGGCCGCGCTGACGCTTCAGCCGCCGTGCGCGGGCGGTGAGCTGGGCGATCGAAATGCCGCCGGTCTGGTCGATGTAGAACGGGATCGCCTGCATCTCGCGCACCGCCTCGGCGACCTGCTGGAAGTCGTTCTCGGTGATGTCGCCGCGGCGGATCTTGTAGGACGGCACGCCCGACTGCTCGGCGATGATTCGGGTGGCGAGCTGCTCGGCCGACATTTCGAGCGAAAAGAAACCGATCCTGCCGCCGTCGACCGCCGCCGTCGACCCGTCCGGCCGGGTCTCGCCGCGATAGGCCTTGGCGATGTTGAAGGCGATGTTGGTGGCGAGCGCCGTCTTGCCCATGCCGGGGCGGCCGGCGAGGATGACAAGGTCGGAGTTCTGCAAGCCGCCCATGTAGCGGTCGAGATCGGTCAGGCCGGTGGCGACGCCCGACAGGCTGCCGTCGCGCTCGTAGGCCTTGGCCGCCATGTCGACGGCGATTTTCAGCGCGTCCGAGAAGCGCTGGAAGCCGCCGTCGTAGCGGCCGCCCTCGGCGACGGCGTAGAGGCGCCGCTCCGCTTCCTCGATCTGGTCGCGCGGGCTCGAATCGACCGGCGCGTCATAGGCGACGTTGACCACATCCTCGCCGATCTGGATCAGCTCGCGGCGGACGGCGAGGTCGTGGATGGTGCGGCCGTAGTCGAAGGCGTTGATGACCGTCGTCGCGTCGGCGGCGAGGCGGGCGAGATATTGCTGCACGGTGACGCCGCCGAGGTCGTGCTCGCCGAGGAAGGTCTTGAGCGTGATCGGCGTCGCGACCTTGCCGGCGCGGATCAGCGAACCGGCGATCTCGAAGATGCGGCGGTGAATCTCCTCGACGAAATGCTCCGGCTTGAGGAAGTCGGAGACGCGGTCGAAGGCGTCGTTGTTGACCAGGATCGCGCCGAGCAGCGCCTGCTCGGCCTCGAGGTTGAGCGGCGGGCTGCGATAGGCGCGCTCGCTCGAATTGGCGGCGGGAAGCCGGCCGGGAAAATTTTCGACAGTCGCCATGACGCGTTGCGAAATCGGTCTGTGATGAGAAATGCTGCGAACGCGAACGCGACGTCACAGAAAGGGAAGGATAGCGCGGCGAGCCTTACGCGCGGAAGGGTTTTGTCACGCCTCGCGCGCGTTGGCGAGAGCGCTGCGTCGCTTCGCTCAAATTGTCCCCGATTCACCCAGGGGCGAATTCGTCGCGCAGGAGACGCTTGACTCGCGCCTCAGCCGGCGCAGAGGCGCGCCTTGGCGGCGGCGTATTCCTTCGCTAGGCGGGCGATCAACTCGGCTGCGGGCGTAACCGCCTTGACCGCGCCGATTCCCTGGCCGGAGCCCCAGATGTCGCGCCAGACCTTGACGCCCGCGCCGGCGGTTGCGGCGGCGAAGTCCATCGTCTTGACGTCGCCCGCCGGCAGCTTGTCGGGGTCGAGCCCGGCGCGGACGATTGAGGGCTTGAGATAATTGCCGAATATTCCGGTGAACAGGCTCGAGCCGACGATGTCCTCGGCGCGGCCGGCGACGATCGCCTGCTTGTAGTCCTCGATCGCGCGCGCCTCCTGCGTCGCGATGAAGGCGGAGCCGATGTAGGCGAGGTCGGCCCCCATCGCCTGCGCGGCGAGAATCGCGCCGCCGGTGGCGATCGCGCCGGAAAGCGCCAGCGGCCCGTCGAACCATTCGCGGATCTCCTGCACCAGGGCGAAAGGCGAGTAGGCGCCGGCGTGACCGCCGGCGCCGGCGGCGACCGCGATCAGGCCGTCGGCCCCCTTGTCGATCGCCTTATGGGCGAACTTGTCGTTGATGACGTCGTGCAGCGTCACGCCGCCGTAGGCATGCACCGCGGCGTTGACGTCCTCGCGCGCGCCGAGCGAAGTGATGACGATCGGCGCCTTCCATTTCGCCGTCAACGCGATGTCCTCTTCGAGGCGCGCGTTCGACTTGTGGACGATCTGGTTGACCGCAAACGGCGCGGCCGGGCTGTCGGGATGGGAGCGATCGTGCGCGGCGAGCGCCTCGGTGATCTCGTGCAGCCATTCGTCGAGCTGGCTGATTGGCCGCGCGTTGAGGGCCGGGAACGATCCGACGATTCCCGCCTTGCATTGCGCGATCACCAGCGCCGGATGCGAAATGATGAACAGAGGCGCGCCGATCGCCGGCAGACGCAGTTTCTCCCGCAGGACCTTCGGCAACGACATGGCTCGCCTCCCTCTTTTGTTCACACGTAAACCAATTGAGTCGCCGAGGCCAAGCGAAATTCTAGCGCGGCGAAGCCGGAACGGATTCGGATCGAACGCGGCCGTTTCCTCGCGGCGGCGACGCGCGACGCCAAACGCCGAGCCAGGTGCAAACTCAGCGGGGACCGTCGCCGAGCTGGACGAGCTCAAGGACGTCGATCGCCGCGTTCCTGTCTTCCTCCGCCTGCTTCAGGGAAAGCTCCAACAGCTTGGTGCTGCCGACGCTGCTGCCCATCAGGACCAACCCGCCAAGCCCGAGGACGATTCCGACGATCATCCGGGCCGGCGTGAACGTCGCCAGACCAAGCGCCAGCGTGACCAGCAACGCCGCGCCGGCGAAGGCGCAGGCGCGTCCCGCCGCGACGAGCTTGCGACTGCGCTGGATCGCCTCGCGGAGCTCGGCGATCTGCTCCTCGAGTCGCTCGATCTGCTCGGCTGGCGTCGGATCCGCTTCGAACATGGAACTCTCAGGCGGCGTTGCGGGTCGGCGCGTCGAACTGAAATGACTTCTCGAACCCCGTCAATCGCCTGTCCGCGTCGGGCGGCGCCGGACATCGGCTCGCGCCGAAGGGCCTCAAGCGGGCGGCGTCAGCCATTGGCAGACGAACCCGCCGCCCGCGGCGCGCTTCAGCGTCTGCGCCAGCCACGGCATCAGGACGCGCGCTTCCTCGACGAGTTCAAACGGCGGATTGACGACCAGGAGTCCGATGCGACTGAGCGGGTTCGGCGAATGGGCGCCGGGCGCGACGACGCCGACGTCGAGCTCGAGCCGCAGGATATTCGGCGCGCCGAGCGCCGCGATCGCGTTGAGGAATCGGGCGTCGTCGAGCGACGCCTTGATCGGCCGCCACAACGCGTAGGTTCCGCGCGGCCATTTCTTCAGCGCGTTGGCGAGCGCGGCCTCGACCCGCGCGCTCTCGTCCGGCGCTTCGAACGGCGGATCGATCAGCACGACGCCGCGCCGCTCCTTCGGCGGAACGTAGGCGTTGAGCGCGACATAGCCGTCGGTGGCGACGATCGACAGCCGGCGGTCGCGCCCGAGCGCCGCGGTCAGCGCGGCGCGCTCCTCCGGATGCGCTTCGCACAGCGCGAGGCGGTCCTGCGGCCGGAGCAGGGTTTGGGCCAGCGCCGGCGAGCCCGGATAGGAGGCCGGTCGCCCTTCTTCGTCGCAGGGGCCGACCGCGGCGAGATAGGGGCGCAGCAGCGCTGCGACCTCGGCCGGCGGGCGCGCCTTGACGATTCGGCCGACGCCGTCGCGCCATTCCGGCGAACGCTTGGCGGCTTCGCTCGCCAGATCGTAGCGGCCGGCGCCGGCATGGGTGTCGATGTAGCGCAGCGCCGCGTCCTTGCGCGTCAGGTAGACGAGGACGCGGGCGAGCGTCGCGTGCTTGAAGACGTCGGCGAAATTGCCGGCGTGGAAGCCGTGGCGGTAGTTCATCTTCGGCGCCCGCCCGCCGCCCGCTTAGCGCAGCGGCGCGATGGCGATCGATGCGGCATGGCAGGTGTGGCCCGCGACTTTCGGGCATTGGGCGAAAGCGGTCAGGCTCTTGGCGACGCAGATGCGCACGTCGACGAGTTCGCCGTCGCGGCAGGAGATCGCCATGTTGTCGGCCTTGAGATTGGCGTTGGCGGCGATGAACGCCTGCGTCAGCGCGTCGGGCGAAACCGTCTGCCTCTCGCGCGGCGCCTTCAGCGACTCGGGGACGACGATCGCGTCGCGCAGCGTCTTGACCGCAGTGAAATAGGTTTGCGGGTCGAGGCCCGAGCAAGTTCCGTGCTTGCGGTATTCGTAACGCGCCAGGCCTTCGTCAGGATAGACGCCGTCGGTCAGCTCGAGCGCCGCGCCGGAGACGTACCCGCCGCCGCCGCAATCCTCGGGGTTTGCGCCATAGGCGCTGTTCGGCCACAGACCGTGGACGACGAAGCCCTCTCCGGCGCCGCGGGCGCACTGGCCCGGCTGCTTCGCCGCGCCCCCAGTGTCGCAGAAGCCCGGCGACCACGACAGGGTGAAGACGTAATAGTCGAAGCTGTCTGCGGCGCGCGCGCCGCAGATCGCCGCGGCGAGCGCAGCCGCGGCCAAGACGAGGCGCATCGGGACTGTCCTAGTAGCGGGCGCGGATCGCCGCCTCGCCGAGATAGTGCGCGGCGAACGGCCGCAGGACGCTGCAGCCCGGCGCGTAGGCGAGATTGCGGTCGAGGCCGACGACGCACCACTCGACTCCCCAGCCCCAGCCGATCATGCCGAGGCCCTCGCCGACATTGTAGATCACCGTACGGAACTTGCCGTCGCCGTCGACGCTGCGGGCCACGCAATAGCGGCGCGGGATGTAGGCGACGCCGTTGGCGCGGTAGCCGATCTCGCGGACGCGGTCGAAGCCGGCGAGGCGGATCGGCGAATTCCAGAATTCGCCTTCCTTCTGCGCGAACCGGTCGCTGATCGTCGACAGGACGCCCGGGTCGTCGCAGGCGGGCAAAACGCCGCTGTATGGGGAATAGCGCTCTTCCGCCGGGACGATGATTCCCGCTGCGTGGGCGCTCGCGGCGAAAGCGAACAGCGCCGCCAGGCAGACGAAGACGCGCTTCATGGCTGACTCGCGAAAAACGAAAGGACGCGTCACCATGCGGCCGGCGCCGTCGGGGGTCAAGGGTCTCCTGCGGCGCGTTTTGGCCGTCAGTTCAGCCGATCTTTGAGCGCGGCGATTTCGCGCGCCGCGAGCTCGGCGCCCGCCGCGCCCTGCGTCTCCTGCCGCAGCACGATTTCGGCCGCCTTGGCGGCGAAGTCGGCGGCGGCGGCGCGCACGTCGGCGGCGGCCTGCGACTCGGCGAGGGCGATCTTCGCTTCGGCCTGCTTGCCGCGGCGGACGACGAAATCCGCCAAGCGCTCGCTCGCCTCCTTGGCGAGGACTTCGGCCTGGGCGCGCGCTTCGGCGATGATCGCCGCCGCGCTGGCCTCGGCCTCGAACTTCTTCTTCTCGAAGCCTTCGAGCAACGCGGTCGCTTCGGCGCGCAGCTTGGCGGCCTCTCCGAGTTCGTCGGCGATCGCCTGACCCCGCTTGTCGAGCGCGCCGAGCAGCATCCGGTAGGCGCCGACGTAGCCGAGCAGGCAGAGGAAGACGATGAAGCCAATCAGGACGAAAAATTCGGCGCCGAACATCATGCGTCTCCGCTCAGCCGGCCTTCTGCGATTCGACCGCGGCGGCGATCGCCTCGGGATTGGCCGGACGGCCGATCAGGCGCTCGACGATCGCGGCGGTCGCCTCGCGGGCGATGGCGCCGACATTGGTCATCGCCTGATCGCGCGTCGCGGCGAGCCGGCGCTCCGCTTCGGCGAATTTCGCCGCGAGTTCCTCGTCCACCGCCTTGCGCTTGGCGTCCGCCTCGGCGGCGAGCCTTTCGCGCGTCGCCTGGGCGAGGCTCTGGGCGCGGGCGCGCGCGTCGGCGAGCGCCTTCTCGTGCTCCGCGGCGGCGGCGTCGGCCTTCTGCTGCATCGCCGTGGCGTCGTCGATGTCCTTGGCGATGCGGTCCTTGCGCTGCTGGATGGTCGCCCCGACCGCCGGCAGCGCCTTCTTCGCCATGAAGTAGTAAAGCGCGGCGAAGCTGATCGCCAGCCACAGGAGCTGGCTGGGAAACGTGTCGCTCTGGAAGGGCGGGAACGCGGCGTGGCCGCCGCCGTCCTGGCCGACTTCGGTCTGGGTGGGCTGCGGCGCCAGGGTCTGCGGTTGAGCCATCGGGTCTTCGATGTCCTAGGACGGGAGGCGCCAAAGCCGGCGCCGCCCCGCGAAATGGCGATTAAGCGTCCGCCGTCAAACGGCGAAGAGCAGCAGGAACGAGATCAGCAGCGCGAAAATGCCGAGCGCTTCGGTCACCGCGAAGCCGAAGATCAGGCGGCCGAACTGGCCGTCGACCGCGCTCGGATTGCGCAGCGCGCCGTTGAGGAACTGGCCGAACAGCGTGCCGACGCCGATGCCGGCGGCGCCCGTTCCGATCGCGGCGAGGCCAGCGCCGATGTACTTGGCGGCGATGGCGAGTTCGTGGGGTTCCATTTCTCTAGACTCCTGCTGTTTTTCGTTTGTTGGGTGACGACGAACGGGCGATCAGTGACCGCCGGGATGAATGGCGTCGTTGAGATACATGCAGGTCAGCATGGCGAAGACGTAGGCCTGCAGGAACGCGACCAGGAGTTCGAGCGCTTCGAGGCCGATCGTCATCGCGAACGGCAGCACCGCGAGCGCTTTGACCGCTGCGCCGGCGCCCAGCAGCATGACGACGAAGCTGCCGAAGACGTTGAGGGTGATGTGGCCGGCCAGCATGTTGGCGAAAAGACGCACCGAATGGCTGAGCGGCCGGGTGAAGAACGAGATCACCTCGATCGCCACCACCAGCGGCAGAATGTAGATCGGCACGTCCTTCGGCACGAACATTTTGAAGAAGCCGAGGCCGTTCTCGTAGATGCCGACGACGATCACGGTGAAGAACACCGCCAGCGCCAGCGCGGCGGTGACGACGATGTGGCTGGTGACGGTGAAGGAATAAGGGAGCAGCCCGACCAGATTGCAGATCAGCACGAACATGAAGATGCAGAACACCATCGGGAAGAAGCGCATGCCCTTTTCGCCCGTGGCCGAGCGCAGCATGCCGGCGATGAATTCGTAGGCGAGCTCCGCCAACGACTGCAGCCGGCCGGGAATGCCGGGGCCGCCGCGCGCGCCCGCGCTCATCACCAGGCAGGCGACGCCGACGGCGATCAGCATGTAAAGCGACGAATTGGTCAGCGAGAAATCGTGTCCGGCGATCCGGATCGGAATGAGCGGCGTAATCGAGAATTGTTCGATCGGGTTGATCGCCGGTCCCGTTTCGCCTGCCACGTCTAGTCCTCGTCTTCGTCCCACCCCGGCGGGGCCTGCGGCGCGGCCCCGGAGGCCGAGCGCGGCTCGTCTTTATCTGGCGCTTGGCCGCCAGACAAGCGCGAATTGCGGACTCCGTCTCGGCCTTTGGGCGAGGCGACCCGGATGACGTTCTGCACGCCGGCGACCGTCCCGAGCAGGAAAAAGACGATGAGAAGCCAGGGCTTGCTGCCAAGCAGCCAGTCGAGCCCCCAGCCGATGGCGCCGCCCAGGATGATTGCGGCGACGAATTCGCCCCCCGCCTGGAGGCCGAGGGTCACGCCGGGGCCGCCGAAGCCGCCGCCGGACGGGCTCGCCGCCGCGGCGGCGAGCCCGCGCTTCTCAGCGGCGCGGCGCTCCAGCCGGCCTTTGAGCGTATCGAGCCGGGCGCGCATGTCGCGCTCTTCGTCCTCGGGGGTCTTGGCCATCGGCGGCTTCCTTGGCCCGGCTTCGCCCGGACGATCGAGCCGTGGCAAGGCCGGCCGGCGCTGTCAATCGCCATGGGCGCAGATCCCCTCACCCCGAGGAGCCTGCGATTCTCCTCGTCGTTCGAGACGCGCGGCTTCGCTGCGCTCCGCGCGACGAGGAGGATTTCCCAGCGGCGTTTGCCGCAATGAGGAGGGTCGATCTCCGGCGGGCGGAGAGGGGAAGGCCGCCGCTTGACCGCGTCAGACGCCTCGGGCAAGCCAAGCGGCGAATGGACGACCTCCCGGGGGCAGCATGTCGATCAGCGCCGGGCCGACGCCGCGGGGCCGAAGCGGCCTCATGGCCGCGCTGCGCCGCCGGGTGCGGCTGATCGCCGGCTTGGCGGCGATGGCGGTCGCCTTCGCGGCCATTCCCGGCGAGATGCGGACCCCGACCCGCGCCCTGATCGCCTGGAATGTCGGCGCCTGGCTGTTCCTCGGCCTGATCGCCATGATGGCGGCGCGAGGCTCGAGCGAGAGCGTGCGCGCCAATGCCGCAGAGGAAGACGAGAACCAGTGGGCGCTGCTGGCGATCGCCATCGTCGTTGCGACGGCGGCGCTGGCGGCGATCGTTTTCGAACTCGGTCCGGTCAAAGACATGAGCGGCCTGCGCAAGGGGGAGCACATCGCCCTCGTCGCCGCCACAATCCTCAGCGCCTGGACCTTCACCCACGTGATGTTCGCGCTGCACTACGCCGGCGAATATTACGCGCCCGGCGAGGACGGCGTGCGGGCGGGCCTGCGCTTCCCCGAGGAGGATTCGCCGGGCTGGGGCGAATTCTTCTACCAGGCGTTCGTCATCGGTTGCGCCTGCGCCACCGCCGACGTAAACGCCACGTCGAGATCGATGCGCCGCGCCTGCCTTGCGCATGGCGTCGTGGCGTTCTTCTTCAACACGATCATCCTCGCGCTGACGATCAACATCGGCGCAGGGCTGATCTGAAGCGCAAACGCGCCGTTTGGGACCGAACATGACCGACGAAGCCGCCGCCAAAGTCCGCGCCGCCCTGCCGCGCGGCCTGGTCGACCGCGCGCCCGCCGACATCGCCGCCGCCGAGGCGATGACGGCCAAGATCCGCGCCGTCTACGAACTCTACGGCTTCGAAGCGGTCGAGACGCCGTTCATCGAGTTTACCGAGGCGCTGGGCAAGTTCCTGCCCGACCAGGACCGGCCCAACGAAGGCGTGTTCTCGTTCAAGGACGACGACGAGCAATGGCTGAGCCTGCGCTACGACCTGACCGCGCCGCTCGCTCGCTACGTCGCCGAGCATTACGAGAAGCTGCCCAAGCCCTACCGCTCCTATCGCGCCGGCTGGGTGTTCCGCAACGAGAAGCCGGGGCCGGGACGCTTCCGCCAGTTCATGCAGTTCGACGCCGACACGGTCGGCGCCGCCTCGCCCGCCGCCGACGCCGAAATGTGCATGATGATGGCCGATTGCCTGGAGGCGTTGGGGATCAGGCGCGGCGACTACGTGATCAAGGTCAACAACCGCAAGGTGCTCGACGGCGTGATGGAGGCGATCGGGCTGGGCGGCGCGGAGAACGGCGGACGCCGGCTGACCGTGCTACGCGCGATCGACAAGCTCGACCGGCTCGGACTTGGAGAGGTCGCTCGGTTGCTCGGCCCCGGAAGGCTTGACGAAAGTGGAGATCTGACCCGAGGTGCGGACCTAAGCGACGAACAAATCAGTACGTTACTGACGTACGTAAACGGCCAGAAAACGTCGGTGCGCTTCGAGAACCGTGACAATGTTCGAGAGCGAGGCGTGGTCGAGGTCAGTACCCAGACGAATTCGGGAGACCCCGTCGATGAAGTCCTAATCTATTTCTTGGGCAACGAGGATCGAGTTGAACGCATTCGCAAGGCGTTGCCGAATAACGAACTGTTTCAACGTGGGCTTGACGAGTTGGCGGAGATCGCGCGACTGACGACCGCGGTTGGTTATGACACGAAAAGAATCTCAGTGGAGCCCTCCGTCGTCCGTGGCCTCGAATATTACACCGGCCCCGTCTTCGAGGCCGAGCTGACGTTCGAAACGCTCGGCGACGACGGCAAGCCGATCCGCTTCGGCTCGGTCGGCGGCGGCGGGCGCTATGATGGCTTGGTGGCGCGCTTTCGCGCCGAGCCGGTTCCGGCGACCGGCTTCTCGATCGGCGTTTCGCGCCTGCTGGCGGCGCTGCGGGCGATCGACAGTCCGATCGTCGCCGGCGCCGCGAAGGTTGGGCCGGTCGTCGTCGCCGTTCTCGACCGCGACCACATGGCCGATTACCAACGGCTGGTGGCGACGCTACGCGCGGCGGGGATCGCCGCCGAACTCTATCTCGGCGCCTCCGGTCTCAACGCCCAGCTCAAATACGCCGACCGGCGCGGCAGCCGGTGCGCGATCATCCAGGGTTCGAACGAACGCGAGGCGCCGGGCGGCCGCGAGGTCGTCATCCGCGATCTGAAGCTCGGCGCCGAGCTCGCCAAGGCGAGCAAGGACCG
>Ga0181520_10007124_pt1 | contig 16647 bp, 14 predicted proteins | sample PEATcosm2014_Bin_29_FD_132451 | JGI IMG/M metagenome (GOLD analysis project Ga0181520, IMG submission 132451) | Peatland microbial communities from MTU Mesocosm Facility, Houghton, MI, USA - PEATcosm2014_Bin02_30_metaG | ecosystem: Environmental > Terrestrial > Soil > Wetlands > Peat | place... | reverse complement strand
TGATCTTTGGTCTAATATTTCGCTCTTAAGATATTTAGAGTGAAACAGTTAAATTGGTAGAAACGTTGTTGCCAATCAGCTACAAGCGATTCGAAGCTCGGGAGCTGACCGTTTTCGCAGCGGGATACGTCTGTATCTCCAGATCGATACTGGCGATCTCGGCGTCACAATCTGGTTGGAGATTATGCGTACATTGGCAGAGTTGAGCGAATTGCGCGTGCCCGCTTCGCCCCAACTCCACACCGGAAGAGGTCAAAAGGCTGTAGATATCAACGCACGCATTGCGTTCGAACTCGAAAAACATGTTCACTACGCCGGCTTCGTCGGCACCGCGAAACAGCACCCAGCCACCGCGACCGAGAATTGCGCTCGTGAGGGTTTGCATCAATCGCTCCGGCTCTTCCGTGCAGATGGCCTTCATCTCCATCGCCCAGCCGGGACTTGCCTTTTTCCCCACATCGCAGTTGTTCACGCTTGCCCTCGCAATCAAACTATCGGCACAGGACGGAAGTTTGTCTACGCGAATCCACCTTTGACAATACCTACAGAAGACCATTGGACAGTACGCGGTAAGCCTCGTTGATCTCAGCCATCCGATCGTTTGCAAGCCGACGAATTCCTTCAGTTCTGCGTTCAAGCCGGTCGGGATGACTCTGGTTAACCATTCGCCGATAGGCTGCTTTGATCTGACTGCGCGAACTGGTTGCGGTCACTCCCAGGAGCTGACAGGCACGAAGCTGGGACATGGGACGGACTGCCCCCTGACTAACGTCACCCTCAGCAGCGAATGGCGTCCACTCCTGCGAAGCCGGGAACTGAGAGGGCAGGGGAGACTTCTCAAAGGATTGCTGCGACCAGCCGGCGCCATAGTGTTCGAAATTCGCACCTAATTCGTTTTGCTGCACGGCGGACTGAATTCCGAGACTGTCAAATTCATGGAGCACGCGGAGTTGACGCTCAGAACTACTCTGCCCCTGCCGCCTCTTCTGCCAGTTCTCTACCGCTGCGGGCGTGCCTTGCGTCCAGCTTTCCACAAAGAAGAGAGGGTCGGGCTCGGCATTATCGCCCAAGAGCCTCTGGACGTCGTTTACGAATTCCCAGCGATTCCGGGGCTGATTTGGCTCGATCGCTGGTATTGCTTCGTGGCTTTCGTGTGTCGCTGAGCCAGAACCGCGGTCAATATCGAATTGGCCTTTCATATCTCACCTCGGAACGCTGGTGCACCGAAACGTCCAAACGGACCCGCTGAGACCGTGCTGCGTGTCCCGGCGTAATTCATTCATCGACCGGTGAGCGTGTTTGTTCTACGCGCACCCGGATGCTGACCAGACAACTGATTGATTCTTAAAGTGGCTTTGCTTGGGCCGCATCCCCCTTCCGAATAAAGATAAGTTCAATGAAATCTGAATTAAAGTCAATTTTCTACCGATAACAGTGTAGTAAAGGATGACCGCGCAGTGAACGGGAACATGTGTCCGTTTGGTCAAGGAGCCAGATAGTGTCCGAAATTACACCAGTACTGCAATCGCCCGAAGGGTCGCAAAAAAGCCAGAGGACGGGCCTCAGTGTCGGGGCACTGGCTCAATCGTTCCTGGACAACCTTCTCTTCGTGCAAGGGAGGTGCCGCGAGCGGGCAACCGTGAACGATCTCTATATGGCTCTTGCACATACTGTCCGGGACCGGCTTGTAGAGCGCTGGATCTCGACTGTGAAGAACTATCAGGTACAGGATGTGCGGGTGGTCTGTTACTTGTCGGCGGAGTTCCTGACAGGGCCACATCTCGCCAACAATTTGGTCAACCTTGGGATTTATAACGAAGCTGAACTGGCTATGCAACAACTGGGCATCGACCTGAATGTCCTGATCGAACAAGAAGAGGAGCCCGGGCTGGGCAATGGCGGCCTGGGACGTCTTGCATCCTGTTTCATGGATTCGCTGGCAACTCTGGATATTCCCGCAATAGGCTACGGGATTAGATACGAGTACGGAATATTCGATCAAAAGATTCGCGATGGGTGGCAGGTTGAGGCAACAGACCACTGGCTGAAGCTTGGAAATCCCTGGTCGCTGGAGCGGCCAGAAGATGCCTTCGAGGTGAAGCTCGGCGGCCACACGGAATCATTCATCGACGCCAGCGGGCGTCGACATGTGCGCTGGATTCCGCTGCGAGTGGTACGCGGGATTCCGCACGACACGCCGATCCTTGGATATCACACCAACACAGCCAATACTATGCGGCTTTGGTCGGCGCAGGCCGTGGAGTCCTTCGATTTCGGAACATTCAACAATGGAGACTTCGTTGGCGCTGTGGCCGAGAAGGTCTCATCTGAGAACATCTCAAAGATCCTTTACCCAAATGATGAAGAGATACAAGGCAAACAGTTGCGCCTGGCTCAGCAGTTCTTTTTTGTTTCGTGCTCGCTGCAGCACATCCTAAAGATTCAGGTTGCACAGAACCGCCCGTTGACTGACTTGCATCGCAAGTTTGCAATCCAGATGAATGATACGCATCCCGCGATTGCAGTAGCGGAGTTGATGCGCCTGCTTTTGGATGAACATTCAATCGAATGGGCTGTGGCATGGCATGTAACTCAGAGCACCCTTTCTTACACCAACCACACCCTGCTTCCGGAAGCTCTGGAACAGTGGCAGCGAAGACTCTTCGGCTCTTTACTGCCGCGTCATCTGGAGATTATCGACGAGATTAACCGGCGCCATTTAGACAGCGTACGCGCGAAATTCCCCGGCGACGAAGAGCTTGCAAAGAAACTATCGCTGATCAACGAGGATGGCGAAACATTCGTGCGCATGGCACATCTGGCTGCTCTTGGGAGTCACGCGATCAACGGTGTGGCCGAGTTGCATACAGAATTACTCAAGACCAATGTGCTGCAGGACTTCTATAAACTCACGCCTGAAAAATTCAGCAACAAGACGAATGGGGTCACGCCCCGCCGCTGGGTGGTCCTGAGCAATCCGCGGCTGACCCAGTTACTTACCGCACGGCTGGGCGCGGGCTGGATTCGCGATCTTGACAAACTTCGTCATCTGGAGACGATGGTCGATGACGAAGGGCTTCGCGACGAATGGAGAGCCATCAAGCAACATAACAAGCTGCAGCTCTCCGCGTACATTCATCAACATCTTGAGATCTCCACCGATCCTGAATCCATGTTCGACGTACTTGTAAAGCGTCTACATAAATATAAGCGCCAACATCTGCAGATTCTGCATATCCTGACGCTCTACAAACGAATCCAGCGAAATCCTGATCTGGATGTAGTCCCAAGAACATTTCTCTTCGGCGGAAAGGCTGCTCCCGGCTACCGCATGGCAAAACTCATAATTAAGTTGATTCATTCCATCGGCGAGGTCATTAACGCCGACCGGGTCGTAAGAGGAAGACTGAAAGTCGTGTTTCTCCCTGACTACAGTGTGAAGCTTGGCCAGCGGGTGTACCCAGCCGCGGACCTTTCTGAACAAATTTCATTGGCGGGCAAGGAAGCCTCGGGAACAGGGAACATGAAGTTCGCCATGAACGGGGCACTCACGATCGGCACGCTGGATGGCGCCAACATTGAGATCCGCGATGAAGTGGGCGAGGAGAATTTCTTTCTCTTTGGACTGACAGCCCATGAGGTTCAGCAGCAAAAATCCGCAGGGTATAATCCGCGAGTTTATTATGAAGCGAACTCTGAGCTGAAGGAGGTCTTGGACGCCCTCACTAGCGGGGAATTCTCCCACGGAGACAAGGAGCTATTCGCGCCACTTATCAATTCTTTGCTTAACAACGACGAGTATATGTTGCTTTGCGATTACAAATCCTATATTGATTGTCAGGACCAGGTGAGCCTCGCTTACAGGGACCAAGGACAATGGACACGCAAGTCCATGCTGAATGTCGCACGGAGCGGCAAGTTTTCGTCTGACCGATCAATCCGTGACTATTGCGCGGACATCTGGAAAACCTGGCCGGTAAAGATTGCACTATAGCGTATGCGGGATTGGAGCCTGAGGAGCTTAACTTGATTTATTGTGACAAAGGGTGAGGGCAGTTTTCTCTTCCAGGTCGGTGTAGCATTCTTAAGGTTTTTTTCGCCAGATGGGAGCCTCTTCTTGGTACCAGGCAGTGGAGTCATGTTTGACGGAGCTAGGCGTGTTTGATGCAGCTTTTGTAGATTTGGTGGATGCCAGATCGGCGCAGAAAGCTATTGCAAAGACGCGTCAGCCCAAATGGCCGCCTCTGCATAGCACCTGATCATCTCGACTTGGTTCAAGCCATAGGACTGCACGATCGCATCGCACTTCATCCAATTGCCTTGCTCGTGGAATTCCACCCAGCGTAGCAAACTGCTTTCGACGGTCAGCGCGCCCAGCAACGCTTGCTGAATCTGCACCTGCGAGGTCAACATCGGGGCCAGAGTTGCCATAGGGACGCGAAGCATCGCAGGGAGCAAGCTGAACATCCCGAGGAGGTACTGCTCCGCCGGCTCTAACGCGCAAGCTCCGGCGGCCAATTCGCAGAATCGGCCTCTCAGAAGGGCCATACGAAGAATCTCCGGCGAATTTTTGGCGTTCAGCTCACTGACTATGGCCAGCGACGCAATGCGGCGAATCGCATCGTCGCCAACCACGCGGAGCGCCGCATGAATCGAGCGAACCTCGTTGTACAAGGAATATGTGGCTGAGTTGACTAATCGTAGAAAGCGGAAAACGAGAGACGTGTCCCGCTTTACAAACTCGGTAAGCTGCCGCAGGTCCAGGGGGTCGTACTGCAGAAGCCGCAGAATCTGGATGTGAGAGATCTTGTTGGCGGGGATTTTCCGATTCTCTACAAGCTGCGGACGAAAAAAGTAGTACCCCTGAAACAGTGTGAAATCTTCCGCGCAGGCTTGCTCGTGCTTCTCCTGCGTCTCCACCTTCTCCGCCACCAGCACAATCGTCGTGTCCTGCACTCGCTTGAACAGTTCCTGCCGCGCAGTCGCGTCCGTTTGGATAAAATCCACTTTGATGTAGTCGGCCAGCTCAACCAGTGGATCGAACTTAGCCTGCCAGACAAAGTCGTCCAGGGCGATCCGGTAACCTTCGGCCTTCAGTTCGCGACAAGCAGCAATCAGTTCGGGGGTGGGTTCGAGCGTCTCCAATATCTCCAGCACGGTCATTCGGGCTGGAAGAACCCTCACCATTCGGTCTACCAGCGACTCCATGGTGCAGTTCACAAAGGCGGGCAACCCCGCGCTCAGCTCATCCAACCCAAAGATCACCGCATTGTCAAGCATTGTGCGAGTGGCCAAGTCGCCATCGCCACGGAACACCGCCTCCGGGCCGGCCCGAAATAGCAACTCGTAGGCAAATACTTTGTTGCGCAGGTTCAGGATGGGTTGCCGCGCAAAATATCGCAGTACATTTTCCGACTCAGGCAACGGAACCTTGGGAGGGGTGATCATTGGGGCTACGCCGACCTTTCCATCCTTACTATCGGCTCGGCGCCATCATTACTTCAGGAAATGTCGATCAGCCAGATGATCTTTGGCAAATTTCTAAACGCTGACCCAGAGAATTCCTCCAATGGGCGCACCGCAGGTCCATTTCGCAAAAGTGCGCGAGAGAGGCCTCGTTCTCATCTTCATTTGGCGAAACTGCCCGTACTGCTCGAATGGACGCAGCGTCGGAGATATCAGTAGATCCATACTCAAATCCAGCGTTGTTAAGCCAATGTGTCCAATTTTGCATCAAGGTTGTTTTCCGCACTCTGAGCACTTGACCCAGCCGCGCTTGTCCCAGGCGGATCTGAAACTGAGGCGATAAACGTTCCTGCAGCCTCTTCGACGCTGAGAAGGTAGCTCTTGCCTTCCACAGTTATTAAGCGGGGTGGAGAGAGCACTGGCAGCGCAGGGCTGACTGCATCATTCTGAACCTGGTCCATAGTACTGGAAGCCCCAGAAGATGCAGTGTTGGAGGAGGAAGAATTGGGCGCCAACTGCTGGCCGACTTTAAAGGACGATGAGATTGTGGGTTTGAGCTGGTGTGGCGGGGTGTCCCAAGTCATTCCAATTAGAGCGACCCTTGCGATACTATCGTTCTCCATGATTCTCCCTCTCACTTTCGAAGTGAATCGGCATTTGTTCATCTATCGACAGATCTTCCTCGTCCGTTCAGGCGTATTTCTGTGGATCGCACGGTGCCGCTGTCTGGCGGATGGTCAGTCTCGGCGATCAGGTTCTTCGATAGAAGGACCAAAAGACGGCATGAAGTGTAGTCATGAGTGTCTCTGACAATCAGCCAGGTTCCAAATCCAACCTGTCGACCCGATGGTCGAAGCGGCCAAAAGGAAAGCTGGCGGCCACAAGGAACCTCTCATCCTTTGGTGGAGAGGACCGTGACCCAGAAATGGCCCTCGGCACATTGAAAGGCTACCCTTTCCAAAACCTGGGACCCGCAGATCCGCATGTCATAGTCGCGGCCTTCCATGACGGTTGGCATAGAAAGGCTGACTCCTGTCGTCATGCCGCACTTCATGTTCCCCCCAATCATGTTGGCCAGTTCGCCCAGCACGTCGCGCACGTCGTCGTCTACGATTTCGGGCGGATCCATAGAAAGAATCCGACCAGCGAACTGGCAGGCTTGTCGAGGATTGCAATCGAACAGCACCGCTCCATTCCATTCGCCTGTGAGGTAGACAGAAGAGGTCAGCCGATTCCCAGAAGGATTCCAAGGCGCATCGGTGGGAGACACTTCAAGGCCCATCATTGTCGAGAACACGGACTCCACAATTTGCACGAGCATTTCGACACTTACTTCAGTTTGCATTGGTTTCCTTTCATCGGGCAACGTAGACGGTTGCCTTTCCTATTGTCGTTCGATCAAACCACTCATCAAGGCCAAAGGCTGACTCAGCGCCGCCAAGTAGCAGCCAACCGCCGCGAAACAATGTACTGTGGAGCTGCTTCATGATGTTCCGCTTTGTTTCGTTGTCAAAATAGATCATGACATTTCGGCAGAACACCATATCGAAAGGCCCGAGGGTTCGCATGCTGTTGCGTAAATCAATTGTTTGAAAGCGAGCCATCCGGCGCACCAGCTCGCTCAACTTCCATTCCATACCGGAACGTTGAAAATACTTAACCAGAAGAGATATCGGGAGTCCACGGTTTACCTCGATTTGCTGGTAAACGGCGGATTGAGCGCGCTCGACGACCTTCGAGGAGAAGTCGGTACCAAGAATTTGAACGTCCCAATCCTTAAATCCATCTTCCACTAACATCATGGCCAGGCTGTATGCTTCCTGTCCGGTGGATGACGCGGCCGACCAGAAGCGCAGCTTCCTGCTAACCTGGCGCTCTTCCTTGAGTCTCGGCAACAATACGGTTCGTATGGTTTCATACTGTGCGGGATCGCGGAAGAAGTAGGTCTCATTGGTTGTCATGGCCTCCACAACCTGGAGGCTGATTTCCGGATTGCGCTTGGCAAGAAGAAGTTCACACAAAGCGTTGATAGAGCCAAGGCCGAATTGCTGTACGATAGGCGCAAGGCGGCTTTCAAAGAGGTAACTCTTGTTACTCTCAAGCACGATTCCAACCTGAGAATATACGTGCGCCTGAAGGAACCGATAGTTCTCCGGGAGGATCGCGGTAGTCAGTGTCTGGCTTCCCATCAAGTTCCTCCTAACTCCTGCCTGTCAAGCGAAGAATCTCAGGTACTACTTCATCGAGCGGTAACACGCGGTCGGCAAGGCCCGCATTCGCTACGGCGCCAGGCATTCCCCACACGACGCTGGACGCTTCATCTTGCGCGAGGATACTTGCCCCTTGCGCCTTGAGGATCTCGGCACCGCGCAAGCCGTCTTGGCCCATACCTGTCAATATGACTGCGAGGGCCGCACCGCCGTATACATCCCCGGCGGAAGCGAATAGCGCATCAACCGCAGGGCGGCACGAATTTTGGCGGGGAGACTGATCCAACGAAACGCGAACACAATTCGCGTTGGAGGCCAACTTCATGTGAAAATCTCCGGGGGCAATCAGGATCTTACCCGGCTGAACTATCCCATCCTGGGTTGCTTCCTCTACCGGCAATTGGCATGTGGAATTGAGGCGCTCAGCCAGCAATCGAGTGAATAGGGGCGGCATGTGCTGCACAATGAGAATCGGCAACGGGAATCCGACCGGCAACTTCGGCATGATTGCGCCCAGAGCAGTTGGTCCACCTGTAGAGACCCCGATCACTACCACTTTAGGCCGCACTTTTTTGGTCTGCGAGACTGGCGTGCTCAGCGCTGCCGAATTCGTCAGCGGTGCAGGCCGGCCCACGGCTTGGACTTCGTAAGGCAGGTGGAAGAACTGCTTGATTTTCGGGATCATCTCTTCCTGCAAGCGCGCCATTGAGCGGTCGAGAGAACCCTCGTTTGAGACCTTTGCCACGTAATCGTCAGCACCTAGAGACAAGGCCTCCAATGTAATCGCAGCACCACGCTCGGTGAGCGTACTGAACATGATGACCCGCATATGAGGATATTCGCTGCGAATTCGCCGCAACATCTCCATTCCATCCATATCCGGCATCTCGATATCCAACGTGATGACGTCCGGATTGAACTGCGGAATCCGCTGCAAGCCAATGGAGCCATTCGAGGCAGTCCCCACGACCTCGAGGGTTGGGTCCTGCTCGAGCGCGTGGGTGACCAGGCGCCGGATGACCACGGAGTCGTCCACAATCATCACTCGAATTCGTTCGCCGGGCTTGAGGCGGCGCTTGTTCATCGTGAGCATGACTACGCCCTTGTCAAGGGAGAAATCCCTACAAGCTCTAGCTTTTCCACAAGAACGTCTTTTGTGAATGGCTTCATGACGTACTCGTTGGCTCCCGCCTCCAAAGCCGATGTCATTTGCCCGATCTCAGTCTCTGTGGTGACCATGATTATTTTTGTCGAGGCAAATTCAGGCTTTTGTCTCAGACTTTTGACCAGTTCCAAGCCGTTCATCTCTGGCATGTTCCAGTCCGCCAAGACCAAACTCACTGCCGTTTTCTCGGTGCTGAGGACCTTTAAGGCCTCTATGCCGTTGGCCGCTTCGCAGACCTCGAATCCGAGTTCAGTCAAGACCCTGCGGATAATCATGCGAATGGTTTTGGAATCATCGACAACCAGTGCTTTGCTCATCATTCGTCTTCCTTTGCGAGTTGAAGGATGGCCCGGCGGCTGGTAACCCACCCGCCGAGCTGTTATCCGTGCAGTTAGTTCGTTCAGAAGCTAAATTTTGCAACTGAAGCCTGGAGCAGCGCTGCCATGTGATTCAACTCCAACGACGCGGACTTGAAATCGTTTGCTCCCTGGGTGGTATTCCTCGCCGCTGTTGCGACGCCGGCGATGTTCTTGGAGATGTCGTTGACCCCCTGGGCTGCCTCTGTTACGCTGCGGCCAATCTCATTGGTCGTCACCGTCTGTTCTTCCACTGCCGAAGCGATGCTGTTGGAGATGTCATTGATCTGGTTGATGATTGCGCCAATCTCCTCGATCGCCGTTACTGCTCCCTTGGTGACTCCCTGGATGGCCTCGATCTTCTGGCTGATCTCCTCGGTCGCCTTGGCAGTCTGCTTGGCCAATTCCTTTACCTCATTGGCCACAACCGCAAAGCCCTTGCCGGCTTCACCGGCGCGGGCGGCCTCGATGGTTGCGTTCAGGGCGAGCAGGTTGGTTTGCTGCGCGATCGAGGTAATCACCTTGATCACGTTGCCGATCTCCTGACTCGATTCTCCTAGCTTCTTCATGGTTTCGTTGGTTGAGTGCGCCACGGAGACCGCATTCTTGGCCACCCGCGCCGAGTCGTTGGCGTTCTTCGAGATTTCGCGGATCGAAGCTTGCATTTCTTCGGAGGCCGTAGCCACCGAGGCGACATTCCTCGATACCTGTTCGCTGGCCGCGGAAACCACATTGGCCTGAACTGCAGTTTCTTCTGCGGTGCTCGCCATTATCTGGCTGACCGCCGTGAGTTCTTCAGAGGATAAGGACAGGGTGCTAGCGTTCTCAGCCGTAGCCTTGAGCGGAGCGACAATCGCATCCAGGGTCTGGTTGATACCCTCGATAACCTTGCGATAGTCTCCACGGTGTCTGCCGGCGTCAGCGCGTATGCCCACTCGGCCGTCAGCGGCCGCTTTGGCGAGCATGTCGGCATCCGCCACCAGGGCGCCAATCGAGCTCATCGTCAGGATAGCGGCGGGCATGAGTTTGTCGTTCTCCGAGCGCTTGCCGAGCTTCTGGTATTTGACCAACTCCTCCTGGAAATCACCATCTCCGATCTTTTCGAAGATCACGATCACGTTCTCGAGTCGATCCTGCGCGCCATTGGTTGCCTTTGCAACTTCGGCGAATATGCCCTGGTAGGAGCCTTCGACCGTGGTAGTGCAATCGTTCACTGCCATCCGCTGCAGTACCTTGTTCGCCTCAACCAGCCCGCCCAAGCCGTCGATGCAGCTGTTGAGATTGTTTCTCAGGGTGTTGAAATCACCGTTGTAACTGTCCGTAATCTTGGCGGGAATATCGCCCTTGCCGATGCGATCCACATAGTCAGCCGCCACGTTCAACGGACCGACCACCGCGTCGAGGGTATTATTCATCCCTTCCACTACCTTGCGGTATACGCCCCGGTGTTTGCTGACGTCGGCGCGAGTTGCCAGATGTCCTTCGACGCCTGCTTTGGCAAGCATGTCGGCATCTTCCACCAGGGCGTCGATCGATCTCATCAATCGGAGCGCAGGGGGGATGAGTGCGTCGTTCTCCGAGCGCTTGCCGATCTTGGAGAATTTGATGAACTCCTCGCGGAAATCACCGTCTGCGAGTTTTTCGAAGATCATGGCTGTGCTCTTGGTTCCATTTACCAGGTCATTGGCTGACTTTGCGACTTCGGCGAATACACCCTGGTAAGAGCCCTCCACGTTGGTCGTGCAATCGTTCACTGCCAGCCGCTGCAGTACCTTGTCAGCCTCGACCAGCCCATTCAGTCCGTCGATGCAGCTGTTGAGATTGTTCTTGATAATGTTGAAGTCGCCGTTGTAGGTGTCGGTGATCCTGGCGGGGATGGCGCCTTTTGAGATCTGGCCTACGTAGTCGGCGGCGACATTTAGCGGGCCGGTAACTGCGTCCAAGGTATCGTTAAAACCCTTGACGATGATGCCCCATCCGCCTGGATACTTACTCAAGTCTGCACGCGCCGTCAATTCGCCGTTCACCCCTGCTTGACCCAATTGCTGAACTACGTCGATAATGCCGTAGAGCCTGCGTATCACAGTGTTCACATTGTCCTTGACGACCTTGAAATCACCCTGATAGTCCCCTGTGATCTCTTTCAGCTCATCTCCCCGGGAGACCATGGCCAAGAACTCGGCGGTCATATTCAAAGGACCGACCACGGCGTCGAGAATGCTGTTTACTCCTTCGAGCAATTTGCGATCATTCCCCGTGAATTCATCCACATTCGCGCGCATGCTGAGGTGACCCTCTTGCGAGGCTTGAACCAACCGAAGAACCTCTTGCTGAAGTGGACCGTCAGCACGGGTAGGCGACTTTCGAGTTGTGGGGCGGTCCAAAACGGCAGTGCCGCTGGACGAATTCAGGCCGGACGGTACCTGCCGATCTTTGATTGTTTGCCTTGACATCTCTTTTTCTCCTCGCAATATTCCTGATGCTTTGCTATGCCGTTGCCGGCGCTGATTCTCTTACTGATCTTGCTTTGCGAAAGCTAACAGGCTCTCGCGGAATTCCGAACACGATGCACTGAGCTCATTGCCGAGTCAACGGCGCTAAGCTGCCTTCCCGACGGTAAGATCCACTGTTCTTTCCTCATCAAGGACCAGCAACAATCGGTCCTTCAGCTTGTAGACGCCACGGATGAGCTCTCTTGCAGCGGGATCGAGATTTTGAGGTGGCCGTTCATAGGTGGCTGAGTCCATATCCAGCACATCTCCAATTTCATCAACCAGCAGGCTCGCAGCTCCGTCCATGGTTCGAACCACAATATTCATCGGGGCCAGGTCTCCCGAGCGTTGTGGCAGCCCGAGACGGCGTCGCATATCGATGGCGGTGACGATTTGACCGCGGAGGTTAATCAATCCCTCAATTACATTAGGGGCTTGAGGCACTGAGGTCATCTGCTGGGCGCGCAACACTTCCTGAACGTGGAGTACATCTACGCCGAAGAAGAGGTCCGCCACAAAAAACGTAGAAAACTGCCCACTCGTTTGCGCCACTTCGGATTTCGTTGCCGTAGTATCAATTGCCATTTGTTATCCCTTCGCTCCGACAAATTCAGGCGTCAAATCAGCCTGAGCTGCCGCTGAAACAAGCTTTGCCACCGATTCGAGAATGGCATCCGAGTCAGATTTCAATTGGAAGTCCTTGAAGCCCGCCGTCCGAACGGCCGATGCCAGAACGTGATCGGTTGAGTCGGCCACCGCCATGACCGGGATCTTTTCCCATTCCGGCCGGCTACAGATAGCCGCGAGCAGCGCCGAACTGCCGTTGGGCGGAAGATCCAGTGCAGCTACGACGACGTTCACAGTTTGCTGTTCCAACCTGCGAATTGATTCTTCCGTGCTGGCAGCCTCAAAAACCACGTAGCCCGCCATTTCCAGACCACTCCGGATCAAGCCTCGCGAAAACGCAGAGGCATCAGCGACGAGAATCTTCTTGCCACTCCCAAGCCCATCCGCGTTCTTGTCCCAATTTCCCTCGCACGCGTGAAGAACTTCGTTGAGATCGAGGAAATCGGTGACACGCTTGCCAACCACCGCCGAGCCGACCAGGCCTTTACGCTTCGACTTCTGCCGCACGGTCACCGCTTCTTCGGTGACGTCCAGTATCTCGTCGACTACCATACCGACACTGCGGTCGCCGTCGTTGAAGACAACCACCTGCACCGTATCGGGCGCCTGAGCGCTGGCTGAAGCGCCCGGTTCCAGCACCTCCCTGAGAGACACCAAAGGAAGTATGCGGTTTCGATACTGCACAACTTGCCCTCCGCCTGCGCGTTCGATGGCTGACTGCGGGAACTCCTCGAGTCTGGCGACAAGAGATAGAGGAACTGCCAAACGATCGAAAGAACCTGCGCGGAACAAAAGCAATCTTTGCTGCTCTATGTCCGATTGCGCTTTCTGTTTGTCTTCCGTGCGAGCCTGTTCACGCAATTCGCCGAACACACCGGAGCGCTGACCTATGCCTAGCACGTCGAGAATCAGGGCCACGCGGCCATCACCCATGATCGTCGCACCCGCGTAAAGAGTTAGACCTTTCAGTTGCTTGCCTAAGGGCTTGACCACAATTTCCTGGGTGTCGTTGATGCCGTCCACAACAAGCCCAAACTGGCGGTCTTCCGCCTGCAGGACTACCATGCTGACTGCCTCTGCGCGATCCGCAGATTTCACCCCCAACACCTGATTCAAGTAAGTAATAGGGAGCAGGCTACCGCGACGTCGGTATACTGGCGTTCCGTGCACATACTCGATGTGCTTCCCATCAGAATCTCCCTCAAGCCGGATCAGTTCGAGCAGACTCACTTGAGGAATGACGAATCGTTCGCCGCCGCTGGTGATTACAAGGCCGGGAATAATGGCGAGCGTGAGTGGAATTCTGATCTTTATTGTTGTGCCTTCGCCTTGGCGGCTGAAGACGTCAACGACTCCACCGATCTTCTCGATGTGGGATTTCACCACATCCATGCCAACTCCGCGTCCAGAAATATTGGTAACCGTCTTGGCCATCGAAAATCCGGGCTCGAAAATAAGGCCGAGGGCCTCTCGGTCACTCAGTTTTTCAGCCTGCTCAGGCCTGAGGAGCCCGTTCTCCAGCGCCTTCTGCTTGACCCGCGCAATGTCAATCCCTGCTCCATCATCACTAATCTCGATGTTTACCTGCCCGCCTTCGTGATATGCGCGAAGCGTCAGTGTTCCCTGAGGCGACTTACCAGCACTCAAGCGGACTTCTGGCGACTCGATACCGTGGTCGCAGGAATTGCGAACCAAGTGCACCATAGGATCTTTAATGGCCTCAATGATTGTCCGATCGAGCTCCGTTTCGGCTCCATCCATCTCCAGCTGGATGTTCTTGCTCAGGGCAACAGCCATGTCCCGTACCACTCGAGGAAACTTGTTCCACACCACACCAATGGGCTGCATGCGCGTCTTCATCACGCCTTCTTGCAACTCTGTGGTAATCAGGTTAAGCCGCTGTGAAGTCGCGTTGAGAGCGGCGTCCTCTCGCTCGGTGTTGAACTGGAGTATTTGGTTCCGGGTAAGCACCAACTCCCCCACAAGATCCATGAGTTTATCGAGCAGCCCGACACCGACCCGGATGTTGGAATCCACCGCGGCGGAATGCCGTTCGGCATCTTCCTCTCTCCGCCCTTCATCCTTTCTCCTGTCGTCTCCTTTGCGCCTGTCTTCCACTTTTTCACTCACTGGTGGGGTCACTTCTTGAAGAACCGGGCAATTCGTTTCAGCCGAAGGTTCCGATTTCAAGCAAGGCGCCGCTTCCTGGCTGGGCTGAATGGGATTTGGCTGGCTCTCGTGTTCGGCCTTCAATTCCGCCGCAACGCGCAAGCGTTCTGTTAAATCTTCAAAGGTGAGCGAGCCTTCCTTCCCGGAAGTCTCAATTGAGGCCAGTACTTGGCGAGTCGCGTCCACTGTCTCCAAAATCAGGGACACGAGATCCGGAGAGAGCTTCCTCTTGCCATCGCGCAATTGGCTCAGGAGGTTCTCGGCCTTGTGAGTGATTCCTTCCAAAGTTGAAAAGGACAGAAAGCCACATGCTCCCTTGATCGTGTGAATAGTGCGGAAAATGCTTCCCAGTAGATTCGCGTCCTGCGGGTGCTTCTCCAACTCAACGAGGTCTTGGTCCAAACGAGAAAGGTTTTCATGGCTCTCGACCAGAAACTCTCGAATTGTCTCCTGATCTTCCAAAGAGGTGTTGTCCATGATCCCCTTCCTGCTTCCTGAGCTGAGTTCATCTCAATGACGAACTTTGAGGTTATTGCCGACGAATCGGTTCGAAGATTCTTTATCGACATATCACACGGATTGGTTCAAGGAACTAGAGGTGGTGCTGTTCGCTCGACTCCATTGAATAGGTGATGTTTAGACCGGTCTGATATCAGCTTTCTCTCGGAGGTGAAGGAGATCATGGGCGAACTGCGTCAATACCTAACTTGGTCAATAATCAGGAACTTACCAAGTTGACGATCCAGGATCCTCTGCAATCTCACAAAGCTCGACACGAACGCCTTGCAACAGGCAAGCCCGAAAGGGCTGGTCTGGCCAGCATTATTTGCCACTATGCGACTACGATTTAAACGAATTGAAGATTGGTATTGACATGACTTGGAGGCGAAACAGCTTCATGGCCGAGCCGCCTGACGGTGAGAGTGTTGTTTTAAAACTCAACAAGTAGGCTGGTTTCTGCGATCTACCTAAGTGGCCCGTCTAATTTCGAGCGAAAGCGAAGATAATTTGACGGATTCCCTGACCGTTTTGCAACATTAAGCCGATAGTGATGAGAACGCAGTGGGATCTCCCACTGATTCAGCCGCTTGTCTCGACAAGACAAGTCTCGGAGGCGATCGCTTGGATATTCTTCTAGTAGATGACAGCAAGACAATGCGTATGATAATCCAGCGCGCGATTCGGCAGGCCGGCTATCGCGGCCTTGCAGTAGGCGAAGCTGAGAATGGTGTTCAGGCTTTGGAAAAGCTCCACACAGAACAGCCGAAGCTGATCCTTTCAGACTGGAACATGCCGGAGATGTCAGGGATTGACTTTTTGATGCAGGTGAGATCAGAGCAGAACATGGTCCCTTTTGGGTTCATCACCTCAGAAAACTCGACAAGCATGAGAGATCTCGCCATGAATTCGGGAGCGACTTTTCTCATCTGCAAACCATTTAGCCCGGAGGATGTGCAAAACGCCCTGGCTCCGATTTTGGGAGGTTGCTAACTCGTGTCAGAACCTACTCCATTCGTACTTTCTCGATGCTTTTCCCAGCTGATCGGTCGTAAGGTGACATTTGTCCAGACCCCCTTGGCGCCGCCGGACATGAAGATCAAGCAAATATACGGCATTTACACTCTTCTTCCTCACGAGACTGCGCTTATCGTCAAGGCTGATCTCCCTTTAATGGGCTCTCTTGGTGGGGCTCTAGTGGGACTACCGGACCCTGCGGTGAAAGAGCACCTTCGGGTGACACCACTTGACGAGCTTCTTCGGGACGCAATAGGCGAGGTGCTAAACATTGCGTCCGCAGCGATTACCTCTGAAGGCCGAGCGGTCTTCACCAAAATGGTAAACGACCCAACCTACATCGATGGAGCTGCCGGAAAGGTCTATGCCAAACCAGACCATAAGAGTTATTTCAACGTTCAAATAGATGGTTACCAAGGTGGTAAGTTCAATATATTGTCCAATTTCATTCCGGGTTACTCTGTAGGCCACTAAAGGCTGGCTACCAAACCTTCCGATTCGAAGGACTGTCTGCCACTATCCATAGAGCCGGTAGCGCAAATTCGGACAGGGGTTTAAGTGGAAGTTCTGCTCGCCCGCAGCCTTAAGATGGCTGTAAAGAGGAGAACGGATGAGCAGACGTCCCCGCAGGAACCACACAGCGGCGT
>Ga0181520_10007121_pt1 | contig 16649 bp, 10 predicted proteins | sample PEATcosm2014_Bin_29_FD_132451 | JGI IMG/M metagenome (GOLD analysis project Ga0181520, IMG submission 132451) | Peatland microbial communities from MTU Mesocosm Facility, Houghton, MI, USA - PEATcosm2014_Bin02_30_metaG | ecosystem: Environmental > Terrestrial > Soil > Wetlands > Peat | place... | reverse complement strand
GAATCAGATCCTCAAAATTCGCGCGAGCCTCTACCGTCCGCACAACGCCCTTCTTGTCGATCAGGAACATCGTCGGAATCCCATCGATGCCGTATCCCTCGGTGATCGGGTTCCAGGCGTGCTTGGCGGCGGCGTCCTTGTCGAACAACTGCGGCCAGGCCACATCCTTGTTGGCCGCGAGGAACTTGGTCAAATCGGCCTGGGCGTAGTCATTGGAAACACCCAGCACCTGCAAGCCCTTGGGGTGATACGTCGCATAGGCCTTGGTGACGCGGGGCAACTCCGCCATGCACGGGCCGCACCATGTTGCCCAGAAATCGACCAGGATCACGCTTCCCTTCCAGTCCGCCGTCGTGAATGCCGTGCCGTCCACCGTCGTTCCCTTGATGACCAGCGGCTTGCCCTCCAGGGCGCGAAGTTTGGCTTCGTTGGCGATCTCCTGCGAGACCTGCCTGGCCAGGGGACTGGTTAATTCCGTCGTGATGATCTTCTCCGCCTCGGTCTTCACCGCAGGAGTGACGTTGCTCGACTCATGGACCAGGACGACAACCATGCCCACCGGCTCGCTGGAGGGATCCGATTTGGCCAGGTCGTGGACGCTCTGCAACACCTTCTCCTGTTGGGCCGCGTCCGCACCCGCCTCAAACCACTGCCCAAGCGCCATTGACAACTTGGCATTAAGCGCAGCCGGCGCGGGGCCAGTCGACGCCTGTTTCAATTGCGCCAGCGCATCGGGGTCGTTCAGAGCATATAGCAATGCGTCAATTTGAATATGGCCCACCGCCACCTGATCCGGCGGCTCGTCGGTCAGCGGGGCAAGCTTGTCCAAATCCGCTTCAACGCGATGAAACAGGACTATCGCCTCCGGCGCCGCCTTGGCCCGCTTCTCGGTATCGGCCCAGTCGGACTGTGGAAAGACCTTCTCAATCTTGTCACTCAGGTCATTCAAGTCATCAACAAGCCAGACTCGCAGCGCCGGTCCGCCGGCCGGCATGGTGGACGGAGCCGCTGTCGTCCCCGCCATGGGCGATGGCGCCGTCGCCGGCGATTGTGCCCATGTGATCCCGCCGGCAATTGCTGCGCCGGCCAGTATTACCATCGTCGTCCAACGAATCCGGCTGTCCCAATACGTTTTCATTGTACATCCTCGGTCATGCCACGCCTGAGCGTCTTTCGTGTGGTATTATGATGCGTCGGGCCAACGGCCACAACGGAGACAATATGCCATTCAACAAAATAAGTCGCCTTTTCGCAATTGCCGCCCTGGCCGTCGCATTGGCTCCTGCCGCGTACGTACGCGCCGGGGCGGATGCGGACCAACCGGCCGCCGTGGCCAATCCACATTCCATCGATGCCGCCGCGATGGCAAGCGTGCCGCGGTATTTCGACGGCTCGTCGCTATTGGTAGACGACCTCATCGCCGGCCCATTCCTGGCGCAGGATCCCGCCCAGGCCGCGGCCTTGCAGCGATTCAACATCGAAGGGATTGAGTCCTGTAACATGCTGCCAGCGGGCGGCGGCGCGTGTGGCGCGGGCGGGTCGTATGGCTCTGAGGTCTCGTGCCGCCCGGCCGGTGCGAGCGGCCACGGCTCGGGATGGGGCTCCGGCATGAACACCTACGGCAGCGGCGGGTGGTGAATCCGCTCCAGTCGATCCAAGAAAGCATCGGTAACGCGCTGGGCCGTGGCCCGGTTCACGATCGATTCGCGAAACGTCACGCCGATGCTGAGGCCTCTGCCAAAGCTTGTAACGGCAAACACCAGCGGCGCCATCGGCCCGGTCGGTGACGCCCGCACCCAATCGACGATCGGATCACCTTCCCATCGGCTCGGCCACTGGCGCGTCAGATTCACGTTGGACACACCGGCCGTCAGCGGCGCATGCAACCGGCAGAAGTAGGCCGTCTTGCTGGAATCCAATACGCATCTTGCCGCCAGAGCGACGGCCATCATCATGCAGCTTGCGGCCGCCGCGCCGGTCTGTTTGTCGCGTCGCGTCTGCCGATTGACCACGGCCACGAGGCGCCGCCAATCCGTCACCTCCGCCGGCCGGGCGAACGCCGCCGTGAACCCCAGGAAATTCCCGAACACGTCGGCTAATCCGTTGCCCTGGCGGCGCAGATCGACGATCGAACCGACCGCCCAATCCCGGCGGCGCTTCGATCTGTTCGCGATAGGCAATTCCCGCGCCACCGCCTCCAGCGCGGCCGCCACCAGCAGATCATTGACCGTCGCGCCCATCGCTCGCGCTGCCGCCTTGAGCCGATCAAGCAGTCCATCCGTCCCGCGCGCAATCAAAAACCCCGTTCGCCACGGCGACGACTCGACGATCTTCAGCGCCCGCACCCGCCTCATCCGATCAACGAATCTCGCCCCATCGAGAATCGCCGGCACTGGATTCCACGCCCCCGTTTGCGGGCCAAAATGCCTGGCAAATCCACCCGCCGGCCAACGCATTGGCCGCGGATTGCACGCGTCCGATCCCTCCAGCGCCCGCTCCAGCCATCGGCGCATCACCATCCGCACCGACAAACTGTCCGCCACCCAATGCTCGTAAATGATCCCAGCGCAATGTTGTCCGGCCAGCGAGCCGACAAACGGCCGAAAGGGACCAGTCTCGGCCAGGCTAATCCGCTGGTTCATTCCTTTCTCGATGACTTCCTCGAGCGACGTCCCGCCTTCATGGCAAACGCAATCTTTCCCCATTTCGCAACCCAAAGCCTCATGGCGGTAGCGCCCGCCCGCGCAGAGAAGCCGGCCCAATCCCAGATCCTGACAGGCCAATCTCCATGCCCCATCCCAATCGCGGCCGCCCGTTTCTTCTGACAGAATCACGACTTGCGCGCCATTGAACGGGTACACCGCCGACCACTGCCGCGTCAGTCGCTGGAAGATGTTCGGACGCTGTGCCGCGCAGTCATGTCGCATCGGACAGATTGTCGGGGGAAGTTCAAGCCATGCAAAGTTCCGTGCCTACAATACCCATGAAGCGGAGGTGCAGGGGGATTTCGGCCGGCGGCGCACGTCACTTGCCGGGCGGCCATTTCGAGGAATCTGCCTATGGGCGCAGTCACAACTTCGGTATCCGACCAAACCGGCGGCGCGGACTCGGTGCGGCGACGAGGAGCCATTGAATTGCCATCGGTCACCATCCGGTTCGCCGGCGATAGCGGTGATGGCATGCAATTGGCCGGAACCCAATTCACCGACACTTCCGCCATCGTGGGCAACGACATCAGCACACTGCCGGATTTCCCGGCCGAGATTCGAGCCCCGGCCGGCACGCTCGCCGGCGTCTCGGGATTCCAAATCCATTTCTCCAGTAACGATATTTACACCCCCGGCGACGATGTGGACACGCTGGTGGCGATGAATCCAGCAGCCTTGCGCACCAACCTCAAGACCGTCCGCAACGGCGGCATCGTCATCGTCAATGAGGATGCGTTCACGCCCGGCGATATCAAGAAGGCCGGTTATACCGCCAATCCGCTGGAAGATGCTTCGCTGGCCCGCTATCGCGTCATCAAGGTGCCGGTGAACAAGCTCAACGCCGCGGCCACCAAAGAATGCGGCCTGGGCGCCAAGGACGCCGACCGCTGCAAGAATATGTTCGCCCTCGGCCTGGTCTATTGGCTCTACAGCCGGCCGTTGGATACGACGCTTCTGTACATCAAGGACAAGTTCGGCCGCAAACCCGCCGTCGCCCGCGCCAATGAACTGGCCCTCAAGGCCGGATATGCCTTTGGCGAGACCACCGAACTGTTCGACGAAAGCTATCAGGTTCCCAAGGCGAAGCTGGCGCCCGGCACCTACCGCAAAGTGACCGGCAACGAGGCCGTGGCCATTGGCATGATCGCCGCCGCGCATCTGTCCGGCAAGAAACTCGTGTATTGCAGTTACCCCATCACGCCCGCCAGTGACATCCTTCATGCCCTGGCCGCCCAGAAGAATCACGGCGTGGTCACGTTCCAGGCCGAGGATGAGATCGCCGCCGTCGGCGCCGCCATCGGCGCCAGTTTCGCCGGCGCCCTGGGCGTCACCGGAACCAGCGGGCCGGGATTAGCGCTCAAAGCCGAAGCCATCGGCCTGGCTGTCATGACCGAACTTCCGCTGGTGGTTGTGGATGTGCAGCGTGGCGGGCCCAGCACCGGCCTGCCCACCAAGACCGAGCAGGCCGATCTCTTCCAGGCGATTCACGGCCGCAACGGCGAATGCCCGGTGGCCGTCATCGCGGCGGCGTCACCGGCCGATTGTTTCAACGCCACCATCGAAGCCTTCACCATCGCCACGCGCTACATGACGCCGGTGCTGCTTCTCACCGACGGCTACATCGCCAACGGCGCCGAGCCGTGGCTGGTCCCCGACGTCAGCCAGCTTCCCCCCATCGTCATCCACCATCCCACGGCATCGCCCGACGGCAAGGTCTTTCACCCCTACGAGCGCAATACCGACGGCGCCCGGCCCTGGGCAATTCCCGGAACCGCCGGACTTGAACACCGCATCGGCGGCCTGGAGAAGCAGGATGTCACTGGCAACGTCAGCTACGATCCGGCCAATCACGAGCGCATGATCCAGCTCCGCAACCGCAAGATCGCTGACATCCAACCGGCCGGCGCCGACCTCATCTGGACCGGCCCGCCCAACGGCGAATTGCTGCTGGTCGGTTGGGGAAGCACGTTCGGCGCCATCAAGGCCGCGACGCTGGAACTGCGCCAGCAGGGCATCAACGCCGCGGCAGCGCAGATTCGCTATCTCAATCCCCTTCCCAAAAACCTGGGCGATTTGCTCCGCCGCTTCAAGCATGTCCTGGTCCCTGAGATGAACCTCGGCCAGTTCCGCAGCATCATTCGCAGCAAATACCTGGTGGATGCCCACGGCCTGAACAAGGTCCGCGGCCAGCCATTTACCATCCGCGAGATTCTGCGCGGCGCACACGCGGTTCTGGACGGCCGGCTCGAAGCCCTCGAATACGATTTCCTGGCCGGCCCCGAGTCGGCCGATGTGATGGCCGGCGGCTAAACCATTTGAAATCTGCAATCCCTCTGATCTGAAATACGACAAGAGCAACACAAACCACACGCCCCCAATACCCATGACCACCACTGCACAAAACCTCGACGTCTTGAATCCCGCGCCCAAGCCGGCCGATTATGCCAGCGACCAGGATATCCGCTGGTGTCCGGGCTGCGGCGATTACTCCATCCTCATGCAGATGAAGAAGGTGCTCGCCAAGCTCGGCGTCGACCGCCGCAAGACCGTCTTCGTCTCCGGCATCGGCTGCTCCAGCCGGTTCCCCTATTATCTCGACACCTACGGATTCCATTCCATCCACGGCCGCGCGCCCACCATCGCCACGGGGATCAAGCTCGCCAACCCGGAGCTGACGGTCTGGGTCGCCACCGGCGATGGCGACGGGCTGTCCATCGGCGGCAACCATTTCCTGCACGCCATCCGCCGCAACGTCGATATCAAGATCGTCATGTTCAACAACCGCATCTACGGCCTGACCAAGGGCCAGTATTCCCCCACCACCGAACAGGGTCACATGACCAAGAGCAGCCCGCTGGGCGCTCCGGATTATCCGGTGCGGCCGATCAGCATCGCCATCGGCGCCGAGGCCACGTTCGTTGCCCGCAGTGTCGATGTCGATGTCAAGCATCTGGAATATGTCCTGGAACGCGCCGCCAAACATTCCGGCACCGCCTTCGTCGAGATCTACCAGAACTGCAACATCTTCAACGATGGCGCTTACGATTACCTCACCGACAAGACCCGCAAGCCCGACACCGCGCTCTATCTCGAACACGGCAAGCCCATGATCTTTGGCAAGAACGGGTCCAGGGGCATCCGCCTGGACGGATGGAACCCGCGCATTGTCGCAACGGCCGACACACCCGCCGCCGATCTGCTCGTTCACGATGAAAAAGCCCTCGAACCCAGCCTCGCCTTCATGCTCAGCCGCATGAGCCACCCCGATTTCCCCGAGCCGATGGGCGTCTTCCGCGACATCGACCGGCCGACCTATTCGACCATCGTCCAATCCCAGATCGAGGAATCAATCAATAAAAGCGGACCGGGCGACCTTCAGGCGCTGGTCACCGGTGAAGATACCTGGACAGTCGATTGATTTCGGCTCGCCGCCGGGTGTGCCCGATTTTCCGGGAGCCTGTCTTTTCCTCCTCCCCTTGTACTGGAGGGGGAGCGACTGAGGTGGGGGTTCTTCGCCAGAGGCGCTGCCATTTCGAAGCCGCGACCGACGCCATAGCGGTCGACCCCCACCCAACCCTCCCCCTGAGTACAAGGGGAGGGGTAAGAGGTTGCTTCGCGCCGAGGCGGAGCGAGATCGAATGGCGGGCCGACCGCGCGACCGGTTGCGTAAAGTGAAACATCGCCGGGCGCAGCATATCGCCTGACCGAGCATCTCCGCGTCGTGATCCGCGGCCCTACCCCCGGTTCTTCAGCCGCAGCGAATTCTCCACCACCGGCCGGCCCATCGGGTAATACTGGAATCCCGCCTCGCGCATGATGTCGCGATGCAGGCAGTTGCGGCCGTCGAAAATGATCGGGCTGCTCATCGTCGCCGCGATCTTGCGGAACGGCAGCGTGGTGTATTGCGGCCAGTCGGTCAGCAGCGCAACGGCGTCGGCGCCGACGGCGCAGGTCACGGGATCATTGGTCCACTCGACCTGGTCGCGGAACACGCCCTTCATGTTCTCCATCGCCTTGGGATCGGTCGCGCGCACGGTGGCGCCCTTGTCCAGGAGATATCGGATCACGTCCAGGGCGGCGGATTCCCGGATGTCGTCGGTGTCGGCCTTGAACGCCAGCCCCCACACGGCGATCTTCGCCCCCGCGATCGGCCGGCCGAGCTTCTGCTCGATTTTCTCCACGAACCGTTTCTTCTGGTTCTGGTTGACCGTCTGAATCGCGTTGACGAACAGCATTTCATAGCCCACATGCTGACTGATGTGCGCCAGCGCCGACACATCCTTGGGGAAGCAGCTTCCGCCGTAACCACACCCGGCCCGCAAGAACGCCGGCCCGATCCGCGCGTCCGAACCGATGCCTTTGCGAATGTCCTCGATGTCCGCCCCGTAGCTGTCGCAGAGAATCGTCATTTCGTTCATGAACGAAATTCGCGCGGCCAGCATCGCATTGGCGGCGTATTTGGTCAGCTCGGACGATTCCCAGTTCATCGTCATGAAGTTCTCTTCGCGGCGCACCAGCGGATCGTAGAGCCGTCGCATGATCCGGAACGCCTCGGGACTTTCGCCGCCGATCACGATGCGGTCGGGTTCAAGACAATCCTTGACGGCCGACCCTTCACGCAGGAATTCCGGATTGCTCACCACCTGCACATAGGCCTTGGTCTGCTGCTTGAGAAAACTGTAGAGCTTGCGATTGGTGCCGGCGGGGACGGTCGATTTGACAACGATCGTGACCAGGTAATTGCTGTTCAGTTCGCACAGCGCATCGCAGACTTCCTTGCCCGCGCCTTCGAGATAACTCATGTCCACCGTGCCGTCGTCCTTGGGCGGAGTCCCCACGCACAGGAAAATGACCTCCGCGTCCTTCACGGCCGCGCGGATGTTCTCGGTGAACACCAGATGCCCCGAGGCTCGGTTTTCCTGCATCAGCTCGTGCAATCCCGGCTCGAAAATCGGGCACAGCCCGTCCTGAAGGCTCTTGAGCCGCCGGGCGTCCTTCTCAACCCCGCGCACCATGTGCCCGATGCTGGCCAGACATGTCCCGGTCACCAATCCCACGTAACCACACCCGATAACTGTCACGTCCATAAATCCAAACCTCGCGTTTGCACAATTCTCCCGCACCACCTCATCGCGGCGCGCACGAACACACGCCCCAACGTCCTATCGGCCCCCGGCCGTCCTGATCACACAAACTGCCGGAATTTTGCGGCCAGAATATCCCTTTCCCAATGTTATCACACGTGGCCAGTCACGACGGCGCGCATCGCACAATCGGCTCCACTGTCATTCCCCCTCGCCCTGTACCCAGGCAGAGGGTTGGGGTGAGGGTTCTTCCGCTGCGGCGCGGCCATGCAACTCCCTCACGTCTTGCCGCTCTGGGTCACCGTCGGGTCCGGCTTGACGGCAGGCTGCGATTGTACGGCAGTCGATGCTATCACTTCTTGCGGCGCCAAAACGGCCGCGCCCGATTGCGGCAAATCCGCATCGCGAATCTCCAGCACGTTGCCCGGTTGCGACATCGTCGGCGATGGCATCATCGATCCCGGCCCCAGTGGCCGCCGTCCCACGACTCTCGGCCGCTCGTGGACCATTCCCATCTTGTACGCCGCCACCACCAGCGATCCAAAGAACACCAGATACACCGCCACCGCATAACGCACGCGCATGAACACCACGCTCACGCCCAGCAATGCAAAGATCAGCGTCAGGCCGTAACTCACCAGCACCGTCTGCCGCACCGTCAGCCCGCGATCCACCAACTGATGGTGAAAGTGCTTGCGATCCGCGCTGAAGAACGGCCGGCGGTTCACCCACCGCCGCACCAGGGCCAACGCCGTATCGAGGAACGGCAGGGCGAAAATCACCGTTCCGCCCAGGAACCATTGCAATTTCACCTCGGCCAGCGAAACGATCATCACCGCCCCGGCATAGCCCAGGAACATGCTCCCGGCATCCCCCATGAAGATCGACGCGGGATTGAAATTGAACGGAACGAATCCCAGCACCGCCCCCATCAGCGCCAACGCCATTGCGATGCGCAACGCATCCCAATGCAGATCGCCGGCGACGTTCACCACGGCCATGTTGATCGCCAGGAACAGCAGTCCGCCCGCCATAATCGCCGTCACGCCGCCGCACAATCCGTCCAGCCCATCCATCAGATTCGTCGCGTTGCAGCACGCCACTACGATAAAAATGACCGTCACCCAGCTTGCCGCCACCACAAACCAGTCCGGGAAATGCTCCGAAGCGGAAAAAGTGTTGGTACCCAACTTGTCCACGGCCGGATTGAGAATCGGCCCCATGCAATGCGTGCCCACCCCCGCCGACAGGATAATCACCGCCGCCAGGAGTTGCCCGGCGATCTTGATGCTCGGCTTGAGACGTTTCATGTCGTCCCATAGTCCAAGTGCCAGGACGATACACGCACCGGCGGTGATCGCCAGCTTGGCGCTGGTCAGGAAAGGTTCGAAGGTCTGTGGAACGGGTTCGGGGATGAGATTGCTGAAGCTGAAGCCGGCGATCCAGCCGAGGAACACCGCGATGCCCCCCAGATAGGCGACGGGGACGGTGTGCATCTTGCGGAGGTTATCGGGCTTATCGACGATCCTGTAGCGCAGCGCGACGAAGCGCATGATGGGCGTGAAGGTATAGGAGATGATAAACGCGACGTAAAAGATGTAGATATTCGGACTCATCACGCTGTCGGGCGTGATCAGGGGCCTGGTGGTTTGGGCAAGAGGCATCGCGAACATGCGATTGACGCTCCGGTCGGTCGGGCTGACAATATCCCCCAAACACGGTAGTCCGCAGCCGCCCATTCAGGCTGCGGCGGTCTCCGATGCCATACAATACCACACAATCGCCGCCGCTGAAGGGGTTTACACACTCGCAATATGCCGCTGGACATCCAGAATCGTCTGATCGAGCGAGTATTTTCGCTGGAAGTCTATAATTGAGCGTATCTTATCGAGATTTGGCACCCGCCGCGGCAGGTCGTCAAACGCCTGCCCGTATGCCTTTTCGTATGGAACAAATGCGATCTTCGAACCTGAGCCGGTCAGTTGAATCACTCGATTGGCCAGATCCAGAACCGTTATTTCCTCGTCGCTGCCCAGATTATAGACCTGCCCTATCGAGCCCGCTGTCGCCGTCAATTTCATCAGCGCCGACACTACATCCGCCACGTGGCAGAAGCACCGCGATTGCATCCCGTCCCCGTACACCTGCAAATCCGCGCCGGCCATCGCCGCCGATACGAACCGCGGCAGCACCATCCCGTACATCCCCACCTGCCGCGGGCCAACCGTATTGAACAGCCGTACGATCGTCACCGGCAGCCCAACCTGCTTGTGGTACGCCAGGCCGAGAAACTCGTCGATCCCCTTGGCATACGCATAGCACCACCGGCTGAAACGCGTCGCCCCGACCACCACATCGTCATCCTCGCTGAATGGCACGCGGGCGCCCTTGCCGTATACCTCCGACGAACTGGTAATCAGCACCGGCCGACCAAACCGCACCGCCTCGGCCAGCACCACTTCCGTGCCATGAATAATGCTGCGGATGGTCCGCACCGGCTCGTCGATGATAAGCTGCACCCCCACCGCCGCCGCCAGGTGAAATACCTGATCGCAGTCGTGCATCAGCAAGGCCACGGTCCGCTCGTTCTCGACCGAATCGCGCACCAGTTGAAACCGCGCGTGATCCCGAACGCCGGTCAGATTCTCCAGCCGCCCCGTCGACAGATCGTCCAGCGCGACTACCGAATGCCCATCGGCGATCAGCCGCTCGCACAAATGCGATCCGATAAATCCCGCGCCACCGGTTACAAGATATCGTCTTGACATAATCCTCGCGCACCGGACGCACGGACTTCTGGCCGGATCAAAAGCAAGGCCGGTTATCTTACCTGACCGGCGTCAGTGTGCCGCCCGGCTTGCCGTTCTCGTTGACCTCCAGGCGCAGGTAGTCCCAAACGACGCCGGTGCAGAGGTCTCCGGCCGGGACGGTCAGCGTCATGGAGTTCTCGCCTTGTTTCAGCAACGAGGCGTCGAACGGCTGTGAGTATTCATGCCAGACGCTCTTATTGGTGTTGTAGCGCAGGGCGTTGGTGGCCGATGGGCGGATGGTGCCCACGCTCTGGCCGTTGACGCCGATTGCAAGCCCGCCGTTGCCATCGGCGCCGGCCAGCGCCACGCGCAGGGCGGCCTGGCCCTGCTCGGCCTTATCCAGGGTGAACTTGATCGTCCAGGTGGTCGCCCGGCCGGTGCCGTACACGCGCCACGGGCCGGTCGTGTTGGTTTGAGGATATTGAGTGAGCGACTCGGCCTTGATCCAGCCAAACGGCTGGTTGAGCGGATCCTTGGCGTCGGGGTTCTTCCAGGCATCGGACGTGGCGTGCGGGACTTCTTCAAAGAACCAGTCCTTGTGATAGTCGCTCTTGCCGATGGTGTACGTGATGTCGTTGGGGAACAGATCGCCGTAGCGCAGGTACCAGCCCCACAGCCAGTAATTGGCGCCGTCGCCCTTGTAGAACTTGTCGCCGGTGCGGTCCGGATAGCCGATATCCCACACCTGCTTGCCATAGCGAACGGGCTGCCAGGTGAGCTTGCCGAGGTCCAGGTTCTTGCCGGCCTCCACGGTGATATTGGTCTTTGCAAATTCGCCGAGCACGCCGTCGGCAAAGGCGTGGAGGGTATACGTTCCCGGGCGAACATTCGTGATGGTGAACGCGCCGTCTTCGGTGCCGTCGTTCCAGAATTCGTAGAACTTGGCATCGTGGGTCCAGTCAACTCCCCCGCCTCCACCGAACCCGCCGCGCCCGCCACCGCCGCCACCGCCGTAATCCGGGTGCGCCAGGCCAACCGTCAGATGCGGTAACTTGGTTGTCGCGGCCTGCGGATCGTCCAGCACAAACTGGCCGGTGACATTCGCTCGCTGGTCCTTATGCGGATAATCCACGCCGTTAACCCAGTCATACGGCCAGTGAGCGGTCTCAACCTTGGCCTGGGCCAGCGCATCCTGCCACAGGGCGGTGCCGTCGGCCTTCCATGCGGCCGGGACAGTGGGGTTGCCCGCCGTCGCTTCCAGTGTCGCAAGGTCCGCTTGCGATGGGATCAGCGGGCTGGCCAGAGCGTTGCAATACACGAAAATCGGTCCGATCACCTTGCTCCAGTTTTCACCGGCCGCGATGTTGCAGCTTGCGCCGCCGGCGTAGTGGGTGCCGCGCCAGTAATCGAGAATGATCGGATCGGGGTTGTTATTGGCGTCGAAGTGGCAGACCAGTTCCTGCTTGCTGGCCCCGCCGGAGAGGTATTCGATGGTCGGATTGATGAACCAGATCCCGATGTGGTCCTTGGTGCTTGACCAGCCGTAGGCGGGAATCTTGTACTGCACGGCGTTGTAGCTGTATTTGTGCTCGACAGAGTTTTTGTAGTAGCCGGTGCTGAGGATGCGCTGCTCCTTGGCGTGGACGACCACGCCGTTGCCCCAGTCCGCCGGCGTGCATTCGAGCATGTTGCGATCGGCATCGACCGAGATCCAGTTGAAATCGTGGTTGAGCTTGGTGATGTACCGGCTTTCGCCCACGCCGCGGGCGATGTAAGAGGCCGGGTGGGAGAAAATCGCGTAGGCGTAGATTCCGCTGGCGCCGCGTTCCAGGGCGTAGCGGACCTCGATATTGCAATACGTGCCGCCGCCGGGAGCGTTGGGCGTGAGTTCGACCTGGTCATTGGTGATGCCCTTGACGGCCACCTCGGCGCGCTCGCCGCCGTTCTTGGTCGGATCGATGGTGATGGTGTCGGTCAACTGGGGCGCGCCCTGCGGAGTTTCCTCCCAATATCCGCCGCCGCCCATGGTGTTGACGCCGTGATACACCAGCGCCGTCATGTTGCCGTTGCTCTTGTTGATCGTCGCCTTGACGATGCCGTTGTCCAGAATCCATTCGCGGCCTGCGTCGGTGACAGTCACGGCCGCGTTGACATCCGGCTTGACGACGGCCGGCAAATCCGCGGCACGCAGCAGCGGCATGGGCAAAGCCAATGCCAGAGCAATAACGGCGAAAGCCACAAAGCCGCACGGCCCGGCAGACAGCGTTTTCCTCATCGCAGGCTCCAGTTGAAATGATTTCGTTTGCCCAGCCGCCGACGCCTCGGCGCCGAGCCAGTGAGGACGACTTGGTCTCCGACCTCACTCAATGCCGCCACGATATCAAGGGCCTAGCGCTTGTCAATCGCCGGGGAGTGTTCCCGAATTTCCGGGCAAGGGTAACTCGATGCGGAGCAACCTTTTACGCCCTCCCCTTGCACTCAGGGGGAGGCTTGGGCGGGGGGCCAGCCGCAGCGGCGCTGGTCGGGGGCTGAGCCTTCCGGAGCCGCTGGCAAAGAACCCCTGGCTCGGTCCTCCCGCTGAGTACACAGAGAGGAGGAAAAGACGGCTCCCGGAAATTCGGCACTCCCAAAATACCTGCGTTATTGTTGGACTCCCCGCCCCGGCGCTGTATCCTGATACGCGATCGGAAAGGGGCACATGGCGGCCGCAAATCAACGTCTCGGCGAGTACATCCTGATAGACCGCATCGGCAGCGGCGCGTTCGGCGAAGTCTGGCGCGCCCGACATCACGCCTGGGCCGATCAGATCGTCGCCATCAAAATCCCCACCGACTCCCGCTACGCCAGCTACCTGCAAAAAGAAGGCGCCGCCATCGGCCGGCTCGTCCACCCCACAATCGTCAAAGCCATCGCCTTCGACCCCTACCACGATCCGGCCTACCTGGCGATGGAATACGTGCAGGGCCCCAATCTCCGCCAGATCATCCAAACCGGCCCGCTCCCCGTCTCCGACGCCGTCGCCATCATGAAGCAGGTTCTCTCCGCCCTGCACCAAGCCCACGGCCACAACATCATCCACCGCGACATCAAGCCGGAAAACATCCTCATCAACGAGAAACTGGCCCGCACCGGCTACAACAAACCCGGCGCGGTCAAGCTCAGCGACTTCGGCCTCGGTAGCACCGACATCCAAAACCCCAACTCCATCGTCTTCTCCACCGACCGCCAGAACAAACCCCAAATCGTCGGCTCCGCGCCCTACATGTCCCCTGAACAACGCGACGGCAACAAAATCGACGCCCGCTCCGATCTCTACTCCTGCGGCATCGTGCTGTTTGAGATGCTCACCGGCCGCCGCCCCGCCGGGGCCGAATCGCCGAGTGAGGTCAATCCGAAGGTTCCCAAGGCAATCGACGAGGTGTTCCGCAAAGCCTATTCGCACGTGGATCGCCGTTTTGCGTCGGCAAAGGAATTCTTCGATGCCTTGAAATCCGCGAGCGGCGATCAGAAACGGGATGGAATAGGCAGACGGCGGTTTGAGAAAAAGCTGCTCTGGCTGGCAACGGCTGCTTGTGCCGTGATGGCTGCCATAATCTGGATTATGCCGGTGATCTTCAGCCCAAAACATGAAAGTGCATCCGAAACGCGCCCGCCGTCGGGGGTCGCGCACACCAGCCCGCCAATTGTGATTCCCGGTGAACGGCCTACCGCCCCGGCGGATCGGGGAAGCCCGCGGACCGACAACACGGGTCCGGCGCAACCGCCAACGCCCGAAGTCACCACGCAACCGCCGCCTCTAATTCCACCGCCGACGCCGCCCGCACCGCAAACCCTACCCCCCGCGTCAAGGCCGGCGGTCGCCATTTCAACCACGCCGCCTGCAACGGGACCATCGCCTACCGCGCCATATGCCGCGGAACTGGCCCGCCACAAAGCCGCAGCCGCCGCGGCGCAGGCCAAGTACGATGCGGCATTCACCGACGATCCAGCCTATCAGCAGGCGAAGGCGGCGGCCGGTCAGGCGAAAGCCGCCGTGGATTCGCTCGGCGACACGGCCACCCCCGGCAGTCCCGACTTGGTCGCTGCCAGTCAGAAATTGGTGGACGCCAAAGCCGCACTTGCAAAGGAGTCATCGCGCGTGACGGCCACCCAACGTCAGTTGCAGGTCACCATTCTGCTTGAAACGGCTAAGGCAAACGACACACAAGTGAGCGGCCATGTCGCTCTGGGCGCGTTGAACGATTTGTTAAGGCTTGATCCGCAGAATGCGGAGGCACTTGCATTGCAGGGCAAGATCAGCGCCTATTACACGGTAAGAAACTCGCTTGGCATGACGCTGATCGCGATCGCGCCTGGGAGGTTCCTGATGGGCAGTCCGGCTAACGAAAAGGACCGATCCGATGATGAGACCCAGCACGCCGTAACGCTCACGAAGGGCTTCTTCATGGGCACAACCCATGTGACTGTCGCCCAGTTTGCTGCATTTGCGCAGAACGCCAACTACCAGACAGATGCCGAAAAACAGGGATGGGCCACCGGGTGGAATGGTTCGGGGTGGGCACATATCAACGGATCATCTTGGCGAAAGCCGCAAGAAGAACCGGAATACACCCAGGCGGACGACCACCCTGTGGTGTCCGTTAGTTGGAACGACGCCGTGGCGTTTTGCGATTGGCTTAGCAAGAAAGAGGGAGAGCATTACCGGCTGCCGACCGAGGCGGAGTTTGAATATGCGGCGCGGGCGGGAACTCAGACTGCGTACTGGTGGAGCAGTAACCCCGACGATGGGCTCGGATGCGCGAATCTAATAGATCGGACCGCCAGCATGAAAATCCCGAACTGGAGCGCAGGGGCATTTCATTGGTCGGACGGATATTACTTCACGTCCCCGGTCGGTAAATTCAGGGCGAACGCGTGGGGATTGTATGACATGGTTGGAAACGCATGGGAATGGTGTAACGACTGGTACGGCGGCTATCCCCAAGGGGATGCCACCGATCCCACCGGGCCGGCAGTTGGCACCGAACGGACGGCGCGAGGGAGCGGTTGGAGCGACTTCCCCAAGACGAGCCGTTGCGCCATGCGCGGCAAATGCGCCCCGAGCGACGGGCAGGACTTTATTGGTTTCCGTGTTGTGCTGGACTCAGAGTAGCCCCGCCGCACTTCGATGACCGCCGCCCCGTAGAGCCACCGCGCACGAAGCCGCTCTTTTCCGGCGTTGACAAGGCTTCCGTAACGCCCCTGGACTCCCAGTTGAGGTGCTTGCACAAATTCCCGAGGTCTGGAAATAGGCTAGCGCGATTAACCCCCATTTCGTTGAGTTGCTTGCGAAGTTTTCCAACGTCCCCGTCAACGAGACCCTTTGTAAGCCGTCTGCCATACCGCGGTATCGTTTCGAGCGGGTAAGTCTTTCCTTCTTTCAGGCGATGAACCGTAAACCAACCAGACTGCACGCGTATGCGGACGGTAACATGGTTCGGCCTGAACACGATCGTGCGCGGTGCGTCTATACAACTTGCTTCGTCGTCGAAATCTTCCGCAACGGTCTCAAAACACCATACGACGGGTTGCTGACCCTCCTTGTGCCCTTCGACCGCGAACCAAATCGCGGCGACCACATTCTGCGTCCAGTCAAGCAGCCGAGTGCAAAGGCCGTGGTGTTGCGCAAGAGAGAGGATGTCACGTTCTTCCTTGGGGACGGAATCCACGGCGACGCCCTGTCGCCTGAACTCCGCCAGCAACCACTTCTCTCGCGCGAGCACTTTCCCAATTTCATTCTTCTTTTCATCCCAAGGGCGGGCAATTTTCGGCACCAACGGCCAATCGTCGTTCTGGCCGCGATAGAGAACTGGCGAGCGATGAATATTGCCGATCTGGCCAAGCTTCAGGATATCAGCGATATCAGCAATCTGTTCGGTCGTAAACAGCGGTTTCATTTCTTCTCGATGGTAACCAAATGGCCGTGCGGTTGCGAATCTTCGGAACTAGCCCTTAAACAAGCGAATCCCCCGATAGTCTGAATCGGTGGTAGTGCGGACGCAGCGTCGCCGTCGGCGGCGAACGTCGCCACTCTTGTCTTGGCCGTCAGGTTGTTTTTGTGCATCAAG
>Ga0181520_10007119_pt1 | contig 16653 bp, 12 predicted proteins | sample PEATcosm2014_Bin_29_FD_132451 | JGI IMG/M metagenome (GOLD analysis project Ga0181520, IMG submission 132451) | Peatland microbial communities from MTU Mesocosm Facility, Houghton, MI, USA - PEATcosm2014_Bin02_30_metaG | ecosystem: Environmental > Terrestrial > Soil > Wetlands > Peat | place... | reverse complement strand
GGGGCACACCATCGACAGCTACTTCGAGGAGATTTGCCGCCTGGGCTTCAAGAAGCGCATGGAGACCGGCGTGCGCGCGCTGGAGACGCGCGGCGTGCTGCGCTCGACCAAGACCGAGTACGAGGCGCGGCTGGAGCGTGAGATCGGCATCATCAAGCAGATGAAGTACTCGGGGTACTTCCTGATTGTGTGGGATTTCATCAAATATGCGCGGGACAATGGGATTCCGGTGGGTCCGGGGCGCGGCTCGGCGGCCGGCTCGCTGGTGGCCTACGCCATGGAGATCACCAACATCGATCCGCTGCAAAACGCGCTGCTCTTCGAGCGCTTTTTGAATCCCGAGCGCGTGTCCATGCCCGACATCGACGTGGACTTTTGCCAGAACCGCCGCGGCGAGGTGATCGACTATGTGACGCGCAAGTACGGGCGCGATCAGGTGGCGCAGATCATCACGTTCAATACGATGGCGGCCAAGGCGGCGATCAAGGATTGCGGCCGGGCGATGGACATGCAGTACGGGGAAGTGGACCGCATCGCCAAGCTGATTCCGGCCACGGTGGGCATCAGCATCGACAAGGCGCTGGAGGATGTGCCCGATTTGAAGAAGGCCTACGACGGCGACGCGCAAATCCGGGAGCTGATCGACACGGCGAAGAAGCTCGAGGGCCTGGTGCGCGGGTCGGGCGTACACGCGTCGGCGGTGGTGATTGCGCCGCGCCCGCTGACCGAGCTGGTGCCGGTGGCCAAGACCAAGAACGACGAAATCGTCACGGCCTACGACATGAAGGCTGTCGAAAAGATGGGCCTGCTGAAGATGGACTTCCTGGGGCTCACGACGCTGACGGTGATCGACGATTGCCTGAAGCTGATCGAGAAGAGCCGCGGGATCAAGGTGGACATCGAGCAGATTCCGCTGGACGACGAGGAGACATACAAGAAAGTCTTTCAGGCGGCGCTCACGTCGGGCGTGTTTCAGTTCGAGTCGAACGGAATGCGCGACATGCTGCGGCGCTACAAGCCCGACAAGCTGGAGGAACTGACGGCGTTGACGGCGCTGTTCAGGCCGGGGCCGATCCAGGGCGGCATGACGGACGATTTCATTGAGCGCAAGTGGGGGCGGCGCAAGGTGGAGTACATGCTGCCGCAGATGGAGCCGGTGCTGAAGGAGACGATGGGCGTGATCGTCTACCAGGAACAGGTGATGCAGATCGCCAACGTGCTGGCCAGCTACTCGTTGGGCGAAGCGGACATGCTGCGCCGCGCCATGGGCAAGAAGAAGCCCGAGGAGATGGCCCAGCAGCGCGACCGCTTCATGGACGGCGCGGACGAACTGGGATTGCCGAAGAATACGGCGGGCGACGTCTTTGACCAGATGGAAAAGTTTGCCGGGTACGGCTTCAACAAGTCGCACTCGGCGGCCTATGGGCTGGTCTCGTACCAGACGGCGTATTTGAAAACGCACTATCCGGTGGAGTTCATGGCGGCGCTGCTGACTTCGGAGACTTCGAAGCCGGAGAACGTGGTGAAGTACATTGCCGAGTGCAAGGAGATGGGCATCTCGGTCGAGCCGCCGGACGTGCAGGTCTCCGGCTCGCAGTTCACGCCGAACGGAGAGGCGATTCGCTTCGGCCTGGCAGCGGTGAAGAACGTCGGCGGCAACGCTATCGAGTCCATTTTGAAGGCGCGCGAAGAAGTGGGCGGGCGCTTCAAGAGCCTGTGGGAGTTCTGCGAGAAGGTCGATCTGCGGGTGATGAACAAGCGGGTGATCGAGTCGCTGATCAAGGCGGGGGCGTTGGATGCGTTGGGTAAGCGCGGGCCGCTGATGGCCAGCGTGGACAAAGCCATGGAGCGCGCGCAGAGAGCGCAACGCGACGCCGAGCAGGGACAAGTGGCGCTCTTTGGGCTGTTCAACGATGAGCCGGTCAAGGTCAAGAGCGACGACGATCTCTTCCACGGCAAGGATTGGGAAGAAGGCGAGCGGCTGGCCAACGAGAAAGAGGTGCTTGGCTTTTTCGTCAGCGGGCATCCGCTGGATAAGTACGCCGAAAAGCTGGGCAATCTACCCGGCGTGATTTCTGTGGCCGAGGCGCTGGAGCGCAAGCCGCCGGAGAGACGCTGGGGCCAGCAGACCGATCCGGCGGACGAGATTCTTGTGGCGGGCATGATCCTCGGCCTGCGCGTGCAGAAGAGCAAGCGGGACCAGAAGCTCTATGCGCAGGCGGCGCTTGAGGATGCCACGGGCAAGATCGATCTGATCTGCTTTTCGCGCGACTACGAGCGGCTCTCCGGCCAGTTAAAGATGGAAGCGCCGGTGCTGGTGCGCGGCGTGCTGATGGGCGAAGAGGATTCCGCGCCGAAGATCTCCATCAGCTCGGTGGTGTCGCTGGACGATGTGCAGGTGAAGCTGCCCAGCGGCGTACGCATCCGCATCAATCTGGAACTGGCCAGCGAAGAAATGTTTACCGAGTTGAAGAATGCCGCGGAAGCCGCGCCGGGGCCGGGCAAAATGATGCTGCATCTTGAAAAGAAGGGCGAGTATGCGGTGATCCTTGAGCCGGAACAGTTGAGCGTGGCGGCGGACAAAGGCTGGGTCAAGCGCGTCGAAGAGCTGGTGGGAAAGGGATCGGTGCAGGTGCTGGGATAGGAGCTATGCCCCGTTCATCGCGGCCGTATCGCGATGAGCGGGCGTTGGGTTCAGATAATGGCAGGTCGATGAAAAAGGCCACGCCGCACGATCTGAAACGGTTCCAGAAGGCAGCCGCTCTCCGCTACATCGATTTCGGCTACTTGACCGCATCGTCCGAGGAGCGGTTGAGTTCGAATTGGAGTGGACGGGAAGACTCCGCTCCCACTCATCGCGATAATGCCGCGATGAAGGGGGCACAGCCTTCCTTCGGGCTAACGATCGAAGCGGGCAGAATCGAGGCTGGGGCCGGCTGGCGCCCTTCCAAGTGCCAGAGCGTAGACTCCGGCCAGGGCAGCGGTGAAGCACGCCGCGGCGCCGACGGCGAGCGACCAGCGCGGGCCGAAGTGGTTGGCGACCCAACCGACCATCGGAGCACCGATCGTCATTCCTCCCAGTGCAACGCCGACCCGAAGCGCCATCACTCTGCCCCGCATGGATGGTTCCGTCGAGAGCTGCATGATGCTGTTTGTGCCGTTGGTCAAGGTCAGGGCAGCCGCGCCGCTGAGGGCGAGAGCGGCCGCAAACCACCAGTATCCCGGCGCGAGTGCGGCGAATGTACAGCCTAGCCCGAAGACACCGGCTCCTATCGATAAAGACGCCAAGCCTGGCTTCTTTCGGCTAGCTGCAAACAGCGCGCCCGAGAGTGCGCCCACGGCCGTGAGGGAGGAGAGCAGGCCGAAAGCACTTGCGTCGGAGTGGAAAACGCTCACGGCCATCGTAGAGATGAAGATCGGAAAGTTCAGTCCAAATGCGCCGATCAGAAACAACATGACCAGGATCGCCCTGAGGTCCGGTCTTCTCCACACGTAGCGAAATCCTTCAAGGAATCCAGAGGCCGTGGGATGCGCTCTGACGCTCGTACGCAGTTCAGAGAGACGGAAGAACAACATCGAGAGCAGCACTGCCGCGAACGAGAGCCCGTTGAGAAGAAATGCCCAGCCGATGCCAACCTTTGCAATCATCAAACCGGCAACCGCGGGACCAATCATCTGGGCAGCATTGAACGAGGTTGAGTTCAATGCCACGGCATTGGGAAGGTCCTTGTCGCCGACCATCTCCGCCACGAAGGTCTGTCTCACCGGCGCATCCAGCGCGGCGCCGGACCCCGACAGGAAGGCGAACACATACACGTGCCAGAGCCGGATGACCCCCGAGATGGTGAGAACTCCCAGGGCGAGCGCAAATATGCCCATCGTCGCTTGCGTCAGCATCAGGAGCTTGCGCTGATTGAGGCGGTCCGCAGCCAATCCCGTCCAGGGCAGGAGCAGAAGCTGCGGGGCGAACTGGAGGCCCATCACAATACCCAGCGCCGACGCATCGCGATGGGTAAGTTGCGTCAGCACCAGCCAGTCCTGCGCGACGCGTTGCATCCCGGTTCCGGCATTGGAGACCAGAGCGCCCGCCGTCCACAAGCGGAAGTTGAAGCTTCTCAACGAGCGGAATGTCCCGGCCACAATGTTCTTCATGGGTGCGATGGCGCGTTGCCCCCATGAAACTGGCCGAAGTGACGCGCCGAGAGAATGCTGATGAGTAGCGCGCCCAGGCCGAACGCGAGAATGTGGCTCGTCGTGCGCGGATCGAAAGCTCCGACGCGCGCGACGAGCAAATACCCAACCGCCGTATTGAAAAATCCCCAAACAACATTGACCGTCGAAGAGGAGAGTCCTTGGCCGGAGGGTTTGGCAAAGGGGCTTTGAAAGGCGCGCCCCATTGTGCCGGCGACGAAATGAGGGATGGCATTTGCCGCAAAAATGCCTCCAAAGAAGTACGAAACAAGCCAAAGCCAATTCATGATATAGAGCTCCTTCTTTCCAGCATTGAAACGATCTCCTGTGCAGACCCTGTCTCTCCAAGACGAGGGAAGACGCTTCCGATGCTGAACGCCTGCGCTTCCGCGCGGATATCGGTCATTGCATCGAGCGCGAGGGTCACGTTGAACCCCCGCTCGTAGGCCTGGCGGGCGGTTGATTCAACGCCAACGGATGTCGCCACTCCCGTGACAACAACCTGGGTTACACCTCTCGCCCTGAGCAGGCGTTCAAGATCCGTGGTTGCGAAGGCGCCCCAACTTCTCTTGGTGACGACGAGGTCGCCCGGTTGCCGATCCAGCTGCGGCAGAAGGTCGGTCCATCCCTCGGCAAATGTCAGGCTGGCGCGCGGACCCTGTTCCGTCCTTCCCGGCGGCCGTCCCGACACGTTGACCAGCACGACTGGGAGGCTGTTGGCACGGAAGACATCGATTAACGCGCGCGTACGTTCAATGATCTGGCCGATGGGTTGAATGAAATCCCCGTTGACGATGCCCTTCTGCAGGTCGATCACGATCAACGCGGTATTAGGGTCGAGAGCAGTGAGCGGCATCGGGTTATCTCCTCGAGTACGAAGTCGAAATCGGTACGAAGCTTAATCTTCAACCAGCCGCGCGAGCAGTTCGAATGCCGCCCGAAGCTGGCCCTGCTCGGCCGCAGAGAGCTTCTGCGAAATTCTCGCGGTGAGCCAATCCTGTCTCGCGGCCCTGCCCTGCTGAAGCTTCTTAATGCACTTGGGGGTGAGAGAGAGCAGAGTTTGCCGCCCGTCGTTCGGGTCGGGAGCGCCACGGACCAAACCCGCCTCCTGCAGCGGCGCAACGATCGAGCTCATGGACTGCGGCCGCATGCCTTCGGCGCGCGCCAGACTGGAAACCGTAGCGGAGCCATCCATTTCGAGTCGAAGAAGGACAGAGATCTGAGACGACGTCAGGTCGTCGCGCCCCCCATGTTCGCGTAAACGCAGCTTGAGCTTGCGGGCTACCGCACGAATCTCGGCAGCAAGCATCGAAGCGAGGCCGGTCTGAGTAGAAGACTTTCGCATGCTCACTGGAACAGTGTCTCATACCGACAGGTAAACTGTAAAGTTTTCCTGAATACCTGCACAACCGCCAGGTTGCTCGCGCATCGACCCGAAGAGTCACGCAGGGCCTTGAAAAACCTGGCGCCGTTCCTCGCGGCCTCATGAAGCCGCGAGGAACGGCGCCAGGTTTCCCTCTTGGCAAAACGATCGAAGCAAGAAGAATCGAGGCTTGGGCCACCTGCCTTTTCTACACCACGCGCTTCACTGCTGGAATGGTGCGCATGGCTGCCGCGGAGGCCCAACTCAGCGCAAGCGCGCCGGCAAGTACAATTGCCGCTTTCACCACGGCAGGTAGCGATGCGGCAAGCAATGCGTATTGCAGCCAGCTTACGAATGGGTAATGCAGCAGATAGATTCCATAGGAATTTGCGGCAAGGCTGTCTTTGAGCGGCGAGCGCGCACCGGCGAAGCGCAAGAACAGGGCCAGAAAAGCCAGGCAAGAAGCCGCGCAGGATAGGACAAACCCCGCGTGCATGGCGATCTGCAAGCCCAGCGCCTGACTCCCCGAAATGAGTGCGAAGAGGGTGATTGCGGTTGCCGCTATGAAGCCGGCCACAGCCGCCGCTACCCACAGCAGCCAGCGCCTCGCCAGTTTTCCGTCTAGCGCAAGCAAGCCGTTATCCACGCCCCCCAGCCCAACGCCCGCCCCGATAAGGAAGTAGCAGAAGTAATGAAGAATCCGGCTGGTCTGGAAAGAGAACGGACCGAAGGCTGTCCAGGCAAGCGACGTGAAGTGCAAGGCCATCGGAATATAGGCAAGCGCGGAGATGAACACAAGCGCGGCAAAGAAGGCTCCCGGTTTGCGGCCCACGCGTGAGGCTGTTTCTGCGAATGCCTCAACGGCCCGCCGCGCTCGAATCCAAACGACGGCTGCGAGACAGTCAAAAGTCAGCAAGACCCAGATAAACCAGGCGGGACCGGCCGGCCATTGGCCAATCGCCAGCCACTGACGCCAAAAGCCTGCCAGGCCGCTGTGGCCGGCGATCTGCAGATAGGTTGGATAGTATGCGAGGGGCGCGAGGATGGCCGCCGCAACGACAAAGGGCAGGCCGAGCCTGAGCAGCCGATCGCGCAGGAAACTGGCAGTTCCCTTCTTCGCCAGCCCGTGGCAGACAAAGAGCCCGGAGAGGAAGAACATGAGCGACATGAAGAAGACATCGTTAAAGCCGACGAAACGCGAGAACCCGCTCCATTTGTGTGCATCGACGACAGGAAAGGCCTGCCACCAGCGTGGTTGCCGGGCAAGCGAATGCGGAGGCAGCAGCGGGGTGGGGTAATATGCGAGCGCCGCATGATGCGCGACCACCAGGGCGACGATGAAGGCGCGGAGGTATCCGATGGGACGGTTGTAATTTGCGGTTTGAACGGCTGGGGATGGGGAAGCAAGTTGGGCTCTCTTTGTTGCCATTTCCTCACCTATTCATCTTGGCCTCGACCGCTCTGGGCAGTTAAGACCGAGAAGTGTAAATCGCAGAATCGCACTGCGAAGACGAGGCCATTGATTTGGCGTGCAACCATGGCATGACCAGCGAGCTGAAATTTGCGCTCTCCCACCCTCACCGCGAAAAGAGGCGCGGCTTAGGTGGGGCGCGCAGAGTGTTCGGCGGCTTACGCGGAGAGCGGTTCGGGCTCGGATTGCAGACGCAGGATGCGGTAGATGTTGACGGCGAGAATGACCAGGCCAACGGCGATTGAGGCTGGAAACAGCGTGTCCATCCAGTGATTGATGGCATGAGCGATGGTGAGTGTCTTTTCTGGAGGGACACCCGAGATGGCGATTCCAGCCAGGATATTGGCCTTCATCAGCAAGCAGAAGAGCACCGCTCCCGCAGCGTCGGTGAGTAGGCGCCACGCAGCTTGGCGCTTCGTCCAAAAGGGATGCATGAGTTTGTTAGCCGCGAGCACAGCGTTGCCGAGCGCCAGCAGCAGGTAACCGGAAAAGAACCAGAGCCAAACTGAATCGAGCGAGATGCGCACCGTTGATCCGATGAGCACTTCGGTGGAGTGGCAGTACACCGCCAGCCAGGCGAAGAACAACAGGTTGACGGCCAACTCGACGGAAGAACTGGCGCGCGGGATCAGGTGGGGATCGCGGACCAAAGGGAGCTTGCTTGGGCTCCAGCGATCAAAGAAGTGAATACGGTCTTGCATTCTCTCCAGAATCGCGAAGCCGATGGTCAGCATGCCGACAACAACAAACGCCGTTCCAAAGAAAGAGGCCCACATGGAGCCGAGCGCGGCAAACCAGGAAGAGTGGGTCTGCTCGGCTCGATAGACGGGGCTGAAGGTCATCAACCCGATCCACACCAGCAACCACGGGATCAGGTAACAAAGAGCGACAATCTTCAACACGAAACAGTAGACAGGAAAGAATCCCGGCCCGATCAAGTAGCCTTGCGGCTGGAAGCGGTTGGCTACCAACAGAGGATGGCCGCGCTGCTTGAGCAGAGCCTCGACCTCGGGCTCGGCGAGTTTGCGGCCTAGCTCTGCCTCCCGTTCTTCGATCTGCGCGTAGATGTCGGCGGACAACTCCGCGATAATATCGTTTCTCTGCCGGCGGGGCAGCCAGAATTTCACAGCCTGCAGGTAGCGTTCAATCAGTTCCATGGGCTTGCTCCTTCAAAACCTGGTGTATGGATGAGTCGATGCTGCGCCACTCGGCCAGCAACTGGTCCAGGACGATTGCGCCTTCGCTGGACAGAAGGTAGAAGCGCTTTTTGCGCTTCTCTTCCTCACGCCATTCGCTGGACAGAAGGCCCTGGGATTCCAGGCGGCGGAGGAGGGGATAGAGGGTGCCTTCGTCAATCTCCAGGCCGTGCTCGGCCAGGGTCTTGCGTAGGGTGTAGCCGTATTGCTCGCGGCGCAAGGCAGCCAAGACGGCCAGCACCAGGCATCCGCGGCGGAGTTCCAAGCGGAGATTCTCAAAAGATTCTGGGTTCATGGGGTTTGTACCGTGCGCTGCATGGTGTGTCATGCATAGCGTGCTGTACATACTATGTTTCACACAGTACGAAAATGTCAAGAGAGATATTTGAGTTTGCCGAGGATTCTTTCCAGCGGTCCCACAGACCGGAGGCAATCGCCTAAAGATCGTAACCCAGGAAGAACAACTCATTTGAAAGAGCACGGCTTCAGCCGGGCCGATTTCGAGGCTCAAGATGTGCCGGCTTTAGCCGTCGGGGGATGTTGTTGACCGATCAAGACCTTCGCTCACGGGCTCCGGCACTGAATCTTCCTGGCGCAATTGCGGCACAACTAAAGTCGTTCCCTTTCACAAAACTCGACTCGTGAGGAGTTTTCACCGCAGCCTCTGAAGTCGTGCCTTTCCAAAGCTCCTCACCCTGTGCTCTGGATTCTCGTGCGATTGCCCTTGGCAGTACGGGCCGAGTGGCCGCACGGAGTTTGTCGGCTGAAGTATACTTTCCAGAGCGCGTCATGTAATCGTTTTCATTCCGACTTTGCGCAGGCCGGCCGGCAAAAGCGAACCGGCGCTCCTTAGGAGGCAAGATGACCTCAGTTCTTCGTCGCACGCTGTTGCTCATTCTCACCACAATCACTTGCGTTCCCATGCTGAGCGCGCAGTGGGCACCGCTGGTCACCGGCGACGATGCCGCAAAACGCATCGAGTGGTGGCGCGAGGCGCGCTTTGGCATGTTCATGCATTGGGGCGTGTACTCGATCCCTGGACGCGGCGAGTGGGTGCAATGGCAGGAACAGATTCCCGTGGACCAGTATGCCAAGCTGGCCGACCAGTTCCACCCTGAGCACTTCGATGCCGATGCGTGGGCCAGCGTGGCCAAAGCGGGCGGGATGAAGTACATGGTGCTCACCGCGCGCCATCACGACGGCTTCGCTCTCTTCGACGATCCCGGCAGCAGCTTTACGGCAATGAAGTCCGCCGCACATCATGATTTTGTCGCCGACTACGTCAAGGCGGTGCGCAAGGCAGGGCTGGGTGTCGGGCTTTATTATTCGCCGCTCGACTGGCGCTTCCCCGGCTTCTATTTCCCTGGCATCTACCAAGCAAGCGCGGTCGAGCTGCGCCAGCAGTATGCGAGGCAGATCGACGAACTTGGCTCACACTATGGCAAGCTCGACATCCTCTGGTTCGACGGAGGCGGCAACGAGTGGCTGGGCTTTGGGGGCGTGGAATTCACCGGCAGCGGCTGGCAGGCCCGGCCCAAGGACAGACCGTACTCCGGGAGTTTCGACTGGCAGGACGTGAAAACCGTCGCCCACCTGCGAGAACTTCAGCCGGGGATCGTCCTCAACGACCGCACCAATGCGCCGGCCGATTTCCGCTCGCGCGAGGGCGACGGCGCGCTGGGCGAATTCGACAATCAGCATCCCTGGGAACTGTGCACGACCATCACCGAAGGAGCGTGGGGCTACATTCCCGGCGCCAAGGTCAAGCCGCTGGCGCAATTGCTGCAACTGCTGGTGGGCGCGGCGGGACGCGACGGCAACATGCTGCTCAACGTGGGTCCTCGGCCCGATGGCGCGATCGATCCGCTGCAGGCCGAGCGCCTGGCCGAGATGGGCAAATGGCTTGGCCAGTTTGGCGAGAGCATCTACGGCACGCGCGGCGGACCCTGGCTGCCGGGCGCATATGGCGTCTCGACGCACAAGGGGAAGATGGTGTGCGTGCATGTTTTGCACGCGCCGAAGGACCTGTCACTGGTTCTGCCCACGCTGCCGGTTCGGGTGGTGAAAGTGACCGTACTGAATGGCGGCGATGTGGCCTTCCAACAGACGGAGCAGACGTTTACGCTGACCTTGCCGCAGAGTTCGGCAGACGCTATCGACACAGTCGTCAAGCTGGAACTGGCCGAGCCGTGGACGACAAGCGCGGTGGTGCCGGTTGTGGCTCGATAGCGATTTGTTTGGATCTCTTATAGCAGCTCTTCAATTTGTGTAGAGTGGAGAATCAATCGGAGGGAGCACGGGGCAGTCCCCTGAATGGGCGAGAAAATCAGGCGGGCTTCCGCCCCGGGCCTGAAGGCCGGCTCAACTGGCGTCTTAATTTCGTGGGGCTGGAGCCCCGCGCTCCCTCCGTCAATACCGCGCGAATCTCCCCTATATCTTTGAGAGAGATGCTCTATGGAATCCAAACTGCGCATCGGCAAAAAGCAGCCGCAGGTCCTTCGACTCCGCTTCGCTCCGCTCAGGATGACAACCCTTGAGTGTTGTGGCGCGGTTCCGTTCGATCGATTTCTTTACGCATTCGCGGGATGAAGAAGGAGAAGCAATGCAATATCGCAAGTTAGGCCATGGGCCGCTGGAAGTATCGGAGTTGAGCTTTGGAACCTGGCTGACGGTGGCTGGCGGCATTGGCCGGGAGCAGGCGATCCGCTGCATCCATGCGGCGCTGGACCATGGCATCACGCTCTTCGACACCGCCAACCAGTACGGTGCGGGCGAGGCCGAGCGGGTGCTGGGCGAAGCGCTCAAGAGCGCTCCGCGCAATAGGTTTATGGTGGCGACGAAGCTCTACTTTCCGGTGGGCGACGAGCCAGACAGGGGCCTCTCCGCAGCGCAGATCGAAAAGCAGCTAGACCGCTCGCTGGAGCGGCTGGGCGTGGACGTGATCGATCTCTACCAATGCCACCGTTTCGACAAAGAGACGCCGCTTGAAGAGACCATGGAAGCACTGGACCGCGCGGTGAAGTCGGGAAAGGTGCGGGCCATCGGTTTCAGCGAATGGACCAGTGAGCAAATCGACGCGGCGGCGGCGATTACTGACACAAGCGGGCTGACGGCTTTCTCGTCGAGCCAGCCGCAGTATTCGATGCTGTGGCGCAAGCCCGAGGGCAAGGTCTTTCCGGCCTGCTCGCGGCACGGGATCGGGAACCTGGCGTTTTCTCCGCTGGCGCACGGCGTGCTGACCGGCAAATATGCACCGGGACAGCCGCACCCGCCGGGGACCCGCGCGGCCAGCGAAGAGATGAATGTCTTCATGGAGAGCGCAGGCCGCCACTTTCGCTCGGATTATTTGCTGGAGGCGGTCGCACAACTCAAACCGATTGCCGCCGACCTGGACCTGACCATGGCGCAGATGGGGTTGGCCTGGGTGCTGCGCCGGTCCGAGGTAGCCTCGGCCATCATCGGCGCGTCCCGGCCCGAGCAGATTGCCGACAACGTGCGCGCCGTCGGCGTAAAGCTGCCCGATGAAGCGTTGGGGCTGATGGACAAGGCCGTGGGCGGAGTTGCGGTCTGGGAGTGACGCATCCGCGCGTGCGGCGGACTACATGGGGTCCGAGTCCGCCAGAGCATACGCCAGCACGGCCATCACCGCGGCGTTTTCATTCAGGTGTTTGGGGTCTACCTTGTCGAAGGTATCCGCCGCCGTGTGGTGGTAGTTGAAGTAGGTGCGGCTGTCTTGCACCGGCGCGAAACTGGGAACGCCCTTCTCAGTGAGTCCGTCAATGTCCGCGCCGGTCTCTGGAGCACTAACCAGGGTCCCGGCGCCAATGGCATCCAGCACCTGGGCGACCGGCCTGAGCCACCGGGCCAGCGTTGGTTTTCCGGCGTAATAGATCCCGGTAGGATGGTCCGCGCCCAGATCGCATTCGATGGCCGCGACATGGTTGGTCACTGTGGCCGCATAGTCCTTCATGTACGCGGCGGCTCCCTCCGAGCCTTCTTCCTCGCTCATCCAGGCTACAAAGCGCACGGTTCGGCGGGGACGGATGCCCAAATCGTGAAGCAGGTGAATCGCCTGCATGGAGACCGCTACGCCGGCTCCATCATCGATGGCCCCCGTGCCCAGGTCCCAGGAATCCAGGTGCCCGGAGACGATCACCACCTGTTCGGGGTGCTCGCTTCCCTCCCAATCGGCAATCACGTTGTAGCTTGGTGCATCGGGCAGTGTCTGCGGGGTCAAAGTCAGGTGCAGTTTGACAGTTCCCTGCCCGGCCAGGTTCTTCAAGAGGTCGGCATCTTCGGCCGCGACGGCCGCTGCGGGAATCTTCGCCACACCCTCGGCATAGTTGGTCAATCCAGTGTGGGGAAGCCTGTAGTCAGCCCCACCGGCAGAGCGTACCAGCACCGCCGCTGCGCCCGCCGCCGCCCCGGCAACCGGACCGGCGCCGCGGTAGACCACGACCCCGCCATACGCTTCGCCGCCGTGTCCCTCCGCCGCCAACTCCTTGTCGAATTTGCGATTGAAGAGCAAGATTTTGCCCTTGGCCGCACCCGGCGGCAGTTCCTTGAATTGCTTCCAGTCATCCACGACCACCACTTCGGCGGTCAACCCTTCCGGCGGAGTGGCCACACTTGGGCTCAAGGCTGTGAGCACGATCTTTTGCGTAGTTCCCGGGGTCTGGCCAGGCCACTGAACCAATTCAGCTGTCTCCGCACCGCGCACCCAGTGCGGAACCATGGCCTTTTCCAGCGTCACCTCGGCGCCCAGCGAGCGCATCCGGGCCGCCACGTACTTTATGGACTGCTGGGCCTGGGGCGAGCCGCTCAGCCGCGGGCCGATGTTGTCGGTCAAGTGGCGTAACTCGTTCAAGGCATAGGGGTCGCTCATGGCGGCGTCACGCAGGCGCTCCATAGTCGCTACCTGCTGCGGGGTCCAGGCGCTCTTGCCCCCAGCCATCATCGCGTTCAGGCGGTCCTGAATACTGGACAGTGGCGCGGATGGGGCACTTTGCGCCCGAAGCAAGGCCGTACCCATCCCTGCCGCGAGGAGGGCAATTGCAACCAACCCGAGGTGCTTACGAACAGAATCCATGCCGGATGTTAGCACGGGCGCCGCGCGACTCTTTCCTTCCGCATGCGTCTATACCGCAGAAGCAGCGATTGTCCGCCGCGCTTCCGGCGCGCGTACAAAGCCCCGCGGCCAGACGGGATTGCCCGCTCCTGGCTATACTGGTAAATGGAGTAATTAACCCTCCAGCCGCAATGCTGGTCATCCAACGAGGTCACTGAACCTATGAAATCGCTTCTTGAACGGCTGCGCTCGCGCCGTCTAGCTTCGGCATTTGTCTTGCTTGCAACTCTCTCGGTCGCCATTGTGGCCGGCTCCTTCGCAGCGCACGGAGTCCGCGGACAAGAAAAGCAGAACTCGAGCGCCGACGCCACCCCTCTCAAGGTTGTCAACTCCGCCGTCGCCCCCAACGAGTTTGTGAAGATAGCCAAGATGGTCGGCCCCGCGGTGGTGAACATCAACACCGAAACCCTTCCCAAGCAGACCGCCAACAAGGGCCGCCGCAATCCCCATGGCCGCGTCCAGCCGGTTCCGCAGAATCCCGGTGACGAGGACCAGCCCGACGAACCCCAGCAGGGCCAGGGCCAGGGCAACTTCCAGGACTTCTTCAATCGCTTCTTCGGCGGACAGATGCCCGACATGGACGGCGGTGAGGACGGAACTGTGCGCGAGTCGCTCGGCTCAGGCTTCATCGTCGATTCCAAGGGCTACATCATCACCAACAATCACGTCGTGGAGAAGGCCGACAAGATTTACGTCAAGCTCTCCACCGATCCCGACAACCAGGACCTTGGCCGCCCGGCGCGCGTCATCGGCGTTGACAAGGCCACCGATTTGGCGGTGATCAAGATCGATACCAGCACCCCGCTGCCCACCGTCAAGCTGGGCAACTCCGACACGGCGCAGGTAGGCGACTGGGTGGAGGCCATCGGCAGCCCCTTTGCGCTCTCGCAGACGGTGACGGCGGGCATTATCAGCGCCAAGAATCGCACCATCGAGCCGGGCGCGAGCGGCCAGTTCCAGCACTTCATCCAGACCGACGCAGCCATCAATCCCGGCAACTCCGGCGGCCCGCTGCTCAACATGAACGGCGAAGTGATCGGCGTAAACACCGCCATCTTTACCCAATCGGCCGGATACCAGGGGATCGGCTTCGCCATGCCGTCGAACACGGTGGCGGAGATTTACAACGATCTCATCAGCCCCAGTCACAAGGTGACGCGCGGCTCCATCGGCATCCAGTTCAAACAAGGGCTCCCCGGCGCGGTCAACCGCGTATACGGAATCAAGAACGGGGTCCTGGTGCAGCAGGTTCAGCCCGGCGGCCCGGCAGAGAAAGCCGGCATCAAGGCGGGCGATATTGTGACCGCCATCGACGGGCGCAGCATCAAGGATGGCGACGATCTGGTGAACGAAATCGCCAGCCGGAGGCCTGGCTCCTCGATCCGCCTGGGCTACATTCGCGACGGCAAACAGGCCGACACCACAGTCACCATCGGCGACCGCGACAAGGTCTTTGCCGACCTGGCCGAGAATGAGGCCGTGAAGGATCAGGACGAGAAGGGCGACGTGGGCGAAACCAAGCTCGGCCTGGTTGTCCGCGACGCCTCCGCCGCCACCGCCGCCAAGCTGCATGTTCCCGGCGTGGTGGTCCAATCGGTGCGCTCCGGCTCGTTCGCCGACCTGCAAGGGCTTGAGCCCGGTCTGGTGATTATCCGCATCAACAAGCAGGCCACCGGCTCCAAGGCCGAGTTCGACGCCGTGGTCGGGAAGCTCAAGACTGGGGACGATGTGGCGTTCGAGGTGATGGACCCGCGTCACCCAGGCAATGGAATCAACTACTTGGGCGGAACGCTCGAATAGTTCTCTTCAGCGCCGGCCGCCAATTCGGGGCCGGCGCAGTTTAGCCGGTATATTTGAGTGACGGGATTGATTTTTTTCTTGTCGCAATGCGGGACGTTCCGCTAAACTGCAACGGAAATTACTCCGCATTTTTGATTGATGAAGGTGGTTGCGTGTTTTCTCTTAGACCTGCACTTCTACTCGCATTGACTGCGGCACTGGCGGCGACACCCGCGCTCGCTTCCCGGGTTCACCGAGCTCCCACCGGCGGACACGCGCACGGGCCTCACAAGTCGGCCAAATCGCATAAAACCCACGGTCAGCAGGCCATCGAATCCGGCCGCGCTACCGAGATTCAGCAGGCCCTCATCCGCGAGCACTATCTGAGCGGCGAGCCTACCGGTAAATGGGATGCCGCCACCACCGCGGCGATGCAAAAGTTCCAGGGGGACCAGGGTTGGCAGACCAAACTGATGCCCGACTCCCGCGCGCTCAAGAAGCTTGGCCTCGGGCCGGACTACTCGGGCGCCATCAACGCCAAGGGCTCTTCCTTCGCCGCTCCGCAGACCCCAGGCACCACCCCTCCAGCCCTGGCAGAGGGTTTTGCCTCCGCGGCGGGCATCAACCGCTAATCGCACTTCACTCATCCTTAACAGCGCGGGCAACCCTCCTCGGGTTGCCCTTTCTGCTTCTTGAGGCCTGCTGGAACCGGCAGGTTCGCTTGGCATAACCTCTGTCATTCTTCGAGGGCCTCTCCCGCCCGCTGCAATGGCAGGCGTTAGTATGGAATGTTGCCAAAGAGTCGCCGCATAGAGCTATCGAAAACTCCCGGGAGTAAGAATGAAAGTCTGCCCGCAGTGCACCACTGGTTTTCCTGACAGCCACACCACCTGTCCCACCCATGGCGGCTACCTCAGCGAGATCGTCGATCTCCGGCCGGGCATGATGATCCGCAACAGCTATCGCATCCTCCGCAAACTCGGCGAGGGCGGAATGGGCTCGGTCTACCTGGCCGAGCAGACCCTCATGGAGGAGCCGCGCGCGCTGAAGTTTCTCTCCCGCCAGTGGAGCCGGGATGAGGGATTCACCGCCCGCTTTCGCCGCGAAGTGCGGACGCTGCGCCAGGTGCGCCATAAAAATGTCGTGGACTCCGGCGACCTGGAACGGGCCGAGGACGACACGCTCTTCTTTGCCATGGAGTTTGTCGACGGTCCGGACCTGCGGGATTTTCTATCTAGCGCTCCCCGGCCTTTCGATGTGAAACTGGCGCTGGAAATCGCTCGCGGCATCGCCGAGGGGTTGGGCGCGGCTCACGCCAAAGGAATGGTCCACCGCGACATCAAGCCGGAAAACATCCTGATGGCGCGTGAGGGCGATGCGTGGGTGCCCAAGATCGCCGACTTCGGCGTCGTTGCCACCAAAGAGAACAGCACCACCCGGACCCGGACCGGCAGCGGTTCCCTGCTTACATGGGCCTACGCCGCGCCGGAACAGTGGCGGGGCATGCGCTCGACTGAGTTGGACG
>Ga0181520_10007117_pt1 | contig 16657 bp, 12 predicted proteins | sample PEATcosm2014_Bin_29_FD_132451 | JGI IMG/M metagenome (GOLD analysis project Ga0181520, IMG submission 132451) | Peatland microbial communities from MTU Mesocosm Facility, Houghton, MI, USA - PEATcosm2014_Bin02_30_metaG | ecosystem: Environmental > Terrestrial > Soil > Wetlands > Peat | place... | reverse complement strand
GCGGATGATCGGTTTGCGCCAGGGTCAAAGCGTCTTGAAACGACCGGCGCGCCTCATCCGAGCGGCCCATTGCAAGCAGTATATTGCCAAGAACGGTATGAGCTTCGGCGGATTGAGGCGCCAGGCCGATAGCAAGATGCGCCTCCGTCAGCGCCTGATCCCACTCATGCCGGTCCGCAAGTTGCTGCGCCTGCCTTGCGTGAGCGAGTGCGGAAAGCAATGGAACGTCGAACTGGCCGTGGAAGACCAGGATACTGTTGGCAATGAGGGCATCGGGCCGGCGATGAAGAAACTGTTCGTAGGGGTTCAGGTCGGCGGGGCCCCAATAATCCCCATCGGCTTCGGAGCCGCTGACCAATACCGTGCCTTCAATGCGTCCAGGGACAGGCGGCAAGGCTCCGCCGAACATATGAGCAATGGCCTCGGGCAGAGGCTTGCACGGAATGTTGTAATATGCCGGGTTTACGTTCCAGCCATAGTGGGCAAACCAGCAGTCTTTGATGCCATGCGCGTCGAGATAACTTTTGGTCGCGCGCAAACCTTGTCCCCAATCGGCGTTGGAATCAGTAAGGAGCCTATAGGTATTTGTTGACCCTCCCCATGTTTCATTCGCATACGTCAGATAATTCGGAAAGACAAGGGCCGATGAAGCGACGTGAAAGAGCAGCAACGCTCCCGCAGCATACGCTCCCCATTTTCGTTTTCGAGCCAAGGCAACCGCAACCGCTGCGGCAATCACGACAAAAAATGGATAGACCGGCAGAATATGGCGAATGCCGATATTCATCGTGGAGGCAAGGCTGACGCCGAAATACATCAGCGCCGGGAACAGCAGATAGATGGTCGCGCGCCATTTGCCGTCTTTCCATAAATCTCTGAGAAAAGGAGAAATCAAAAGAAGAATGAGAAACCCCAGCGTCGACTTGATTAAAAAGGCGACGGGAAAATAGAACCAACGGCCTGTTGCATAATCCGTGCCGAGCAGAAACATTGGATCGCGCTTAGCCGCGCCGGCAATATCCACCAGTCCAAAGAGATAAGCTTCGGGAAGCAGATGACCTGCGGCCAGACGCGGAATCACCGCATCCACAAAGGCTGAATGAGTGGAAGCCGCATACTCTCCAAGAGTGGGAACCATCACTAAATTCCCCGGTCGCGCCTGGTAGCGAAAGCCATAGAACGCCCAGAGAATTGCATAGGCTATAACTCCTGCAATAGCCAGCGAGATAACCGTTTGAAGCGCGTCCTTGCACCATTCGGTGCGGCTCGCCTTGTTCTCTGAAGATGCTGCAAATAAGTCGATAATCGCCAGTACAAGAAGCACCGGTATCAGAAATAGACCGGAGTGCTTTGCGCCGAGCGCCAAGCCGGCGGCGATTCCACACACCATGATCCGCCAGACAGTTGGATGTTTTCGCCATCGATAATATGCGTAGACCGCCGCGAAAAAGCAGCACGCGGCGGCCATATCAGTGGTGACCATGGCTCCATGCGCCAGCAGGTTGGGCTCAAATACAAAGAGAAGCAGCGCTACCAGCCCCGTTCCCGGCCCAAAGATCTCAACGCCCGCAGCCAGCACAAGCAGCGCCAGCGCAAAGGTGAAGACAGAGGCGGCAGCTCGCGAACGCCACAACATTCCGTCCGCATCGTGGGTGTAAAGAAACTCGGCTCCCTTGCTGAAGTTTTCCGACTTGAAATATTGCGTGTATGGCACCGCCGGCGGCGACGGAATGCCAAGAATCGGCAATGCCGCAACGAGCTTGGCAAACGGAGGATGTTCCGGATTGGTGCCAAAATCACCGTACTTCCAGGAGCGGACGCCACCCAGCAAGTGGTTTGCCTCGTCTGGAGTTTGGGACTGTTCCCGCGCTGGGATAATCAGTTCCACGGCGAGAACCATCAGCAGGGCAGCTACCGCCACCCACCAAGTTCGCCGCGTGCGCAGGGTCAAGAGCATTCTATTTCAACTCCCCGGCCAGTAAAAAGACCAGCGAAGCCTGCCAGTTGATGCAAATCTCATTGCTGGCGTAAGAAGCATTTTGGTCGGCATAGACCTTGGCCGGCGGCAGATCTTTGGGCAGCGCTTCGAGCACCTTGTCTTCGCGATCTTTGTTGGGCCCACCGGAGAGCAGGCCGGGCCAGGGCGGCGCAGTGGGACGCGCCGCGCTGGGCCGGTGATGTGGATGCTGATAGGGGTGTTCGCCAAGTTGCGTCACCCAGGAAAGTGAAAAGGTGTTGCGGCCCAACAGATAGTGCAGGTTATCGCGCGCCGTATCCACAAAGGCCTGATCCGGGCTGAATCGATTGGCGATCAGCAGATAAACGCCGTAGTTGGCGTCGATGCCATTCGAGCCCCAAACATAATCGTTGGCTTGCAGGCTGACGTGGTAAGGATTGGCGCGGGTGCGCTGGACCACTTGGCGGGCGGCGTCCACGGTTCGCTGCCTGATTTCCGCAACCAACTTGGCATCCGCGCCCTTGCGTGGCGAGAGAGCATAGGCCCACAGCGCCATCGAGGGCAGAACGTCGAAATGTTTCCCCGGCGGCGTATCCAGACTGGGCAGAACGGCCGCTTGATTGGCCATAAAGTAGTGGTTGAACTGCGCATCGCCGGTCGAGCGCCATAGCTCGGCCGAGGCCCACAGCAACTCAGCGCGGCAACTGTTCGAGCTGTAATCGCCGGTGTAGATGCCCGCAGGATTATGGAAGGTCACGTTGGGATTCTTTTCAGCCCATGCCCACGCCCGCCGTGCTGCATCGAGCGCTTGCGCGGCAAACTTGGCGTCATAAGGTTGATAAGCGCGCGCCGCAATGGCCCCCACCACTGCCAGATCGGCCGTGGCGCAGGTGCTTTTGTAGGGCGCGGAGCCGGTTCCAATCACCTCGCTGGGCAGTTTGTCGTCCTCCGGCTCAATGAAGCCGGGGAAGAACTTGCTGGTCTGCTTGTGCCAGACGCCGCCGTCGGTGTCTTGCATCTTGAGCATCCACTCCAGATTCCAGCGCACCTCGCTGAGCATATCCGGCGTGCCGTTGCCGGACTCAGGAACCCGCAGCGGGATGTTCTTGAGCTTGTCTCCGTAGATCTCCCAGCTCCAGAGCAGCATACCGGTGGTGATGCCGGAGTTGGTAATGTAGCGGCCATAATCGCCCGCGTCGTGCCAGCCGCCGATGTTGTCGCGCTCGCCGCTGGTGCCGGAGGTTGGATTGAATTGCCCATGCAGATGGCAGGCTGGGTGCTTGTAGCCGGGAAACTCCGGCCCCAGGTCCACCGCTGTGCCGCAACGCTGCCCGTAAAAGCCGATCATGGCTAGAGAGTAGGCGCGCGCAAAGGGGTTCTGGCCCACGGCGAAATCCCAACTGCGCCCAACGCCGGGGATATCTATATAGTAGGAGCCGTCCTGATGCAGTGCGGAGAAATCGGCCGCCTGCACGCGGTCGCCGGTGTTTGCATCGAACTCAACCGAAGAGAGTTTGCCGCTGAAGACCACCTCGTTGCCGTTGGAGCGGCGCACGTCAAAGCGGGCGGTCAGGGGAGTGGCCGCAACGCTGACCATTGCCACCTTGGGCCCATCCAGCGGATAACCCACCTGATCCACCTTGATGGAGAGTTGCGCGCCAGGGTCGGCGTGGACGACTGCGGTACAAAGAAAGAGAAAGACGGCCAGAAGAGCCGGAACCGGCCGCGGATTCAACTGTTTATTATGATTTAGCCCCAACAAGGTAGATAGCATTTTTATTGCGCCTCACGAATGCGCGGGATGGATTTTTAGAGAAAAAAACTCCCGCGCCGATCCCATTTCTGGCAAAATTTCCCGGCGAATGGTATCGCTCCCATTTTGAAGCACGAGAGTTTCTCCTTGGCGGGCTGCACCAAGTATAATCACTTTTTGCCATCCATAGTAAAGGATTGCGTTCTGAAAAATCGTTTGATCGTTTTTTTTGACAGGGACCGCCCGCGTGGCGGATGCCCGGTGAAGGAGATTTGACCATGAAATTTGGCTATTTTGACGACAAGAGCCGCGAATACGTAATCACGCAACCCGACACTCCCCTGCCCTGGATCAACTATCTGGGCTGCGAGGCGTACTTCGGCATCATCTCCAACACCGCCGGCGGCTACTCGTTTTATCGCGATGCCCGCCTGCGCCGCCTGACGCGCTACCGCTACAACAATGCGCCCTTTGATCTGGGCGGGCGTTACATCTATCTGCGCGATCAGGAATCGGGCAAATTCTGGTCGCCCTCGTGGCAGCCCACCCGCCACGAATTGACGGACTACTCCTGCCGTCACGGCATGGGCTACTCCAACATCGGCTCGACGGCCAACGGCATTGAGGCGCACACCCGCTACTTTGTTCCGTTGGGCGAGAATCTGGAGATCTGGCAGCTCACGGTAACCAACAAGCGCGAGACGCCGGCCAAGATCGACGCGTTCTCGTCGATTGAGTTCTGCCTCTGGGATGCGCAGGACGACGCCACCAACTTCCAGCGCAACTTCAACACCGGACAGGTGGAAGTGGAAGACGGCGTCATCTATCACAAGACCGAATATCGCGAGCGCCGCAACCACTTTGCCTACTTTGCCTGCTCGGAGAAGCTGGCGGGCTTTGATACGCAGCGCGAGACGTTCCTGGGCCGTTATCGCGGCTGGGATTCACCCGCCGCCGTTGAGGCCGGCCAACTGACCAACTCCATCGCCCATGGCTGGGCGCCGATGGGCGCGCATCAGGTCAATCTGGAGCTTGCCCCTGGCGAGACGCGCCAGATTGTCTTTGTGCTTGGCTATCACGAGAATCCCGTCGCCGAAAAGTTTGATCCGCCCTCGTCGCAGATCATCAACAAAAAGACGGTCAAGCCGACGATTGCCAAGTATCTGGACGCCAAGAATGCCGACGCGGCTTTTGAGCAACTGCGCCGGTATTGGGAGAGCCTGCTCGGCATCTTCCAGGTGAATACCCCCGACCCGCACACCAACCGCATGGTCAACATCTGGAATGCCTATCAGTGCATGGCGACATTCAATATGTCGCGCTCGGCGTCGTTCTATGAGTCGGGCATCGGCCGCGGGCTGGGCTTCCGCGATTCCAATCAGGACTTGCTCGGCTTTGTCCACATGGCCCCGGCGCGCGCCCGTGAGCGCATCCTCGATCTGGCCGCAACGCAACTTCCCACCGGCGGCGCCTATCACCAATATCAGCCGCTCACCAAGCGCGGCAACAACGACATCGGCGGCGGCTTCAACGACGATCCGCACTGGCTGATCATCGGCGTTGCGGCGTATTTGAAAGAGACCGGCGACTGGAGCATACTGGACGCTCCGGTGCAATACGACAACGAACCGGGCTCGGAACAGCCGCTCTACGAGCACTTGCAGCGCAGCTTTAACTACACGCTCTCGCGCCTTGGGCCGCACGAACTGCCGCTGATTGGCCGCGCCGACTGGAACGACTGCCTCAACCTGAACTGCTTCAGCGACACTCCGGGACAGAGCTTCCAGACGACGACCAACAAGGATGGCAAGGTCGCCGAGTCGGTCTTTATCGCAGGGCTGTTTGTTCACGCGGGCCGCGAACTGGCGGCGATTGCCAACCGTCGCGGTCTGGCTGCGGAAGCCGATAAGTATCTCGGCGAGTCGGCCAAGATGGAGTCGGTGATTCTGGAGCATGGCTGGGACGGCGAGTGGTTCCTGCGCGCCTACAACGACTTTGGCGGCAAGATCGGCTCCAAGGAGTGCGAAGAGGGCAAGATCTTCATCGAGTCCAACGGCTACTGCACGTTGGCCGGGATCGGCCTGGAAGACGGCAAGGCGGCCAGCGCTCTGGCCGCGGTGGGCGAGCATCTGGCCACCAAGCACGGCATTGTCGTGCAGCAGCCGGCCTACACCCACTATTACATCGAGATGGGCGAAATCTCCTCGTATCCGCCGGGATATAAAGAGAACGCGGGCATCTTCTGCCACGTCAATCCCTGGGTGATGATCGGCGAGACGCGCCTCGGCCATGGCGACTTGGCGCACGATTACTACAGCCGAATCAACCCCTCGGCGCGCGAAGAGATCGGCGACCTGCATCGCTGCGAGCCGTATGTTTACGCGCAGATGATTGCAGGCAAGGATGCACCGACATTTGGCGAGGCCAAAAACTCCTGGCTCACCGGCACGGCGGCGTGGAATTACTACGCCATTGTGCAGTGGATTCTGGGCATCCGCACCACGCTTGACGGACTGCAAATCAATCCGGTGGTTCCCAAGAGCTGGCCGGGCTTCACGGCAACCCGGCTCTATCGCGGAGTGACTTACAAGATTACCATCGAGCGCAAAGGCGAGGGCAATCAGATTGCACTCACCGTGGACGGCAAGCAAATCGAGGGGAATGTTGTAACTCCTCCCGCCGACGGACGCAAGGAAGTTATCGTCAAGGGGATTTTGAGTTAGTATCTGGACGCATGATTTGTAATTGCATGAATGGCGCGCCGTCCTCCCGGCCGGCAGTAGCGCGGACGTCCTCATCCGAGCAAGCTCAGGATGAATTGCAGATTTATGCGGTCCAGACACTAGCTTGTAACTGTAGGTCTTGGTAGTTACATTCGAAAAGGGCGCGGGCGGGGACGCCCGCGCTACAGCCGGTCTGGAGACCGGCGCTACACCCCGAGGAAGCATCCATGCAAGAGTTAGGAAAAAGAGTAGAAACCGAGCTTCGCTCCAACATCCTTCCCTTCTGGCTCAAGTACTCGATTGACGAAGAGCACGGCGGCTTTCGCGGCCAGATTGCCAATGACCTGACCATTGATCCGCGCGCCGACAAGGGACTGATCCTGAACGCGCGCATTCTCTGGACCTTCGCCAAGGCCTATAACTTCTATCACGACCCGGTCTATCTGGAGACCGCCCGCCGCGCCTACGAGTATCTCATCCATTTCTTCTGGGATGCTGACTCAGGCGGCGTCTATTGGATGCTCGATTTTGAAGGCCATCCCATCGACGATAAAAAGAGAATCTATGGCCAGGCCTTCACCGTCTACGCGCTGGCCGAGTATTACCATGCAACCGGAGACGCAGAGATTCTCTCCCGCGCCCTGCGCTTGGCCGAAAAGATCGAAGCCGCCAGCCACGATGACGCGCACGGCGGTTATTTTGAAGTCTGCGAAAAGAATTGGTCTCTGGCTGCCGAGCAGCGCCTTAGCATAGTGGATATGGACGAGAAAAAGTCCATGAACACGCACCTGCATCTGCTGGAAGCCTACGCCACGCTGCTGCGCTATCACGAGAACCCGACCGTCCGCCTGCGCCTGCGTGAGCTGATCGAAATCTTTCTCGACCATATTATTCATCCGGCAACTCACCACTTTATTCTTTTCTTTGATGAGTTATGGAATCCACGCTCGGAAAAAGTCTCCTTCGGCCATGACATTGAAGGAAGCTGGCTGCTTTGGGAGGCCGCGGAGATACTGGACGACAAGGATTTACTAGCGCGCGTGAAAGTTATCGCTGTCCAAATGGCGCAAGCCGTTTACGAACAAGGACTCGACCCGGATGGCGGCCTGCTCTATGAACGCGAGGCAAATGGCCACTTTGACACAGACAAGCATTGGTGGCCGCAAGCCGAGGCGGTTGTAGGCTTTCTGAATGCCTACGAGTTATCCGGCCAGCAGCATTTTCTAACTGCCGCGGAGAAATCCTGGGAATTCATCGATAAGTTCATCGTCGATCACCAGAACGGCGAATGGTTCTGGCGTGTTTCGCGCGAGGGCGTGCCCAGCAACGAGCAGTACAAAGTTGACCCATGGAAGTGCCCCTATCACAACAGCCGCGCCTGCTTTGAAGTCATGGAGCGGGTGGACGCGCTGGAAGTGGCAGGCTGGATGCGCTAGATTGGGGATCATATACTTGACTACTTTAACTCGTTCAACTAGCCTAATATGAATGGCTTATGGAGGTTGCAACATGTCTGGATCATACTTTGTACCTAGAATCGGCAGGAAGTACAACACAACGAAAGTATTGATCCTAAGCGAAAGCGCATATAGCTGGCTAGACGAGGACGGAGAAGTAGTAGATCCAGGGCCTTCACATCCGACTGAAAACCTTAACTTCTGGGGAATCGAGCATTTTGGAAAGCGCGTATACTATACGCCCATGGGTCAGGCGCTTTGTGGAAAGAAATCCCCCTCTCGCGATGAACTTGAGCAAGCGTGGGATGAGTATGCATATACAATATTTGTACAAGGAACCGTAGGATTAGGCGCGAAGAGTCGGCCTACGAAAGAACAATGGCTAGAGGCTGAACCAAACCTTATATCTCTCATTGAAAAGATGACCCCCCGTCCATTGAAAATCATCGTCACCGGCAAGACCATGTGGAATAATCACATGAAATGCACAGGCCCACATCTCTGCGATGATATTCAGGCGTATAAGCTGTCAGATGGAACTCTGGTTTGGTGTCTTGCTCTTCCGCACCCTGCAAACCGAGAGGCAGGTGTGGGGTTTCAGTGGGAATGGGTTGGACAACATATCCGCACATTTAGATCATTTGATTTCCCGCTCCGAGATACTTGACTTTCTGGAATTTATGCAAGTAGTTCACCTAGATTAGACAAAGAGGCATATGGCTAGGTATTATCCTGAAGAAGATCTGAAGAAAGTTCCATTGAGAGGATGAATGTCATGGTTGCCGAAAAGAAAGTAAATTGGTTGTGGGAGATAGCAAAACTTGCAATTTGCGTATTTGTATTATACTTCTTGTATAGTATAGCCACTGGTTCCAAGCCAGATTCTAATATTTCATCTCCTGGTATTTTTAAGGATTCTGAATCTTACAGTGATAAAGGTCTAACGATAAAATATATAAGAGGCAGAGTTATTAATATTCGGCATAAAACTTATAACGAGCCGGATGATTATATGGTAATTACGATACAGATATGCCTTCAACAACCAGACGGATCAGAAGCATATACTGGACAAACTAAAGATGTGGAAATTAGGCAAACTGATTTTAATTCTCTTGATATTCGATTATACTCTAATGATGTAATTAACACCAAATGGTTGTGTAATCAATATGTTTGTGGATTAAATGGTTTGACAGTAGTTGATTTGCCACCTGGAGTCACAGCCCAAGATCACCGATAAGAAGGAATGGAGGATGTCATGAAATGTCGTAAGTATAATGTCACCTCCTACCTGAACTTGTTCGGATTTACTAAACACAGATTCGGAGACGATGCAACTCGTTCGACTCTGATCACATTCCGAATTGAGTCTTAATTCATTTCTTCAATCTTTTCACAAGGAAAACAAAATGACACAGGAAGCCTTCAAACAAAGCGTTCAAGAGTTATTCGCGCGGCAGGAAAATTTGCTCACCCTGCAAAACAGCAAGTCACCCAACGGCAACGGCGTCTTCGACCGCTATGAAAACCCCGTCCTCACAGCAGCGCACGCGCCCATCACATGGCGCTACGACCTGGACGCGAAGACCAATCCCTTCCTGATGGAGCGGATCGGCGTGAACGCTGTCTTCAACGCCGGCGCAATCCTGCATGAGGGCAAATTCCTGGTCGTTGCGCGCGTCGAGGGCGCGGACCGGAAGTCTTTCTTCGCCGCCGCGGAAAGCCCCAACGGCACGGACAACTTTCGCTTCTGGGATGCGCCGATTCTGATGCCGGAGACCGCCGATCCCGACACCAATGTCTACGATATGCGCGTAGTGAAGCACGCGGACGGCTGGATCTACGGTCTATTCTGCACCGAGCGCAAAGACCCCAAGACGCCGGAGTGGGATACATCCTCAGCCGTCGCGCAGTGCGGCATTGCGCGCACCCACGACCTGAAAACATGGGAGCGGCTGGCCGATCTCCAGTCCAAATCGCCTCAGCAGCGCAACGTCGTGCTGCATCCAGAGTTCGTCAACGGCAAGTACGCCTTTTACACCCGCCCGCAGGACGATTTCATCCAGGCCGGCAAGGGCGGCGGCATCGGTTGGGGACTTTCGTCGAGCATCGAAAATGCGGTTGTCGATGACGAGATTATTCTCGACAATCGCGAGTACCACACCATTCAGGAGGTCAAAAACGGCCTCGGACCCGCGCCCATCAAGACGCCGCAAGGCTGGTTGCAACTGGCTCACGGCGTGCGCAACACCGCCGCCGGCCTGCGCTACGTGCTCTATTTGATGCTCACCGAGTTGGAGCGCCCCTGGGTGGTCACGCACAAGCCAGCCGGCTACTTCATCGCGCCCGAGGGTGCGGAGCGCGTCGGCGATGTCTCCAACGTGGTCTTCAGCAATGGCTGGATTGAGGGCCAGAACGGCGAGGTTTTCATCTACTACGCCTCTTCGGACACGCGGCTGCACGTAGCCACCAGCACGGTCGCCAAGCTGCTCGATTATGTGCTGAACACGCCCGCCGATCCGCTGCGCAGCCGCGCCTGCGTGGAGCAGCGGATTGATTTGATTACGCGCAACCGCGCGGCGCTGGAGGGGCTTGGGCTGGCGGAATAATAGCCAAGTGAGGTGCGGCGTGGACCGGGAGGTCCACGCTACAGCCGGTCTGGAGACCGGCGCTACAAAGCCAGGAGGTCGGCGCTACAAAGCGGGAGAGCCGGCGCCACAAAGTTTACAGCCGCAACTCTTTTTCTTTATCGGTGTCTAATTTGTCAGGAGGATAAAGAACATTATGCGCAGACTAGCTTTGCTTCCTCTGGTCGCTCTTGTGGTTTTTACACCAGCTGTCCAAGCTCAATCGGTTGACTTTGTGCTCTCGCAGCATGGCACGTCCGTGGGCACGGCCAGCTTCAGCATCACCCAAACGCCTCACGGCTTTGACTCGACCTCGCTGGTACGGGTGCAGATGAAGGGCCTTGACTATTCGCTTTCAAAGACGGAGCGCCTCTCCGCAGCCAGCCGACTGCGGCACGTGCAACTGAGCGCCATCGTGAACGGCTCGGCGGTCAACGTCAATGCCGATTCCGATCCCAAGGCCACCCCGCCGCAAACTGTTCTCACCATCGCCGCCAATGGCCGCTCCACCACCACGCCACTGGAGCAGCACGCCACCGCCGTCTTGATTCCCGACTTTGACCCCGGCGCGCTGCAAACTCTGCTGACCATCGCCGCCGCTCACAACAACCGCGACCTTTGGGCGATCATCCCGAAGAATGCCGGATCGATTGCGCCCATTGTGCTGGCCACATACGCCGACGAACAGGGCACGCTCGACGGCAAGCCCATCGCCGTGCATCACCTGATTGCCACGTATGCCGGAGTTTCGACGGACCTGTTCAGCGGCCCGGAGGATCAGTTTTTGCAGGCGGAGTTGCCCCAGCCGGGCTTTGCGCTGGTGCGCAAGGGCTTTGTTTTAACGCCGCCCGCCAAGCCGGGAGCACCGCCGGCGGCGCAGTAGCGCTATTAATCAAAGTAAATCAACAAGGGGTAATAAGCTCAGTCATCAAGCCATATAATCACCGTGACTGGTTACAGCTTTTCAAGGGGAATAGAAGGAGGAAAAATGCAGGTGGACAAGATTGTTTCGACCTTGGTTTTTGCAAGTATGATCCTGTTTGGTATTGCTTTGATCTATTTTTCTAGCGATCTTTCTGTGCGTTATAACGCTTGGACCACCGCATTCCGCGAAAGACATTCACGAATTAACCCTCCGCCAACTGATCGTATGCGGGCATTGAACACCAAAATTATGACTTGGCTTTTTCGCTTATTGGGTGCCTATGTGTTTTTGTATTCGCTCGTGTTACTTTTGGGCATTTGGAAGTGAAATTGACTCTCTGCCAACTCGCTAGACCGCCCGTCCAGCTGCCACACCAGAAGCCCAGGCCCACTGGAAGTTAAACCCGCCCAGTTGCCCGGTCACATCCACTACCTCGCCAATAAAGAACAGCCCCGGCACAGCCCGCGCCTCCATCGTCCGCGCCTGCAAATCGCTCGTGTCCACGCCGCCAGCCGTCACCTCGGCTTTTTCAAAGCCCTCGGTGCCTACCGGATGCAGCCGCCACTGGCGCAACCGGCTCTCGAACTCTGCCAGTGCGACATTCGACCAGCCTTTGGGCCCGCCCGTCTCGGCCAGATGATCGGCCAGCCGCTGCGGCAACCCCGCCCGCAAAGCTTGCTTCACCGCCGCCAAATCCCGCCGCGCTCCAGGCTCCCGCAACGCCGCCAACAGCTCCGATTGGGTAGTCCCGAAGTCCAACACCAACTCTGCCCCCGGCCGCCAATACGACGAAGCCTGCAAGACCGCCGGCCCGCTCAGCCCTCGATGCGTCACCAGCATCTTCTCCCGGAAGCGCGCCCGCCCCACTGACGCCTCAACCTCGGCCGAAACCCCAGCCAACCTGGTCCACGCCGCCTCCGCCCCGCCCAGCACGAGCGGAACCAGCGCCGGACGCGGCTCAACCACCGCCAGCCCAAACTGCGCGGCGAGTCCATACCCCAGCCCCGTCGCGCCGAGCTTGGGAATCGACAGCCCGCCTGTGGCCACCACCAGCGACTCCGCCCAAAACCGACCCAGCGGGCATTCCACAAAAAAGCCGCCAGAAGCATCGGGCGCAACACTGATCCCCCGCGCATTCAAGAGTATCTCCACGCCGCCCGCCGCGCACTCGGCGAGCAGCATCTCCACAATCGCCCGCGCCGATCCATTGCAGAAGAGCTGTCCCAACGTCTTTTCATGCCACGGGATTCCGTAGCCTTCGACCAGTTCGATGAAGTGCTGGGGTTGATAGAGCGCCAGCGCCGACTTGGCAAAGTGCGGATTCTCGGAGATGTAATTCCCTGCCCCACAGTGGAGATTGGTAAAATTGCATCGCCCGCCGCCGGAGATGAGAATCTTGCGGCCCGGCTGACCATTGTGCTCGAGCAGCAGCACGCGCCGTCCGCGCCGTCCGGCAGTCGCCGCTGCCATCAGGCCAGCAGCTCCCGCTCCCAGAACGATCACCTCGAATTTGCGCGCATCGCCCGACATTGACCCTCTATTTAGAATAGCCGCGTCGCCACAGGCTATTGCGCAATCCATCCTTGAGTGGAAGAATAGGCGCAACACATATTACACCTGTTGCCGCAAATTGAATGTTATTCTGAGCGGGCACAGCCGAGTCGATGTTGCCGCGATAAATGCAGTGGTTCAAGCAAGAGGCAGAGCGGCAATGAAAGACGATGGAGGACGAAATGAAATTCGGGACAATCGCCGGATGGGCTCTGGTTGCAACATTTTCCTTGGTTACGCTTGCCACCTTGGCTGCACAGGACGAGCCGCCTGTTTATCACGCCCCCAAACCGGTGAAGCCGCAGCCAGTGAAGCCGCAGCCGGCGAAGCCACAGCCAGTCAAACAAACTCCCACGATTTTGGTGAGCTGCGATCTTGCTTGCAATTGGGATTTGGACGGCGACGCACAAGCTCCCATCGAGGCTGGAGGCAGGGTCAAGGTGAAGGTTGAACTGCTCGGCCAGCACGTGGTAGATGCCGCGACCTTGGATGGCGTAGACAAGGTGGAAAAGGAAGTTGACATCGAGGCCGACAAGCAAGCTTCTGCGCCCATGGCGCTGGCACCCGTGCGCGATGCCCGACTGAAACGCGAACAGGATTTGCAAAAACAGACGGACTTGGATGCGGAAAAGGCCAAGGAGAAAGAGGCTGAACTGGAAAGGGTCAAAGCTGCCGACGCTGAACGGGAAAGGGTCAGACTGGAAAAGCTCAAAGCCGACGAGGATGCGAGGGAGAAAGCCAGACAGGATCAACTCAAAGCGGACGCGGATGCGCAGGAAAGAGATAGACTGGCAAAGCTCAAGGCGGACGAGGAAGCACAGGCAAAGGCCAAGGCGGACGAAGATGCACGAAGAATAGCAGCGCGCGAGAATGGCAGTGTGCAATTCGCAGAGGCATCCACTCTTTACGCGCAGGAGCGTTATCAGCAAGCTCTTCCGCTCTTTGTGAGTGCCTGCGAGGAAGGCAGCCTGGCTGGATGCTGGAATCTTGGCAAGATCTACGGGATGGGTCAGGGCGTAACGCAGAATTATGCTCAAGCATTGAACTTCTATCAAAAAGCCTGCGAGGGCGGCGAGATGCGGGGGTGCAGCGATCTCGGTCAGTTATACGAAAACGGTTCCAGCGTGAACCAGAATTACTATCAGGCACAGGAGCTTTATACCAAGGCCTGCGATAACAACGAGATGTCTGGTTGCAAGAATCTCGGCAAGCTTTACGAACTGGGCCACGGCCCGAATCAGGATTACGCACAGGCCCGCGCACTTTATCAGAAGGCCTGTGATGGCGGCGAGATGATGGGTTGCAACAACCTGGGCGCGCTATACGACAACGGCTCCGGCGTCAGCCTGAATTTTATTCAGGCGCGCGAGCTTTTTCTGAAGTCTTGCGAGGGCGGCGAGATGAGAGGTTGCAACAATCTAGGCATTATCTACGACAATGGCGATGGCGTGCATCGTGACCCTATGAAAGCCCGCGAACTTTATCAGAAGGCCTGCGATGGCGGGGATGTGGAAAGCTGCAAAAATCTTGGCTGGTCCTATTTTCAAACTCCAGGCGTGAACCGGGATTTTGTGAAGGCTCGCGTTTATTTTGAAAAAGCCTGTGACGGCGGCGAGATGATGGGCTGCAATGACCTTGGCGTGATGTACGACGATGGCAAAGGCATTGGCCGAGACATCAACCTGGCGCGCAAGTTTTATCAGCAGGCCTGCGTGGGCGGATTGAAAAAAGCGTGCGAGAATTTGCGCATACTCCGCTGATGCTTGTGAATGAGCCCGCGCAGCATTTTTCAGAATCCTGAGCCCTGATCCCATTGCGCTGGAACCGGCGCGAGGCAAGGTTTATCATCTAGAGAGAGTGCTCCGGCGAGGTTGACGGCTCCACTCGAGTCTGCGGGGGTGTGTGCATTCAAGCGCAAACCTGCTCATCCTTTTTATCTCACTCAAAAGAAAGTGATTAGGAAACATAAAGTCATGCGAGCTAAGACTGCCGTGGTGCTGGGCGCTCAGTGGGGCGACGAGGGCAAGGGAAAGATCGTGGATGTGTTGAGCGAGCGCTTTCGCGCCGTGGCGCGCTATGCGGGCGGGCACAATGCCGGCCACACGGTCATCATCGGCGATCAAAAGTTCGTGTTGCAACTGATTCCCTGCGGCGTTCTGCGGCCTGGCTGCCGGGCGGTAATCGGCAACGGCGTGGTGCTGGATCCGATTGCGTTCCTCAAGGAAGTGGCCAAGCTGCGTGCGCTGGGCGTGGCTGTGGATGAGCAGCTCAATGTCTCCAATCGCGCCCAAGTCATTCTGCCCTACCATCGCATGATTGAATTGGCCGCCGAATGCGCGCCCGGACGGCAGAAGATCGGGACCACGAGCAAGGGAATAGGGCCGGCCTACGAGGACAAGATGTCGCGCGGCGGCTTGCGCATTGTGGATCTGCTGAGGCCTGAGCTACTCAAAGTCCACATTGAAGCCGCCTGCCGGGAGAAGAACGCCATCGTCCACGCGCTCTTTGGCGCCGACCCGCTCGATCCGGCAAAGATCTACGATGAGTATGCCGCAGCAGCAGAGCAGGTACGGCCTTTTGTTACCGACACAGGCCGCCTACTGAACAAGATCATTGCCGAGGGCGGAAGCGTGATGTTCGAGGGCGCGCAGGGAACCATGCTGGACATCGACCACGGAACTTACCCGTTTGTCACTTCGTCCTCCGCCACGGCGGGCGGCGCGGCTACGGGAACCGGCGTAGGCCCGTTGGCTATCGGCACGGTGATCTCCGTGACCAAGGCTTACGTGACGCGCGTGGGCGAAGGGCCGTTCCCGACCGAGATTCACGACGAAGTGGGCGAGAATCTGCGCGCGCGCGGCAATGAATATGGTGCGGTGACTGGACGCCCGCGGCGCTGCGGCTGGCTCGATCTGCCGATGCTGCGCTACTCCAACCAGGTGAATAGCGCTGAGTGGCTGGTGATTACCAAGCTGGACGTGCTGGACGAACTGGCTGAGATTCCCATCTGCGTGGGCTACGAGATCGGCGGCAAAGTGACCGACGAGATCCCCGCCGACGTGCAGGGCCTGGAGCAGATCAAGCCGATCTATACCACGATGAAGGGCTGGCGCACATCGACCGAGGGCATTACGGAGTTCGACAAACTGCCCCAGGAAGCGCAGGAGTATCTGCGCTTTCAGGAGCGGGAGAGCGGCGCCAAGATCGGCATGGTCTCGACCGGCCCCGACCGCAATCAGACAATGCTGCTGCCGGAGTTTGAGGCCGCGCTGGACAGTATTCACGCGTAACGTTTGCGGCTATTTCAAGGACGAACCGCAGGCCGTTTGCTGATTGCCGTTTTTGCTATCATGATAGCATCAGAGATTGGGAGGCGAGAATGGCGCAACTATTGGTTCGCAATCTGGAGGATTCGCTCAAAGCCCGCTTGCAGCGCCGCGCCAAGCGCCACGGCCACAGCATGGAGGCGGAGGTTCGCGATATTCTCCGCAACACGCTGCGGGAAGACAAGACGCAGCCGGTTGGCTTTGGCACGGCTTCAGTTGCTCTCTTCAGCGGGCAGGGAATTGGACTGAAAGATGGAGAAGAGATTTTAGAATGGCGTGGCTTTCCTCTCCAGCCGATCAGTTTTGACGAATGATTATTCTCGATACAAACGTGG
>Ga0181520_10007116_pt1 | contig 16661 bp, 10 predicted proteins | sample PEATcosm2014_Bin_29_FD_132451 | JGI IMG/M metagenome (GOLD analysis project Ga0181520, IMG submission 132451) | Peatland microbial communities from MTU Mesocosm Facility, Houghton, MI, USA - PEATcosm2014_Bin02_30_metaG | ecosystem: Environmental > Terrestrial > Soil > Wetlands > Peat | place... | reverse complement strand
GCGCGGATAGAGGCCTCCTTTGCCTGGGCGGAGTAGAGAAATCCATTGAAGATCGGAATATTCATGTTCACTCCGATGCCGCCCCACCAATTCGTAAGGTAGTACGCTGCGGGACGGATAGGAACGCTGCCAACGGTCCCGGCAGCACTGATGCTCGGCAGCATCTGATCTCGCTGCGCATGGCTGAACTTGACGGCAGCCTGCTGGCTATAAGTCGAAGCCTGCAGATCTGGCCGTTGCTTGAACGCGAGTTGCAGGAGCTGATCCGCATCGGTAGGAGGCGCTTGTAATGTCGCATCGTTTTCGACCAGGTCATACGTTGTCTGCCGATCGAGTCCCAAGACCGCATCCAATGCCGCCATTGTCGAATCGACGTTGTTCTGAGCATCGAGCAGTAACAGCTTGGCTTGCGACAAGTTGACATCGGCGAAGCTCAAATCGAGGGTCGATTTGAGCATATTCTTCGTCAACTCGCTGATCTGTGTTTCCGTGGTTTGCCGGGTGCTGACGTTTTGTTCCGCGACCTTCAACAGTGCCTGCGCCTGTAGCGCATTGAAGAATGCCTGGTCGGTGGCGATGACAATATCTTCCGTCGTTGCGAGTGCATTCGCATTCTGTGCTTTCTCTTGCAACCTTGAGGACGCTATTAGATTTCCGGTCTTTCCAAAGTCTGTAATCAGTTGCGTAAAGCCTCCGCCGGCCCCTGCGTGCTCAAACAGGCGCGAGGCCGTGAGCGAATCCGCGGAGATACGCGACCCATTTTCCGCATCCACGGCCGTGATGGCAGCAGTTGCCGTGGGAAGTAGCGCCGATCTTGTTTCACGCACTACCTGGTGTTGAGCCAGAGCGAGCAAGCGTCCAACGCTCACACGAGGGTTGTTCTTGATGGCCATCTGTTCAGCATCGATCAGCGTGAGGCGCTGGCTGGAGCTTGCGGTCTGAGTATCAACAGGCGTCGTTGGAGCCTGAGCCGCAGCACTCGATGTCGCCTGACCAATTGGCCCAGCCTCAGCCAGTGACACGACAAGAGCTTGCGGCGCATCTGGAAGTTGGTCCTGGACGGCTCCGGTCTGCGCAACAAGGGTAGACGATACAGCCAACGCCAGCAGTCCGAACTTCACCGGTTGAAATGTTAGTCTCTTTTCCTGTCTGAGCATTCTCTACACCTCTTTCTCGACAAAGATCTTCTTCTGCTCTCTGCCGTGAATAATCAGATACACGGCGGGAACGAGGAAGACAGTTACGACAACAGACACAGCAAGTCCACCAATGATTGCCCGCGCCAACGGAGCATATTGCTCGCTGCCGGCCTCCATGCCCAGAGCCATGGGGATCATGCCAAGCAGTGTTGCTAGAGAGGTCATCAGAATCGGCCGCAACCGAATCTTGCACGACTGAACTACAGCCTCGGCCACAGTCATGCCTTCCATTTGAAGATGCCCTGCGAAATCTACAATTAAAATACTGTTCGATACAACGATGCCTGTCATCATCAGTACGCCCATGAGAGACATGATGTTCATCGTGCTATGGGTCAAAAGCAAAATGAGCAGCACTCCGGACAGCCCAGGCGGAATGGCCATGAGAATGATGAATGGGTCAATGAATGATGCGAATTGCGCCATCAGAATGAGATAGACCAGCAGAATGGATAGAATCAGACCGATGGCGAATCTCTTGAACGACTCGTTCATGCTTACCACACTGCCGCGCACCGTCACGCGGACATTTCCCGGAACCTTGATTCCCGCGATCACAACGTTGACCGAGCTGTTGACTGCTTGCAAGGCCTCAGTAGACGGCATGACGTACACATCGATGACGCGGCGAAGTTTGTAGTGATCCACTTCCGTCGGAGTGTTGATTTCCGTGATATCCGCCACGGACCGCAATGGAGTGTAATCCGCCTGATTTGTGGCCCTCAATGGAATCTGCTTGAAGTCGTCCATGCTCATATGCCCGATCTTGTTGTCGGAGTACTGAACTGTCAGCATGTAGTTGTTGCCTGTGTTTGGGTCGATCCAGTAGCTAGGCGCAATCATCCCGTTTGAGGTCAATGCAGTAATGACGTTGTCAACTACCTCCTTCGGCGACAAGCCGATCAAGCTGGCGCGTTCCCTGTCAATGTTCAATTCAAGACCTGGAAACCGGAGATTCTGAGGAATGAGAACGTCGCTGACATTCTTGAGCCCCTTCACCTTCGCAGCAATTTGGCTTGCGATCGCAAACGACTGGTCCAGGTCATTTCCACTCACCTGAATGTCGATCGGCGCGGGCAATCCCTGATTGATCACTGAGTCCACCAGCCCACCTGCCTGGAAGTAGGTATTCAGCATAGGCATATCCTCGGAAAGCCTCTGACGGACCCGCCTCATATACTGGTAGCTCCCTAGCTTATTACCCTCCTTCAAGCTCACCTGGACGAAAGCCGTGTCCATGGAGGAGTTACTGGTGTAGATGGCGGACAGATCAGGTGTAATACCGATGTTTGACACGATCATGTCGAGATCCTGCGCGGGGATCGTCTGACGTATTTCACTTTCCACGCGCGCAATGTATTGATTGCTTAACTCAATGCGGGTGCCGCTTGGGCACTTGATGTTAATGACAAACTGACCGGGGTCTGTGCGGGGAAAATATGATCTTCCGAGGAGCGGTAAGAGGGCAAAGCTCAGTAACACCATACCGAGAATGCCAAGAGTCGTTGCGACTGGTCTCAGTATCGAACGGTTTACAGCAAAGACATACTTCTCCAGCATTTGTTGGAATCGGCCGTTGAATCCTCTGACAATCCGCTGAAATAGGTTGAGGTTTGACCGTCTGAGATACTCGATGTGCCTTTCTTCATCGATCTCTTGCTCTTCAGAGGCATGCGCCTTGTGCGGCTTGATGAACCGCGCGCAATACAGTGGAACGACAGTCATCGCAACGACATAGGAGGCGAAGAGAGAAAAGACGACCGAAAGAGCAAGTGCGGTGAAAAGGTACCGGCTTACACCATAGAGAAGCGCTACTGGAAAAAAGACGATAGCCGTGGTGAACGTAGCAGCTAACACAGCCATTTGCACTTCTTTTCCACCTGCGTCTGCCGCGACTTCCGGCGACTCTCCCATTTCGAGATGCCGAAATATGTTTTCAAGCACGACGACCGAGTTATCGATGAGGCGAGAGAATGCCAGCGCCAAACCCGCCAGAACCATGGTGTTGATCGATCCTCCGCCCATGCGAATGCAGATAAAGGCCGCTAGCGCAGACAGTGGAATGGACAGAAGGACAGCGAAGGTGGCGCGTATGCTCCCGAGGAAGAGCAGGATCATCAAAGCAGTCAAAACAAGGCCTATCCCGCCCTCGCTGCCAAGATTCTTCAGAGCAGTCTTCACAAAGACCGATTGGTCGAAGACCACGGCCGTCTTGAGCGAGGATGGGATGTCCACAAGATCCTTGATTGCGGCTTTCATGCCGTTCACAATAGTGATAGTGTTGCTGTCCCCACCTTGCTTCAGCACGGGCACATAAACCGACCGCTGACCGTCGATGCGAACAATATTGGTCTGAATGGTTCCAGAGTCCTCCGCTTTTCCGACATCGCCTACAAGTACTGAAGCATTGCCTACGGACTTCAGTGGAAGATCGTTGATGAGTTCCGGTGTCGGAACCTGGCTGTTTGCGTAGATGTTGTAATCTTTTGGTCCGATACGCACATCGCCAGCTGGCAGAATCAGGTTCGAATCGTTCACGGATCTGACAACATCCATGAGGCTGAGGTTATGTGCCTCTAGTTTGAGCGGATCCACATAGACCATGATCTGTCTGTATCGCCCACCAAACGGCTGTGGCACCGAAGCGCCAGGGACGCTGGCGATTTGATTGCGCACCTGAAACTGCGCCAAATCCTTGAGGCTGGTCTCGTTCAGGCCCTCACCCTTCAGCGTGACCAAGCAGACAGGTTGGCTCGAAGCGTCCATGCCGAGGACCACAGGAGGCAACGTGCCAGGCGGCAGTCGTCGCAAGTCAGCCATGGCCAGATTGGCGATGTTGCTTAACGCCGCATTTGCATCTGTTCCTGGCTTGAAGTAAATCTTGATCAGGCTTACCCCAGTCAGGGATCGAGACTCGATGTGGTCGATATTGCTGCCAAGGGTAAAGAACCTCTCAAACGTATCTGTGATGTCAGCTTCGATCTGCTGCGGGGGCATTCCAGAATAGAATGTTGCGACAACAACTACTGGCATATCAATTTGTGGAAATAGATCCACGGGCATCGATGCGATGCTGACCACGCCCACGACTACAATGACTAGGCAGGCCATAATGATGAAGAAGGGGTACTTGAGTGAGAAGGTAGGCATTACTTGTCGCCTCCTGACTGCTCTTGACTTACGTCTGCCGTGGGGAGGCTTTCAAGTCTTGGTCTAACAAATTCAGCCGGCTGGTAGTTGGATTGGCCGCCAGTGATGACTTTGTCTCCCTCATTCAGGCCACTTTTCACCTCAACCAACGTCGAGCCCTGCAAACCCAAAGCAACATTCCGTGCCTCAACGCGACCCACACTGTCAACAATCAGGACAGATGCCTGATCGCCATTTCTTATGACCGCCTGCACTGGAATGAGCAGTACATTGTTCATACGTTCCAACTCCAGGGTTGTGTTTGCATACATGCCGGGCGTGAGTGAGAGATCGTTGTTCTCGACATCAATCTCCGTCTCCATGGTCCGCGTAACCAAGCTGAGATTCTTCGTGAAGCGCACCACTTTGCCCACGAGGGTGCGGTGAATGGCATCGACCGTTACGTTCACATCAGCGCCTTCATGGATAAAGGGAACAGCATCTTCTGGCACAGGCAGGCGAAGACGAAGAAGATTGCTTTGCGAGAGTTTCACAACAGGAAGCGATTGCGTATCGGAGGCAGTGCCGGCCTGGATTAACGCGCCCGTGTCTGCGTATCGCCAGACAATGATCCCGCTAAGCGGCGCAGTCACGTGGGTATAGTCGTTGAGATCCTGCACGCGCTCTCGATCGGCATCGGCTACGTCCGCTCCCTGCCTTGCTCCCGAGAGAGTGGCCTTGGCAGCATCAATCTGAGCAGCTGTCGATAGATCTCTTGACTGGGCGTTGTCCAGTTCCTGCTGTGCAATGAGGCCAGGCTGCGCACTTGAGGCTTGCAACAGGCGGAGGTAATCTGCGTGAACCGCGCTGTGCTCGGACTCGGCGCGTGCGACCTCATGCTGTGCACGGGTGATCTCGTCTTTGCTGCGGCCAAATTGTGATACGGTACCCTTCAACTGAGCATTCAGTTCCGGGACCTCCAGGATCGCAAGAGTCTGACCGGCTTGGACCTTGTCGCCGATATCGACGTAGATGTGCTTGATATAGCCGGAGACCTTGGCATGAACGTCAACAACTTGATACGCCTGAAACTGCCCGGCGAGATTCAAGGTATGCGCAATCGTGCCGCGTGTTACCGCGACTACTGTAGCGGAAGGAATCTCTGCGGCACTCGTTGCTGCACGCCGGTCTTTGAAACTGTGTGCAATGATGCCAGCCAGAACAGGAATCGCGATTCCCGCGGCGAGGATCAAGGAGGTTCGCTTTCGCATGACTCGAATGCACCTCTATATGGATTTGTGATTTGTTGGACCCACAACGACGCGCGTATTCTCCGTCGGAAAATATGCCTTTGTGCATCCGATCATTGAACTAGATCGAATGCTTCACAGTTGGCAATGGAGGAATGGCTAGACGAGAACGGGAGGAGGGCGAACGAAGGAGGTTCTTAGCGTAGCGCGACGCAGATGCCACGACCGGCTCGCACACTGCTCCCTTTGGCCTGATGCCGGCGCGTTCAAAATGCTAAGGGTCAGCAAGAGAATCAAGAAAACGGCCGTAGGCGCGGTGTAGATCACACTGGTGGATGTTTTGGTCCGAACTACCAGAGGGCTTTTCGCGGTACTGGATTGCTCGTCTCTGGATAGAAGCTTGGCCTTTGGAATCTGATGGGAAGCAGTCTGAGGTGGATCATAGAGGGAAAGCTTGTATTGCAAGCCCCAGGCAAACACGCAGAAGGCCAAACCCAGGAATGCAAGCATCCCAAAGAGGCTGAATGTCCGACCTTTGCTCCAACGATTCACAGTCACCGCAACCCAAAGTCAATTCTGGACAAATCATCCGCCACAACGCATATGCGTAAGCGGTCCTAAACAGACCTTACAGCATTAGATCGCACAATGGCGCGGAGAAGTTGCACGAATCTTTCTTATCCGCCATAAGTAAAGTCTATCGAACTGGTGGGCATCGGAACATGGACAACGGGACGCCGTCGCTGTCGAGCGTATCAACATCGATTCAGGAAGCTCCTCCGCATGGCCTTGGCACGGCTGGAACAGATCAGATAGGCGATTTCCAAGGAAGATCCAGTGGGAGGATCTGCATGAGCCAACGATCACATAAGCCGTTCGAAAATAGCGAGTTGGCCACAAGACGAAGCAGCTATACGGTCCAGGGCACATCGAGTGAGCCTGGACCAAATGGGTTAAACTCTCTTCGGAGGAGCACTATGAAAATAGGATTGGCTTGTCGATCAGGGATCACCGCTCTTCTTGTATTCGCTTTTCTTTCTCTCTCGGTGCAACTCCGAGCGCAGTTTTCTCCAGCTCCTGCGGGAAGCGCATTTTCCATTCCAGATGCTCAGTTGCTGAAACCGGAGGCGTTGGTCCAACTGCTGCATACGACAAACAAAGACAAGCCTCTGATCTTGCAAGTTGGCTCGCAAATGCTTTTCGCCCAGGCGCATATCCCCGGATCGGAATACGCGGGGCCGGGATCACAGCCAGCAGGAATCGAGCAACTACAGAATCGAGTGAACACACTTTCGCGAAAAAAGCTCATTGTGCTTTATTGCGGTTGCTGTCCCTGGAATCGTTGTCCGAACCTTGGGCCGGCGTTCGCGAAATTGCGCGAGATGGGTTTTACCAATGTGAAGGCCCTCTATCTGGCCGACAATTTTGGCGCCGGTTGGGCCGACAAGGGGTTCCCGGTTGAACAAGGCAACTAACGAAGTGTGGCGGCGAGGCCTGTCAGCCATTCCGAAGGCCATAGGGAATGCGCCATGCACTCTCCGCCGCTCATTTACAGTAAAGCTGCTTTTGGGCCTCTGGGTTGGGATGAGCGTGGCGCAATCCCCGGTAGCAATAACTTCGCTCCTTCACAAACAAGCGCCACAGTTCGTGCGCACTGATTTGGAGAATCGGAAACTGGATCTCAGCGCCTATAGTGGCAAGGTCATATTGCTCGATTTCTGGGCCACATGGTGTGCCTCCTGCCAGACTGAAATGCCTCGTTTCGTTGCCTGGCAAAGCCAGTACGGCCCGCGTGGCCTTCAGATCATCGGCATCTCCATGGACGACGATCCGGCATTGGCGCGAAAACTGTACAAGAAAATGAAGCTGAACTATCCGGTGGCAATGGGCGACGAGAAACTTGGACAATTATACGGGGGAGTGCTCGGCCTCCCTTTGACTTTTCTGATCGATAGCAAAGGCAAAGTTCAGGCTCAATTTCGCGGTGAGACGGACTTGAAATTGATCGAAGAACAGTTCAAGCCCCTTCTTCGTCCGTGAGTTGGCGGCTTCACCCCCCACGCCACTCAAGGATGCGTGTGACACCCTATAGATAAATTCAACCGCTGCGGATCAGCGCCAGCGATCCCACCGCGACGAAGAGCCTGATAAGGATTCCCTGAAGGAACGGTCGAACGCCGACACAAAAAAATGTCGAGACTTGCCGTAAGGACCAAAACACCTGCTTGGTGGGTGCTATGCAAGCGGCTTTGCCCGGCTCACGGATTCGGCCGTTGCCAGCTCTATCTTGATCTCCGGAGGCGCTAAGAGCGTGTTGTGAACCAGGCAGTGATGCACGGAGCGCATGAGACCTTCTGTCTGTTCTTCCGTCAGAGAAACGGGAGATACAACATGAACGTAGAAGTTGCCAAGCCGGGCAGGCTGTTTCAACTTCTCGGCGGTCACTGTGACCTCAACACCTGTCTCCGCGAGATTGCGGGTCTTCAGGTACTGTACGGCATAGAAAGCCGCGCAGGAACCCAACGATGCGAGCAACAGCTCAGGGGGTGTCATGCCGGAGTCTTCGCCGCCAATCTCTGCCGGCTGGTCGCAAACAATCGTGTGTGATCGCGCCTGAATGGCGAACTTGACGCGATCGAGATGGGTAATCTTCACTTCCATGATGGTTGTCCTCGTTCATTAGAAGAAAGACACGACCGAGCCGATTCGTTACAGAACAGCGAGAACTTTTTCTGAACCCGGCAGGCCCAGCAGGCGAAAAAACTCCTGCGTGAGGATAGAACGCAAGCGAGGCGCTACCGCAGAATCGCAAGGAATCTCCAGCGATCGGCAGCGGTCGATGGCGACGCGCAGGTCGCGCAGGAATGCAACGCAAGCTGGGCAGGCTTCGATACCCATGTCGCATACATTGGGACCGTCGACGATCCAAATCTTTTCACCGAATGCCGAGAGATCGGCCATAGATTTGCCGCTCTCAGAATATCAAACCCTCGATGATTGGTATTCTAAGAAGCGAGATCATCACGATTCTCTTCCAGCGATTCATCTTCATGAAGCGTACGTGAAGCAGGGTTCGCGTAAACTGTACGTATGTCGTCTTCCCTGACCGCTGAGAGCCTGCCAAAAATGAGTTGGATCACGGCCTTCCGGGGGCGTTTGATGGCTCATCTACAACAGCGCGAGGAGCAGGTGTTTCTTCTTCTTTCGCTATTGATTGGAGCGCTCACCGGGCTCGCCGTTGTTGGGTTTATCGTGGTCACCGAGCGGTTGGGAATGCGCCTCTATCCGGTCGGCAGCGCCGCCTGGAGGCGCGTGCTGGTGCCGGTGGCAGGATCGCTCGCCATGGGCTTTCTGATGTACCGATATTTTCCCAACGCACGCGGTAGCGGCGTGCCCCAGACCAAGGCCGCCCTCTTCGCTCGGGCTGGGGTCATCTCCGTGCGAACAGTTCTGGGCAAGTTTTTCTGCACGGCGACCACGCTCGCGAGCGGGATTCCGTTGGGCCGCGAGGGGCCATCTGTCCAGGTGGGCGCCGGAATCGGATCGGTCCTTGGCCGATGGCTCGGATTGCGCCCTGAAAAGGTAAAGGCTCTGATTCCGGTGGGCGCGGCTGCTGCCATTGCCGCGGCATTCAACACTCCGATGGCGGCCGTGTTGTTTTCCCTCGAAGAGGTGATGGGCGATATGCACGCGCCGATTCTGGGCTCGGTCGTGCTCGCCTCTGCCACCTCCTGGGCGGTCTTGCGCCTCCTGCTCGGCAATAACCCGCTGTTTCAAGTGCCGCAATATACTTTGGTGCATCCGCTGGAACTCGCCATTTACGCACTGCTGGGCATCGCCGGCGGTTTTCTGTCCGTAGCCTTTACCCGGCTTTTGTTGGGAATGCGCAAGTTCTTTCTGCATCTCCCCACGAAGACGCGCTGGTGGCATCCCGTCGTGGGCGGTGTGACGGTTGGTCTGATGGGCTGGCTTGTGCCCCAAGTCCTGGGTGTCGGGTATACCTACGTCGGCAGCGCACTCAATGGAACCATGGCGCTCAAGTTGATGTTGCTACTGGTGGTGCTCAAGCTCTTTGGCGTTACGGTTAGCTACGCCTCTGGAAACGCTGGTGGAATTTTCGGTCCGAGTCTATTTCTTGGCGCCATGCTCGGAGGCGCCATCGGCACCGTGGCCCATGGCTTGTTGCCGGGATACACCGCGACTCCTGGCGCTTACGCGCTGGTTGGCATGGGAGCGCTCTTCGCGGGTATCGTGCGGGCTCCCATGACATCGGTATTGATGATCTTTGAAATGACGCGGGACTACGCTGTCATCGTGCCGCTGATGATTGCAAACCTGACTAGCTTTTTCATCTCCTCCCGATTTCAGAGTGAGCCTATCTACGAGGCATTGGCTCATCAGGATGGCATTCATTTGCCTAGTTACAGCACTCGCAACCTGCCCAACCAGCGCACCGTGCTTCAGATCATGCGGAAGGCTCCCGAGATTCTTCCCGCAGAGTCTCGTGTTCAGGATGTAATCGAACAAACTCGCGCCGGTAAGCTCCGTACTTGGCCAGTAGCCGAGAAGAACTTCTTTCTGGGAATGCTGACCAGAGAGACGCTGGGCTGCGCCTTTGCTGATGGGAGAAAAGAACAGCCGCTCAAAGACCTTGTCGAAACCCTCCAAGTTCCGCACCTCCATACGGATCATCCGCTGCATCTGGCTCTCGAACGCATGAGTACCTACCATCTCGATGTCTTGCCGGTCGTCCATCGGGCGGATCTTCACAAACTCGAGGGCGTTGTCACGCTGCCGGACGTGCTGGATGCATATGGCGTCGATTGCGCTGGCTCTGAGTAGCGGGACTTGGCAATCGCCTGTCGTGGGAGGTTTAGTCATTTGGGTCGCCAGGGCTTCCTCCAATTTCGGTCATTTGCGCCATTGTGATGTCATAGCGTTGAAGATCGTCCTGGCTGCCCTCATCGTCTTCTTCCTCCCCTTCATCGCTGCCCGTCTCCTCTCCAACGGCTGCTGCATATGCCGCCCTTTCACGCTTGGCCCGCCGGACATCGAGCAGTTGTTCTCCGACCGTGTGTTTTGGAGAAAAGCAGTACTGAACGTACGCGCCGGAGCAAAAATAGACCACCCCGCCAGATTGAAGTTTCACAGACAAGCAGGTTTTCTTTGGGGTGCTGAACGAGGTTCGGCACTGCTAGGAGACGTGTTTTCTGTGGGATACCGGAGGTATGAAGACGGTGGAGCTATACGCGAGAGTGCGGCGGGCGGTGTTGGTGGAGGGGAAGTGGGAGAGAGAAGAACAATGCGCCCGTCGACAATCGAAACGAAGCAGAGTTTTGCAACAACACCGCAAACTCTGCTTCTCGAATTCACTTCTCGCGCGAGATCCTCTACTGGATCGTGAGGCTAACTGTGCCTGAACTCGTCACCTGATGAGTTGCCGGAGTTGTTGATTGCGTGCCCCCCCCTCCGCAGCCAGTGCTACAGGCCATCCCGGCCAACAGCACTAGAGCCAGACATGCGGTAAACCAAATTCCCCGCTGAGCCATCTTCCGGCGAACTAGCAACAGTGGCAGCAAAAGGATCGGTAACAACACCTGCGCTGTCGCGGTTCCCGGCAAGGTCTCCGTAAAGATCACTGTGATCTGGTAGGTTCCCGAGGGCGATGCAGCCGTGGTCGAGATGGTCACGGTCTTCGTCGTTGCAGAATAGGTGCAGGTGGCTCCGCCGGGCAAATTCAGACAGGAGACTGAAACATTCGTCGCAGATGAAGGCAGAGTCACTGGATAGGTAGCCGTCGAACCTGGAGCCACAGATGCCGTCAGAGACGAGAAGGTGGGCGCAGTTCCACTTCCACTGCCTGTCGAATCAATCTCGAACTGAAGAGCGCCGGACGTGCCTCCGCCGGGTGCTGGTGACTGCACCGTGACGGCGGCAATCCCTGCGCTTGCCACTTCGGATGCAGTAATCTGCGCTGTCAACTGTGTTGCGCTCACATATTGCGTGGAGAGTGCCGTCGTTCCCCAATATGCTGTTGAACTGGAGGCGAACCCGGTTCCGGTAATGGTTATCGGAAACGCAGTTGCACCCGCGTCGGTGAACGCAGGAGATATGCTGCCAATCACCGGCGCGGGATTCGACGGTAGGTTGACGAGAAGCGTCACAGATGCGGTTGCTGTAGTGTAGTCAGTTGTGTCGGTCGGCGTGAAGACGACTGCGAGAGTGTCGTTGCCTACTGATGGTATTGAGCCAGCCGCGGGAGTATAGACAAACGCGCCGGGCACGGCGGCTGTCGCGTCCAACTGTGTTGAAGAGAGAGCTGTGCCGAAGGAAATCGCGGCGGGCGTCGCCCAGGTAAGGGTCGGGGAGGCTTGTTTGATGGTCAATGTACCGGTGGCCGCTCCGCTGTAATTTGGGTCGTTAATGGTCGCCGCCACGCCATAGCTTCCGGCGGTGATCGGCGAAGTAATCGAATTCCCGTTCTGTGTATAGGTTATCGTCACGTTCAGATTCGCCGGAGTAGTTGTCGCAGTCGCACCCAGCGCCGATCCCGTGTATGTCGTTGACAGGTTGCTCAACGATACAGTTGCTGTTTCCTTGCTGATCGTCAGCGTGCCGGGGGTGTTGGTTACCGCGTAGTTTGAAAGCTTCGAACTTGGGTCATTCAACTTCGCCGTAATGGGATACGCACCCGGCACCGAGGTCGATGTTGCCGGAGTCGAATACGAAACAGTGATGCCGTCCGCTGCAATTACTCCGCTCAGCGTTCCTGTCAGTGTCGGCACGGCGCTGCCATAACTAATTGATTGATTGTTTGTGGTAACCGACAGCGGAGTTTGGCTGACAGTCAATGTGCCGGCGGCCGTTCCGCTGTAGTCGGCGTCGTTGATCGTTGCCACCACTCCATAAGTGCCAACGGTGATCGGCGAGGTAACCGACTTCCCGTTCTGCGTGTAGGTTATCGTCACGTTCAGATTCGCCGGAGTAGTCGTCGCAGTCGCACCCAGCGCCGATCCCGTGTAGGTCGTTGACAGGTTGCTCAACGATACAGTTGCTGTTGCCTTGCCGATTGTCAGCGTGCCAGGGGTGTTGGTTACCGTATAGTTTGAGATCTTCGAATTTGGATCATTCAACTTCGCCGTAATGGGATACGATCCCGGTCCCGAAGTTGATGTTGCTGTAGTCGAATACGAAGCGGTGATGCCGTCGCTGGCAACCACCCCGCTCAACGCGCCGGTCAATGTTGGCACGGCGCTGCCATAGCTCATTGACTGATTGTTGGCGGTTAGAGAAAGCGCGGCCTGGTTGACCACTAGCGTAACCGTCGCTGCTGCTGCCAATGGGTTGCCCGAATCGAAAGGGGTAACATTTGCGTCGAGGCGAACGGCGCCCCTTATGCCTGCGATGCTTCGATGAGCCAAAGAAGACGCTGAGCTATCCGGCGCAAAGGCCACGTTCAATGACTGAGAACCGGCTGGCAATAGTGTTCCAGATGGTGGATTATACGTAAATGTTCCACTCACCCCGGATGTAGCATTCAGCTGTGCGGGACCGAGTACCGTTCCATACGTAATGGGTGCTGGTGTCTGCCATACAAATGGAGGAACAATCGTAACCGACGTGGTGCCTGTGACGCTCTGAAGCGTGGCGCTAATCGTGAAGGTGCCGAGGCCGACGCTCAGTACCTGACCTGCGGCGCTGACCGTGGCGGCGGAAGTGTTGGACGAACTCCATGTCACGGTACTGGTTACATCGATGCTGCTGCCGTCTGCGTACTTGCCGGTGGCGGTGAGCTGGATGGCCGTCCCCTGATAGACCGTCACCGTCTGCGGAGTAATTGAGATGCTCGACAGCACCGGTTGCACTACCGTTAGGCTCGCGGTGGCCGGTAGCCCGTCGATGGTGGCGGTGATGGTCACCGTGCCGTAGCCAGTGCTGGTGGCCAGACCGGAGGTGACGGTAGCTACGGTTGTATCCGAAGAACTCCATGACGCTGATCGAGTCAGAAAGCCCGTGCTGCCGTCGCTGTAGGTCACCTTCAGCGTGAACTGAACCTGCTTGCCCAGAGAACTTGTGGTGATCTGCGTTGTGGCCGGCGTGATCTCCACACCCGTCACCGTCGCCGTTGACGACATGGCGTTGGGAACGGTCGCCAGCGTCATCGCTGCCGGTCCGGTAAAGGAACTGGAGGCCTGCGTCAGTGCGCCGGTCGCAGCGGTCACCTTGTAGGCTGCGATCCCATCGTTGGCGTCGACCGTGTAGACGAAGTTGCCCGAAGCCTCCGCGGCGACATCGAAGTCGTAGTTGCAGCCGCCCCCACCCGGCAGAGCGAAGGGCGAGCCGCCAATCGCCGTCAGCGCACCGCTTGATGGATCGATGACGAAGCCATAAAGCCGGTTCTGCGGGCCGGAGTCGACGCAGGTGCTGTCGGTCGCGTACAGAAACGATCCGGACGGATGAGCGGCAACTCCCATGAAGCTGGCGCCGCTGCTGGTGGCAAACGGCGATCCCGTCACCGCCGCCAGCGCCCCGCTGCTGCTGTCGAAGCTGCACGCTGCGATCCCCGACCCGGTCGTACCGTAGAGGAAATGCCCGGAGGGCTCGAAGGTCATGTGGCTGCCGCCGCAGCCGCTGGCCCTCGTGCCCGCCGCCGTCAACGCCCCTGTGCCGCTGTTGATGGTGTAACTCTGCACACCGGAGCCGTTGTATACCGCCAGGTACTGGTCCGAAGGATCAACGGCCACCGCCGAGGCGCTCAGCGCAAACGGCGAGCCGGAGATTGCCGTCAGCGCCCCGCTGCCGGCATCGATCGAAAAGCCGTACAACTGGCTGCCTCCAGCCACGTACAGGTACTTGCCCGCCGGGTCGATCGCCAGAAGCTTGCCGTTGCCCCAGTAGCTTGACCCCCCGGTCGGCGCCGTGTAAGGGCTGCCTGCCACAGGTGTCAGCGAGCCCGCCTGGCTGTCGACCGTGAAGGCGGATAGAGAACCGTCATCCGTGGTTACATAGACAAACTTGCCAGTCGGATCGCCCGTAATCGAAACCAGCCTGCCCGGCAGACCAAACGGAGAACCGGAAACCAGGCTCAGCGTCCCGCTCGTCGTGTTGATCGCATAGCCCGATACCGGCGCAGATGAGCCCGAATAGCCGTTGCCACCTGTGTAAACAAAGGCGCCCGTACGGGTACCGCCTCTTTGCGCATCCGCCGGAGTTGTAGAGGAGATTAAAAAGAAGGTAACAAGAACGCTCGCACGAATGAAAACGCAAAGCAGGTTAGACATAGAAAGTTTCTTGCACATGGTCATCTCCGGACCGATTCGATTGGGATTGAATTTGCAAGTGCAAGTATACGCCCAGTTGAAATACCGTGAGTAAACGCCGAAGGTAGTTATGTAAGAGCCTGTTTACGATCTCCTGAGTAGTAACCGGAGGAAGGCGAGGTGGATCATCGGCAGGCTTGTATTCAGTTTGCGTTCGCAGTTTTTCCAGAGCCGGCGGCATTTTTCGAGCCACGCGAAGGACCGTTCTACAACCCACCGTTTGGGCAGCACGGCGAACGTATGGAGTTCGTTGCGCTTGACGATTTGAACCGTGGCATCGAGCCGCTCCATCACGCCGTCGGCAAAAGGTCGGCCCGTGTAGCCGCCATCGGCCAGCAGGCTCTCCACCAACTCCAGATTCGGCTTGCACCGATCGATGGCGGCCAGAGCGCCGTTGCGATCCGTCACCTCGGCGGTGGTTACGGCGATGGCATGAGGCAATCCTTGCATGTCAACGGCGATGTGAAGCTTGATGCAAGAGACTTTCTTGCCTGCGTCGTAGCCCTTCTCGTCGGCGCTGTCGGTGTTCTTCACGCTTTGCGCGTCAACGATCAAAAAGCTGGTCAAGGCGTTGCGCCCCAGTTTTTCGCGGGCCTCGCCAACGGATTTTTTTAAGGCCCGCTCCAGGGTGCTCACTCCGCCACTATCGGGCTCGCTCCACTTGGCGAAATATGAGTAGACCGTGACCCAGTTGGGAAACCCCTCAGGGAGCATACGCCACTGACAGCCGCTTTTGAGCAGATACAGAACGGCGTTGAAGACTTCATACTGATCCACGGTGCGCGGCTTGGTGCGCTTGCGCACGCTCTCCAGCAAGGGACGGACCAACTCGAACTGCTCCCGACTGATATCGCTTGGATACGGCTTTGTTGGCTTAATCCCCCAGAATTAGCGTTCCACTGGAGAAGCTGCATATATCTATCTTGATGACTGCCGTAGGTCGCGCCCAAAGATCGTAAACCGGCTCTAAGGACAGGAGAAGCAACCCAGAACGAGATAAACCTTGCCGGGTGATCTGGATCACCCGGCAAGGTTGGAAAAGAGTCGCTACGAACTGTACGGGTGAACTGCGGCCTTATCCTCGCTGAACAGAACTACAATTCGAACTCAATCGAACAGTGCTTGGTCATCCTCGAACATTGTTCTACTTCAATCGAATCCCGTTCGAGGTCGCAAGTCACCTTCGGACTTTCTGAGCCGTCAGACTTAGGGATGGTGTCTATCTTCAGAACGAGCGCAGCGAGAGAGCTTTTCCTTGCCAGTTGCCGAATTGACGCTTGCAGGATCGGATGGCATTTGCGCCAATACGTGCCGCGCGCAGGTGTGGCTGGACTTCCGTGGTCAGCATCGGCGACAGACGCGCTCCGTATGGCCAGAGGTCTACGAGATATTTCAGGTTTGCAGGGCTACTAGTTTCAGACGGGTTTCCAAGGACCACCCGGCTCCCATCGGAGAATTGGCAGATTCTCCGCGGCCGATCTGGGAAGAACTGGCATAACAAACGCTTCAATGCTCGCGGTTACTTCCTGTAGAGTGATCGGTTCAATATAGAGCTTATTCTTCGAAACGAATGCGCTCCATTGCGTCTGTTTGGTGGCATCGTTATAGAACCCGGCAGTGAGAGCGGCCGGGAGATCATCGAGGGCTAGGGGTGTCTTTCTTCGTTCGAAAGTGCGCCTTATGGCCTCAGAAAGTACCGGTCCGGAAAAAGGGAAGAGACTGGCCAGGGCTCTGAGATCATGGAAATCCTTCATCCGCGTGTT
>Ga0181520_10007115_pt1 | contig 16662 bp, 15 predicted proteins | sample PEATcosm2014_Bin_29_FD_132451 | JGI IMG/M metagenome (GOLD analysis project Ga0181520, IMG submission 132451) | Peatland microbial communities from MTU Mesocosm Facility, Houghton, MI, USA - PEATcosm2014_Bin02_30_metaG | ecosystem: Environmental > Terrestrial > Soil > Wetlands > Peat | place... | reverse complement strand
CGTGTTGTTGCCATGGACCGAGGCGAGCAGGTCGAACACCTGCCATTGTTTCGCGGTCATCACGCCGCCGGGGACGCGGCTGCGCACCATCATGATGTATTTCTTGCCGGTCTTGCGCAGGTCGCGGTCGTCCTGCTGGTAGGAGCCGTGGAATTTGAGGAACTGGTTGTCGTCCTCGGAAAAATGGCCGGCACCCGCGTCGTTCAACGTCGCGGCGATGGCGCCGGCGAGCGTCGGGATCGCGTCCTTGATTTCCTCGTTGTGTGTCAGCTTTGCTGGCTCTTCATTGCTCATAAGCGAAAAAACAACTTAACTTAAGTGGGACTGCTGTTCAAGAGCGGCTTTAGATTGCCGTTTGGGACGCAGGCGCGGAATCAAGCTTCCGGAACGAATCGCTGAAGCCACAGCGTCGCAACGAACAGCGCAAGGAAAACGATGGCGCTCAATGTGTGTGGGATTTGCGGCGCGACCGCCAGCCAGTCCACAAGAACAATGCCCGCCGTCAGGCCGGACACGATGCGCCCGACGTTCGCCTCGCCCGGCTGAAAAATGGTCCGCGCGCACCGCGCGGCCCACAGCACAAACACGAGCGACAGGAGCATCGCATCTTTTCGCGCCTCGCCGGCATTCATCAGCATGGCCAGAAAAACCGGCGCGGCCAGCAGCGGCAGCGGCCAATACGGGACCGGCCCGCGAAGATTTCCCCGCCGCGCCACGGAACTCAAGCCGGCGACATAGACAGCCAGCGCAGCGCCGCACCAGATTGGCCCGCCGCTCACGCCACCGATGCCCGTCGAGCCGGCGATGACATAAACCCAGAAGCGGCACAGGCCCAGCAGCCACGGCGAAGCCGTGACCGCCCTGTGCGTCGCGTCGAAAATGATGATGCACGCCAGCAACGCCAGCGTCAGCACGCCGGTTGTTTTGCCGAGGACGGCCAGCGCCAGCGCGCCGGTTGCGAGCAGGGCGAAGCTCCAGCGCCAGACCGCGCCCAACGAAATCGCGCCGGACGGAATCGGCCGCGACGCGCGCCGCTGGCGGTCGAATTCCGCGTCGAAGGCGTCGTTCAAAAACACGCCGCCGGTGTAAAGCGCGCTGACGCCGAAAAGGAGTGGCGGCAGTTTCCCGAAATTTCCGCCGCCACCGAGCCACCATCCGGCAAGGCAGTTCGACCAGACCGTGGGCAGATTCGACACGCGGCCCAAAACGAGCAGCGTGCGGAGCTGGCGGACAAAATCCCGGTTCATCGCCGGAATGAAATCAGATAATCCAGCGGCTGGCGAGTCCGCGCTTTGGCATCATTGCCCGCCAAAACCGGACAGGGCCTTGCGGCAAAATGGGGATTTGCCAAATTGCAAACGGGCGTTGACAGTCGCGGCGCAAAAGCTTAGTGTGGTTGAATCATGTTGATGCGCATTAGTCTGATTGTGGCCATACTTGCGGCACTGGGCGCGGGCACGCTGAATGTTCTTCAGGTGCGCGACAAAATCAACACGTTGATTTCGCAGCGCGATGATTACCACACCAATTTGACCCAAACCCAAGGCACGCTGAAAACCACGCAGGCGAAATTGGACACGACGCAAAAGAACCTGGACCAGACGACACAGCAGTTGACGGCTTCGAAGGCCGCGCAGAAAAAGGCCGAGGATGCCCGCGACGTGGCAATCAAAAACGCCGCTGATTTGACCGACAAACTCGCCAAGGCCAACCAGGATCTCGGCACCGCGCAGGCCGACCTGGCCGCTTACAAGGCCACCGGCAAATCACCGGACGAAATCGGCAAGCTCGTTGTGCAGATCAGGCTGGATCAGGAGCAGATTGCCGCCATCAACGGTGAGAAGGTGTTGCTCATGCGGGCCAATGCGCGGTTGACAAATGAGCTGAATAAATACATCGGGCCGGCAGATGCGGCTGTCAAACTCCCCGCCGACCTCAAAGGCAAGGTGGTTGTGGTGGATCCGAAATGGGATTTTGTGGTGTTGGACATCGGCGATGACCAGGGCGTGCTGGACGAGGGTGAACTTCTGGTCAGCCGCGACGGCAAGCTGGTTGCCAAGGTCGTCGTTCGCACCGTGGAAAAGGACCGCTGCATCGCAAACATCATGCCCGGCTGGAAATTGGGCGAGGTTTTTGAAGGCGATGTGGTCACGCCGGCGCATCCGGCTTCCTGACATGAAATGGCCCGCCGCTCGCTGGCTCTGGCTGCTCGTTTTGGGCGCGGCGCTTTTCGGGGTCGGCGGTTGCGCCAGCGACGAGCCGGGAAATGAGTCCGTTCGTCCGTGGAACACGCCCCAAAGTTGGGAGGGCGGCGCGCCCATGATGAACCAGCAGCACGAATAGCTGCTCCGTCATCCTGCTGCTTTGAGGCAGCGCGTCGGCGTCACGATAAAATTCACCCTTGCATCGTTCGGCTCCGCCGGGATTTTTCCAATCAACTGAAAATCATAACCCACGCCGCATTTCACGCCGGCGGTTTTCGCCAGCAACCGGTCATAAAAACCCCGGCCGCGACCCAGCCGGTTGCCGTTCCAGTCAAACGCCACGCCGGGCACCAGGATCAAGTCGAATTGCTCCGCCGGAATTTCCGCGCAGCTTGACACCGGCTCGCGCACGCCGAATTTCCCGGTGGCAATGTCCGCCGCCAGATTCCGAACCTGCCGCGCCGAATAGGATTGCGTGACGGAATCGAAAAAGGGCAGGGCGCAGATTTTTCCCGCCGCCAGGAATTTTTCCAGCAGCGGCCAGACATCCAGCTCGTCCGGCAGCGGCGCAAAAAACAAAATCTTGTGTGCGCTCCGCAACTGCGCCTCCAGCCGGTCGCAAAGCCCGATGGATTCCACCGCCCGCACCGCCGGAGAAATCTTCTCCAGCGCCGCGCGGATTTGCCGGCGCAGGTCGGATTTGGAATTTGTATTCGGAAAAGTCACTTGTTTTTTAATGTTCAGAATGTCTTTTGTTCAAAATCTGTTGAGCTTGGTGAGAAAGGTTTGCGCGGTTTCCAATTGTGTGTTCAAAATCGTGGGAAGCCGCAACTTTTTCTATTAGTTCGATGGGGGTGTTTGGGTTCGATATTATGTCTTCCAAACTGTTCTCGGTAGGCCATTTTACGCTGCGAATGTATGCTTCATCGAAATGTTTCGCCAAAAAATTCGCCGAGCAGTATTGACAACGGAATACATAATCCTGAACCTCCGGGCAATTCTGATAAATCTGTTCAAGCAAATCGTCATTATATTTCACACTCGGGTTGGAAAATGATTCAATAAAAAAAACGTAATCAGGATATTTTTTATCCCAATTTTCCTCCAATCCAAGCCTTGGGTTGTTTTCTAACAATTTCATATAAAAATTCTTTGCTTCAGCCTTTCTTCTGTCGACTGCTTCATAAGCAGATGTGCAGGCTGGACCTCGAATTAATGTCACTTTGTAAACTAATTCAAATGGCGTATTGGGGTTGGAAACAATGCTTGCTAAGCCGATTTGTAACGCTGGATTTTTACCTCTCTCAAGTTCTTCGTCAAAATGTTGGGCTAAATATTGTGGAGAGCAAGATGGGCTACGGAAAACGTAATCTCGAACATTTGGACAAGCTTTGCGCATTTCATCTAATTGTGATTGTGTGTATTTAACCTTCGGATTGGAGAATGAATCTATGAACACTTGGCGATGTTGATCCATTTTCAAATCCCATCTTTCTTTGATAGCAATCGTTGCGTTGCTTTCCAACAGCGTCATGAGTTGTCCATATTCTTTCGCCATTCTTTCTCTGTTTGCTTCGTCAATTTTTGCACTTGCATAAATTGGCGGGATAACAACTGCTTGAATCGGAGATGTGATGACATCCAACGTGGCCGCTTCGACAGCTTGACCAGCGGTTGGCGTGCGTTTGCCGCCCAAAAAATCAGATCTTGATGCAGCGCTGAAGCATCCAGATGCGAACAACGGAATTATCAAAGGCAGAATTTTTACAATTTGTTTCATGATAGCTTTAACCTAGCTGCAAATTTTCTTTTCATTGAATTGAAAAAATTGGCGCAAGATTGAAAAAATCAATGTATTCGTCATTTTTGCTTCTCGCGCAAAACTCTGCTTTGCTTCCGCCAGTTGTCGAGCCGTTCCTTGATTTTCTTTTCCACGCCCTGCTCGGTCGGCTCGTAATAAACTTTGTCCACACCCAGATAATCCTGCGCGACAAAATGGCCGGGATGGTCATGGGCGTATTCGTAGCCCTTGCCGTGGCCGAGTCGTTCCGCGCCCTTGTAATGCGCGTCGCGCAAATGCTCCGGCACCGGAATCGTCCGGCCGGATTTCACGTCTTCCAGCGCGGCGTCAATCGCCATGTAAGCCGAATTACTTTTGTTCGCCGTCGCGATGTAAATCGTCGCCTCGGCCAGCGGAATCCGCGCCTCCGGCCAGCCGACAAATTCCGACGCGGACAAACAGGCATTCGCCAAAACCAAAGCCATCGGATCGGCCAGGCCGACATCCTCCGCCGCGCAAATCACAATCCGCCGCGCGATGAAGCGCGGGTCTTCGCCGGCGTGAATCATTTTCGCCAGCCAGTAAAGCGCCGCGTCCGGGTCGCTGCCGCGCATCGCCTTGATGAACGCGGAAATCGTGTCGTAATGCGCGTCGCCATCGCCGTCATAAACCACGGCCTTTTTCTGGATGCTTTGCTCGGCGGCGGCGAGGTCAATGCGGATAACGCCATTTTTGTCCGGCGCGGTCGTCAGCGCGGCGATTTCCAGCGCGTTCAAAGCCTTGCGCGCATCGCCGTCGGAAATTCTGGCAAGATGACGCAGCGCATTTTCATCTGCATGAATTTTCAGGTAGCCGAGGCCGCGTTCGGCGTCGGCCACCGCGCGTTGCAGGAGCGAAAACAATTCGTCCTCGGTCAGCGGGCGCAGCTCGAAAATCTGCGAGCGCGAGACAAGCGGCGAGTTGACGAAGAAAAACGGGTTGTGCGTCGTCGCGCCGATGAGTTTCACGACGCCGCTTTCGACATCCGGCAGCAGCACGTCCTGCTGTGATTTGTTGAACCGGTGGATTTCGTCAATGAAGAGAATCGTCGGCTGCCCGGTGTTTTCGAGCCGGTTCAACGCGCCGGCCAGCACGCGCCTCATGTCGGCCACGTTTGATTCCACGCCGCTCAAGCGCTCGAACTTGCTTTTGGTCTGGCGCGCGATGATTTGCGCCAGCGACGTTTTGCCGGTGCCCGGCGGCCCGAAGAAAATCAGCGACTGGATGCGGTCGGCCTCGATGGCGCGGCGCAGCAATTGTCCCGGCGCGAGGATGTGCGTCTGCCCGGCGAATTCGTCGAGGTTGCGCGGTCGCATCCGCGCGGCGAGCGGCTGGTTGCGCGACAGTTCCGCCGTCGGGGGATTTCCCGGCTTCGGCTTGTCTGCAAACAAATCGTCACGCGCCATGCCTTGAAATTAGCAGTTGCCGGAATTTTTGCCCAAAACAAAAAAATGCCCGCCGGATGCGGGCATTTGCCTTCAATAAAAAACCCCGCCCTTGCCGTGTGCGACAGCATCTCTTGAACATGTCATACAACATGCGGAACCCGCCGGGCTGCTTTCGGCTTCCAATTAAGGCGTGCCGGCCACAACCACAGATTGGCTCCTTTGATCGTTTTACTACGGTTCAGGGATTTGTAGCGAATCACGAACAGGGCAGGGTAAATCTGGTTTTACAAAGAACAACAGTGACTGCTTCTATATCGCCTCCCACCGGTGATTTCTCAAGAAATATTTTGAAAAATATTTCAGCGGCAAACGGAATTGACATCGCCGTCCCGCTTTTCTAGGTTCTTGCGGCAAAGACCCCGCGCTTTGCCCCGGATAAATGTCCGGGGATTTTTATTGCAGCGGGGCAGGCATCGTGCCTGTTAAATGTAATGGAGGCAGGCTGGAAACCTGCCCCGCTTTGAAAAATTATGGCAAACACAATTCTGGTCGGCGCCCAGTGGGGCGACGAAGGCAAAGGCAAAATCATTGACGTGCTCACCGGGCAGGCGGATGTCGTCGTCCGTTACGCCGGCGGCAACAACGCCGGCCATACCGTTCACATCGGCAAACAGAAATATGTCCTGCACCTTGTGCCGTCCGGCATCCTGCGCAAGGACAAATTGTGCGTCATCGGCAACGGCGTGGTTGTTGACCCGATTGGCCTGGTCGAAGAAATCGAAGGGTTGAAAAAACTTGGCGTCGAAGTCAGCGCCAAAAATTTCGTCTTGAGCGAGACGGCGCACGTCGTTTTTCCGTATCACCGCGAGCTGGACGCGCAGCGCGAAGCGCTCAAGGGCAAAAACAAAATCGGCACCACCAAGCGCGGCATTGGCCCGGCCTACGGCGACAAGGCGGCGCGCGTCGGCCTGCGCGTGAACGATCTGATTGACCCGGCGCGGCTCGAGGACAAACTTTCGCGCCGCATCAAGGAAAACAACATCGTGCTAAAATCCCTTGGCGCGAAGCCGCTCTCGTTCAAAAAGGTTTTTTTGGAATACAACGCCGCCGGGAAATTCCTGAAACCGTTCGTGACGAACACCGTCGTTCTCCTGCACGACGCGATGCGCCGGAACGCAGACATTTTGTTTGAAGGCGCGCAGGGAACTTTTCTGGACATTGACCACGGCACCTATCCGTTTGTGACCTCCTCGAACACGACAGCGGGCGGCGCTTGCACGGGTTCGGGGGTGCCGCCGCACCGCATGGACCGCGTTGTCGGCGTGATGAAGGCTTACACCACGCGCGTCGGCGAAGGGCCGCTTCCAACGGAGAACGCGGTGATTTCCGATTTGCTCCACGGCATGGGCCGTGAATTCGGCGCGACGACCGGCCGCGCGCGGCGCTGCGGCTGGTTTGATTCCGTCGCCACGCGCCACGCGACGATGGTCAACGGCATTGACGATCTGGCTGTGACAAACCTCGACGGCCTCGATACGGTTGAGACGATCAAGGTCTGCGTCGCGTATCGGCATGGCAAAACGCGCTACGACTTCGTGCCGAACGACGCGCAGGTGCTGGCCGAGTGCGAGCCGGTTTATGTGGAATTTGAAGGCTGGCGGACGCCGACGGACAGGGCGAAGACCTTCAAAGGGCTGCCCGCCGGGGCGCGCGCGTATTTGAAGGCGATTGCGGAGTTGAGCAATGCCAAATTGTTCATCGCCTCCGTCGGGCCGGGCCGCGACCAGACGATTTTTGTCTAGCGCGACCATCCGTGGATTTCGCGGTTCGATTTTGCGTTCCGTTTTGCAAATCGTCCGGCAACGAGCAAAAAGCCAACTACGACGCAGCTCCACCCAAACCAGTCGCCATGGCGATTGTAAAAGGTCGTCGGATGGTTTTGCAGCGGCAGGTCAATCGTCAGCGCGCCGATGCCATAAACGCTCCCGCTTTTGTCCCGGAAAATTTCGCGGACGCGGCCCGTCGCATCAATCCAGCAGGTGACGCCGTTGTTGCAGCAGCGGACGAGCGGCACGCCGTTTTCCACCGCGCGAAAAACGGCGCCGGCCATGTGCTGCCATTGCTCGGCGCTCTGGCCGAACCAGCCGTCGTTGGTCAGGTTGACCAGAAAATCGGTGTCGTCCCGGACGGCGCGGCGGGCAACGTGCGGAAACATATCCTCGTAACAAATGAGCGGGGAGGTTTTTACACGGAACGGAACGCCGGCCTCCGGCACGGCGTTTTCGATTTCGATGCCACCCTCGCGCCGTGCCGGAGGCCGGCGTTCCAACTCAAATTGCACCGGTTCATTTCCCGCCGCGAAGCCGCCGGTGATGGGCGTGAGCCATTTCAGGAACGGTGGAACAAATTCGCCGAAGATGACAAGTTTCTGCTTGTGATAAATGCCGGCGAACAATCCGCCGGGGTCGAGCAGAAACGCGGCGTTGAAATCGTCGTTGTCATAAGCATTGGTGGCGTTCGGGCGCGGCACGGCGTCATCGGCGTTGAGAATCAGCCAGACGCGGTGCGCGCGGATGAAATTGGTGATGGCGATGTAGCTCGCTTCGTTGAATTCCGGCACGGCGGATTCGGGCCAGATGAGAAGATCGGTTTGATTTGTGAGCGCGGTCTCTGAACGCTGGAGCAATTGCCGGAAGCGGTTGGTGTTTTCGTTTTCGTCCCAAATCAGGGTTTGTGGAACGCTGGGCTGAATCAAAGTAACGCGCAAGGTTGAAGCCGTCGGATTTTCCCGGCCCATTTGGGCAAAGCTGAAGGCGAACAGGAGGATGACGACCGTTAGCGGCAGAAAAATTTCCGCCTGCCAGACAAGGCGCAGCGCGGGCTGGCGGAAAATCATCCGCACGGCGGAATAGAGCGAGAGCGAAACCCACACGACGAGAAAGGAGACGCCATAAACGCCGGTGACGGAGGCAATTTGGATGAGCGGAATCATCTGGTATTGCGACGCGCCGAGAAAATTCCACGGAAAGCCGCCGAGCAGCCGCGCGCGAATCGTTTCGAGCGCGACCCAGGCCGCCGCGCCCGCAAGCGACCACAATGTCCGCCGTGTCCAACCGCTCTCGCCGATTTTCCCGGCGAGCAGCCAGACCCAGACGGCGGGATAGAGCGCGAGGTAGGCGGACAACGCAGCCCAGCCGAGAATCGGAAAGCCAGCCACGGGCATGTGCAGCAGCCAGTAAAGCGACGCGAGCCAGAAAGAAAGCCCGGCAACGCAGCCGATGCGAAAACTGTCGCCGCCATTCTTGCCAAAAGCGCAGGCGAGCATGAGCGCGGGCGCAATCCACGCGCCGCCGGCAACGGCGGGTTGGGTGAACGCGCCTGCGAGCAGAAGTCCGGACCCGGCGGCGGCGAGATGGCGGCTGCGGATGAACAGCTCGTTGAGAAAGCTGATTGCCGGAAAAAACGGCGAATAATTTTCCATGAATGCCGGGCCAAGCTTGGCGCAATTCGCAGCCTGGTCCAGCAGGGCGCGGCTGGCGTTGACGACGATGGCTTCGCGCGCGCCGCGCCAGACGGCGAGGTCGGCGGAGGAATTGCCGGCGTAATCGAAGCCGCGTTCGCCGAATTTTTCCACGAGCACCTTGAGCTTGTTGCCGCTGCGCAAATTTATTTTGCCGTCGCTGCCGAGAACTTCGTCGAAGAGGCCGGTGCGGTCGGCGACGGGTTTTGCCATCTGCAAATCGGACGCGGTGGCGAGAATGATTTTCCGTCCGGCGGCTTTTTGTTCGCGGAGAAATTTCAGGAACGGTTCATTGTAGGGCAGGGTGGCGGGATCAATCGTGATATGCGCGGCGAGTTTTTGTTTCAGCAGGGCGCGACCGCGGATCCACCAGAACAAGACCGGGAAAAGCCAGAGCGGATTTCGTCGCAGCAGCCGCGCGAGGGATTCCCAGAGCAGGTCGGTCTTGATGAGCGTGCCGTCCAAATCCACGACGAGCGGGACTTGGCGGTTCGGCGGCACATCGGACGATTGCGGCATGAGTCTGATTAACCGTTGAGGGCGCGTTGGAGCAAGGATTTTTCGCGCGGGCCGAAATCCAGCTTCAGCGCCTCGGCGCGTCCAGCCTCGCTCATTTTGGCCCAGGATTTTCGCAGGGCGTTGATGGTTTTGTCCTCGTCGGTTTTGGCGGCGAGGCCGGCGAGTTGGAATTGAAGGAACACGAGGCAAAGCGCGTCTTCGAGCACGCGCGTTTCGGGATCGTCGGGGAAATTCTTCTTGAGGTTCAATTCCTGCACGCGGCGGATGACGGTTTCATCGTAGCCGCATTCCTGTAGAATTTCGCCAGCCTTTTGCGCGTGGAACTTTTTCAGGTCGGCGCGCCATTTCAGATAACCGGCGCGGGTCAAGGGATAGGAATTGCGCGGAATTTCCCAGCGGCAGATGTGCTGGCAGCGCGCGGCCAGGCGCAATTCTTCGGAAGCGCCCGTGCAAAGCCGCAAAACCCAGCCGGTGAGGCGTTGCGCGTAAAGCAATTCGCTCGGCCGCCCGTTTTCGACATTTGGGTCGCGGGAGTTTTCCGCGTCAAAGCGGCGGATTGCGGCTTCAAATTGTTGCGCGATGCGCGGTTGGAAATTTTCAGTCACGCGGGAAGTTTTGCCGAAGCGCGCCGGAGCGCAAGGCGGATTCGCGATTGTTGACAAACGGCGCGGATGTGGAAGTGTTGTTGCTGTCCTGTCAGGACCGCCATTGTGGTTGACATAATCGGGCTGGCGGGAACTTGAGACTATGCTGGAATGGAAATCAGATTACGAGACGGGCGTGCCTGAACTGGACACGCAGCACAAGGTTTTGTTCGACAACATCAACCGGGTCGGGAAACTTCTGGACAAGCCGGACATTGAACGGACGGAGGCCGCCTACCTGCTGAATTTTCTGGAACAGTATGCCGCGCAGCATTTCAGCGGTGAGGAGACCTGCATGGCGCGCTTCCATTGCCCCGCCCATGAGAGAAACAAGAAGGAGCATGAGATGTTTCTGGAAATTCTACAGGTTGCCAGGGGGGAATTTGAGTCCACAATGCTGCCGAGGCATGTGCTGGAGCGGTTGCACGAGACAATGGTCTGGTGGATCAACGATCACATTCTCAAAGTGGACATCAAGTTGAAGGATTCCGTGGGAGCCTTGCATCCGGGCCGTACAACCACCGTTTAGCAGTAATCGTCAACAGCCGCGATCGGCACCGTGCCGCCGCCGGTTATTTTGCATGCGGAAGTCCTCAAAATGATCTGTCCGTGCGGGTCGCTTGCCATCGCCGTGAGTGGTCCGGCGTGAATGCGAAATGTTGTTTCCGGGCGAGCAATGGGGTTGACATTGTCGCGGCAATTCATTAAAAATTTCAAACTCTTATGCAACCAATACATCTTCAATGGGTGGATTACACCATTTTAATTGCCTATGTCGCCTTTGTGCTGGGCATCGGCTGGGTTCTCGCGCGCTATGTGAAGACCTCTTCGGATTTTCTGATATCCGGCCACAATATTCCCACCTGGGTGACGGGACTGGCCTTCATGGCCGCCAATCTCGGCGCGCTCGAACTGGTCGGCATGGCGGCCAGCGGCGCCAAATACGGCATCGCTCAAATCCACTTTTACTGGATCGGCGCGATTCCCGCGATGGTCTTTTTGGCGATCTTCATGATGCCGTTTTATTACGGTTCCAAGGCGCGCTCCGTGCCGGAATTCCTGAAAATGCGCTTCAACGAACCCGTTCGCGCGTTGAATGCGGTCTTGTTTGCCGTGATGACGGTGTTCGCCTCCGGCATTTCCATGGATGCGCTGGCCCGGCTGCTCACCAACCTGCTGCCATGGAAATTGGGCATGAACATTTTTGGAATGAACCTTGGCAGCTATGACATTTATTTGTGGATTTGCTCCGGCGTCGTGTTGCTCTACGTCCTGAAAGGCGGCCTGACCTCGGCAATTTACACCGAGGTGCTGCAGTTTTTCATGATCGTGCTTGGCTTTGCGCCGGTGGTTTATCTCGGGCTGCAGGATGCCGGCGGATGGCACACAATGAATCATGCGTTGCAGGGCGTGGCCACCAATCCCGCCGCGTTTTATCTCCAGCCCGCCGGTGTCCACTACGCGCCGGATGCGTGGTCAAGCGCGTGGACGCCGGTGCTGGCCGGGCCAGCCGCCAATCCTCTGGGCGTGGACTGGTTTGCCGTCGTCTTCGGTCTGGGGTTCGTCCTTTCGTTCGGTTATTGGTGCACGAATTTTCTCGTGGTCCAGCGCGCCATGGCGGCCCGCAACATGACCGCCGCCCGCAACACCCCGCTCATCGCCACCGTGCCCAAGATGCTTTTCCCCCTGCTGGTCATCCTGCCCGGCATGATCGCCATCGCCCTGGCCTCGATGCCGAACAAGAATTATCGCATTCCGCCGCCGATTGTTTCGCAGGCGAATTATGACAAGGCGGTGGACTTGGTGAAAAATGCCAGCCCGGCCGATGCCGCTGTCGCCAAGGCCGTCGGCGCTGCGCTCGGTGTGACGGTGGATCCCGCGAAAGTGACAAAATTGATCGCCGGCAATGCGGCAGCCAAACTTTCCGACGACCAAATCCACGAAGGGCTATACAACAGCATTGCCGAGAACGATTACAACAGCGTCATCCTTTCGCTCCTCAAAAAATACTGTCCGCCCGGACTGATGGGCCTGGCGCTCACGGCGCTGCTCGCCTCGTTCATGTCCGGCATGGCGGGCAATGTCACCGCGTTCAACACCATCTGGACTTATGACCTGTATCAGGCGTATTTCGCGCCGAACAAGAGCGATGCGCACTATTTCTGGATGGGCAAATTCATCACCGTCGTCGGCATCCTGATAAGCATCTGCTGCGCCTATGTTGCCAAGCAATACAACAACGCCATGGACATCATCCAGCTCGTGTTCGGTTTCGTGAACGCCCCGGTGTTCGCCACCTTCCTGCTGGGCATGTTCTGGAAACGAACCACAGGCGTCGCCGCGTTCATCGGACTGTTCAGCGGCATCGCCGCCTCGACGGTTTTTCACGCGCTCACCACCACCATCGGCAACGTGGATGCCGTAGGCCATGTCATCAGCCCCATGAAAGGCGGCTATCTCGGCGTGGTCACCAAATTCCCCAGCGAAATGGCCCAGAATTTCTGGCTGGCCATCTTTGCCTTTGCCGCCTGCTTCCTTGTCACCGTGTTTCTCTCGCTGGTGACGCGGCGCACCAAGACCGACGAGCAATTGAAGGGCCTCGTGTATTCGCTCACGCCCAAGACCGTGGATCACAACCAGCCCTGGTATCAGCGTCCGCCAATCGTCGGCACGGTGCTGATCATTGCGTGCATCATTTTGAACATCATTTTCTGGTGAACCAATAAACGAAAGGAACGAATTTATGGGACTCGATATTCGCTGGCCAATCGGCCTCATGTTCACGCTCATCGGCGTGCTGCTCATCGGCTACGGCGCCGCCAATTCCGCCGATTCGGTGCGGGTCGGCGTCAACATCAACATCATCTGGGGCGTCCTGCTCCTGATCTTCGGCGTGCTGATGCTGGTGGGCGCCGTGCGCGGAGGCAAAAAGCCGCCAACGGCCTGATGGAGAAAGTTTTTCACCGCGCGCCGGAATCCATGTCTCCTCCGGCGCAACTTTGTTGTATTTGCAAATGAAACTGCCTGAACTGTCCATCGAACTGGCCCGGCAATTCCAAAACATTTACGGACGCGCACCGCGCTGGTTCGTCGGCGCGCCGGGCCGCGTCAACGTGATTGGCGAGCACACCGATTACAACGACGGCTTTGTCCTGCCCATGGCCATTGAGCGCTACGCGGTCATGGCGGCGGACATGGCGCCAGCCTCCGCGTCGCCGGCCATTTCAGTCCACGACGTGCAGTTCAACGAGACGGCGAAGATTGACGTTTCAAAGCCGGTGGAAAAAGGTTCGTCCAAATGGTCGAATTACGTCCGCGGCGTGGTCGCCGGATTTCAGCGGCGCGGGGTAAAAATTCCCGCGCTGGATGTCGCCTTGATTTCAACCGTTCCGCTCGGCGGCGGGCTTTCCAGCAGCGCGGCCCTCGAAGTCTGCACCGCGACGCTGCTTGAAACGGTCACCGGCAAAAAGCTGGAGCCTGTCGAGAAGGCGCTGTTGTGCCAGAAGGCCGAGCACGAATTTGCCGGCGTCCCCTGCGGCATCATGGATCAGTTCATTTCCGTCCTTGGCCGCGAAAACCATCTGCTGCTGCTCGACTGCCGCTCGCGCAAGACGGAACTGGTGCCGATGAGCGACCCGTCGGTCCAGTTGTTGATTGCCAACACCAACGTCAAACACGAGCTGGCCAGCGGCGAATACGGCAAGCGCCGCGCGCAATGCGAAGCCGCCGCGAAAATCCTCGGCGTGCCTTCGCTGCGCGACGCGACCGCCGATGCGCTGGAAGCCGCCAGGGACAAGATGGACGAGGTGGTTTATCGCCGCGCGCGGCACGTCATCGGCGAGATTGAGCGCACCGTTCACGCCGCCGAGGGAATCCGCGCCTCGAACTGGCCGACCGTCGGCCAGCTCATGTTCGCGAGCCACGCCTCGCTGCGCGACGATTACGAAGTGAGCTGCAAGGAACTCGACGCGCTAGTGGAAATTGCCGGGAACATCGGCATCAAGGGCGGTGTCTGGGGTTGCCGCATGACCGGCGGCGGCTTCGGCGGCTGCGCCGTGGCGCTGGTCAAAACGGATTCGGTGGAGGCGGTTTCAAAGAAAATCGCCGTCGACTACAAGGCAAAGACCGGAATTGAAGCGACCATCTTCGTTTCACGTCCGGCTTCCGGCGCGACAGTCATCAAGAACTGAACCCCGCTACGGCTGAAGTTAACAGTTCCGTAAATTGGGCGTGCCAAAGCTCCCGGCCTGCTGTTAATTGTTGGACGTCTCATGCGCAAACCAGCGACAAAATTCAAAACCGCGACGGTTTCGGTTCAGCCGCGTTTTCCGGCGTGGCTGCTGGCGGCATTGCTGGCGCTGGTAACCATCGCTCTTTACTGGCCGGCGCTGCGATGCGACTTTATCGCCCTCGATGATCCGGAATATGTCACCGAGAATCTCCATGTTCAGGGAGGCTTGAGCTGGGAGGGTGTGAAATGGGCTTTCTTGAATCCTGTATCCGCAAATTGGCATCCCGTTACGATGTTGTCGCATATGCTGGACTACCAGCTTTTCGGATTGAAGCCGTGGGGACATCACCTGACGAACCTGCTGCTGCACGCGCTGAACACGGGTCTGGTCTTTCTGCTGCTTCGCAGCATGACCGGCGCCCTTTGGCGGAGCGCGCTGGTTGCGGTGCTGTTTGGGGTGCATCCGCTGCATGTGGAATCAGTGGCATGGGTGGCGGAGCGGAAGGACGTGTTGAGCGCCTTTTTCTTTTTGCTGACGCTGTTGTGCTGGGTGCAGTTTGTCAGCAAGTCCACAGTCCACAGCCCGTGTTCGAGAGTATTTTATGGCGCAAGCTTGGCGATGTTCGCGCTGGGGCTGATGAGCAAGGCGATGCTGGTGACGCTGCCGTGTGTCCTGCTGCTGCTGGATTACTGGCCGCTAAAACGGATTGGGGATGGCGGATGGCGCATGGCGGATTTCAAAAAACTGTTTCTGGAAAAAATTCCATTCTTTGTCCTCGCGGCGGCGGCGAGCCTTGTGACCCTCGCGGTGCAGAAGCAGGGTGGCGCCGTGATAACGGTTGAAGAATACCCGCTGGGTGACCGCGTGGAGAACGTCTTGATTTCCTATTGCCGTTATCTGGGAAAAATGCTCTGGCCAACGGACATGGCGGTTTTTTATCCGCATCCCGGATATTGGCCGTTGATGGAGGTGCTGCTGGCGGGTGTGTTCTTGTTCGGCATATCGGCGGTCTTATTTTTGGGGCGGCACCGGTATCCTTTTTTGCTGGTGGGTTGGCTGTGGTTCGTGGGGACGCTTGTGCCGGTGATCGGTTTGGTGCAAGTGGGCAAACAGTCCATGGCGGACCGTTATACTTATATCCCGTCGCTGGGTTTGTTGGTTCTCATCATCTGGGGCGCACACGAATTAGCCGGACGCCGGCGGCATCAGGTGATGGTGTTGTCACGGGCGGGTGCGGCGGCAGTGGTCTTGTGCATTGCGCTGACGCGGGAACAGCTTGGATATTGGCAGGACAACGAAACGCTTTTCCGTCACGCACTCGATGTTACGCAGAACAATTGCGTTGCCCACAACGGCCTCGGAGTCGCGCTCGCTAGGAATGGCCAAATCAACGAAGCCATCAGCGAATATCGGGAAGCTCTCCGCCTCGACCCTGATTACGCCGATGCTCACTACGACCTCGGCAATGCCTTCTTCATTAAAAGCCAGACTGATGAAGCCATCAGCGAATATCGGGAAGCCATTCGTCTCATACCGGAGGACGCCATGGCCCACAATAATCTCGGCAACGCCCTCGCCAAGAAAGGCCGGATTGACGAGGCTGTTAGCCAGCTTCAGACGGCCCTCCACCTTAAACCAGATTATGCCGAGGCCCACTATAATCTCGGTATGGCCTTCTTCAACAAAGGCCAGGTTGACGAAGCCATCGGCGAATTCCATGCAGCCCTCCGCCTCAAACCGGATTATGCCGAGGCCCACAACAACCTCGGCGCTGCATTGGGCGGGCAAGGCCGAACCGACGAAGCCATCAGCCAGTTCCGTGAAGCCATCCGCCTCAACCCGGATAACGCCGACGCGCAAAATAATCTGGCGCAGGCACTGGAACAGAAAGGCAAATCAAACGACCCCGCGAAACCGTGAGAAGGGCGGGGCTGAAATACTTGAAAGGCGGACGAGCGGCGCGCACTGGGTGACACGCCCTGCCTGAACGCGGCATCGAGCGCGAGTTCGATCATTTTGAACCGGCAGAGTGAGAGCGGATTTGGGTCCGGGGCCATAAATATCCGCGTGATGATCCGCCGGTTTTGGGCTTGGAATCCCTGTGCGCAAGCATCAAAATTATCGGCGAGAAAATGAGCCCTGTCCCTTCGCAACCCGGCCCCGCAAAGTGGCTGGCGGCGTCGTTTCTCGCGCTCTCGCTGCTGGTGGCCGTAGGCGTGCGCGTCCGGCTGCTCGATTTTCCGCTGTGCAACGACGAGGGTGAATACGCCTATGCCGGCCAGCTTATTCGCGAAGGGATCCCGCCCTACCAGCTCGCCTGCAACATGAAAATGCCG
>Ga0181520_10007111_pt1 | contig 16669 bp, 18 predicted proteins | sample PEATcosm2014_Bin_29_FD_132451 | JGI IMG/M metagenome (GOLD analysis project Ga0181520, IMG submission 132451) | Peatland microbial communities from MTU Mesocosm Facility, Houghton, MI, USA - PEATcosm2014_Bin02_30_metaG | ecosystem: Environmental > Terrestrial > Soil > Wetlands > Peat | place... | reverse complement strand
GGGCCCCGGTGGCGCCGAGGTTCCAGTCGTGCTCCGCGCCGTCTGGGATCTTGTCACCCCGGGTGAAGTCGGGGTTGGCCATCTTCTCTTCGGCCGCTGCCGGCCGGGCGGCGAGGAGCGCGGGCAACGCCATGCTGGCGACGAACGCAACAACCGCCTGTCTGTAAACAGTCATTATTAGCGTCGATGTTATTGCCTTCTTCATTCTTGCCTCCTTTGGCTCTTGATAAACTCTTCAGATCTAACACCTTTGGCGAAGTCGTGCTGGCCGCGGTCTCGGCCAGGCCCTTGTCGAACAGCCTTACATTCTCGCTTAGCTCCTTCCCCCTTCGGCGCGGATTACGTCGTAGTCACGTTTCTTTTCATGACGGAACAGGCTCTTTTCATTTCGCGATCACTTGCCCTGCTTGCCCAACAGTTCCGCCATAGCCCAGCCCAGCGAGAGCCCGACTTCCATGTACGTCTCGGCATTGCGATTGTAGTGATAGCCCTGCCTGGGGTTGGGCGAGATGTCAGCCTCGCGCCAGAAATCACGGGCTTCGATGCACTTCACGTCGCCGGCAAACTCCGGATGCTTCTTGGGATCGCCCACAGCGAGTTGCGCATTGGCGATGGTCAAACCGGGTTCCGCCAGTTTCCAGCCACTGAAGGCAATGGTGGCCAGCACGAACTTGGCGTTCGGCGCACCGTAGTCCTTGCGCAGGCACTGGATCAGGCGCACCAGGTTTTGCTCGTAGTGGCTGGCATGAACTGGATTCTGGTCCTTGTGTCCCTGCCACCATACGAAGCCAGTAATCTCGTACCCTTGACCCTTGTAGCCGGGGTAGATTTTAGCAAGGCTTTCGAGAGCCGCCTTCGCATTGGCCATGTCGTCGTCGTACTGCTTGCCCGCGTACCACTTCACTTCCTCCTTGGGTTGGCCTTCGATCCACGAAGCCGGCGTGTCCTTGTATCCGGCGTAGGTCCGACCATCCACGATATACCGCTCGCTGCCGGGCGGCAGCAGATCCCAGCCCAGGCTGCGATTGCCAATGCAGGACTTGAGGATCAGCACCGGCTCGTCAAGTACGTTCCCCATCACGTAACCGAACCCCAGTTCCGGCCCGATCGAATTGCCATTGTTCGAGGTGGCACTCAGTGGACTGCCGTGTTTCGTCCGAGCGTCGTGGTAGTAAACGTCTTTGTGCACCGTCCAGTTACCCGCATCGTCAACCAGGATCGGGTACTTCCTCGCCGTCTTGATCAGATAGGTGAGCGTTCCCTCTTTCGTTTCCGGATTGATATCTCCCATGCCCACCATGTTGGATTGCCCCATCAGGATGAATACCTTGACCGGCTTACTCATGTCCGCCGGCTTGCCGTCCGGCCGCAGCAACTTGTGTTTCGGGTCCGTGTCGACCTTCGCCGCGGCACCGGCAACACCCATAAACATTGCTGCCAACAGAGACAGTACACTCAACAAAGCAGTTCTTCTCATGACGGCATCTCCTAGTATTGGCGGACTTCCTTTGATGGAGGGGTACGATGGTGATCGTGCCATGCGCGTTAGAATATCATACCGAAAGCCTGATTTGTAGTCAGCTGGGTAGTCGCAGTCCTTTCTCAGCCTTGAGTTCGCAGGTCTGGAAGAAGGCCGAGGATAATGTAGCAGAAACGACGGTCAGGTCACGTCCAACCTGGCGAATATTCAGTTCCAGACTTCTTTGAAAAGCGGTCTAATGCGGAGAGGCACGCCAAGGAATCGTGCCCAAGCATCGTTCCATCGGTCTTGCGATTCCGGCCACTAGGCTCGATTGTCGGCTAGGCAGCCGTCGTAGGTGTGGTCGGCGTTGATGAAGACCAGGTCTTGACCATCGGCAGTTGAATCCCTTCTCAGGCTTCCTGAAACACGATCCCGAAACTTGGGCACCCGTCTATCTGGATTGTCTCTTCAAGTCATCCCGTTGCTCGAACTTGCCAGCAAACCACGCATTTCTCAAAGCGACGGCAGGCCGGCTAACCTGGGGCGGTCACCCACTCCGCATCGAAGCGGCAGGGCCGGCGCTAAAAAGTCAGGAAACCGGCGGTTTTTCTTGACCGGCAGGCAATTTGACAACTGCCGCCCGGCTTTCGGGACAAACTTCGAGAACGTAGGGCGGACTCTCGGTTAACCGTCAAGGAATCGCCATTTCTATCGCGACTGACGCGCCGGAACGGGGGAATTCGATCGGTTGTTGATGACAACTGCTGGCAACGACAATTCGAATGCCGCCCGGATGCGCTATTTTGCTTCGTCAGCCTTCGGCTTGAACAGAACACGCGCCTGGCTTGCCAGCCGTTCGTAGAGCGCACCGAAGGCGCGGGCATCCGATTCCCGATAGACATCGAGAGCTGGACCGTTGGTTTCGTGTAGATCCAAGATTGTTTCTCCGTTCCACACCACTTCGATGAATCGCGAACCGCGCTGGTAGGGGCTACCCGCCAACGCGACTCTTGGACCTTTTCCCTTCCTGGCTTGGATTTCGATCGCCTTGCCTTCGAGGAGATCCTTGCAGATGCCTTTGGAGTCAAATGGGCGCGACTCGATCCGGTGGTAGGTGCTCTTGTCATTGTTATATTCGCACTCGACGCGGTGGACCTGATTGGACGTGAACTCCCAATTCTCATGCAGTTCTTCCGAGGCAGGATCTCCGGAACGCTTCACAGCGGGTTCTCCCAGGCAAGCGGCAATGCGGATGACCATGCCCTCGGGCAATGAGCCGGACGCCCGCCCCTTTTCCAGAAGGGTCCCGGCATCCATCGCTCCGGTTTTCTTTTCAACCTTGGAAGGGTTTTGCTCCGCTGCCAGCGGGCCCGGAAGGGAGAGCAAGGCAGCCAGAATCGTCGTTGCGTAGAGTATGACCTTGAATTTCATAAAGCTATGACTCTCAATCTGGTGACTTCTTAAACTGTTGGCAAAACCAGTTCTCGACCGCCCCGAGTAACGCCAATTCAACAGCACAAGGGCCGCAGTAGTGAAGCGAAATCGCATGTCTCGCATCTCCTTGGGAAATAATGACTTCCGACATCTTACCTCATTAGACTTCAAGTTTAGACGCTCTTCAAGACCGAGAAGTTCCCTACTGCAAGTCCAGGTTGCAGGCGGCGGTCACGGCGACATCATCAGCTTGCCAGGGACGTCGCAAACGGTCGCCCGATCCGCTTCCAGTTTGCCGTGGCGACCAAGCTGAAGAACCCGGAGGTCCACCTATACGACGTGGAAGCCGATCTGCAGCAGATTGAAAGGACAAAGCGGATCGTGGAGCGTGTGCGGTAGGGCATCCGCGACATTCGGAATGGCCAATCACCTGGAAAGAAAATGATAGGCGACATCTCAGAATGAGCGATGATTACCAAAGCACGATGCCAGGGGGGGCTCAATCAATTGCGTAGTGCGTTGCGGCCCGATCCTTTTGACCAGCCAAGCGACGTACCTTCCATACCAACCGCGATTGAGTAATTCTGTGAGTGGCAAACGCCGTCACTGCAGCATTACGAACAAAGTTGCAAGTGCTCCTTCTTGCCAGCTGCGGCGAAATGTACTTACGACCGGTGATAGCGGCAGTTCAGCTTACTCTTCTCGGCAAAATAACCAACGTCACTCATACTGCAGCGCAATCAGCAAGTCCAACCTTGCCGCCCTGCGGGCTGGGGCGAGTGCCGCAACCAGTACGAGCGTCAGTCCGAAGCCGAGACATCCGGCCAACAGCCAGGGATGCAAGTGGAATTCGATCGGATAGCCCAACAACGGCATCATGCTCGCGCCAATGGCATAGGCCGTAGTGATGCCGTCGATCATACCCAGCCCCAGGCCAATATGGCCGATGATGGCGGCCTGCGCAAGCACAAGGCGGCGGACCTGCCGCCGCGTCATGGCGACCACGCGGAGCAAGGCCAACTCGCGGGTCTGCTCCAGCACGTTCATGGTCAGCGTGTTGGCAATGCCAAAGGCGGCCACCACAAAACCCAAGGCGAGGATCGCCCGCAAGCCCCCGATTACGCCGCCCATCATGCGATCGAGCATGCGGCTCAAATCGGCAAACGAGTGCAACATGAGCTGATCGCGGCGAGCGATTTGCGTCAAAGCGTCTTGTACGGCACTGAGGCTGTCCGGCCGAACTGTGGCCAGGACCGTATTCACTCCCTGGACGCTGAAAAGCGTCTCAGCCTTGGCCCGATGGATATACATGATCTGGCCGCCGACCATGTAATCGACCGCCAGGGCAGCTACGCGGAGCTTCTGCTTGCCGTGTTGCGCGGTATCGACCTCGATTTCGTCGCCCGGATTGACGCACAAATCCTGGGCCAACTTGGTACCGATCACCATTTCGCCCTGGAGCAGGCGGCGGCGGACGTCTTGGGAGTCGGCGCGATAGAGCGCAATGGGCGGCTCGCGGTCGGGGAACTCGCGGGATACGACGACTACGGCGCGGTCGCCGATATGGGTGTTGAAGAAGCGCATCGTATCGACACTTGTCACACCCGGGATGTGGCGAACTTCTTCTTCCAGTGCGTCGGGCACCAGGGCCGACTCGCCCGTAGTCGTGTCCGGGAAGGCGGTACGGAGAAAGAAATCGCCCTGCAAGGTCTGGCGGTACCAGGAGCGGACGTCACCCACGGTCGTGGTAATGATCGACCCCAGGCCGACGCCGATCGCCATGGCCACGTAAACGACACCGATCGTCAGTGCGCTGCGGACCGGACGGCGGACGACTTGCCGTTGCGCCAGGGGAATCTCCGCGAATCCCAGTGGCCGGAGCAGCCAGCTCGTGAACGCGGCCAGCGGACGCACCAGCACCGGGATGACGAGCACGACGAGGGCCACGGCCAACGCACCCAGTCCGATCGACAGCCACGACGGCAGGCAACCATGCACGCTTGCCACGAGCAGGCCGCCGACGATGGCCAGCAGGGCAAGGCCCGAGATCGGCATCCAGCGCGGCACACCGGAACCTTCGCGGGCGACAACCGGTCGCATCGCCTCCAGCGGCGTGACCCGCGTGGTTGCCCACGTCGGCACCGCCGCGGCCGCCAAGGAAAACGCCGGTCCGAAGACGAGGGCCATCACGAAGGGCAGCGGCGAGAAGACTACCGGCAGCGGGTTGTCCACGTAGAGCCGGGTGACGGCGACCATCAGCCCGTATCCGCCGGCCAGGCCCACGGCGCAGCCCAAGAGCGTGCCGGCAATGCCCAAGATCAAGGCCTCGCGGAGCATGATGCCCACGATCTGTCGGCGGGTCGCTCCCACGGCCCGCAGGATGGCAATCTGCGGGCGGCGTTCGCTGACTTTCATGAGGAACGTGTTGGCGATAATGATGAATGCCAGAACCACGGCGAACACGCTGGCGAAGGACAAGCCCCACTCGACTTCCATCATCGTGCCCTTGGCCAGTTGCGAGGCGGAGTCGGGCGGATGGACGTCCAATCCCGGCGGCAGGATCTCACGGACGTGTTGGGCAGCCGCCTTTTCGTCGGCGCCGTCGGCCAGCACGATGTCGATGGTGTTGGTCTTTCCCTGGTCGCCGAGATAGCGCTGGGCGAATTTCAGCGGCAGGAACAGCGCGCCGCCCTTGTTGAATCCGGCGGGACCGCGGGGGGCCAGCAGGCCGACGATCGTGATGGTTCCCAGGTGGCCCGGCTTATGGACCTTGGCCGAAAGGAACTTCACGCGGTCACCCACGTGGATGCCGGCCCCCGCGGCGAAACCCACCTCGAGCAGGCCGCTATCGGTGTCGTCGGCCGCCAAAAATCGGCCTTCGCGGAGATCATACTCCCGCGCGTCGGCGTCGTGGACCGGATCAATGCCGATCGCGATCAGGAAGAGCCATTTATGCTCGAAGACGATCCGCGTCGCCCGCTGGTAACTGGGCACGGCCGCTTGCACGCCGCGGACCTCGGTAATTTTCTCCGTAAGATCTTGGGGAAACGTTCCATTGGCCGGCGCGGTGACTTGCAGCGCCGCGCGGCCGGCGATTTCCTCATACATGCGGCGATAGGCCTGCCGCGTGGTGGCCGTAGCCAGCGAACCGGCGATTACCGATGCGATGCCGATCGCGATGCTCAGCAGCGTCAACGTGCTGCGGCCGGGATGCCGGCGGAGGTCGTGCATAATCAGTCGCCAAGTGCTCATCATGTCTCCCCGAATTTCACCGCCACAGGCTCATCCGCGTACGGAACCGGCGTCTGTTCGTTGTCGCTGGCGATCAAACCGTCGCGCAGGCAGACGAGCCGGTCCGCGTGTGCGGCCACGTTTGGATCGTGGGTCACCATCACAATCGTCTGCCGTTGTTGATTGACCAGTTGGCGCAGCAAGTTCGTCACCTGCCTGCCATTGGCGGTGTCCAGGTTGCCCGTCGGCTCATCGGCCAATAATAATGCCGGTCCGATGGCCAGTGCCCGGGCGATCGCCACGCGCTGCTGTTCGCCGCCGGAGAGCATCGTCGGCAGGTGGGTGCGGCGGCGCAACATGCCGACCATTCCCAAGACGACTTCCGCTCGGGCGCGGGCCTTCGACGTTGGTGTTCCGCCCAATTCCAGTGGGAGCGTGACATTTTCTTCGGCAGTGAGCGTAGGCAGCAGGTTGAACGATTGAAAGATGAATCCGATCCGCTGGCGGCGGAGGATCGTGCGCTGATCGTCGCTCAGCGCGTTCATGTCGGCGCCTTCCAGCAACACTTGGCCGCTGGTTGCGCGATCCACGCCACCCAGCATGTGCAAGAGCGTGCTCTTGCCCGAGCCTGAGGCACCCATAATCGCCAGGAATTCGCCTCGTTCGACCTTCAGGTCGATTCCGCGCAGCGCTTGAACACACAGTTCGCCGCTGCCATAAGTTCTCTTCAGGGCACGTATTTCAAGGAGGGGCATTTGGGGGGGCTCCGTAACGACAATTCGTCTTGTCTCGTTTACCCTTGTCAAGCAAACGGCGTGCCCGGCAAGAGTTTTCCGCCGCCGGAAGTGTGACGGCAGCAGACAAGGAACCATCGTCCCATTCGGCACGAATCTTGCGGTAGGCGTAATCGCGAAAGATAATTCTAGGCCACCCAATTTTTGGATGGAGACTCTCTTGTTAAGTGTGGAGAAGAAAAACGTGACAAGCTATCACTTTCTTACGGGTGCGACAGGTCTCTTGGGATCCTACCTGTTGCGCGATTGTCTGTTGGCAGGACGCAGGATGGCCGTGCTAGTTCGGCCTTCCAAGTCGGAGTCGGCATGTCAGCGCGTCGAGACCCTGATGCGGCGATGGGAACTGTCGCTGGGAACCTCGCTGCCCCGGCCGGTCGTGTTGGAAGGCGATCTCAGCAAGATCGATCTCGGTTTGGACAATCGTGCCCTGAACTGGATTGGGCAGCATTGTACGTCGGTTCTCCACAACGCCGCCAGCCTCGTCTTCCGAGGCGATGCCCCCAACGGCGAGCCGTACCTTTCGAATGTTGAAGGCACGCGACACATGTTGGAACTCTGCCGCCGCACCGGCATCCGGCAGTTCCATCACGTATCGACAGCCTACGTCTGCGGCTTACGGAAAGGCCGCGTTCTGGAGTGCAACGTCGACGTGGGCCAGACCGCCGGCAATGTCTATGAGAAAACGAAACTTCAGGCCGAGAAACTTGTCCGCACGGCGGGTTTTCTCGACCCGCCCACGATCTACCGTCCTTCGATCATTGTCGGTGATTCGCAGACCGGATACACAACGACCTATCACGGCTTTTACGCCCCCCTGAAGCTTGCCCATACGATGGCCGGCAAGGTCTCGCGCGAGATCGTCAGCAAGGTCACACGCGGCCTTACGGCGGGCCATCTGCTTGTTAAAGCGCTGGGGATCCACGCCGGTGATCACAAGAATTTTGTGCCCGTCGATTGGGTCTCGGCCGTGATGTGCCACATCCATGGCCGGCCGGAGTTCCACGGTAGGACCTACCACCTCGCGTCGCCATATCCGCTGTTGATCCTGGAGATGGCTGCCGTGATGCAAGAGGTCGTCGAGGATTGCTCGCCACTGGGCAACCCCGATTCGAGTTGGAACATGGACGGAGATTGGTTTGCCAAGACGTTCCGCGACCAGTTGCGCATTTATGAAACGTACTGGCGCGACGATCCGCAGTTCGACATGACCAATACGTTTCGTGCCGCACCGCATCTGCCGTGTCCGAAGCTGGACCGCGAGATGATGTTGCGGCTTGCCCGCTTTGCCATCGATGCGAACTTCGGCCACGCGCGTCGTGCGAAGCACAAGCCGGAGCTTGAAGTCCAGGACCACGTTCCGCACCTGTTGTGGGACCAGGGCGAGATGCCGGCGGGTATTTCGCAGATTGCCTACACGGGTATTTCGGTCGAGGGCCCGGCCGTCGGCTAAAGAGAGTATCGCGCGGCGCGAACTATCCACACAGTAACCCGATGCGTAAGCGAGGACACCTCGCTTACGCTTCGGGGTTGCTATCGATCAGCTTTCTTGCTGGGGCAATAAATAGAACTTTAGCACACGAAACTGTGCTTCCGCATGGCGAGAACCGTTTGTCTCTTGACCTGGGCCACGGCGTAATGGGCCAGGACCGTGGGATAGGCCAGGTCGACCTTCTTCAATTGGACCAGCCGGACAAAAACAACCAACGCACTGGCAATCGCTTCTTGAATTGCCTCTTCGCGCGCCTGGGAATTCAGATGTCGGAAGGCCATAGTCGCATGGCTCTTGATCGCGGGCAACATGGAAAGAAATTGTTCATGCCAACTTGGGACAGGGGAACATTTGTCAAAACGGTTCATGGCTCGATCTCCCGGCGGTCGTCCTTGGCGGCTGGTTGCCGTCGTGCTTGCTTCTCGTTTGACTCTGGCGGGAAACGGTACGGCAACCTCAAGTCGGTTATTGATCTTCCCGACGCCGTCTAGACCGCGGATTAGCGTTTGAGCGATTTGCTTCAAATGGAAGGTCGTCACCTGCCCTCGCAGCGTCAGGATGCCTTCGTGGAACTCGCAGGCAATATGCTGTAACTGGCGGTAACCCGACTGCCGCAGGCGCGACTGGGCCTCCGCTTCAACCACTTGCTTCTCGTTCGCTAGCGCGGTTTCCTGCTCCTTGAGTGGGAGCAATCGTCCTCCTGCTCGAATTTCCAACACAATAAAATCCTCCATCGGTAAAAAGGCTTCGACCACGACCTACCACCGTGTGGCTATGCCGTCAAGAGCGGCCAACAGTGACCAGATCGTGCCGTTCACGACTAAGTCGATACCGATCAGCAGGCCCAGCGTCCAGCGGCCGGACTCCGGCCAAGGTCCCCAGATGGCAACACCTACCAGCATGGTGATCATGCCGTTCATGCGGAGCCAACGCCAGGAGGAACAACCTTCGACCACGGCGACGACGATGCGGAGCACACTGCCGATCGGGTAGGCTGCCGCTACCACGAGGTTCAGTCGTTCCGCAAGAAGCAGCGATTGCCGCAAACTCAGGAATGCGACAGTCACATCAAGTACCCCGAGCAGCAGAAACAGGAAGAACCCGCCCCAGTCGCGAGCCAACAGCGCCGCGGCGACCTGAGCGCCGGCGGTAATGAGGAGCAGGCCCCCGGCAAAGGCCAATCCCGCCACTAACATGCCTGCCACGATCTGGACGATGCCCAACACGAGGAACTTATCGCAATTCCTCCGGGCGCTGTTCACTTGTTCCCTCAATGTGCATGTAATTCGGGTATCCGCGACATTTGTCATGGTCGGTCTCGTGAAAGGCTCGGGGGAAAGAAAGTGCATCAAGGCGGTTTTCCTGCATCGCAAGGCGCGATTGTAGTGAAGAAAAAAGCAATCTCTGTGCCAAGGACGTACGACCTGGTTTTTTTGCGGCTAGTCTCGCTCATGTCGATCTTGCCCCACAAGGTGATTGCGATAGTCCATCAGTGGGGCAATCGTCGGCAAAGCGGGCGCTGCTGGGGTTTCCTTCGATTCCATCATGCCGTGCAAGTTGCCGCCGCGGTCGGGACAACTCAGCCGGATCTCGATCACCCCATGGACCCTGTCGTATTTCAAGCAAGCTTTTTTCAGTACGTCGACCACCGGGAGTGTTTCGGCAGCTTCGGCAGGAAACAACTGCGTGTCGTACACCGTAAGCAGCTTGCCGGTGCGTTCATGGATTATTGCTGTGCAGCCCACTTTGATATCGCGGGGCTGTTGCGGGGGCAAGACAAACGTATCGGTCGAGAACCCGCGTTCGGGCGTCAAGATTCGGAAGCGTCTATGGCTGGCCATGAGATGAACCTCAATCAATAGCACCTTAATGCACTGCCTCCTTGATAGTCCTTTCCCCGGATGGTCTGCCGGTCCTCCTTGGTGGCTCAACCGCGCTGGCTGCTAGTCTCCCTTTCCAACAGAGTGAAAGACGAGCAAAACGCCGCATCTTTTTCGAGAAACCAGATCACGCAATCCTGGTGCCGAACGCCCACGAGAAATCCCACATGCCGTTGCCGTCGCGATGGTGACCGCGAAAAAGAGAAGGACCTAGAGTGGCGAAGGGGACGATCTCGTCGGGAATCATGTCATATTGATGGGTTCGTCGCTCATTTTGATAGGGATGAATCAGCGGAAATGATACGCCGGGTTGTCGACGCTAAAGTCTTCATCGCTGAAGCCGTTATTGAGTTTCAGGTCAAGGTAGTTGTACTCCTCGAGCAAAACGGGCGAGCCACCGGGTTCATTAGGCCAGGTATAGGCTTCGTAGCGGATTGGAATCTTCAACTGATCATCCACGAAGACCCGCGCGAGATGAAAGTGGAAAAATTGCCGCGCCACCGGGTGGACGGCCTGGAACCAGGTGCATACGCGATCGTTGATTTTCCCTTGCGCGAAAAACCTCACCTCGCACTCATCGTGCTGGAGGTCCTGCTCGGCCACGCAGGCCATGCGTTTGACCATGTTCAAGATGCCAATCTGGGTAATCGGATAGCGTTGGTCGCACATGGCGAGCGTTCCGTCGGGCTCGACCAAGATGCCGCGCACCAGGATGCCCGCCAGGCCAACGGGGTGGGCCCACATCTTCCCGCCGTTCCGCCCTGCGACATAGATGGCCTGTTGACCCTTGATCGCAGCGGGAGCCAGGGCACGTATATAGACGCTGAACGGCTTGTGGCGGATCTTGATAAAGAAGCTCTGCCGCTTGCCGAGCTTGCCATCCACTTGCTCGCGTTTCACGAACGTGGCCGAATAGTCTTTCAATCCTTCGATGGCAGGCAGCACCTCCTTGGCCCAACGTAACGCCGGCTTTAGGGGATGCTCGCCCAGCCTTGGTCGGCCTGGACGGTCGTCGCCGAATAGCTCGCGCAGCGCCGATGAATCAGGCCGTTTCGGCGGCGACGGCGATCGATCCAAGCTTTTCGCAGCGGGGGTTGCGGGCGGCCCAGGCGGCGTTTGTACGGATCGTCGCTGATCAACGGGACGATCCGCAATGGCCCGAGACGCCCCGACCAAGGAACTTAGAGAAATGAGAACCGATCCGATGGTGGGCACACGGCCAAAACGCCGCCACGCCGTCCAGCCCTCGGCGTTCCTCGATCGCGACAAATTCTTCATAACAGACTCCTCTCGTGGAAAACCGAATTTGTAAGACTGGTCGGCGGCAGTGTCGAACGTCCGCAAGCGCAACGAGCGGATTCTTTTCCGGTGAGCCCGACACAACCAGGAGCGTTCATTTCGCTCCCGGCTGTGTCGGCCTTCCTCGGTCTCACCCCCTTTCCGAAAACGCTACGCGAAGATCAAACCTCGCGTCAAACCGATGTGCGTCGGTTGCCCTCCAGAATTGCTCCGCGTCCTGACGGTTGACGTCCAGTTCGCAGTCCAGCAGCCAGACCCGCACGGCCTGCTTGGCTGCCAGGCGACCAGTAAGCCTGTTAGGGTAAATGAGCAGGAAGTTGTCGCTTCCCTTTACCGCTTCGACGACGCGTGTAATATGCGTGAGATCGAAACCCATAACTGCGACTCCTCCCTTGTCGTCTATCAGAGTGACGGCCGAGCACCGAAGCACGATGCCAGGGCGCCGGCAATCAATTGTGCAGTGCGTTGCGGCCCGATCCGTTCGACGTTGATCATCATGTCGAACAAGTGCGGATCCGCAATGTCGCGATGGAAGCACTGTCGCGTAAACTTCTGCCGGCGAGCGTCGGTCTTTTCCACGTAGTCACGCGCCTCGTCGAAACTCAGATGTCGACGCTCCGCGACCCGTTGCACTCGATACCCGAGCGAGGCAATCAGCCGAACGCTCAAACCGCGCTGGTGCGGCAAGAGGAGCTGCGCCCCCCGCCCTACGTAGATGACTCCCCGCGCTCGTGCGGCCATGAGAATTACGCGACTGAGGTGCAACGTGTATTGCGTTTGAGCAACGGAGTCCGGATCGATCCACTTGCCGAAGATGTCCGTGATCCAGTTGTTATAGTTTTGCTGCACGAGTTCCAGCACGGCGGGAGAGGTGCGGTATCTCTCCGCCAGGCATTCGAGGAGTTCCCGGTCGAGGACCTCCCAGCCGATCATCTCGCCGACCAGCCGTGCGATGCGGCTGCCCCCAGACCCGGATTCTCGCGAGATAGTCAAATAAGGGCCGATGCTCGCGGGGCCTCCGGGTTTCGTTGACGCAACAGCCCGACCCTGGCCTTGATAAGCGCGCAGCCATTGCCGCATCTGACGTTCCGCGGCATCGAGCACCTCGGGGTTCATCGGACTGTGCGACTGCCGCTCGATGGCAGCAACCAGCCTCTCACCATTGTACGCTTGTGCCTTCATGCGCGGACCTCCAACCGGGTTTTTGTTGAGAACGTTCGGAAGAAATGAGCGAATTGGAGTCCCGGCTTTAGCCGGAATGCCTGAAACTCCGCCTAAAGGTGGGACTCCGACAATCGGGCATCTTGTCAATTCCTTCCGAGCGTGGTTAGACAGGTGTCAAATGAGAAATGTCCAGCAGGGAAGCAACGTCAGGCCCGGTGTCCATGATATCGAAAATCCGGTCGAGCCTTGTAGTGGCGAAAACCGACCGAAGGTGTGAACTAATGCTACAAAGCCTGAGCCTCTCCCCCTTGGACCGCATTTTTCTGTGGAGTTTCACTAACTGCGCCAGCATCGCACTTGACATCTGCGCCACACCGCAAAAATCCAAGAGCAGCCGATGGCAGTCTGGCCGGTCAGCCGTTCCAAGCAACTCATCGCTGATCACGTCGACGGTCAGTTCATCGAGAACCGGATGCTCGCCAAGATGCACCACGATCAGGTCACCGTTCTTTCCCACCTCTAAATGGCAATAGCTCAACATGAAGCACTCCTTCTCTCCGCGACGAAGCGGTTGAAGAAACGGTTATTCGCGACCATCACCGATACGGGGGAAAACGGCCGAAATCCGACGAGCTTCGTGGTATTACGCTCCATCCACCGCCGGACATTGTGCCGGGCACGCACTTGGGTGCGTAGTTGGTCGCCGCCGGGGGCGCCCCTAGCAATGCTTCCACGCCAATTGCCGGCTTGTTAGCCTGGCGAACGACCGGACCCGAAGACGCTGGCGCGGCAGTAGGCGCCGGCGCCGGACTCGTCGCCGCATACGGGGTCGGATACGCGGGGTCGTAATAGCATCTGCCACCACCACGGAACCAGCCGGCGTCACTCGCCGAACTCGCGGCGAGCAGGATCAAAGCCGCACCTATCATCCTGGCATACAGTTTGTAAGTTTTCATGACATTTACTCCTAGGTTTCAAATACGAGAAAGACAATTCCCAAACGCCGCATTACTAGGTCCTCCAAGTGAAAAAGGGAAAATACAGAACACAGAACATTCATCTCGATTTGACCGGCTTCAATGGCCGGCAACATCCGCGTAGGCACGTATGGGCGTGACGGCCCCGTGGTTCGTTTCGATGTAGATCGTGGCTTCCACCGGGCCGGAACCCTTGGGAGCCACGAAGGTCACGGGAAGTACGTGCAAGGACTTCTCCGCAGACCCGTCGGGCGTGGCGATTTCAAAGCCCGGCGCCGCACAGGTGGCCTTGTTCACGCGGAACGGTTCCTCGCCCCGGACCACGATCTGCTTGATCGCTTTCTGGCCCGGCTCCACGACACCGAGGAACAGCAGTGCAGGGCTTGCGGAGATCCGATCGCGAACGATCCCGTCTACTCGCACCAGGATTTCAGGCGACTGCGGATCGTTGGTCAAAAGCGTAAGGTTTTCCGCCAAGTAACCGGCGGGAACGTGCCGGTCGACGCGGACGACAACCTGGTACGTCACTTGTGCCGCGCTGCGTTGCAACTCGGTCGCCGTCGCGGACAGATGCGAGTTGCCGCTGCGGACCCCGGTGATCCGCCAATCCTCACGACCCCAGAGGCTGATTGTGAGGTTCTTCTCGTTCCCGCTGCCCTGGTCTATGGATCCGAAGTCGACGCTTCCGGGCTGGAGCAGGACGTCGCTGCGAATGAAGCCGTGGACGTTCAGTTGGACTTCCGCGAAGAAGGGCTTGTCGAAGGTCACCGTCAGGGTCGCGCCCTTGGGTCCGAGGAAGGCGGCGGTGTTGTACTTGGCGAGGATGGCGCCCTTCTGGTGCGTCTTCAAGGTCTCCATCTTGATCTCCGGCGTCGTGCAGCTACAACTTGCCCGGACCGAAGCGATATGCACGTCCTCGACGTAAAGGTTTTCCAGAACGAACTCGAATTCCGTGCGTTGTCCGCGGGCAACCGTGCCAAAGTCGTGGCTGGTCGTCGTGAACATCTTGGCGGCCCATTCCTGGCCGAAGGTCGGGGTGGACAACAGAACCACTACGAGTGCCGCCCGCGCAGCTTTGCAAAACATGGCTAACTCCTAGAAAAATCTTCCTCGGCGGCGGGGTCGCCGAGGTTGTTGACGGGCAGGAGTTCCCCGCGCTGAACTGAGAACCCGCTGGGGGCTTCAATTCCCAATTTGACCTGCCGTTTGTAAATCTCTAGCACCTTGATGATGATGCCTGATCCGATGTGGATCTCCGTGTTGCACTTGCGTGATAGCACCAACATTGAAAGTCCTCCTTGATAGTCCTTTCCCGGGACGCCCTGCGGTCCTCCGTGACGGCTTAACAGCCCTGGCTGATAACCGACATTAAAGCAGTTTCGTGATCGCGGATTGACTCCGCACAATGAACCTCATGCGCATCTGCTCCGAAAAATCTGGTATTGCAAGTTTGATGCCAGACGTCCCCTTCACCAGCGGTCGAAATGTACTCGTGTCTCGTCGTAGCGGCACTTCGGCTCGCTCTTGTCGACGGGATAGCCAACCGGCGTTACGGCGAATGGAATCACGTGCGGCGGCAGATCGAGGAGCTTGCGAAAGTTTTGCACACGGCCCTCGATCGGGTAGATCCGCAGCCACACTGCTCCTAGGCGCTGGGCTCGCGACTCGATGAGAATGTTCTGCATCGCGGCTGCGCAGTCCTGAACCCAAAAGCCGGCATGTTTTTGTATTGTCGGATCGCCGCACACCAGCAGTGTGAGGGGAGCCTGCGGCAGCATGTGGGCGAAAGGCTGGAGGATATCGGCCATTTGCCTCCGCGTTTCTTCATCTTGCACGAGCACGAAATGCCACGGCCGTTGGTCTCCCGCCGAGGAGGCGGCCATCGCGGCCAGCAACAGCTTCCGCACGAATTCCGGACAAACAGCCTGGTCCGAGTAGCTACCGATCTTCATTTCCGTGAGTAGGGTGTCCATAGGTCCTTTCGCGAGTATCTGATGCCTGCAACAAGATCGCCGTACGGTTTTCATCCATAGAATTGCGCTGGCCCTAATCCAGCCCTGAGCAGCCTGAACGACGCAGATTCGCATTCGACCATCACTTGCAAGCAACAGTCGTGCCATTGCTCTCGCAAGGATTTCCGCAAAAAACGCAGGAATTGAGAGCGGCGGGAGGGGATCTCATCGGCAGTCATGTCATTTTGATAGGCCGGTCCTTCATTTCGAGAGACTTCAGGAGGCTCGCATCTTGCGTCTGCCCGGGAAACCGCGATAATCGAGGTTCTGTAGCTCGATTTCAGAGGGGATTCGCCATGAGAGCCGAGGAATTGCGGTTGGATGAACTTATCCGCTTTAGCGAGGGACTTGTGGACCTTCATGGCGCGCGACTCGCGATCCATGACACTGCCTCATTAGGTCAGTTCCGCCGCGATCTCATTCATATGGTCGGCGAGGACGATGCCCGGCGGATCCTCACAAGAAAGGGTTACTTCGCTGGTCAGTCATGTGCCGCTACGATGGAGCGGCTTTTCCAATGGGACAGCCTAGAGGAATGGCTCAAGGCCGGCATGCGGCTGTCCCGGATTCTGGGTCTCGCCATTGCCGATTCGATCTCCTTGAACCTGGACAAAGCAACCGGGTGTTACTCGATGGAGTTTACCCTCCAGGATTCAGTCGAGGTGGACGAATGCCTCACGGAGTTTGGGATTTCCGACAAGTCCGGTTGCTGGGGTCTCATGGGGTTTGCCAGCGGCTATGCTTCCTATTGCCTGGGGAAGAGCGTCTACTTCGTGGAGCGAGAATGCTGCAGCAGGGGCGATAAGGACCGACCGAAAAATAACTTCCGGATTTCGTTTTGGGGCGGGATACAATTGAGGGATGCCCATTTGTTTATCCCGTAACCCCGTTAACAGGCAATTGAGCCGTGACTCGCTATTCTTTGGC
>Ga0181520_10007110_pt1 | contig 16676 bp, 10 predicted proteins | sample PEATcosm2014_Bin_29_FD_132451 | JGI IMG/M metagenome (GOLD analysis project Ga0181520, IMG submission 132451) | Peatland microbial communities from MTU Mesocosm Facility, Houghton, MI, USA - PEATcosm2014_Bin02_30_metaG | ecosystem: Environmental > Terrestrial > Soil > Wetlands > Peat | place... | reverse complement strand
CAATCCACCGGCGTGAGTGCGGAGTTAGGCGGCGGAACCGGAGCCAATTCAGGCCTGGGCAACGAGCCCATCTGGGCCAACGGCCAGCGCGATACTTCGAACTCGTTTTTGCTTAACGGCGTTGACGCCAGCAACCTGTTCAATGGCAAGAGCACCAGCCAGGTTTCCTCGTCGCGTGTGATCAACTCCACCGGCGCGCAGACCAGCCCCGGCGGCGGCGGCGGCGTCATTCAGTCGGTCGCCTCCATTTATCTGACCATCGGCAACGCCATCCCCACGCCCGCGCCGGAGACCATCTCTGAAGTGCGCGTCAACTCCTCAATGTATGACGCGCAGCAGGGCTCGACATCGGGCGCGCACATCGATCTCAGCACCTCCTCGGGCACGAATGCATGGCACGGCCAGGCTTACGCGCACCGCGGCACCAATTGGCTCAATGCCGCGCCCTTTTTCTTTAATCAGGATCCCGACGTTCCCGCAAATGACAAGAATCCCGAGCTGCATCGTTACATCCTGGGAGGCACTGTAGGCGGACCGATCATCAAGGACAAGCTTTTCGCTTTCCTCTCCTATCAGCACCTGCACGTCTCCGATCAGGAGATCGGCGATTCGTTCCTCGACGTTCCCGTCGGGCTCACCGACGACCGGTCCGCGAATGGCCTGGCGACCGTGAGCAATAACTCGTTTGGCTCGGACACTTACCTGAATAATCCAGTATCGAGCCCACAAGTGGATCCGCTCGCGCTTATCTTGTTCAACTCGCCCGCACTTCCCGGCGAGCCCGGCAAGTGGCTCATCCCCAACGACAACCTTAACGGCGTAGCCCCAACCATCTCTCATCTGGACAACGCCTTTATCCCGGGCACTGGCCGGTTCAAGGCCGATCTCGCTGTCGCCGACCTGGACTACAACGCAAGTTCGAAGGACACGCTGTCGGGCAAGTACTTCTACCAGCACGACCCCTCGCTTGCGCCCTACGGCTACTCCAGCGTGCCCGGCTTTACCGAGCACCTTGACTCTGGCGCGCAGGTCGTCTCCCTCACCAACACATTCATCGTCAAGTCCAATCTGAGCACCACGGAAACAATGGGTGTTCTGCGCGAAAAAGACTGGGGAGACAACGACCAGGCCTTCGGGCCCAGTTCCATCCCCGGAGGCGCCTTCGGCACCGGGTCGATCAACACGTTCGGGTCGACCTACTTCCCGGGCGTCTCCATCTACAACGTGCTGGGCCAAAACCAGCCGTCCGGCGTGAGCAACGTCTACCTGAACATCGGCCCCAACGCCGAGGGGCAATCGGCCAACACCGGCGTCTTTCAAAACCGTCTTGCGCCCTCGGGCAACGCCATCTGGACCCTTGGCAAACACACGGTTAGTTTCGGCACGAGCTATACCTACACGCAGTTGAACACCATCGACAAGCGGACTGGAACCGGAACCGTCGCCACCGATGACTTCAGTCAGTTTCTCCAGGGCTACGTAACTCCCGGGAGCTCGGCCACCGGCTTCTATGTCAGCTCGTTCCTGCAGGGCGACGCAAGCCGCTACTACCGCGCCAACCAGCTAGGCATGTACCTGCAGGATAAGTGGCAGATTACGCCAACCTTGGCGCTGAGCGCGGGCGTTCGCTATGACTGGGATGGTGGTCTCACGGAAAAGTACGGGCGCATCTTCAACTTTGACCCCAAGGTGTATAGCTACAACGTGGGCTCCGACACCATTGAAAACCCGGGCCTGATTATTGCCGGCAACAATGCCAACGGCACCCAGGGTGTCAGCAACACGACCCTGACCGGGCGTCAATGGGGCATTGCTCCTCGCGTCGGCGCAGCGTGGCAGCCCGGCTTCGGACAAGGAAAGCTGGTGATACGGGTCGGCGGCGGCCTCTATTATGACCGCGGCGAGCTGTTCAGCTACTTCTCCCCCGGCTACGCCATCGGCACTGTCACCGGAGGTCCCTTCGGCGTCAACCAGCAACTCCCGTTCGTCAACAGCTCACAGTGCCCGGGCGCAACCCTGGACTTTTATCAGGGCTATATTCCCACCTGCGGCGGTGGCGGCATGGGAGCGCTGGACACAAGCCCTGCACAGGAGGCTATGGGCAACCTCGAGGCCCCCTGGGGCACAGCGTTGCTTCCCGCGCCAACAAACCCCAAGGCAACCGATCTTGCCAACTATCTTCCCAACGCCGCCTCGATCTTGAATTTCGGCCAGCCCATCTCGCTCGGTGTCTACGACCGCGCCAACAAGCTGCCCTACACCATGAACTACACCTTTGACATCCAGTGGCAGCCGCGCGCTGACCTGGCAATCGAAATTGGCTACGTAGGCAATCTTGGACGCCACCAGGTTATCCCGGTTCCCTTCAACCAGGCGCAGATTGCTTCGCCGTCCAGTCCCACCCTGGGCGGTGGCCCCAACATTCAGAACTACAGCTACGGCTACACCGTCGGTGGGGCGAACTTGCCCGACGGAACCGGCTATCTGGCAACCTACGAAGGCGGCAATGTCGACCTGCGCGTCCCGTACATCGGCTACGCCGCGGAATCCATCAAGTATCTGGCTGCCGGCGTCGACGCCTACAATGCCCTGCAAGCCCACATCGACAAGCGCATGAGCCACGGCATCCAGTTGGGCGCATCCTACACTTACTCACATGCGCTCGACGAACAGAGCGGCCTGGGCCTCTTCTACAACGGAAACAACCCGCTCAACCTGCGCAGTGGCTACGGCTCGTCGGACTACGATCGCACGCATGTCTTCGACTTCACATACGTCTTCAAGATCCCCACCCTGGCCAAGCAGAACTCGGTCGCCGACAAGATAATCGGCGGATGGTCGCTGGTGGGCCTCACGGTGCTGCAGAGCGGACAGCCGTATAGCATCATCGACTTCTCCGGCGCCATTGGTAGCATCTACTACTCCACTGCAGACGGCATCACCAACCCGATCGTTCCGCTCGCTCAAGGCTGCACTGCAAAGAACGCGCTGACTGGCAAGAGCGGCGCTTTCTACGGTCCTTCCGGCGAGAATCCCGCGGAGCTTGCACTAAAGCCACAATGCTTCACGCTTCCGCTGTTGCCTGCGGGCGGCCTCGGCGGCGCAATTCCAACTTCCGACCCCTATGAAACCGGCTTCACAACCGGCCAGCGCAACATCTTCCGCCAGGCCTTCCAGAAACGGGCAGACGCTTCGCTCGTGAAGGAGTTGTCCCTGAAGCAGAAGTACAACTTCAAGTACACCTTCGATGTCTACAACCTGACAAACACATCGAGCTTCGACGTCCCCGGAAACGAAGTCTCGCAAAACCAGAACTACAATTCGTTTCCATCGGCTTTGCCGTCCGGTGTCTCGCCACTTCCTACAAATTGCGGCAGCCCCAACCCGAATTCCCCCGGTCCTGGCGATCTGTATTACTGCGCCGCTGGGCTCGGTGTCGTGCAGCACACCATCGGCGCTCCACGTCAGATCCAGATGTCGCTGGCGTTCACTTTCTAAAACCAGATGTCAGCTGTTGATTTGCTGGTTTGAAACAAGAGGGGCCTCCGGCTCACGGATGCCCCTCTTCTATCTGTTGTCGAAAGTAAGCCTTCTATGCCTAACCCATTTCTCCCTAGACTCTAGACCCTAGACTCAAGACCCAAGACCCTGCCCCTACTCTTCCCCAATGTCTTCGTTCCAGACTTCAGGATTTTTTGCAATGAAGGCTTCCATCAACTCGCGGCATGCGCGGCTATCGAGGTCGATCACCTCAACGCCGTGTTCGCGCAGCCAGTCGAGGCCGCCGGGGAAGGTGCGGCTTTCTCCCACAACCAGCGTTCCAATGCGAAACTGCCGGACCAATCCGCTGCAGTACCAGCATGGCGCAAGCGTCGTGACCATCACCAGGTCGCGATAGCTACGCTGCCGTCCGGCAGCGCGAAAGGCATCGGTCTCGCCGTGAACGCTGGGATCGCCCTGCTGCACGCGTCGGTTGCGGCCGCGGCTTACGAGGCGTCCGTCGCGCGTGAAGAGCGCAGCGCCGATGGGAATGCCTCCCTCGTCAAAGCCGATGCGCGCCTCCTCGAGTGCCACGGCCAGCATCTTCTCGTAGAGATCGAACTTCGAGGGAGTTTGTGAGCCTGCGTGTGCCACGACTATCCTTTTTGCTTCTCTATATAAGGATACGGCAGCCCTCAGCCCGCTTTGCCACCTACCGCCGCCCCACCCTGCGCCTCGAGTTCGAGCTGCTTGCGGATGTTCGACCGCGCCGCGCCAGTCTGCAGTGGCGGCAGCAGTGCCAGCGCTTCTTTTGCAACCTGCCGTGCCTCTTCGATCTGGCCCGTCGCGCGATAGACCTGAGCCAGAGCTAGCATCGCTGTCGTGTCCTTGCGATGCGTCAACGCAACTTCCCGTTCCGCACAGGAAATCGCGGATGTCTGGTGCGGCGGAAACGAATGCCCTGCGTCAATCAAGGCAGTGACGTAGAGATTGAGCACCCTCACGGACGCCCCGTCTTTAATGGCAAAGCTCTTCAAGGCCGCCAGTGCATTGGAAAGTGTCTCAGCTTCGTCCGGATCACGCTGCTCAATCCGAATACCGGCGATATGTGCCTCGGCGCTTGCCAGCTCGGCCTTCAACTCCTCATGGGATGTATCCTGTTTCTCGATTTGCTGAATTGTAATTGCCGCCTGCTCCCAATACGTGCGTGCAAGTTTCAGGTTACGCCGCCCGTCGCCGGGCACCTCTGCCAGCGCAGGATTCGCCGCGTCTTCGTAACTCGACGCCATATCGAAGAATATTCGCTTCAAATCACCGAGAGCTCGAATGTCCTTAACGTTTACGGAGTCCGCGGCAGCAATCTGTTGAAATGTAGACAGGGCATCTGCGAAAAGCGGGTTTGCCTGCGAATACCTCCCCAATTCGGACAATGCGACGGCCTCTTTGCGAACAATCAGCGCGCGCATTCGCAAGTTCGAGAGCTTTGCACTTTCGCCGTGGGGCAGAGCGTCGTTCTCTTGCAGTGAAATGCGCAGGTCTTTGAGCGCCTGCGAAGGGTCGGTATCAAGTTCCGCATTGCCTATCTTGAACTGCATGTGGGCGAGTGCACGGCGTGCAGACAAGCTCCTCCCATCGAGTTGAAGTCCGCGATTGTCCAGATCAATGGACTTTCTGTACGCAGCGATTGCCGCGGCAACGTCTGCGAGTCCGATATCCTCTCCCATCACATCGCCGAGCGTTTCGTTGACTCTTCCGGCCTCGACAAATATCGCAGCAGTCGCTCCGGGAAGGGCAAGAAGCCGATCATAGTTCTCGACGGAGGCCTGCATGGCCGCAGCAGCATTCTGCGGGTTGCCAACCTCACTCAAGACCTCACCGCGGTCTGCCTGCGCAGTGGCAAGCGCCCTTAGTGCGTCGCGGTCTTTTGGATTCAATCGAACTAGAGGGTCAGCCAGTGATATCGCCTTGCCTATGCTCGACAAGGCACCCGAAGGATCTCCCAGATTCTGCTCATATGGATTCCCCTGAATATTGGCCAATCGCGTGTACGCGTCAACAAGGTCTATCTGCGTCAGGCGGTCGCCCTGCGCGTCTGCTGCCATCCGGTCAAGGTGCTCGAGAACGCGGGTGACGAGCAGCTTCTGCACGCCGGTGGATCCGGGGAGTTGCTTGATGGCCTCGTCAAGCTCGGAAAGGAGGCTGTTACTGAGCTGGCGCAGATCGGCCGAGCGCGCTTCGGCCTTGCGGCGTTCGAGATTTGCTTCGCGCGACTGCCAAAGAATCCCGCCAATGCCCGCAACGAGCGAAACAACGAGCAGCACGGCGGCAGCAATGCCCACGCGGTGTCGCACGACGAACTTGGAGGCGCGGTAGCGGAAGGTTCCCCTTCGCGCGGCGACAGGCCTTTGGTCGAGCCATGCCTGAACATCAGCGCCGAACTGCTCAGCGGTGGTATAGCGCTGCAGCGGCTCCTTGCGCAGAGCCTTCATCAGGATGGCTTCGAGATCGGGGTCGAGCTTGCGGGCAGCCTTCAGCTTGGGATCGGTACCGACTGCGTGCGGAGGCTTCCTCGGAGGCTCTTCGCAGATCACGCGAAGCATCTCGGCGGTGGTCAGCTCTTTGAGCTCGTAAGGGAGAGATCCGGTAACGAGAACATAGAGGAGGACGCCGAGGGAATACGTGTCGGAGGCGGTGGTGATGGGATTCCCGAGAACCTGTTCGGGACTGGCGTACTGCGGGGTAAACGACTGGTAGCCTTCGCGAGTCATCTCGCTGCCGGGGTTGGCGAGAGACGGAGAGAGCAACTTGGCCGTTCCGAAGTCAAGGAGCCGCGGCGTGCCATCGTCGACGACAAAGATGTTGTCAGGCTTGAGATCGCGGTGGACGACGAGGTTCAGATGGGCGAACTGGACGGCCTCGCAGACGCGGAGGAAGAGAGCCAGCCGCTGCGGCAGGCTGAGGTTCCGGGCGTCGCAGAAGCGGTGTATCGGGACCCCGTCGACGTACTCCATGGCGAGGTAGAGGTCGCCATCGGTGGTAATACCACCATCGAGCATGCGCGCGATGTAGGGATGCTGGAGGCCGGCGAGAATCTGGCGCTCCTGGCGGAAGCGTTCGCGGAAGAGCTCGGTGGCGAGGGGAAGATCGATGAGCTTGATAGCGACGCGCTGATCGAACTGGCCGTCGGCGCGATGGGCAAGATAGACGGCGCCCATGCCGCCGCGGCCGATCAGGCGATCGAGCCTATATGGGCCGATTGGACGCTTGGCGAAACTCGAATCGGCGGCGACCCCGGCGTTGACGCCCAGTTCGGAAGAGGAGCCGGTTCGGCCGGCCTCCGACTGCTCTTCTTCTTCCCTGCTAGCTTCAATCAGCAAACGTACTTCGGCGGCCAGCTCAGGATCGTCCTCACAACGCGCGTCAATGAGAGCGGAGCGCTGGTTCGCGGGCAGTTCGAGGGCCTCGTGAAAGATGGCCTGCATGCGGAGGAAGCTCTCCGTTGTTTGCTTCATGGAAGCAGACTCCAATACCAGGCTTAGAGCCCTACTGAAGATAGCGGCAATGGGGATGAAAGCGCATCATGCCCCGACCGGATCGCCGGCCATGCCGGGGTGAATGCGCCGGAAGAGCCAGCTCTTTGTGAATTTGAGATCGCGGTCGACGGTAGCCTTTGAAACGCCCATCAACGAGGCCGTCTCTTCGGCAGTACAACCAAGGAAGTAGCGCAGCTCAACCAGTTGGACCTTTTCGCCGTCGATGGCGGCCAGGTCGTCGAGGGCGCGATTCAGGTCAAGGATCTCCGGGCTGTCGATGTTGACCCAGGCCAGATCGTCGCTCAAGGGGATGCGTTCGCGGTCGCCGCCGCGAATCTGGGCTTGGCTTTCGCGAGCGTGGTCAATCAGGATCATGCGCATTATCTTGGCGGCGAAGGCGTAGAAGTGACGACGATCGGCCCAGTCGGCTTTCTTCTGCTTGAGAAGGCGTAGATAGAGCTCGTGGACCAGAGCGGTGCCCTGCAGAAGATCGGGATTGCGCTCGCGGCGAATGTAGGCAGCGGCCACCTGGCGAAGATGGGGATAAACGAGCGGCATCAGCTGTTCGAAGGCCGAAGGCTCGCCGTCGCGCCACTTGCCAAGCAGTAATGTGATCTCTCCCTCGCCCGGCTGCAATTTCTCCTCCGTCTTCGCTGGGTCGGCCACTCGATCGGACAATTCTCCAGCGACGAATCGCCCCTCTCAATTTGATGCCGGCAAAGTAAGAGCAGAAATTGGGAGCGGCAATGGAGAACTTCGCTGGAGAACGGCTTGTACGGCCAGAGTACCACTTACGGCTGTGTTTTCAAATATTTGGACGAAGGACGGTTGAGCGTTTTTTGACCGGCTGAAAGAAACGCGGAAGACGCGAATCCCCGCAGGTCGGCAGCCGCGCGGAATGGCCTTGGGACACGGTTGCTCTAATTTCTCTTTAGCGGTGGCCCGTCATGTGGCGTATGCCGAACTGCGTCAACTCTTTCACGTCGAGTGCGCCGTCGTGGTTCACGTCGAGGCGATCGAACTCCGCGCTCATGAAGGCCATGAACTCGGCCTTGGAGACTTTGCCGTCCTTGTCGGCGTCCATGAGGAGCAGAAGTTGCTTGGCCGGGTTCTCTCCGGCTACAACCTTTCTATCCTCCGGTTTTTCAGTCTGGCCGGCAAAAGCGATCTCACCACCCAAGGACACGGCGGCCAGCCCGGCCGCCCCACATAAGAGATCTCTACGATTCATTTCAATTTCTCCTGGCCTTTAAAAGGCTGGTCTTCAACTGCTTTGTCCCCATTGGGGAAAAGGCAAATGATCGTTTGGATGGGAAGAAAAGTCAAGGGACGGGGCAGAGCATGGAACGGTCCGGGGGCGTTTGAAAGGATCCGAAGGGAGCAAGAAACGTCCCCCTACGCAACGGGACCCGGCACGTGGCCGGGTCCGTTGGTTAACGAGTTGGAGTGAACTAGAAGCGAACCATGATTGCGATCATGGATGTGACCTGGCTCCTTCGAAGGTCAGGCCACCAGATTGCGCCCGTTGCGTTGGAGCCGGTTGCGTTGGGCGTAATCCCGTATACGCTGCCGCTCAATGCCGAGTTCATGCAGTTCTGTTCCGCGATGGGCAGACCCGCCGTACCAAGACCCGTATTGGAGTTCGTCGAGACGTAGCCAACACCGGAATCGCCGCCGGCTGCGCACTGGTAGTCTGCGGGGTTGCCGTTGTTGCCGCCGGGAGGCGTTACACCGCCACGACCGGTCCAGTAAGGAAGATCCGAATAGCGGTAGGCTTCCTCAAGACGGAAGACGATGAACTGCGAGGGCATGTAGTCGTAGGTGGCCGTCATATCGTGCGCCTGAGCGCGGTCGTTTGCGTTCTCCGTGAAGTACGGTGTGCCGGTGGTGGCGGTGGCGCCGTTGATTGAGGGCAACAGGGTCAGGTAACGGCCAGGGTTGTTCATCTGGCCGCCGCCAAGGGTGAAGGCGTGTTTGTCATGGTCGAACCAGAAGCGCGTGTAAGCCATCCATCCGGCAAACATCTGCTTGGGCCGCCCGTCGTCTTTACCGTTGGAGCCATGGCAGCGAACACCGCCGTTGTAGGTGTCGGTTGTACCCATCATCGGTGAGAGGCCCTTCGGGCTCAATACTCCGGTTGTGGTAGCGAATGAAACCGGACCACCGCCGTATTCGCAACCAAGATCGCCCGTAAGCGTCCAGGCAAACTTGTCGAAAAACTTCTTCGGATTGTCGTAGACCTTCCACTGCATGGTGTAGTCCGCGTGGACACGCGAGCGTCCGGGGAAGCCGGCGTCGTCCTCACCGAGACCGTAGTTGTTGAAGTTGAAATGTATCTTCGAACTCGGCCGCCAGATAATCTGGCCGCCCAATCCCGGCTTGCCGTTGTAACGGGCGTAGGATTGCCAGCCGTTAATGATCCACGGCTCGATCTTGATCTTTGTCGTCGGAAAATATTGGATGCGAAGACCGTTGAAGAACCAGGGCGTGTTCGACGACACAAACGAGGGCTGATAACTCCAGTTGTCGAAGTTATAGTAGCTGAACATGCCGATGTAGGAGACGAAGATACCGGCGTCCACGTTCAGTCCATGGCCCTTATCCCAGTGATAACCTCCCCAGGCTTCAGAGAAGTACTTGTAGGCGTCCTTCAGGTCCCACTGCCCGCGGTTATAGCTGGCGTCGTTGCGAACCGTCGCCTGCGAAAACAGTCCGTCCATGTACAGGATGCGGCCGCGCGTGTTCTGGATGCGGAAGTCGCCGCCGACGCTGGCCTGCTCAAGCTGCCACTCGTCGGAGCGGTACATCTCGGTCGAGCCCACCATCGAGTCGTCTTCGGGGTGATTGTAGTCGAGAATGTAGTTTGCGTCGAACCGGATTTCCGGAGTGAAGTACTTGGTCGACATCGGGGAATCGACGTTGTGGCCGCCGCTATTCAACCAGGTCTGGTCGAAGTAGCCGAACGGAGCGGCTTTGGTCGTGGTTTCCGCGGTGATCTCCGGTGGGGCCGGGGTAGCCGCCGCCGGAGGTGCGGGTGCGGCTTGGCCAACGGCCATCCCGCCGGCTCCCTCGCCTTCTGCGGTGCGGAGTGCGTCGGCGTCCTTTGCCGCGTCGGCTGCGTCGTCCGCGCCGGTGCGGGCCTTGAGTTCGGCTTCGAGCTGAGCGATCCGTGCCTTCATCTCAGCCAGTTCCTTGATGACCAGATCTCGGGTTGCTGGAACGGCGACAGTGGCCGCGGGGCCGTTGGCCGCTGGCGTGTCGGTTGAGGCAGCAGGCGTCGGGGGCGTGGTAGCCGGCGACGAAGCTGCATCGCTGCCGGACTTTGGAGCTCCGGGTTCGCCCGCAGGGGACGCTGGATATTCAACCAGAGCAGTCTGGACCGCGGTTGCCGGTCTGGGCGCTTGCTGCGCCGGGGAGTTCAGGGTCGAAACTCCGCAGCACGCAAGAGCCAGGGCGGGGACGGCTTTCCATAAGTTGCTTGTCATTCAGCCTCTCACTTTCGCTCAGGGATTTAGAATCTGTGGTTTGAGGAAGTCTTGGGGAGTTCGGACAAAGAGACAGGGATCTCCATTCCTGCTCCGCAGGCTTACCGGTCTAGCCGTGATTCTGGTCCGGGAGCGCAGGGAAAACGAATGAAGAGGCCTGGCTATCTGCCAAATTTCAGTTCGCCTGGTTGCCCGGATACAGGATGTTATCGGTTGACGGCATCCGCTCGTATGAGGGGCCGAGTACTATGATTTCTTTACACTTTATGAATCTAGGCATAAAAATCCCATATATGGATTGAACAAAGTTATGAGTAAGTCATGATGATTAAATGAGTAAGTCATAATGCGATCGCCAATTAGGACGGTGCCATCCACTCTGCGCGAGCGTGAGTTTCATGGTCATCACTTACTTAGGCAGCCCTTATACGAGTTACTGTTAACTGGACAGCGAGCCGGGCTCGTTTGAGCGCAAACAGAGTAACCGCCCTCTCGTGAGTCTGACGGAGGATTGCCCTTCCCTCCCCCACGAACGATGGCCTGTCCGCGAAGCTCACCGGGAATAGTCGCGCAGGCTTGAATGTTGCGGTTTCGGGATGCAGCTACTCTGGTTCCGCGTTGGGCTGATCGTTGAACCGGTAGCCCACATATGCTTCAGTCAGCAGATACGCCGGCTCCTTCGGGTCGTCTTCAATCTTCTTGCGCAACTGACGAATGAAGGTGCGGAGGTACTCGAGCTCGTTGCCGTACTCCGGTCCCCAAACCGACTTGAGCAGCCGGGCATGGGGGATGGGCTCGCCGGCATGCATCATCAGGTAGTGAAGCATCTCGAACTCTTTGGGTGTGAGGTGGATGGCGCGGCCGCGCTTCATCACGCGGTATTTGACGGGATCGAGTTCGAGGTGGCCGTGACGGATCGAGGTTCCGCGATTATCGTCCTGGGTGTTCCTTCTGCGGACGGCGGAGCGGAGACGTGCCGTAAGTTCGCGCAACTGGAAGGGCTTGGTGATGTAGTCGTCGGCGCCGGCGTCGAGCGCGAGCACCTTATCCTCTTCGCTGTCCATGACAGTAAGCATGAGGATGGGCAGGCGGGCAATGGCATGGCGAATAGCACGGCAGGCTTCGACGCCTCCCATTCCTGGCATGTCCACGTCGAGCAGCACCGCGTCGAACCAGGTCACGCGGACCAGCGAGAGCGCTTCTTCGCCACGGGCCGCTTCGACGACGGTGAAGCCCATTCCGGCGAGCGTCACGCGGAGGGCGCGGCGCGTCGCGCTGTCATCATCGACGATGAGGATGGTGCCCTGGCCCTCGGGAGCAGGAACGACTGGAACGGATGAATTTGTGCTCAAAGCTTCCTCCTTGCGCTGCCGGGGAGAGAGAGAAAGAAGGTGGTTCCCTCTTTCTCGTCGCTGATGACCCATACATGCCCGTGATGTGCTTCCGCGGCTTTCCTCACAATGGAAAGGCCGATGCCGGTGCCGGCAACGACTTCTTTCAGCGCGGATGAGCGATAGAAGCGTTCGAAAACCTGTTCGCGATCTTCAAGTGGAATGGTTGGCCCGAAGTTGTGGACGGAGATGAGAACCTCTGTGCGGCTCCTGCGCGCGGCGATTTCGATGGGCGTGCCGGGCGTGGAGTACTTGCGTGCATTGTCGATGTATTGGGCAAGGATCATGGCCAGCAATCCGCGATCGACACGCACACTGAGCTCAGAATCGTCGATCGCGATATTCATGCGGCCGCGTTCTTCCCGGCCTCTTGAAGCGTCGGCGACGACTTCATCAATCAGGCTCTTGAGGTTTACCTCTTCCATCTCGAGGTCAAGCTGCTGGGCTTCGAGCTTGGCGGTCCGAAGCAGGCGCGTGCAAAGCGCATTCAGACGGACCGCCTCATCGTCGATCAGCCGGACCAGGTCGATTTGCGAATCGCTGAGGCCTTTCAATTCCAGGAGGCCGGAGCTGGCCGTCTGGACGGCGGTGAGAGGAGTCTTGAACTCGTGCGCGAGCGCGTCCATGACTGCGGCGCGAAGCTGCTCGCTCTTGCGGGCGCTCTCTGCGCGTTCTTCCTTCTCGAAGGATTGGTAGCGATCGACCGCGATGGCCGACAAAGAGGCAAGGGCGTCGGCGACCAGTGCGCTCGACTGGCCGCGCAGGACGAGGGCGCCGACGGCGCCGGCTCCTGTGCGCAGGATGCGCTGCCGGGTTTGCGTATGCGCATCGTCCTGCCCCAGATCGGCGTCAAAGGCAGCCTTTGCCAGTTCCTCTTCGCCGGCCGCCCAATCGCCGGCGCGGTCTGTTCGATTGAGGTTCCAGTCGAATAAGGCGACTGCACTCGTCGAAAAGATCCTCTGGATCAGCACCGCGAGCTGTGGCCCGGGAGGCTGGTGCAGATCCATGAGAAGCGAGTTGCGGCTGAGTTCATAGAGCTGCTCCATCTCCATGCGATGCTGCGTGGCCAGGCGTGTACTGTGCAGCTCCTTCGAGGAGAGACGGCTGATAACGAGCGCGGTCGCCTGAAACGTGCCCAGAGCGATCCAGTCCTGAGGATCCGCGATGGCAAAGCGGAATATGGGAATCGTGAAGAAGTAATCAAGGCAGGCCGCGGAGAGGCAGGAGGCCAGAGATGCTTGCCAGACTCCGAAGAACAACGCGGTGGCTACGACGAGGAGGAGATAAAGAAAGCCGATGGCCGTCATCTTCAGGCCAATGGCAAAACCAATGTAGGTCAGAAGCGCTACGCCGCTCGCTGTTACGAGAGTGCGCAAGAACTCTCTTGGTGCTAGTGACGAAGACTTCCATTCCGCGGGCCTGAGCTTTGCCATCTCGTCTTCATGAGTCCGTTTAGGATGGATTCAGAATAACGTCGATCTTGTGAGGGAAGCATAAGGGATACATAGCGGCGACATATGGAATTGACGGCTGAAAAGTACGAGGGGACGCTGGCGATGCCGGCATCCCCCAAAGACCTGGCCCTTGCCCCTTCAGCAGGGTTCAAGTGCTGGGATTCAGCTCACGTTACTTTGTAACCGGGGCAGCCAACTGGCTGTACTTTGTGGCCAGCGCGCCGGCCTCAGTGGCTTTATAGGTGTAGTACTCGTAGAGATACCGTGCTGAATCGACCGGTCTTGGGTACTTGGCGGCGATGGACACGATATCCTGGCTGCGGCGATCCCACTCCTGCTTTTCTTCAGAAGCCTTGTCAAGATAGGCCTTCTGGAGTTGGCCATACGACTGAGCAAGAGCCGAATACTGCTCCGGCGTGTGGGCATCTTTGGTCATTTGCTTGAGCTGGCCAGAGGTGGGTTGAGATGTTTTGTCAGCGGGCGCTCCCGATGCGCTGGTTGACGCCGCGATTGCCAATGCAAGGGTCAGGACCGATGCTGCGAGTAGGCTCTTTTTCACTGAGTTATTACCTCCGATAATGAAGTATGTCTTGCATGATGTGATGGCTGCATGAAGGGAAGAGTGGGAATCATCTCAATAAGTGCAAAATTTCTTCTCACTTTGCCTCATGCCTTGAACACGGATGCAATGCACTCGCTTTCGTCTCAAAAAACCGATTCATGAGGGACCATTACGCAATGTGGCCGGTCCCTTTACAGCTGGAAAACTCAGAAGTGCCAGATGATGTCGGCCGCGAGCACGAGCGCCTGGGTCTTTGCCCCAAGACTCTGCATGGTGGCGACCGGGAGTTGTCCGATGGGCGCGTTTTGCATGGCGGACACGGTCTGGCCGGGGGTTATGTCCAGAGCCCGCAGATCGTACTTGCTAAACGAGTGAAGGTAGCTGAGCTCGGGCCGGAAGGTGACCGTGGTCCCAGCCCAGAAGTCGAATCCAACCATGTGCTCCTCGTAGATGCCGGGCGTCCCTGTGCGCTGCCCTTTGATGTCGTCCACAATCTCATTACGGATGTTGAGCGACGCAGTGTCGTGCCAGAAGTTGTGTTCGACGTAGTTGGTAATGGCCCACTCGGGCGCGTAGCAGTAGGCGTGCCGGACACCCGTATAGGTATTGCGCGGGTCCTCGCAAACGGCCCCGAAGTTAAGCGTGCTTGGAGTTACCGGCGCACCTTCAGGCCCGTTGGGGTAGAAAAACTGGTTGTTGTGCACGTTCTCAGGCCAGGGCGAAGTGACCTTGTTATAGGGCACGCCGGTGTTGATCCAAAACACGCTCGGCGTGTCTCGCATGTATTGGTACCAGCCCTCCGTGTCCGTGTGCCAATGAGGAGAGATACGGTGGTACCAGGTGAGGTAGAAGGCAGTGAGGTTGTTGTAGGCGTACTTGCCGTCGTTGAGCGTGTTGTCGCAGAGGTTGAGTGCATCTCCACCGTCTTTCCATGTGAAAATGGCGCAGAAATTCCCCGTGAGCTTGGCGTCGTGGGTCCAGGGAGCTGTGTCGCAGCCCGGAGAAACGCCGGCCTGTACTGTCCAGTGGTCGTCGATCTTAGTGGTCAGGTTGGCTCCGACCATGGTGTAGCAGTCGACGGTGTAGAGGATGGAGTGCGAGTAAGAGTAGTTATTCGGGGCGAGCTGAGCCTCGATATCCGGGAGGGAAACGTAGCGGCCAATGCGCAGGTCAGATCCCTGGCCAAGCTTGGGGAAGTAGAGATCCGCATAGACCATGACCGGGTCGTAGCCGTATTGGGCGTCTTTGACCAGGAGCTGCTGCGGAGGGATCCCGTGAGAAGTCGTATAGCGGTAGTCCTGGCCGTAGAGGTTCGTGATGCGGAAGCCCCAGTCGAAGTGGTCCGTCTGAGTAACGTCGGCCAGGCGCTCAGCGTACAGCGCAAGCTGATCGAGAACGACCATGTTGGGGTACGCGTCGTAAGCGAGCGGGGCGTTGGCGGGAATGCCCTTGCTCGCGTTGCCCCGATTATTAGTGGAACCGTTGGCGCCGATGGCGATCCAGCCGTACCACTTGGTCCTGCTAAGATTCAGTGGGTCTTTGTCGATAGCCGTCTGAAGCATATAGGTGTTGTAGTCAGGAACGCCGATCTCCTCGGTGCCTCCGATCGGCCAGTCCGAGGCAGGATAGGGAGGCGAAGGAATAGGAGGCGGAGTACCGCGGCGCGCGGGGGCGTTGGGGTCCACGGGAGTGGCGCCGGTCCAGTCCGCAATATAGGCCCAACCCAAGCGCGTGAAGAATCCGGGCTTTGCCGCCGGGGCAGCGGGGGCAGTCGGCGTGGGAGCAGGGGGCGTAGCCTGCGGGTCAGGAGCGACAGTCGTCGGGGAGGCGTCAGCGGAAGCCATCGCGGCCGGTTGCCCCTGATTGCCCGACACGCTTGAGCCAGGCACGCTGGCGCCTGTGGTCGAATCGGGCGTGGGAGCGGCGCCCAGGGCCGAATTGAATGCGGCCTGGGAAGAAGCAGTTGCGCTTTGCGCCTGGCAATCGAAATGCAAAATGGCAAGAAATAGAACGACTGCGGAAGCAACTGCGGTGAGGAAGTACACCTTCATTCTGTGGTCATCTCCATGAAAATGGGCGCGCGATGATGGGGATCTGGCGCCGGATTAGTCGATACGATTCCTTGCTGTTTTGTTTACTCAATCTTTACGGCAGATGAAACGAGACTGGTGAAGACGGCTTACTGAGACCAAGGCAAGTTACAGAATTCAATGATGCTTACAAAACTCATCCCGCGGGACGCACCTTGCCTGTTGCCTTTGTTTGTTAAGAACAACAAGCATGATTCTCATGCAAACTTCATTCCACTATGGATTCAGTATTGAATTAGGGCCATGAGGACCGCATGAAGTGTTCGATAAGGCGGTATGGGGTTTGTACAATTCTGTTCGCTTTTTTCCTTGCATCGCATGCACATTGAGGATCGGAACAGAATTCCAGAGAACAAAGGGAGAATTAGACGGAGAAATGGAAAAGGGCCGGCGCCGAATAGATCGGAGCCGGCCCTGGGATTTGCTGCGTCGAGTCAGTTCTCTGCTCTGAGAGCACGGCGAATTACTCGTATTCGATCTGTTCGCGCGCCTCTTTCACCATTTTGATGAACCGTCCTGCGAGCTGTTCGATGCGGTGGCTCTGGCGATGGACCAGAGCTTCTGGCGGAAGGAGTTCCCTCCCCACGCCGATGGCGCTGGCGCCTGATCGAATGTAGTCGAAGGCGGTGAGTTGGTTGACCCCCCCGGTGACGATCAAGGGGATCTGCGGCAGAGGGACCT
>Ga0181520_10007109_pt1 | contig 16676 bp, 10 predicted proteins | sample PEATcosm2014_Bin_29_FD_132451 | JGI IMG/M metagenome (GOLD analysis project Ga0181520, IMG submission 132451) | Peatland microbial communities from MTU Mesocosm Facility, Houghton, MI, USA - PEATcosm2014_Bin02_30_metaG | ecosystem: Environmental > Terrestrial > Soil > Wetlands > Peat | place... | reverse complement strand
TGTTGCCGAAATTGGACGAGGACGCCATCTTTATGTATTTAGTTATTTTGCCGAATGGTTTTGTCCCCTCGGTTACTCCGTCCTCGAGGACCATCAGGCTTTTTTCGAGCAAAATAATGTCCGCCGACTCCTTGGCGATGTCCACCGCGTTGTTGACCGAGATGCCGACGTCGGCGGCCTTAAGGGCCAGGGCGTCATTGATGCCGTCGCCCACGAACCCGACGATGTGGTTGTTGTTATGAAGGGCGTGGATCACCTTTTCCTTCTGCACAGGCGAGAGCCTTGCGAATACCGTGGTCTTTTCCACGGCTTCCTTTATCTGGTCGTCGCTCATTTTTTCCATCATTTCGCCGGTTATCATCCCCTCTACGTCGAGCCCCACTTCGCTGCATATCTTTTTGGTGACAAGTTCGTTGTCCCCGGTGAGGACCTTCATCGACACGCCGTATTTTTTCAGCGCCTTTATGGCGCGCTCGGACGTGGCCTTCGGCGGGTCAAGAAAAGCCACGTATCCTTTTAATATTAGGTCGCTTTCGTCGTCGCGCGTGAATTCCGTCTTTTTGTCATCAAAATCCCTGTAAGCCAGCGCCAGCACCCTGAAGCCGTCGGCCGATAGGCGCTCGTATTCCTCCTTGAGGTCTGCCAGCACAAGGTATTCCATGTCTATTATTTCGCCGTCAAGCTCGTATTGCTTGCAGCGCTTGAATATCTCCTCGGGCGCGCCCTTTGCGATGAGCCTTGTTTTTTCCTCCATGGCCACAACGACCGACATTATCCTGCGCGAAAAATCAAAGGGCATTTCGTCTATCTTCCTGAAGTTCGTTATGTCGAAACCTTCCTGCTTGTTTATGTATTTCAATATGGCCCTGTCCAGGATGTTTTTCAGCCCGGTCTGGTAATAACTGTTTACGCAGGCGAATTTCAGGACCTCCTTGTCCTCCTGCCTCATGACGTCGCAATATTTTTCCAGAACGACCTTGTCCATGGTAAGAGTCCCGGTCTTATCCGTGCACAATATGTCCATTGCGCCGAAGTTCTGTATGGAATTAAGCCGCTTCACTATGACCTTTTTCTTGGACATCTGCGAGGCGCCCATTGAAAGGGTGATCGTATTTATGAGCGGCAGCATTTCCGGGGTCAACCCGACGGCCACGGCCAGCGAGAACATGAGGGCCTCTATCAGATTATGCTTGAAGAACCAGTTTATGCAGAATATGACGACGACCATCACCATCATGACGCGTATCATGGTATAGGTGAAGGCCCTGACGCCCTTGTCGAAGCTGGTCTCCACCTGCATTGTGGAGAGCCTTTTTGAGAGTTCCCCGAACTGAGTGTAAACGCCCGTCTTCACAACGACTCCCAGGCCCGTGCCGGACACCACCGACGACCCCATGAAGGCTATATTGCCCATGTCGGCCATGGATGTGGTTTTCTTGTCGCTCACTTTCGGGTTTTTTTCGACCGGGATGGATTCCCCGGTAAGGGTGGCCTGGTTTATGAAAAGATCCTTGCAGGAAATTATGCGAAGATCAGCGGGTATCATGTCGCCGGCATAAAGGTCAACTATGTCCCCCGGGACTATTTCCCTTATGTTGATCTCCTTGGGCTTTCCGTTCCTGTAAATTGTGGTGGTGGTCTTCACCATTTCCATTAGCTTTTCGACCTCTTTTGAGGCCCTGAACTCCTGGACAAAACCCATAACAACGCTCAATATTGTAAGTGCGAAGACTATGACCGCGCTCGGGACATCGCCGAAGAACAAAGACAGTATCCCGATTATCATCAGAACTATTATGAGGGGTTCGAAGAATTTGGAAAGGATCTGGGAAAACACGGATTTTTCTTTTTTCCTGGGAGGCTCGTTATAGCCGTACTCGGAGAGCCTGTTCTTTGCTTCCTTGTCGGAGAGCCCTTTTTCGTTCGTCTCCAGTTTCCCGAAGATGAGTTCCGCAGTGCTCGTGGAAGGGTCGAAATCAAATGTCTGCGGTTTTACGTTGGACCTTGCCTGCTGCGACGGCTGCAATTTCGCCTTCAAATCCTTCAGTTGTGCCATGGAAACACCCCGGACGTTCTTCTTTTAAAAAGAAGTTAGTTTTGGCTTGGTTTTCAGCGCGCTGCGTCTGGATCTTGAAGGGATTGCGGCGTTACTTCGTCTTTTTTTAAGGTCCGAGGTACCGCTGCCGCCACTTCATTTCGCGTCTTTGCTTCAGTATTATTTGTGTTTGTATTTTACATTCATTAAATGATAATTTCAACCCTTAATTTATTAATATAATTTCAACGGCTCCCCTGGATTTTCGCCTTGTTAATTTGGTCATATAATCCCGATATTCCGGAGTCGTTCTTAAAGTCGGAAATTCCCTTTTTCAGGGCCTTCAGAGCTTCGTCAATATTCCCGAGCTTATAATAGGCATATGCCATATTTTTTACGCTGTCCGCGCTGTTGTCCGATTCTTTTTCCTTTATAAAATAATCCAGAGCAAGTTTATAATCGTTGTGCTTGAGAAAATAAACCCCCAGATTTCTTGCCACGCCGACATCGTTGACCTTTTTCTTTATCAGATAATCGAACAGATATGACGCTTCTTCATACTTGTCAAGCGCAAGCAGGGACACGGCGCCGTTATACATGTTTTTATATTGTTCGTTCATATCAACCTTGTTGATCTCTTCAATCATCCGATTCAGCATATCCTTGTTCCGGCTTCCCAGTTCTATCGCCCTGCCAAGCAATTCTTTTGCCGGCGGATAACCTTTTATTTGATAGCAAACCAATCCCATGGCTTCGATGGCCTCCGCAAAATCGGGTTTTTCCATTATGGACATATTAAGATATTTCAATTCATTCTCGGTATCCAGCATGAATTTATAGGCAATAGACAGATCGAACAGCTTGTCGGCCCTGCTGTTCAACGGAAAATCCAAAGCTTTTTTGTACCATTTTATCGCCTCATAATACCTGTTTTCCATTAATTTTTCATCGGCTATTGCAGCCATGCGTTCCCCGTAAACACATGCCAGATTATTATCATAAAGTAATTTGTTGTCAAATATGCTCCTGTATGAATAGATGCTGAAATAACGGTCATTGTTGATATTGCCGTCCTCCGTTACCTTATATAATATGCCTTGCGGTTCTTGTCCAATGTCAAACGCTGTTTTCAAAGGCGCAACATAATAACTCAAAAAAATGTCGGAAGTTCCCCTTAAAGCCGTAACCACATTATTTACATTCGATGTTATTTCTTTTTCTCCCACTTTAAGGTTAATGATGCCGTATTTTCCCGCAAGCTCGTCTATTCCCCACTTATACTGCAACGTATAAACCGACTGATATTTTTTGCCGCTTATTTTGTGCTCAATATATGAAAAATATCCGAGCGGCATCAGATAATAATCGGATTCCAGCAGGCAGACCGAATCGGGTTTTATCGATTTGGTTATGTTATTTCCAAAATCATATGAAATATAATTCTTCGAGCCGTTATTGTTCCCGAAGTTTATTATTACCTCAACCATCACGGCCGCAGCCAGCAAAACGGCAAAACCGTATTTTAATCTTTTTTTCTTCAGCGATCTCAGGAGATGGTAACTCCCCAATATGATAAGAACATACAGTAAAAATTGGGACGGCAACAACAGCGAATCCGCTTCCCACAGCAGCTCTTTCGAAGGTATCCTCAGAAAAATCACAGCCCCTGTCACGACAGAGAACATTGCCGCGTACATAAAAAATATTTCCCGCTTTGTCTTATATAAAATATATGCGCCGAAAGGAAATAATATTATCAGGCCCGGGTAATTCCTGAACGTCAGGCCGAAAAATTCCCCGAGCACGTCCGCGGAGGTTGCCAGCGATGCTTTCGTTTCATATCCCGACCGCAGTATGGTCCACCAAAAATCATGCCAGTTATCAGGCCTGGCCCAGAACACAAACGCCCCGTCAACTCCGGCCCTTATTGGAAGATATAAATAAACGCTCAGGCCTATGAGCACGAGCAAAATGTTATACATGTATCCCTGTAATTTTATTTTATTCCCGGGCCTGAAATAACCGTATAAATACACCGGGAGCAAAATGACCATGCTGGGCCAATGATCTGTCAGGGAAAGGCCGTAAACAAACGACAACAGATACAGTTTTCTTTTGTCGTAATTGCAATAAAATGAAATTGTGACGTATATGAAGGAAACAAAAAAGAGGAGATTCAGCATATATATCCCGCCCTTCGCCTCCGTCGCCTGGTTCCAGAATATATATGAAAAGCCGAGCACGAAAATCCCGGCCAGATTCAGGACCCTGTTTTCGTATCCAAAAATCAACCGTGTGTTTTGCCTGATCAGCAGATACGCCAACAGCATTACCATGGCCGCCAAAAAAGCGGAAAATAAGTTTATCCTGAATGCCGGCGAACCGACGGGCAGCAGGGAGAATATTTTTGCAGCCAGGTTGAACGACGGATATGACGGAGGATGCCCGATCCCAAGTGTATATGCGCTGGTTATGGTTTCGGGTGAATCGTCGTTTTTGAAGGCGGGATAAGCGGTATACAGATATAATTGAAATATGACCAATAAACTTACGGCAATTAATATATGGTCGCCGTATCTCCTTGTCATCTCCCCTCCCTTTTGGCCCTTATATCCTTCCCGAATCCCTGTTAATCCCCAGTATTTCCTTATTGATGGACATTGAAAGCATAGCCTCAAGCGGCAAAGGCATCGTTATGGACCAGTTATTATCCGAGATGCTTCCCGGCGTGTTGGTGCGCATGTCCGCGCGGTCCCATTTGTCGAAGAATGAACCCAGCGAGAGCCAATCCTGGATGAGCTGTATGGAAAATATCGATCTCGAAGAGGAGGCTTTTTTAAGGGCCGTAGCTATAAAAACGGAATCTGCCTTTTCCGCCGGCTCGCCCGGAAGCCCCAGGTATTTCCAGAACTGTGCTTTTTCATTGTATGATTCCCTGTGCATGTCGTAGAACATCCACGCCTGGTCCCTGTTTTTCCCCAGCCTGCGCAGAACCTCTTCCGGCGAGTTCACGCCGGACAGCCATCGCAGCCTGATTTTTGTGGAAACGTGCATGTCAAAAAGCCCCGCAATGACATTCTCCCTTAAAAACCCGTGCTCGACGCAGTATTTGTCAACAAGCATGGCGTCCACTGTGGAAGCTTCCTGCTCCCACCACATGGCAAGCGGGGACATGTCGTGGCTGGATATCACGGCTATGGAATTTTCCCTGTATCTGTCCGGGTCCTTAAAATCATAGGTGTTGCCCCAGTCGCGCGCCCACCTCTGCACGTCCATACCGGGAATGGCGAATTCCTTCAACGTTTCATAGGAACATACCGGCACGACGCCGAGGTCCTCGGCGCACGGCAGCATCAGGGTTTTTTCCATCATTGCGGAAAGTATTTTATGGCCGTGCTCTTTCCATTTGCCTTCGTCTTCCGGGTCGAATTTCCCTTTCAGCCCGTAGGTGTCGGATGGCTCGTCGAGTTTAATTGTCCATAGCCTGAACAACCCCACAAAATGGTCTATGCGGAACATGTCATAAAAATTTTCCGCGAATTTAATCTTTTCCTTGAGGTAATCGTGTCCGTTCTTTTCAATCTTCCCCCAGTTATAAGTTGGCATGCCCCAGCGCTGGCCCTTGGCGAAATACATGTCCGGTGGAGCGCCCGACGACACGTCGAGGTTGAAATAATCCTGGTTGGCCCACACGTCTGATGAATCGCGCGCCACTAGGAAAGGCAGGTCCCCCTGTATGAAGACACCTTTTAAATTCGCGTATTGCCTGGCCTCTGAAAACTGCAGGTATATCTGGTACTGGAGCCATTTCTGGAAATTTATTTCATCGATGTTATCCCTTTCAAATTCCCTTAACGCCGCTTTATCCACGAATTTGTATTTTTCTTCCCAGTCTTCCCAAGACTTCTGGGAATTGTTTTCCTTTAAAACCTTGAACGCGGCGTAATCGGGCAGCCAGAAGCCGTTGTCCACGCAGAATTTTTCAAACCCGGGCGTGGACTTGAATGAGCTGAAAATTTTCCTCAGGGTCCTGAGTTTTATCTTTTTTAGCCTGTAATCCACCCTTTTGGCGCCCGCCGGGCAGGAGCCTTTCAAATGGGCCATGTCGCGCTCGAATTCTTTTGAAGAGGCGCCTTCAACGGATTCGAGCCTTAAGTACATCGGGTCGAGGGCAAAAGTCGACTGTGCCGAATAAGGGGCGAAATCAAAACCGGAATCGTTGAGCGGCAGCAGCTGTATTATGGACATGCCGCATTTGACGCACCAGTCAACGAGCAATTTGATGTCGGGAAACTCGCCTATGCCGGAGCTTTTTTCCGAATAAATGGAAAAAAGCGGCGCAAGGACGCCCGCCCTTCTCCGCGCGCCCATGCGTTTCCACTGAACAGCGGACCTCGATGTTAAAAAATATGAATATGGATCGTTTTCCATTATTTGAACACCTCTCCTGTTTCTTTCGCCCATAATATCAGGTCCAGGGCGGCCATCGGTATCTTCATCTTTTTTGCGAATAATTTCATCTTTTCCTCAATCTCATGGTAAAGTTTCACCGGTATATGGGTTGGGACTTCCCTTATTACGCCGAGTTTCTTGAGGTTGCGGAGTATGTGGCGGTCGAGGATGGCAATATCCGCGCCGAAGCCGACATTGCGCAGGAAGTGCGAGGCTTCTTTCAGGCCGTAACCCTTGATGTTCTCATGGAACCAGTCGCGCATTTTTATCGGGTCGGAAAATCCCGACATGAACTTTTTTATGAATACCTTCCCGTCCTTCACGAACCTGTCCCTCGCTTCCACGAAATATTTGGCCTTTTTGTATTTGAAGCGCGGGTATTTGACCTCGGCAAGGATCTCTTTTTCGTTTCCTGATACTATCAGTTTCTTCTTTATTATGGATTCCATGCACGACCAGCAGGCCTTTGCCTTGGACTGGGGGGTAAGGATGCAGAAAAGCATCTCGGCAAGAACGTCCTCTTCCGAGCCTTTTTCCCATTTATCCCTGTAACTTTTCAGCGCGCGCACGATCGCCGCGTTCTGCTTTATATAGACCTTTTTCATTTCCTTAAGGGTACTGTTTGGCACCTGTTTTATTCTCCGTTCATACCCTGAATTTGTCAGCAGTCTCGTTCAATATTTTCGCGGCGTTCTCGAGCTCGAGACCTGCCGCGGAAAATTCCTCGACCGAGGCCGTCTGCTGCTGTGAAGAAGCCGCAGATTCCTGTGCGGAGGCCGCTATCTCCTCGGATGAGGCCGCTATGGATTCCACCTTAGACGTGGCCATTTCCACGGCACCGGCTATCTCCGAGAACATGGCGTTGGACTGCTCGAGTATGTCCGCCCCTTCCTTTATCTGGACGGCTTCCCTGTTTATATTGTCCACAAGCGTGGACATGTGCGTCCTTATGTCCCTTATTATGACCGATATCTTTTTTAGTTCTTCGGCGCTGTTGTCGGAGAGCTTCCTTATCTCCTCGGCTACTATGGCGAAGCCGCGTCCCTGCTCGCCCGCCCGCGCCGCTTCTATGGCCGCGTTGAAAGAGAGCAGTTTTGTCTCCTCGGATACGGCCCTTATCACCTCGAGCATCTGGTTTATCCGGTCGGAATATACGGCAAGTTCGGTCACCTGCTTTACCGACATCTCCATGTCCTTCCTTATGAAGGACATTGAAGAAAGCATCCTGGCCATGAGTTCCATGCCTTTTTTCGAGGCCTGGTTCGCGTTAAGCGCGGATTTGGCCGCGTCCTGGGAGTCGCTGGCCGACTGGGCCGTGGCCCCTGATATGTGCGACATGGTCTCGGAAAGCTGCCCGGCCGTCGCCTTCAACTGGCCGGCTATGCCGACAAAAACCTTTGATGACGATGAAAGGGTCTCCGACTGGCCCTTTATATTATTGATGAGCGGCCGTAAATTATTTATTACGGAAGAAAAAGCCAGTCCCGGGGAGTCGTTGTCCGACTTCGGGGTAAAATCCACGGAAAAATTCCCTGCTGCAAGCTCTTTTGCCGCGTCGGTGATCTCATTCATATACACGGCTATTTTTTCAATTGCCAGTCCGAGCCTGTCGTCCTTTGACGCCGCGGAAAATCCTTCCGCCACCGACCCTTCGCCGATTTTTTCCGCCATGAGCGCGGCCCTGTCCAGGTATACGGCCATATCGGAGAGGCTGTCCATCAATTGTCCTTCATCCCCGGACATGCCGTTTTTTTTCGGAACGACTTTGCCTGATTTGCCCAGGCTCAGCGACCTGACCGATTCCTTAAGCGATCCGACAGGCCCGATAACGGTAAAATAGAGCGCCAGGACCATTAGCGCCGCCGTCACGGCCGCGGTAAGCACCAATTCCATGGCCTGCGCATGGTCGAGAAAAAGGAACGAACACGTTATAATGGCCGCTCCGCAAAAAATTATTATTGACGTCTTCCACAATGAATTCAAATATTCCTCCTGAATTTTACATGCCCGGCCTTTCATTGATTTTATACGCCTTTAGACCCAAAGTCAATATAAAGAGGGGCCGGCCCGTTATTCCATCCCGTATTCCTTGAGCCTGTACAGCAGGGTCCTCCGCGAAATTCCCAGGAGCTCCGATGCCTTTGTCTTGTTGTTGAGAGTCCTTGACAGGGCGTCCTTTATGAGGGTGATCTCCATGCGTGACTTTTCCTCCCTGCCGGCGTCGAACATTGATGAGCCCGCACCCGTTGTCCTGCTTTTCAGGTAAAGTCCCAGAGTGTCGGCGGTAACGGCTTTCTCTTTTTCCATTATAGATATCTTCTGGACGATATTTTCCAGTTCCCTTACGTTTCCCGGCCACGGGTAGGATTTTAGCCTTGAAACGGCTCCTTCATCAAACTCCTTTTCCGGCGTGCCGAACTCGACCGAGTATTTTCCGGCAAAATACTTTTGCAGGGCGGGTATGTCGAAGGCGCGTTCGCGCAGCGGCGGCAGGGTAAATTCCACTATGTTGAGCCTGTAATAAAGGTCTTCCCTGAATTTCTTCGCCCCGATGGCGGCCTTGATGTCAATGTTCGTGGCTGCGATGACCCGCACGTCGGTTTTTCTTGCCCTGACATCGCCGAGCCTCGTAATCTCCTTGTCCTGTATCACCGAGAGCAGCTTTGCCTGTGTTTCCATGCTCAGTTCGCCTATTTCATCGAGAAAGATGGTCCCCGTATCCGCCATCTCGAATTTTCCGGGCTTGTCGATTGCAGCGCCGGTGAAGGCCCCTTTAACATAGCCGAAGAGCTCGGATTCGATGAGCCCCGATGGGATGGCGGCGCAATTTACTTTTATAAACGGGCTTGCCTTGTCCACGCTCAGGGAATGTATTATCCCGGCCAGCACGCCTTTCCCGGTTCCGGTCTCACCCGAGATAAGTATCCCGGCGCGGGTATTAATGACCCTGGAAAGGGTGTGTTTTATCCTGAGTATTTCCGGGTGCGACGACGAAAAAAATATCTCCTCTATGGAGCCGGAAACGGCGGACGCCGCGTTGCATCCGATTTCCTTCAACGCCCTGTTGACGGTATCTATAAGGTTTTTTTCGTCAAATGGTTTCGGCAGAAAATCATATACCCCGCTTTTGACGGCGTTGACCGCGGTTTCGATGGTGCCGTAAGCGGTAAGCACTATGAACGGCACCCCGCTATCCTTGACCTTTGAAAATAATTCCAGGCCGTCCATCACCGGCATGTTCACGTCGGAAATTATAAGGTCGATGTTCTCATCCTGGAATATTTCCAGGGCCTTGAGCCCGTCGGAGGCCTGCAGTACGCTTGTGTAGCCGTTCTTTGCCAGCAGCCCTTTTAAGACCTTCCTGATATTTTCCTCGTCGTCCGCTATGAGTATTTTCGGCATGTCCTCTCCTTATAATATATTAAATTGTGTCAGGCCTTGCCGTCCGGGTCGGAAGCGCGATTGTTATTTCAGTAAAGCTTGAGCCGTCGCTCTGTATTATCAGGCTTCCGCCGTGGGCCTTCATTATCCTGTCCGAAACCGCAAGCCCAAGTCCGGAGCCTTTTGGTTTTGTGGTAAAAAGCGGCTGCCTGATCTTCTCCATTGCCACCGGGCCCACCCCTCCACCGTTATCGCGCACTTTTATCTCCGCAAAACCGTTCTTGAGCGCGGCCGACACTTTAACGGCTGGATTTGCGGAATCCTGCGCCGCCTGAACCGCGTTGAGCATAACATTTAGCAGCACCTGTTTTATCTTGTCCGCGTCGGCATTAACCGTAATAAAATCCGGATGGACGCCAAAATCCATCGCGGCGCGCATGCCCTGCAGGTTGACCAGCTTTATCACGTCGTAAACGAGTTTTACAATGTTGAATTCCGCGCGTTCAACCTTAAGCTCGCCGGCAAAATCCTTCCAGGAATCAAGCATTCCGGTGAGCCTCTGTATCTCTTCTCTTATTATTCCTGTATTTTCAATGTCCTGCGCGCTTTTTCCCTCAAGGAGCTGTGCCGCTCCCCAGAGCGCCGCAAGCGGGTTCTTTATTTCATGCGCCATCTGGCGCGCCATCATTGCTATGCGCTTCATGTTCTCCTCTTCCATGACCCTGCGGCCCAGGGCGTAAGCCTTCATGTAAAAAGCAGCGGCCTCGCAGATATCGCCCAACAACTCTATTTCGTCCTGGTTGAACGAAATATCGGCGGTTTGTTTCCTGCCGGCCAGGATGCCCTCGATCTGCGACGCGTATTTTAACGGGGCAATTATCGAGGCCCCGAATTTATCCAGCATTTCCTTTTCCGCCGGGTCCTTTGCCTCGTATCTTATTATCATTTTCCCGGGACCTGCGGCGGTGTCCATGAGTTTTACAAAGCCGCTCCGGTCGGTCTCCCACGTCAGGACAAAATAAGCCCCGTCAGCCGAATATATCGCCGCGTCCATTTCGTAAAAATCCCCGAGAAGAAGGAGAATATGCCTGATCTTTTCCCCTTCAGGTGCCTGCATGGATTTGATGGCGGCAAACGACGCCCTTGCCCCTTCGATGGCCGCCACGCCGCTTATCTTCTGTACCAGGAAGTCCACATAGCCGTGAAGATATTTAAGGAAATAAACCGAAGGCAGGCTCAGTGTCAGCATGGCGGCCGCCATTGCTATTGGTTTGTCTTTCAATAGCAGCGCCAGGGCCGTGTAGGCGGTCCCAAGCACAAGGGCCACCAGGGTGTAGACCGCGAAATTCTTGAAAAGCACGCCCGCGTCAAGCAGCCTCAAGCGGAATATGGCGTAAAATATGAGCGCCGCGTATGCCACGTTGCTGATGTTGCCCATATACATGAGGTTGTGCATTTTCAACCCGCCCATGAAATCAAGCATGCCGCCGAGAAAAAGCAGCCCGAATGCCAGTATTACGTAGCGTATCTTGGTCCTCTCCTGCTTGAATTTAATGCGCATGTAACGGTATATAAGGACCCCGAAAGCCGCCAGCAGGGTAAGGCATTCATACATGAAAATGGCAAAGCGCACCTGGTAAAGCATGTAAATATCAAGCAGGTGTCCCGAAAAAAATGTCGATAAGGTAAAGACCAACCCGGCCAGCCCCAGGGCCGTGTATAATTTCAGCATGCCGTCCAGGAAGCGGCTCTCCTCCTCAAAAAGGCTCCGGACAAAAAACAGCGCCGCCGGCGGGACAAAGGTGACAAAAAGGAAATTTATCCTGGAAAAAACCTGGAGGTTGTAGCCGTCCCAGAATACCACGCAGATATTCCACGCGGCGAACAAAAACGATAGTATGGCGAAGGAAAAATTAAGGCGGTTCCTGCCTTTGATCAGGGCAAGCACCCCGAGGATAATGTTTATGACAGCTGCGGCCGCGATGAGGATGAATATCATGCCAACAATTTATCACATTTTCAGGAATTCTTAAAGCTGTTTTCCGGTTTAAAACAAGCCTATTTAACGCAGACTGCCTTGAGCGTAACGCTTGCGTGGTCGTTCCTGTCGTCCGAGGCGTCTATCCTGTAAATAAAGACCCCGGACGCAACCGGTTTCAGCGCCCTGTTCCTGCCGTTCCAGTAAAAATTGTTGTAGCCGGCGTTGCCGGTGAGGGAGTCGTCCCAGAATACCTTTTCCCCGGACACGGTGTAGACCATTATTTTCACGCTCTGCGCCTGGGTTGAAAGCCAGTAAACTATATTCGTGTCCGTTACGAACGGGTTCGGAAAATTCCCTTTCCCGATTAGCCGAAAGGGCGGAGGGGTCGGGGTAAATGTCGGAGTTATTGTGGGCGTCGGGGTCTGCGTAAAGGTGTCGGTCACCGTGTAAGTCTCCGTTATGGTCGGGGAGTCGGTAAAGGTTTCTGTCACTGTGTAAGTCGGGGTTACCGTGGGCGTGTCCGTATCGGTCGGCGAATCCGTAAATGTCGGAGAATTGGTGAAAGTATCGGTTATTGTCGGCGAAAAAGTCGGCGTCGCTGTCGGCGTCGACGTCGCGGTTATAGTTGAGGTCTGTGTGATAGATGAGGTCTGGGTTATGGTAAACGTGGGCGTCCTTGTGTATGTCTGGGTGTAAGTGGGGGTTATCGTAGGGGTGGTCAAAAGCGGCTGTTTGTTCAGGCCGTAATAGGTAACGAACGAAATAGTATTTCCCGGATTCAAAGTAAAACCGGAAGAAGGGTCTCCGTTGCACCACCAGAATACCACCGCGCTGTCAGGCCTCCCGAGCGATCCGGTCATGTCAAGCCCCGGGGTCTCCTGTTCCCATTCTCCGTCTCCGGCGACATCGACCCAATTTGCCACTTCAAGTATATCCGGCATTGTTGCGGCCTCATCATATGTGTTATTATATGTATATCCCCTGCCAACCAGCGTCGGTGTGACCGAATGAGGGTCGGAGTTAAAATCCCACCAGTTTGCCGGAATTTGCCCGAGTGATTTATACCATGTGGTTGTGTTTGTCAGCGTTGTAATGCCGTTATCTGTTGAAATAATGGCGCCATCCTGGTTCATTACCATGGTATCAAGTTCAAGCCGTATGGCGACTGTATGCACAGCGGCGGAGGTGTTGGTCAGTGTGTATTTTATTTTGACGGTATCACCGGGCGCGTTTGTCGCGGGATTATTGACAAATTCAAGGCGGAAATTAGCCTGGATTTCCCCGTTCACTATTTTTGTCTCGGAAAAATAGGTCCCTCCATTAATAAAAGAACTTCCGATTTCGGGGCAATCATGCAAGTCGTCAAAATCATATGGTTGTGCGTCGACTTTTATGACAGAATGTGTCGTGGAAACCCAGTCGTCCGTATTGTAAGGATACAAGTAAGTCAGGGTTCCGTCGGAAGGCGTGCATGCGTCGCAGGTACCCATGTTAAATCCAAAAAAAGACTCATTAAAATTAATCCCAAGATTGCTGTTCTGGATGCTTGCCATAATATCATATGGATCGGCCGCAATCGCCTTATAAAACGGCAATAGCGCCAGGCAAACCGCGATAATAATTGTCTTTTTCATTTACAGCTCCTGTATAAAACTCCCTCCCGTAATATACCATAAAAAAAAATGTAAATCCAATCGGATTAATATCAGTCCTTTGTGCCGGGGAACATCAGGGATAATCCGAAAAACGCGCAGTTGCAAAGTACTACGGTGGCGGAAACCGGAAGGTTGAAGCCGAATGCCATGAATGTGCCGCATGCCGCGCTTACCGCGCCTGTCGCCGCGGAAATCACCAGGAAATTCCTCAAACCCCGGGAAAACCTTACGGCCACGGCGGGAGGGATGATGACGAGGGAATAAAGCATAAGGCCGCCTATCACGCTTAAATTCACGGCCGCAACCGCGCCGCACATTACCAGGATTGCCTGATATACAAGGCGCTCGTTGATGCCGGTCGAGGCCGCTATTTCCCTGTTGAACAGGACAGCGCTTATGGGGCCGTAGAAGGCGGCCACGGCCGCGGCTATTGAAAGCAGGACCGCGGCAAGCAGGGCGATGTCGCCGTAATCCGCCAGCAGAACGCTTCCCCACAAATAACCCGATGCCTTGAGAGCGCCGCCGGGAAGTATGCCTGCCCCCATGAATGCAAGTCCGGTAAACAGGGAAAAGACAACGCTCATGTTGATATTAACGGAAGCCTTCGACCTCTCGGAGGCGCCGCCGGAAAGCACTGCCGGAAAAAGGGATGCTGTAAATGCCGCGATCTTAGGGTTGATGCCCAGGGCCGCGGCCCATATTGCGCCCGCCATCGATGCGTGGGCTATTGCCACACCGATAAACGGGATGCCGAGCATATAAACGAAGACACCCGTCAAGCCGCAACCGGCCCCGGAAAGCGCCATTGCGGCCAGGGATTTTATCAGCTGGTCATCCACCGAAAGCCTCCCCGCGCATTTTCGGGTCCATAAAACCTTTCCTGTCCCCGTCGTAAGTTATCCGGCCTGAATCCATGGCTATTATCCTCCTGCATGAGGCCGGCAGGCGGTCAAGCAGGTGCGTCACAAGCAGGATGGTCTGTCCGTGGGCCCTGTGGGCCGTTTCCACAAGGTTCAGAAAGTCGGCGTATGAGACCATGTCAAGATTGAGGTTGGGTTCGTCGAGAAGTATGACGCCGGGCCTGCGCGAGAGCACCATTGCCAGGAGCACTTTTTGTTTTTCCCCGCCGGATAATGTCGAGAATCGCCTTGACAGGATCGGCCTGATCTTAAGTTCTTCGATTGCCCCGCCGGCCTTCTCCCCTTTTGCCCCCATATTTATGATATCCATGGCAGTAAACGGCGACATTGAAGAGTTGTTTTCAAGGGACTGCGGGAGATAACCGGTCCTTTTCCTTATTACAGGGATGCCCTGCCGGTTTGCGAAAGCTCCGGCCACCTGGACCGTGCCGGAGTCCGCGGGATTAAATCCCAGCAGCGTGCGCAGCAGCGTTGTCTTGCCCGAGCCGCTCCTGCCCGCAACGCAGGCGAATTCCCCCCGGGAAAGTTTCAGGTTTATGTTGTTTAACACCTTTACGCCGTTCATTTTTACATTGACGCCCGCGCACTCGACGCATATGTCCATATTAATTCCCGGCCGCGGCCTTTATCATGGACAGATTGTATTCCCACAGCTGAAGGAAAAGCGAGTCCGTACCCGATGACACCCCGGGGAATGTTGAAAGTATTATCTTTTTTATCCTCAGCCCCCTGTTTATGGCGTCGGCCGAGGCGTCCTGGGTGCCGGTGAGATTGCTTATTATAAAGGAGGCTCCCCTGCGCCCCGCGGCAACCGCATCGTTTATATCCTTCGGCCTTAATTTTTCCACGTCGCCGAAAACATAGAGCACATCAAATCCCAGGTATTTCGCGCCCTCCGCCTGGAACGCGCACGAAACCACTTTTATTTTTTTCGCCTTTAATTTCATCAGGTAGGCGCTGTCGTCTATCACCCGCTCCCTGATGGCGCTTATGTTCGCGTTCATCGAATTTATTATCTCGCCGGATTTCGGCGGAAAGGCGGTGCAAAGCGCCGCAGCCGTTTCCTGCAACCCCCTGAAGTAATTTTCGGGTATGGTCAGGTCGTCCGTGGCTATGACGACTGTTTTGATGGCCGGATTTATCTTTGCGGCCCTGTCGGCCAGGTCCTTCTGGTATGGATGGATTATAAAGATGGCCGCCTCTTTTATCTTTTCCGCGTCGCCGGGCTTAAGGTCGTAACCTCCCGGACAGACTTCCGAGGGTATCAAAAGGGAATTTTTCAGCCCGGCCCCGCAGTCCTTTACCATTGAAAATATCATGGAGGTGCCGCACAATACCGCGGTCTTTTTCGGCCCCTGGAAGGAGCATCCCGCCGCCGCAACGGCCGCCAGTATCACGAGAAATATTTTTTTCATTTTGCCTTCTCTCTTTAGATTTTCATAGTCATTCCGCACATGACGTTAAAGCCCTCGGCCGGGTAGCCGGATATGACGTAATATTTTGTGTCCAGGATATTGTCCACGTTCACGTAAAATTTTGTCTCGGAACCCGCTATCTGCGTTTTATAGTCAAGCGAGGCGTTTATGACCGCGTAATCGCCGAGTTTTGTCCCGAAATTATCCGCGTCGTACCTGTCCTTGGCGAAATCGACGGAAACCTTGAATTCATACGCTTTCATTATGTCTGCCTTCACATACCCTTTTCCGGAAAAAAGCGAGAGCCTCGCCGTCTTCCCGCGCGGGTCCATGTATGTCGCCGAGGCGCCGGTATCCATGAAACCGAAAGCCTTGTAATCTACCGAGGCCTCGGTGCCTCGCTCGAGGATAAACCCGGAATTCTTAAGCGTGTCGTCCATGGGGTCCACCTGCAAAAGGTTTTCGCCTTCCATCTGGTAGCATGAAAGGGTATATGTCAGGTTGTCGGATATGGTCTGGGTCAATCCCGCCTCATACTGCCAGAAACTTTCCGGCACAAGTGAGCCAAAATCCGCGAATACCATCTGCCCGGCTGCGGGTGTAGAATATCCCCTTGATACGTTCACATAAATCGTCTGCTGGTCGAAGAGGGAAATTTTAAAACCTGCCTGTGGAATCGGCACCGACCCCCACTGGCTGGAAAAAGCATACCTCAATCCCCCTGATATGCCGAAAATCCCCACCGCCTGGCTTACCAGGAAATATGGCGCGTAACTGTTCTCGGAAGTCCCCACTGATTTTGCCGTCGCGGTCACCGCCGGATAGTTCTCGTAATAT
>Ga0181520_10007106_pt1 | contig 16684 bp, 15 predicted proteins | sample PEATcosm2014_Bin_29_FD_132451 | JGI IMG/M metagenome (GOLD analysis project Ga0181520, IMG submission 132451) | Peatland microbial communities from MTU Mesocosm Facility, Houghton, MI, USA - PEATcosm2014_Bin02_30_metaG | ecosystem: Environmental > Terrestrial > Soil > Wetlands > Peat | place... | reverse complement strand
TGGCGGTGATGACCCATACGACTTCGGCTCCTTTGCCAGAGGCATGACGCCTCTTTCGTGATCGAGCCGACTGTCACCTCGAACAGAACACTACTGTCCGGGACTATGGGTGCACCTCACAGAGGCTGACCGTATCCTAAGATGAAGGGCGAACGGCGTTGAACCACAGAGACACAGAGGGCACAGAGAACGACTGGGAAACGGCCGGCCTGCCCCGCGATAGGCATTAAGGGACGCTGCCGTTCTCTGTGTCTCGGTGGTCAATCGCCGTCCATCTCTCCGCAGGGCAGCTCATTGCCGAGCAGGGCCGCATAACCGGCGTAGTAATACTACCTACAATTGAAAGACGCACCCGCAGCGGCCGAGGCCGGTTGACGTGGCCCGTCTAATTTGTTATATTGAATATACTGTTATGGGCGCACTGCCATGAATACACTACCGCGTCCCTTGCGTTGGTTGCACGTCGGTTTGAGGGTGAAGCGGTGGTATGCGCTTTTGCTCTTGGGCCTCACCTTCATGGGGTGCGGCGCGGTGCTCTTTCTCAACGTGTTCGCTTATGACCTCACTGCGATGGTGGGGGGCCCGACACAGGCCACGACCATCGGTGCGGCGGCGGCGATTGCGGGGCTGTTGCTTGTGGCCATCGCGCTCCGGCAGTTGGTCCACTCCATCGCCGGCGCTGTCTTCCCCGGGGAGGAACACCGGCTGGTAGATGTGATGCTGTCCGCCCGGCGTATGCAAAGCGGCCTGCGCATCGTCACCGTCGGCGGCGGCACCGGCTTGGCAAGTCTCCTGCGCGGCCTGAAGGCCCACACGAGCAACATCACCGCGATCGCCGCGGTCTCGGACGACGGCGGCAGCTCGGGACGCCTCAAGAAGGAACTCGGTGTCCCGCCGCCCGGCGACATCCGCAATTGCCTCACGGCTCTGGCCGATGCCGAGCCGCTTATGACCAAGCTCTTCGAGTACCGCTTCGAGAGCGATGCCGGGGAACTTGGGGGACACAGCTTCGGCAATCTCCTCATCGCAGCGCTCACGGAGGTCACGGGCGATTTCGAGCAGGCTATCCGTGAGAGCCGCAACATCCTTGCGATCCGCGGCAGCGTCGTTCCGCCGACCACACAGGGCGTTACGCTGTGCGCCAGGCTCGACAACGGCGAGATCATCCGCGGGGAGACGAACGTCTCGCAGGCGAACGGCCGGATCGACAGGGTGTTCCTCGACCCCGGCGACGCGCCGGCGGTGCCCGAAGCGATCGAGGCGATCCTGAACGCGGACGTCATCGTCATCGGCCCGGGCAGCATCTTCACCAGCATCATCCCGAACCTGCTCGTCCCGGAGATCGTCGCCGCCATCGAGCAGTCCAGCGCCACCCGCGTCTTCGTCTGCAACGTCATGACCCAGCCGGGCGAGACGGACGAGTTCACCACCGCCTCGAGCCACGTCGAGGCGATTACCGGGCAGCTAGCGCGCCCGTTGTTCGAGTACGTGCTCCTCAATGAAGGCAGGCCCGACCCGGCCGTGCTGGAGCGCTACGAGCGTCAGGGGGCCCGTTTCGTCGAGCCGGATCCCGCCGAAATCGCGCGTCTGAACTACTTGCCGGTGAGCAAGGACGTCATCTCGCACGACAACTACGCCCGTCACGATCCCGAGCGCCTTGCCGCCGCGATCATCGGGATCGCCGAGCAGGAAATGCGCGAGAGGCTGTAGAACGCACCGGTCATCCGCCACGTCGTTCGTGGGCAACAACCGGGCGGACACCGGGACGCAGGAGAACGCACGAGCTACACAATGCTCGTGCCTTCTGCGCCCGTTGTCCATGCCCGTCCATAAGCCGGATTTTCACGGCCCAGAGCCGACCGGCAATTGAGCCAGGAGGGTATACAATGGCAGTCAAAGTGGGCATCAACGGGTTTGGTCGCATCGGTCGTCAGGTCTTCAAGGCCATATACGAGCGCTTCGGTTCGGAGATCGAGGTCGTGGGGATCAATGACCTGACGGACGACGCCACGCTCGCCTATCTCCTCAAGTACGACAGCATCTACGGCAAGTTCCACGGCTGCGTCGAGGCCAAGGACGGCAAGCTCGTCGTCGATGGCAAGTCCGTCGAGAGCCTCGCGATCCGCAACCCCGCGGAACTCCCGTGGAAGGACCTTGGCGCCGAGATCGTCCTCGAGTCCACCGGCCTGTTCGCTGACAGCGAGAAGGCTGGGGCGCACATCGAAGCCGGCGCGAAGAAGGTCCTCATCTCCGCCCCGGCCAAGGGCGAGGTCAAGACCATCGTCCTCGGCGTCAACGAACAGGAATACGATCCCGCCAGCCACAACATCCTGTCCAACGCATCCTGCACCACCAACTGCCTCGCGCCGATGTGCAAGGTCCTCCTGGACAACTTCGGCATCGTGCAGGGCCTGATGACCACGATCCACTCCTACACCAACGACCAGCGGATCCTGGACTTCCCGCACAAGGACCACCGCCGCGCCCGGGCCGCCGCGCTCAACATGATCCCGACGACCACCGGGGCCGCCAAGGCCATCGGCGAAGTTCTGCCCGTCCTCAAGGGCAAGATGAACGGCTTCTCGATGCGCGTTCCGACCCCGACCGGCTCGGTCACCGACCTTACCTGTGAGTTGGAGAAGGAAACCACCGTCGAGGCAGTCAACGCCGCGTTCAAGGCCGCCGCGTCCGAGGGCCCGCTGGCCGCAGTGCTCGACTTCACCGACGAGGCCATCGTCCTGCAGGACATCGTCGGCAGCCCCGCGAGTTGCACGTTCGACGTGGGCATGACCTACATGACCGGCAGCAAGTTCCTCAAGGTCGGCGGCTGGTACGACAATGAGTGGGGCTACAGCAACCGCGCAGCCGAACTCATCAAGCTCATCGCCGACAAGGGCCTATAGACCCGATCCGAAGCGCCACCAGTCACACGCACGCACCGTCGGGGCGAGTCCTTGAGAGAGGATTCGTCCCGACGTTGGCGAATCGTCGCGGTTGAAGGGGTATAATGGGGATGCAGCGACCGTGATAGCGGGCGAGGAGTGAGCCTGAGATGACGCTGGTCATCGACCTGTCGCCGGAACTGGAGAAGAAGCTTCAGGAGGCCGCCGAGAGACGGCAACTGCCGCCAGTTGAGTACGCACGAGCGGTGATTGAAGACTGCCTAAAGTCAGAGCCGGAGGCGGAACCCTTCTGGAAGACGGCGACGCCTGAGGAATGGGAGAGAGAGTTTCGAGCCTGGGCCGACAGCCACGACGGCCTTCCCGTTCTGTCCGACGAAGCGCTCACGCGTGAGAGCATCTACGGGCACCGCGCATGAGCACCTATCTGGCCGACACCAACATCCTTGTGCGCTGGGTTCAGCCTCGAACCGCTGAGCACGAGCAAGCCGTCTCCGCGGTGGAGTGCCTCCGGCGCAGCGGCCACACTGTCCTCATCGCGCCACAGGCCGTGATGGAGTTTTGGAGCGTTGCTACGCGCCCCGCCGTCGCCAATGGCCTAGGGTTGTCCGTCGAGCAGACGCAGGCCGAAGTGCTGAAGGTTGAAGGCGTCTTCCCGCTTGTCCCGGAGACGCCCGCCGTTTACGACCAGTGGCGCCGGCTCGTCGTTCAGGCCGATGTCACAGGTCCTCAGGTGCATGATGCCCGCATGGTCGCAATCATGTTGGTGCATGGGATATCCCACTTGCTGACGTGCGATCTCGGGCATTTCCGCCGCTATCCGAGCATCACCGTGGTACACCCCGCCCAGATCGTCGCGCCCGATCCGTCCATCGATATGAGCGATTAGCACCCCCCAACCTGCGCTCAATAACTCCATATAGCGGAGGTCCACATAGTATGTCCAAACTTACCGTGAAAGACGTTAATCTCGCCGGCAAGACTGTCTTTGTCCGCGTTGACTTCAACGTTCCGCTCGGCAAAGCGACCAACGAAGTCACCGACTGGACCCGCGTCGACGCCGCGGCGCCGACCATCAAGTACCTCGTCGAGCAGGGCGCGAAGATCGTGCTCGCATCTCACTGCGGGCGGCCCAAGGGGGAAAAGAACCTCAAGTACACGCTCGCCTGCTGCCTCCCGCGCCTGGCGGAAGTCCTCGGCAAACCGGCCGCCTTCGCCCCGGACTGCATCGGTGACGAAATGGTCGCCGCAGTCAAGGCCCTCGGCGCCGGAGACGTCCTCTTGCTTGAGAACACCCGCTTCTACCCCGGCGAAGAGGCCAAGGACGCCGCCGAGAGCGACGCCTTCGCCGCCCAGGTCGCGCCCAATGGCCTCTACGACGTCTACGTGAACGACGCCTTCGGCACCTCGCACCGCAAGAACGCCTCGATGTGGGCGGTCGCCAAGCGCATTCCGGTGCGCGTCGCGGGCTTCCTGGTCGAGAAGGAAGCGGTGCAGCTCACGAAGGTCTACGAGGCCCCACAGGAGGGCTTCATTGTGGTCCTCGGCGGCGCCAAAGTCAGCGACAAGATCGGCGTCATCAAGAGCCTGCTGCCCAAGGCCGAGCGGATGCTCATCGGCGGCGCGATGTCGTGGGCGTTCTTCAAGGCGAAGAGGATGGAGATCGGGGAGTCGCTATGCGACGATGAGAGCGTCGCCTCGGCGAACGAGATACTGACCACGATGGCCGACTGCCTGGATAAGCTCGTGTTGCCGATCGACGTTCACATGCTGAACAAGGCGGACGAGTCCGAGAAAGAGCAGGTCCCGGCGGACCAGATCAAGCCCGGATGGGATGCCCTCGACATCGGCCCCGAGACCGCGAAGATGTACTCGGATTTCGTGCTGGCGGCCAAGACGGTCTTCTGGAATGGCCCGATGGGCTACTTCGAGAAGCCACCGTTTGATGCAGGCACGCTTGCCGTGGCGAAGGCGATGGGCGACTGCCCCGGCTTCAACGTGGTGGGCGGTGGAGACAGCGTGGCGGCAGTGACCCAGATGGGCCTCGCCGACAAGATCGACCACGTCTCAACCGGCGGCGGCGCGTCGCTGGAGCTGCTGGAGTTCGGGCATCTGCCCGGTATCGACGTGCTGGATGACAAGTGAGGCAAACGCGGAACGCTGAACGCTGAATGCAAAACGAACGGCGCTGGCGCACCCGATGAGGGCTGCCAGCGCCGTTGCTGGCTTCGGGCATTGGCGGTGTAGTGCGAAAGGAGTACAATACGGATACGGGGAGAAGACAACAGGAGCACGGCCATGGCAGCAGGAAGAGAAGCTCTCAACGCAGTTCATCTCAGACTCCCGCGACGCATGATTGAGCGCGCAGACTCCCTGCGTGAAGCACTGGGTGAGGCCCCCGAACTGGCAACATTGCCCAATGTCACGCGGTCCGACGTACTGCGTCTCGCTGTGCTGCGGGGCCTCGACACTCTTGAGCGCGAGTATGAGGCTATAGTCGATGAGGGGCTTGTCGAGGTGGCCGAAGAGCGTGCCGCCGCGAAGGGACGCTTGGCGCCGCTCTCCGAGGTCAAGGCGAGGCTCGGCTTGTGAGCTACGAGGTCAAGCTTGAAGCGGCCGCCGAAGACGAGTTGGCAGCTTTGCCGCGGACATTCAGCGGCGCGCACTCGCAAGGCTTGTTGCATTGGCTGAGGACCCTTGCCCGGCCGGGGCGCAGCAGCTTGCGGGCAATCTGCGAGGCCTTCGAAAGCTCCGCATCGGAGATTATCGCATCGCCTATCAAGTGGACGAGGAGGCTGAAGTGGTTGTCGTCCGGGGCATAGGGCATCGGAGTCGTTTTTACGACCGGATCGCCCGACGGCTCGCATAGGCACCGAGTTGTCTTCCAGGGACCCATGAAACGGCGCTGGTAACCCAATGAGGGCTGTCAGCGCCGTTTGTTGTCTTGGGGCCAATGCCGTCCATCCAGGCGTGTGGGGAATCCGCGTGCCCTGCCGAGGCCGTGGGGTCCCCGTCAGCGCCCGCTGCGCAGGCCTGACACCCCACGGCTTGTTTCCCTATCCTTTACCGTCTACAGCCCGCACTCGTCCAGCACCGTCACCACGTGCTTGTTCCACCCCAGCGGCATCATGTGGATGCCCTGGCACATGGGCTTTAGCGCGTTGACCAGCTCGACCGTGATCGCGATGCTCTCCGCAACCTTATCCTCGGCGTTCTTCATCCGGTCGATCATCGCGTCGGGGACCTTTACGCCTGCGACGTTCGCGTTCATGAACCGCGCCATCCCGACGCTCTTGAGCATGACGATCCCTGCGAGCACCGGGACCCCAAGGTCTCCGGCTTTCGCCATGAAACTCGCGAACAGTTCGGGGTCGTACACGGCCTGCGTCTGCACGAATTGCGCGCCCGCCTTGATCTTCTTGTGCAGCTTCATAATCTGCGGCTCCAGCGGGATCGCGCCGGGGTTCACGACACAGCCGAGCGTGAACTGCGGCGGCTCGCCCTCCAGCGGCTCCCCGTCTACGAACTGGCCGGGGTTCTTGCGGTCGGGATAGTAGGCCAGGTCCTTGCCGGATTGGAGGCGCTTGGCGGCCTGCAGAAGCTGCACGGAGTCCAGGTCGAACACCGGCTTCGCCTGCGGGTGATCGCCGAGGGTCGTGTAGTCGCCGGTGAGGCACAGTACTTCGGTGACGCCCATCGCCGCGGCGCTGATGAGTTCCGACTGCAGCGACAGCCGGTTGCGGTCGCGGCAGACCATCTGCATGACTGCCGGCAGGCCGCGCTCCTGTAGCTTCAGGCAGCCGACGAGGCTGGACACGCGCATGACCGCGCTCTGCAGGTCGGTCACGTTGATTCCGTCAACGCGCCCCCGCGTGAATTCCGCCTCCTCCAGCATGTGATCGAGGTGGATTCCTTTTGGCGGCGCGACCTCAGTGGTGAGAATGAACTTCCCGGATTCGATAGCCTGGCGTACGCTCATCGGTGCGAGGGTTCCTTTCGGATATGGGTGGGGCCGTGTCTACATCAATGCTTGTGCAACCCTCGCCGCCAACTGCGCGGCGGCGAGGTTGAGCTTCTGATTCCCGTACTCGACGGACGCCTCCGTACGCGGGTCGTTGCGCGCCGTGTGATCCGGCGTCGGATGCCCGTTGAAGGTTCCGTAGTCGATGACCGCGTATTCGCTGCAATGCAGCGGCTCACCTTCCGGCGGCAATTCCCCGAGATCGAGACTGTCCGGCTGCACGATCATCCACATTGCGGCCTCTTCGGAGGTCGCATGGCCCCAGGTAAGTTCGCCGCGCTCATCTACGGGGCTTGGCCAGCCGCAGATGACTGTCAGCCTGCGGGTAGCAGTGTACTCCTCGGCCAGGCGCTGCGTGGTCGCAACCTGGTTGGCTCCCCCGTGTCCGTTGATGATCGCGACCACCTCGTAACCGTTCGCCAGCAGCCAGTCGAGCCGCTCCCGGACCATCAGTCCGAAGACTTCCTCCGCGCAGTAGTGGCTCTTGAGTGTGTTGTGCGGGAAGTCAACGCCGACGATCCTTTGGTTGGGATCGAGCCCGATCGAGGCCTTGATGTCAGGCTCCAGCGGCTGATCGCAGCCCCAGTACAGCGGCGGGAGCACGACGCCCCCCGACATCCCGGCGGCGCGGAGGCCCACCGTGTGCGCCCAGACCGGATCCGTGCCCAGCGGCATGTGCGGCCCGTGCCACTCCAGCGGCGCGATGGGCATGTAGATCGCCGGGCAGCGATCGCGCTCGGAAACGATCTCGGCAGGCCGCAACAACTCGAAACGACGTGTGCGCATGATACACCTCGGGGATAGGGCTACAGCGCAAAGGCCCTCACGACCACGGGGGCATGCGCAGGGGGGCTGTCATTTCTTCCCCATCGTGGCCTCGTACAACTTCACGTACTTCTTGGCCGACGCATCCCAGGAGAAGTCACAGGCAAAGGCATTCGCAATCAGCTTCATCCAGGCCTTCCTATCGGCATACGTTGCCACTGCGCGACCGATCGCCGCGAGCATGTCCGCGGAGCTGTACGGCTCGAAACTGAAGCCATTGGCCTTCGCCCCGGTCTCGCGGATGGTGTCGGCGAGGCCGCCCGTCGCGCGCACGATGGGGATCGTCCCGTATGCCAGCGCGATCATCTGCCCAAGGCCGCACGGCTCGTAGCGCGAAGGCATCAGGAACATATCGCTTCCCGCGTAGACCAGTCGCGCCAGCGTCGGGTCGAAGCCGGCCCAGATGCGGACGTCGGCGCGCTTGGAGGCCTGCCGCAGCAGGCTCTCGAACCGTGCGTCGCCGGTGCCCAGGACCGCGAACTGGAAGCCCTTGAAGCGATCCAGCGCCTCGGCGATGAGGTCGAGGCCTTTCTGGGCATCCAGGCGCGTGACCATCGCGATCAGCGGCGCATTGGGCTCTATGGGCAAGCCGAAACGCTCCTGCACCCGCTCTTTGCACACAGCCTTGCCGGCCAGATCATCGGGTCCGAAGTTCGCCGGCAGGGCTTTGTCCGCCCGGGGGCTCCACTCGTCGTAGTCGATGCCGTTGAGGATGCCGCTGACGTCCGCGCGGCGCTCAATAATCAGGTCATACACTCCTGCCCCCTGCTCCGGAGATTCGACTTCTCGCGCATATCCCTCACTGACGAGGTTGATTTTGTCGGCGAACACAAGCCCCAGCCGCGCCAGGTTCACCAGGCCGTTTCCGACGAACTTGGGCAGGAGGGGGTGGGCCAGATCGACGCCGGTCATGGGCAATTGCGAGTCTGGGAACGTGCCCTGGTACGCGCCGCCAAGATTGTGACCGGTGAACAGCGTCTTGGCCCCCGTGCCCCAAGTCTTGGCGTAGGCGGCGATGAGGCTGGTGTGCCAGTCGTTGAGGTGGATGACGTCCGGCGCCCACCCGAGGGCGTTCGGGAAGGCCATCGCGGCGCGACAGAAGAATGAGAGCCGCTCGAGATTGTCGTCGTAGGCCCCGCCCGGAGGGCCGTAGATGCCCTCGCGAGTGAAGTATTGGTGATGCTCGATGAAGTAGATCGGCACATCACTGTCGGGCAACCGGCCCTCGTCCACGGCACACCCGGAGACCCACGTCGGCATACGCACTTCAACGGAGGGCAGCACACGGGTCAGCTCGCCGGCGACGCGCTGGACGCTCAGATGCTTGGGCATGACGACGCGGATGTCTACGCCAAGGTCCTTGAGAGCCTTAGGCAATGTGCCGGCGACATCGGCGAGGCCTCCCACCTTGCCGAAGGGCGTGACTTCCATGGAAGCGAGAAGGACATTCATGCGATAACTCCCGTGTAGGAACTACGAGTCGACGCCTGTAGAGACGCCTCGGCGAGGCGGGGCCCGTAGAGACGCCCCGGCGGGGCGTCTCTACCAGGAGGGGGCGTCTCTACCAGAATAGGGCATCTCTACCAAAATGACGCGTATTGCCCAATATGAGGCGTCCCTACCGAAACGGCCGCCGACCTGTCCTGTTATGTCTTCCCGTCATACTTGAAGTCGGCAGGCGACGGCAAGCACGCAAAGGGCCTCAGTGGTCACCCACTCGTTCATCTGCCCCGCGCGTCTGATGCCCCACTTGACCAGTGAATGTCCCGAGGTGCGGGACGGGGCCGTAGCGTAGTAGGCAATCTCGGCGGGGAAGCCGCCATCCGGGAGGCGTTTGCTCTCCAGCACATCCAAGGCTTCTTCGCAGCGTTCGTCGCAAATGAACCCGGCTTCCGCCATCACCTTCAGACCGTTGAGAATGCTGTAATGCCAGTAGGGAGGGTAGCAAAGCTGCAGGAATCCGGGCTTGATCACGCTGCCATCGCGCAGGCGGCGAAAGAGGCGGCGGGAGAGGAATACCTCGGCGGCGCGGGAAGCCGCCTCGCGCGCTCCGGCATCGTTGCGCACTTGCCCATACAGGCTTAATGCCCGAAGCGGTATCCATGTTTCATGGAAAGACGACGTGGACGCGCTGGGGGCCTTATCGCAGTTCCACCCGCCGTCCGGCCATTGCCAGCGCATCAGGTGTTGTGCCAGGCAATCGGCGCGTTCATCGACAAAGCCGAGCTTCAGCATGGCGTAGAGTGCATTGCCCTCTTGTGAGCCGCAGCGGCGTGCTCGTCCATTGACAATGCGCACGGCATCGACATGCCTGGCGGACAGCCAGCAGGCGCAGACCTGATCGACAAGTGGCGCCAGTGCCGTGTCGCCCGGCGGGTACCCGATGTCCGCCAGGGCGGCGAGCACCCAGTGCGCGCCATTCCACTTCCTGTACACCCCGCCCGGAATCGTCCCATCCGTCGCGCGCTCCGCCAGCAGCGTCGTGACCCGCGGCGAGGTGCTGATTTCCTCTTGCAGTGCCCTCATGGCCGGCGAAGCGGCGTCCTCGCCGAGCACACCCGTTCGGATCTTGTACCGAATGGATGGCTCGTCAGACGCGAGTAAGCGTTCGGGAATCGCTTCCATGACAACCCCCTGAAGGACCTGACATTTCAGCGTGATGCGCGCTGCGCCGCCATCTCTTTCAGTCGCTCATACGCCGCTTGATGGTGCGGGTAAGGGTCGATCCAGTCCAGATAGGGCTGGCAGGGGAAGTCCGTGCAACAACTACAATCCGCGATGGCTTTCTCTTCACAGCACCCGGCGATGTGACAATCCTCGGACCAACGCAAGCTTCGGTCACCACGGCATCCTTGACAGCGGAACCACTCCGGCTGGACGTTCGGATTCCCACTGCGCCACGTTTCCGCGAGTCGCACGGCGAACTCACGATCCTGTGCAGCTTTGAAGATGTCACATGCTGTGCAGTCAATCCCACAGGGCGCCAGCAATTGTTGGTCGGGCATCGGCGGCTTCTCCATGTTGGCAAGAGGTACAACCGCGCCAGAGAGGGATGTTTGCGTCACGCCAACCGCCAAGATGCTCCGAACGGATGCCAGCCTTCCCGGCGCACTTGCCGGTCAGTCGAATACTGCCCCCAGCGCAACCACGACGAGGCCGCTGTCGGTCACCACGAACCTCTTGCGGTCGGCCTCCAGGTCGTAGCCGATCTGGTATCCGGAGGGCACCGAGACCCCTTCGTCGACGATTGTGCGCCGGATCTTGGTGTCTTCCCCGATGTCCACGTCATCCATGACGACACACTCGTCGATGTTGGCGCGCCGGTGAACCCGAACGCCCGGCGACAGGATCGAGCGCCTCAGCGTCGCCCCTGAGATGATGCACCCGTCGCACAGCAGGGAGTCCTCGACACGGGTCAGGTCGGGGTGGACGGTCTTGGCGGGCGGGTATTGCGGGCGGTACGTGTAGATCGGCCAGGCGCCGTCATACAGGTCGAACTCCGGTACCAGGTTCACCAAGTCCATGTTGGCGGCCCAGTAAGACTCCAAGGTTCCGATGTCGCGCCAGTAAGCCGGCTTGTCGACCTTCTTATCTCGGAAGATATACGCGTACACCGGCAGGCCGCGCTCCACCATCGAGGGGATGATATTGCGCCCGAAGTCATGCTTGGTGTCGCGGGCTGTAACGTCTGTGGCGACTTCCTGGGCCAGCGCCTTGGTGTCCCAAAGATACACGCCCATCGAGACGAGGGCCATATCCGGGTTGGCGGGCATCGGCTTCGGGTCTTCGGGCTTCTCCTCGAAGCCGATGATCCGGCTCTGCTCATCGCATTGCGCGACTCCGAGTTGCGTGGCCGACTCGCGGGGCACCTCGAGACACGCGATGGTCAGCGCGGCTCCCGTGTGGACGTGGTGCTCCAGCATGTCGCCGTAGTCCAGCTTGTAGGCATGATCGCCGGACAGCAGCAACACCCGCTCGGGCCGCTCATCTTGCAGCACGAAGAGGTTTTGGTAGATCGCGTCGGCGGTTCCCTTGTAGAACCGGTCCGCGGTGAGCCTTTGCGGCGGCAGAACCTCGATGAACTCGTCGAGATCGTCGGCCAGAAGCCCGCTCCAGCCCCGCCGGATGTGACGGCTGAGGCTGGTGGAGGCAAACTGGGTCAGGACATAGATGCGCTTCAGCCCGGAATTGACCGAGTTGCTGAGCGTGAAGTCGATCATCCGATAAGCCCCGCCGAAGCGCACCGAGGGCTTTGCGCGACGCTTGGTCAGCGGGTACAGCCGCTCGCCCTGCCCGCCTGCGAGGATCATCACGAGTACACCGCGAAGCGCGGATTGCATCTCACGTGAAAGCGCCATCTGTCGGCTACTCCTGCGGGGGCTGAGGGGGCACCTGGATGCCCCGCTTCTCCAGCGCCGCCTCAATCTGCTTGCGCAATTCGCCAAGGTTGGACGACTTCGTCACGTACGCCTCCGCCGCCCAGGTCATGAAGTCTTCCTTGTACGCGCCGTAGGCGGTGTTGAGGATGACCGGGAGCTGGCTATTGATGTCGAGGAGCTTGCTGAGCACCTCGATGCCGTCCATCCCGGGCATGGCGATATCGAGGATCACAACATCGACATTCCCCTGAGTCACGATCTCCACCGCCTCGGGGCCGTTGGCCGCAATGATGGCAGTGTAGCCCAGGTCACTGAGATACTCTTGGTATAGCAAGCGCGGATGAGGGTCGTCATCAACGATGAGCACCGTTGCCAATTCAAGTCACTCCCTTGCGTCGCGATGTTGAGAAGGCCGAGCAATGCGTCCTGGCCTAAGTTTCGTCTGCAGGCACTGGCGGGAAGAGAATGCGGAAGATCGTCCCCTTCCCTTCTTCGCTCTCGACGGCCAATCGGGCGCCGTGGTCCTCGATGATCTTCTTGGCCAGGGCGAGGCCCAGGCCGGTACCGGTCGGTTTGGAGGTTACGTAGGCCTCGAAAATAGCCCCGAGCCGCTCCTTCGGGATGCCCATGCCGGTGTCTTCGACGCTCAGCCGCGCAGCGCCGTGTTCGCCGTAGCAGGCGATGACGACGATTCCGCCGTTCGGCATCGCCTCTACCGCGTTGCGGAAGAGGTTGACCACCACCTGCTTGATTTGGTTCGGATCGAAACGCGCCAGCGGCAGGCCGTCTTCAATCCGCGCCTCCACCCGCACGTTGCGGGTAGCCGCGTCGTCACGCATCATCGCAACTACGGACTCCGCCACATCTCCAATGTTCCCCGGAACAGCGTTGGGCGTCTGGGGTCTGGCGAAATCGAGTAGTTCACGCAGGATCTGCTCGAGTCGCTCGACCTCCTCCACGATGATGCCCGCATCGCGCAGAATGCGCTCTTGGTCCTTGGGCTTGCGCATGATCGAATGCGCGAAACCCCCGATGGTGGCCAGCGGATTGCGCACCTCATGGGCGACGATGGCGGTTAGTTCGCCGATAACCGCCAGCTTTTCAGCTCTGATCTTCTGTTCCGTCATCTGCTGCAGGGCCTGGTACGCCGCGGTGAGTTCGGAGGCCCGCTCGGAGACCTCCTGGTATGCGCGCGCGTTGTCAATGCCCAGGGCGGCCAGGTTCGCCAGAGCCGTTAGCAACTGCACGTCGGCCTGACTGATCGGCTGAACGGTGATGTTGTTGTCGGCGACCGCTGCGCCGATGACCCGATCTTTGACGATTAGCGGCGCGACAACAAACTCGTTTGTCTTCAGCAGCTCCCTCAGAAGCGGGGCGACGCGCGGGTCGTGCTCTGCGTCGATGACGTGCACCGTTTCGTGGGCCCCCACCGCCAGCATCGGCAGGTGCTCGGCGTCGGTGAGAGGGAACACCATCTTCTTGACCAGGCCGTACAGCGGGCGCAGCTCGGGTGGCGGCAGGTTGTCGTATTCGGCGAGAAAGTCGTCCAGCGTCCGGTGCTCAACGGATACTTCGGACCAGATGTGCGAGGCCTGCTCCGGGCTTTCCGGCCCGACGGCCGTCTCGGCGCGGAGCGTCCCTGTCGCCTCGTCCACCAGCAGCAATATCGCGCGGTTGAAGCCCAGGCCGGCGGCGCCGCCCGCCGTCATCGTCGTCAGGATTGCGTTCAGCAGCCGGTCCGACTCCACGATCCCCAGCATCACGCGGGAAATCTGTTGCAGGACTTGCCGCTCGTAAAGCTGGCGATGGCGCTCGGTGACATCCTCCAAAGTGACCAGGACATTGCGCTGCCCGCCGACCCCCAGGCAGGGGTCGATGCGAATGTTGACGATCCGCTCGCTGTGCTCGGTGGAGCCCTGCCGGTACCCCGACCACCGCACGCGCTCGCCCGTCTGCAGGGTGGAAATCAGAGCTTCCCGCATGCGGGCGCCCTCGAGCAAAGCCGGGGGGAAGACCTCGTCGATGGACCGCCCCTCCACCCTCTCCTTGCTCAAGCCGCGCTGGACGTAGTACGCCGGGTTGGCGTGCAGGATGCGCAGGTCCTGGTCGATCACCAGCAGGCGAACCGGCAGCGCCGAAATAACGTTCTCGAAGAACATCCTCTGCTGCTGTAACTGCTCGGTCGTCGCCTCAACACTGGACTGCAAGGCAAGCGTCTGCCGTTCGATAGCCTCGCGATTGACGATACTCTCCGTGATGTCCTGCATGAAGACCTGCATCGCAGGCCTGCCGCTGTACCTGGTGTAGACGCATCGCGTCTCCACCTCGATCTCGGCGCCGTCCTCGCGGCGCACGGGCAGGTGGTTGTACACCACGTGGCCCTCGTTGACAACCCGCTCGATGATCTCCCGCCGCTGGTCTCCGGTGAATCCGGGCTGCAGATCGGCCAGGGTCATCCAGCGCAAGCGCTGGCGCGCGTAGCCGGTCAAAGACGCCGCCGCAGGGTTGGCCTCCAGGATGCGGCTGGCCGCCGTGTCGATGACCAGTGAGGCGTCCGGGGTGTTCTCAAACAGTGTCTCGAAGTTGCGCCGGATTTCGTTGGCGTCCGACAAGAGCCGCCGGGTGCTGAGCGCGACCGCCCGCGACCTCAGCTCACCGAACACGCTTTGCAGCACCGCGATCAGGACGGCTGCGTGAGATGCGTCGTCCCCCGACCTATCGCGGATCATGTCCTCGAAGGACTGCTCGAGAATGCCCAGGTACTCGTCGATCTCATCCCCGGCGAGGCCCGCGCGGTGCCAACTGTCCAGCATCGGATTGATCGCCGAGGACTCCGCGTCGAACTGCCCGTGCTCCAGCAACGCCGCAAGTGCCGCCAGAGTCGGCGACAGGCCGTCTTTCGCCGCTTCCGCCGCATGCGCCACAGCCAGAATACGGTCGACATACCTGCTGCGCGTGCGCGCGATGGCGAGAAGCTGTTCGTCATTCTCGCGCAGAAGCGCCGCAAGCTCCGCCCGGATGTCCGTGCTGGCTGCGGAAGCCGACTGTTGATCTGGGGCCTCAGGCGTAGGCATAATGATTGTGCACGATGTCTACTGTATCGCGCTTCAGTAACATTTCTTCGTCAAGAAGACGTTACCTGCAAAGATTCTGCCGCAAGTTCCGGGGACACCGGGTTTATGAAGAAGCCCGTGCCCCACTCGAATCCTGCCTGCTTCGTCAGGCGCGGGATGATCTGGATGCTCCAGTGGAAGTCGTATGCGATGGTGCCCCAGTATTCCGGGTGTCCCGGGCGCGGCAGCGTGGTCGGGGCCGTCTGCAGCATCATGTTGTAGGGCGGGTCGTTGAGCACCGTCTTGTAGCGCTGCAACACGTCCTTGATGACCTCGGCCAGCGCCAGCATCTCCTTGTCGTCCATCTGCACGAAGTCGTGGCTGTGGCGCAGAGGGTAGATCGTCAGCTCGAACGGGAATCCGGCGGCAAAAGGCGACAGCACCACAAACTGGTCGGTGACCCGGACGACGCGGTCGGGCAAGGCCAGCTCCTGCTCGATGAGATCGCAGAAGATGCAGCGCTCCTTGCGCATATAGTGCAGGCGGGCCGGCTGCAGTGTTGCCTTCACGATCTGCGGCACGATCGGCAGGGCGATCAGTTGCGAGTGCGGGTGGCTGAGCGATGCCCCGGCCTCGGCGCGGTGATTGCGGAAGATGATGATGTGCCGGAAGCGGTCGTCGCGGCGCAGGTCCAGTGTCCGCTGCTGGAAGGTCTTGATAACCGTAGCGGTGTGCTCGAGCGAAGCCTCCGCCATGTCTTCTTCGTGCGTCGGCGTCTCGATGATGACCTCGTGCGCCCCCACGCCTGTCATCCGGTCGAGCAGGCCGATCCCGGACCGTTCGACGGTGCCCTCGATGTTGAGGGCGGGGAACTTGTTCGCCACGACCCTGACCTCCCACCCCGGCCCGTTGGCGGGCGTGTTGCCTCGGGCTGCGTAGATCTCGGGTGGGGTCATGTGCTCATTGCCGCCGCAGAAAGGGCAGGTCGCCGGCTTGGGTTCGCTGCCCGCCGCGGCGAAATCGCTCGGCCTTCTGCCTCTTTCCGAGGCGATGATAACCCATCGGTCAAGGACGGGGTCCTTGCGCAGTTCCGACATCGGGTGCCTCCAAAGTTGCAGTATGCGTCGTATATGTCGCGAGGATGCGTCTCTCGCCGTTTGTACCTGTTTGGCAGTTGTTCCCTTCGACCGTGTGGCGGTGCGATTTATCGCGCCAAATGCAGGCCCAACACTGCTCTCCGCCTCTTGCGCTGTCGGCGACGAGCAAGCATCTGTCGAGGCAGTCGTCATGCCGGATTCCGGCACTCTGAGACGATGAAAAGGCGACGGCCCTACCCCTGCCGCGCTTTACGCGGCCAGCGCTGCGCGGGCACCCCTCCCGTACCGGGAGGGGCGAGGCAAACGGCGATTCCCGCACAGCAGGAAACTGCTGCTGTTCTCCCCTCTCCACAAGTGGCTATGCTTTACCCACATCTTGCGTGTGCATCACGGGCCGTTTCCCCAAAAG